>JADMIO011201775.1_pt1 | contig 14377 bp, 15 predicted proteins | sample 8958161 | NCBI WGS metagenome assembly JADMIO01 (sample SAMN16585339, study PRJNA669376) | soil metagenome | isolation source: Crop rotation soil | place: USA: Cullars Rotation, Alabama | collected 2011 | reverse complement strand
GCCGACACCGCCGGCGCAGGCCGGAGCCGTGCCGGACATCGCCAAAGATCAGCCCGCCGCGGCCGGGCCGACCGCGGAAACAACCAAATCCGGCGCAAGCCCGTCGACCGGCGCTGTCGCCACGCCCAGCAGGGCCGCCGCCAAGTCGCGCGCGGCGGCCACACAGCCGCCATCTCCCACCGGCACCGGGACGACCAGTGCTCCCGCTGCGGCGCCCGCTGCGGCGCCCGCCGCCGTGGCGCGAACGCCAGCCCCTGCCGCGGCAGCGCAGCCAGACCGCTGGGCGCAGATGAAAGAGGCGATGACGCGCTGCAAGCGCGAGGATTTTTTCCGTCGCATCGGATGCGAGCAAAGCGTTGGACTGCAGTATTGCGAAGGCTATTGGGGCAAGGTACCGCAATGTCCGGGCGTGCCGCGCGATGTCAGCCGGTAGTCCGCGCGTCAACGCGGCTTGACCGGCAACTGCGCTCCACCGAGAATGAAACGCCGTCACGAACCAGGGGGAAAAATGCAAGTTATTGTCGCCGCCGCCACATTGCTCTTCTCGCTGCCGGCGCTCGCCGGCACCAATTCCGCCATCTTTTTCCAGGTCCCGACGCTCGATGAAATCGGGCTGATCGGCCTCGTCGTCGCCGTGGGCGTCGCGGCCGGCCTGGTGATGCGGCGCAGGAAAAAGTAGCGCGAGGAGCGCCGCCGGGCGCGAGTTCGTTCGCGATCGGCTCCGCCCAACGACAAGCGATGAACGACCTGTTGTCGCTGCTGCGCATCGCCTATTACGGGTTGATGGCGGGCACGTTCGCGTTCCTGCTGCTGTGGGAGGATGGGTCGCCGCTGGTGCGAGGCATGCCGTTGCGGCGGCGGCACATTCTGCGCAACCTCGCCTTGTTCGTCTGCGTGGTCGCGGTCGCCGACGGCCTGGTCGGCGCGTGGCTGCTGGACATCCCGTCGCGGCTGACGATTACGCCGGCCGGACTGTTGACCCCGCTGCCGGTGGCCGCCCAGTTGATCATCGCCTTCGTCGTCATGGATTTGTCCACCTATGTCGTGCATCGCCTGTTTCATGCCCAGCGCTGGCTGTGGCTGATGCATTCGGTGCACCATTCCGACGCCGACGTCGATGTCAGCACCAGCATCCGACATCATCCGATCGAGGTCGCGATCGACGTTGCGATCAAGCTGGCGCTGTATCTCTTGCTCGGACTGCCGCTATGGATGGAGGCGGCACGCACGCTGCTGATCAATCCGCTCAGCATGGCGCAGCATGCCAACATCGCTTATCCGGCGTGGGTCGAGCGCGCGTTGCGTTGGCTGCTGGTCACCCCCGCGATGCATCGCGTGCATCATCTGCCGGAAGCGCCGGCGACCGATTCCAACTACGGGCAATGCTTTTCGTTCTGGGACCGGCTGTTCGGCACTTATCTATCGCCCGACCCGGCGCAGGCACCGCGGTTCGGGCTGGCCAACCTGGCCGGCGAGTCGTTTCAGTCGGTTTCGGGCATGCTGCTGACCCCCGTCCGGGCGCGGCGGCTGCGCGCGCTCTGACCGAATCCGAGGGGCGTCCGGCCGTCCCCGACCGCGTACGGCGGGTTTCCCCGGCCGCGTACGGCGGGTTGCGACAAGCGGCGATTATGACGGTATCATAGCGCCGTCCCGGGTTGAAGCCCCGGGCGACAAGAACGGATCAGGGGAGCCGATGAGTTGCCAGATCTGCGGACGCAGCAGTGCGCCAGGCGCTAAGCTTTGCCCCGACTGTCGCGCCGCACGCAAGCGTGCTTTCGATGCGACGATCACCCAGCCGTTGCTGGCGATGGCCGGCGCCGGCACGGTGTCGCGCACGCTGTCGCGCCTGCGCCGGTCGGATAGCTCGCCGGAAGCCAAGGCGCGGCGGGCCGCCCGCAAAGCCAAGGCCGCGAACGATGCGGCGCCGCCGGCCGCCGTCGCCCAGGCCGCCCCGCAAGCCGCCGCACCCTCCCGCGTTTCGCGCTCGATCCTGTGGGCAGGGCTGGCGATAGGTGTCGTCGTCGCAGCCATCGCCGGCTGGCATTTGCCGACCCACGCACCGGAGGCGCCCGATGCCGGTGCAAGCTCATCGGCGGCGCCGGCGCTGCCCTCGCCGCCCGCGCCCGATGCCGAGCCCGTGCGCAACAATCCGCCGGCGGCGAGCGCGCCGCAACCGCTCCCGACGATCGTCGAACGCGAACTCGTTCCGCATGCGCCCGCAGTCCTCAAGCCGGGGACGCCAAAGCGCGCGACCCCGGCGCCCAAGGTGGTGGCGGCCCCACCGCCGGAAGCACCGGCCGAGGTCGAGATCGTCAAGCCGCAGCCGGCGCCGGCACCCCCGGCGCCCAAACCGCAGGCGCGGGTCGACCCGTGGCAGCAGATGAGCGAGGCGATCGCGCGCTGTCCGGCCGAATTCCTCGGCCGCGTCGTCTGCGAGCAAAAGGTTCGCCTGCAATATTGCGAAGGGCAGTGGGGCAAGGTGCCGCAGTGTCCCGGCGGTCCCAGCGCCGATCACAATTGAGCCGCGGGCGGGACGCCCGCGCGTCAGGAAGCCGAATCGGATCGCGCGCTAGCCGCGCCCGACAAAAGGCATCTTGGTCGCCATGATCGTCATGAACTGAACGTTGGCATCGAGCGGCAGGCTGGCCATGTAGGTCACCGCGCTGGCCACGTGGCCGACGTCCATCAGCGGCTCGACAGCGACCTGGCCGTTGGCCTGCGGCACCCCTTTGGCCATGCGCGCCGCCAGGTCGGTGGCCGCATTCCCGATGTCGATCTGCCCGCAGGCGATGTCGTACTTTCTCCCGTCCAGCGATCCCGACTTGGTCAGCCCGGTGATCGCGTGCTTGGTCGCCGTATACGGCGCTGAGTTCGGCCGCGGCGCATGCGCGGAAATCGAGCCGTTGTTGATGATGCGTCCGCCGCGCGGCTGCTGGCTTTTCATCATCCGGAACGCTTCCTGCATGCACAGGAATACGCCGGTGAGATTGATGTCGACGACCGTCTTCCATTGCTCGACGCTCAAGTCCTCGAGATTGACGCCCGGGGCGCCCACGCCCGCGTTGTTGAACAAAAGATCGAGCCGGCCGTACGCTTCCTTGACCTTGGCGAACAGCGACCGCACCGAGGCCTCGTCGCTGACATCGGTCGGCACGGCCAGTGCACGAGCGGCGGCGCTGCCGGCCGCGCCCAGCGTCTGTTCGAGGGCGTCGCGGCGGCGGCCGGCGAGCGCGACCCGATACCCGTCGTTCAGCAGTGCAAGCGCGACGGCGCGGCCGATGCCGCTGCCGGCGCCGGTGACGATCGCGATCTTCGTGGGCGAGCTCATCGGCAGGTCTCCTAAATCGGTGGACGGTGGTCTTGAACGTTACAGATGCCGCGGGCCGAAGGCGTGCGGCAAGAGCTCGGCAAGACGGTAGCGGCGGTCGGCAACGCCGTGGCTGCAGCAGACGATCAACGCATCGGCGCCGAACTCGGCGAGGACCTGGCGGCAGGCGCCGCACGGAGGCGTCGGGTCGGCAGTGGGCGTATAGACGACGATGGCGCCGATCGTTCGCGCACCGTCGGCGACGGCGCGAAAGATCGCATTGCGCTCGGCGCATATCGATAATCCGAACGATGCGTTCTCGACGTTGGCGCCGGTGTGGATGCGGCCATCGGCCGAAAGCACGGCGGCGCCTACGGCGAAGCGCGAGTAGGGCGCGTAGGCGCGACGCGCCGCCTCGACGGCGGCCTGCTTCATGGCGGCCAGCACCGCCGGCGGAATGTCCGGCGGTGCCGCCGTGGGCTTTGGTCGGCCGGCCACGCGAGCGCCGCTAATCGAAACTGACCGGCGACTGCCGTTGCCGGTTGACGTGCAGGCGGAACACGTCGGGGCGCGCGTAGTGTCCGGCGACGTCGAGGCGCCGCCGCGCCGCGCTCACCGCGTCGAGGTCGATATCGGCATACAGTATTCCGGCTTCCCTCCGCAATGGCCCGGCGATGATTTTCCCGCCCGGGGCGACGACGACCGAATCGCCATCGTTGATCCACTCGCCGGCATCCGGATAGAGCCGCGCCTTGTCGGGAAAGTCCGCCGGGAGGTCGCGCGCATGGAGCAGGGTTCCGCTGCCGACGACCCAGCAACAGCCTTCGCGCGCGATGTGCTGCATCGTTCCGATCCAGCCCTCGCCACTGTCGTAGGTCGGTGCGACGTAGACTTCGATGCCCTGCGCGTACAGCGCATAGCGCGCGAGCGGCATGTAGCTCTCCCAGCAGAGCATCGTGCCGATCCGGCCGCAGGGCGAGTCGACGACGTTGAGCGTCGAGCCGTCGCCGAAGCCCCAGACCATGCGTTCGGGATTGGTCGGCATCAGCTTGCGGTGCCTGTTGCGCAGACTGCCGTCATCGCCGATGACAACGGCGGTGTTGTAGATCGTGCCGCGGGTGAAGTCCTCGTCGCGCTCGGTCATGCCGCAAACGATCGTCACTCGATGCTCGCGCGCAGCGGCGCACAGCGGGGCGAGATCACCGCGGCCGATGCTGACCGCGTTTTCCACCAACCGCGCATGGAGCTTCGCGGTCAGTGCACTGTCGGGACCGGGCCGAAGGCGCCAGATCCAGGCGGGGTAACACGGCACGAACGACTCGGGGAGGACGATAAGCGCCGCGCCGGCAGCGGCTGCCGTGCCGACCCAGCGGACCGCTTCGTTCAAGCTGGCATCGCGATCGAGCACGACGGGAGCCTGCTGGATGATCGCGAGCCTGGGCATCGTCCTTGCCGTGGGGTGCGGTATAGCGAATGTCGGACCGCTGGTCGTTTGCTGCGAGTCGCGGAACCGTCAGCGTCGCGTCGCCATGAGTTTAGCATTGCCTGGACGCGCATTCGTCATGTCCCGATCGGGAATCGGAACTTCCGATCCGACCGGCGGCTCGAATCTCTCGTTCCTGCTACCCTTGCCGCGACGGTCGACGGTTCGCGCGGCCACCCGCGATGCCCGGACGCTCGTTTCGACCGATTGATCATCGATGGCAATGGCAAGCGTACCGACACCCGAACGCGCCGATGCAGGCGCGCCGCTGACGAGCCGCCAGGCGTTCCTGCGCGTCTTCCCCGGCGTGATGGTCGCCATGTTCCTCGCGGCTGCCGACCAGACGATACTCGCCAGCGCCTTGCCGACGATCGGGAGCTCGCTCAACGGGTTTGCCGATATCTCCTGGGTCGTCGTCTCGTACCTGCTGGCGGCGACGATCGCGGCGCCGCTGTATGGGCACCTCGGCGACCGTTTCGGCCGCAGACGCATGCTGCTCGGCGCCCTGGCGATTTTTTCAATCGCTTCGCTCGGCTGCGCGTTCGCGCCGACGCTGCTCACGCTGATCGTCGCGCGCGCGGTGCAGGGACTGGGCGGCGGCGGCCTGATGACGCTGGCGCAGGCCTTGATCGGAGAGCACGTCTCGCCGCGCGAGCGCGGCAGATTTTCCGGCTACTTCGCCACCGTCTTCGCGCTGGCCAGCACGTCGGGCCCGGTGCTCGGCGCCTACCTTACCGAGCATGCGAGCTGGCGGGCGATTTTCTGGATCAATATCCCGCTCGGCCTGATCGCGGCGGTGCTCGCGCGGCGCATCCCCGATACCGCGCCGCCGCGTGAAGGTCGATTCCAGCCGGACATCACCGGCGCGATGCTGTTCGTCCTGGCCACGCTTTCGTTTCTGTTCGCACTCTCGTCGGGAGGACACCGCTTTGCGTGGGCGTCGTGGCAGATAGGCACGCTGGCAGCCGTTGCAGCGGCCGGATTCGCGCTCTTGTGGCGCTGGGAGCGCCGCGCCCCCGATCCCGTGTTGCCACTGCGCCTGCTGGGCAGTCCCGCGATCGCGCGCTCCGATGCGGTCGTCGTCTGCTTCGGCGCGACGCTGTTCTCGACGATCCTTTTCCTGCCGCTCTACCTGCAGCTCGGCCGCGGCTACGCGATCGGACAATCGGGTCTGCTGTTGCTGCCGATCACCCTGGCGATGGTCGTCTCGTCGGCCGTCACCGGCAAGCTGGTCACGCGCACCGGCATGGTGACGATATTTCCGCAGCTCGGAATGAGCATCGCGACGCTGGCGTTCATTGCTCTGGCGATAGCGGTCGGCGTGGCACCGACGTTCGCCGTCATGGGATTGACCAGCGTCGTCGGCATCGGCATCGGCATGGTCATGCCGCCGACGCAGGTCACCGTGCAGCTCGCGGCCGGACCGAAGCGGCTCGGTGCCGCTACCGCATCGATCTCGTTGTCACGGGCAATCGGAGGTGCCGCCGGCGTCGCATTGATCGGGGCGGTGCTGATCGGCGCGCTGGGCGTTGCCGGCGGCTCGCTGCCGGCGCTGCTGGCGCGCGTGCTCGAGGCGGGACCCGACGCGGTCGCCCAGATGTCGCCGGCGGAGCGCGCGACGATGGGCGCCCGGTTCGATCACGCTTATCGCATCGTGTTCGGCCTGCTGGCCGGCGTGACGTTCGTCGGCGCGCTGCTGGCGCGCACGATTCCTCGTCCGGACTGGTCTGCAGCCGTCCCTTCCAACACGCGCACCGCCGATGACGCCGCGCGCTGAGCGGGCGGGCGACGATCGTTCCGGATCGGCCCTGCATTGACAATGCCGATGCCTCGGCATAAAAAGAATGGCGATCAACGCGGTCGCCCAGGAGAAACGCATGGCAAAGGCAAAAGCAAAGGCGAAGAGCAGGAAAACGGGGACGGGCGAGAGCGTCTACCGGATCACCGAGCTGGTCGGCACGAGTCAGGTTTCGTGGGAGGACGCAGCCAGGCGCGCGGTGGAAACGGCGGCAGGTTCGCTGCGCGACCTGCGTATCGCCGACATCGTCAAACTCGACATGAGAGTAGAGAACGGCAAGGTCGCGGCGTACCGCGCGCGCGTCGCGCTGTCGTTCAAGTACGAGGGCTGAAAGCGGCGCGGCGGGGAAAAGCCGCCGCGCCACCGGGGGTAGAGCGTTCGCCGCGCGGCGAACGGATAGCGCTAATACGACCGCGTCGTGCCGCTGCGCGAAGTGCTTGCCGCGGCCGGCGCCGCCGTGCGCACGGTGCTGCCGGTCCCGCCTGCCGCGACGCCGCCGGCCGTCCGCTGGCCGCCGCCGCGCCCCATGTACGGCCGCATTCCCGCGACGATGTCTTCGACACTGGCCGCGCTGGACTGGTCAGCCTTCGGCACGACCTGCAAGCAGCGGTCGGTGTCGATCACCATCAGGTATTCGCCGCGCTGACGCATCGCCGCTTGCGCCCGCGAGCCGCGGTCGGAGAGATCGAGCGGCGGGGTCACGTCGCGATAGATCACCTGGTCGTTGCGATCGAACACGATGTTGCAGACGAGGGCCTCGGCGGGAAGAGAGGCGGCACCGGCAACGAGACCGAGGGCAGCCACGAACAGCGGAATCTTGTGCACGTTGATCCTCGAGGTTAGCGAAGGCATGCATCGTATGCCCGCAGCAGACGCGGCGCAAGCCTTCCTCCGACCGATCCCGCTTTAGGAGAACGGCATGACCAAACCGCGAAAGAGGCGAGCCGTGGCATTGCCCGGAAGCGTCAAGGCACCGTTTGCCGATGCCAAATACGTCGGCCCGTCGCGCAAGTCCGACCGGGTCGGAGTGACGGTGCGGCTGCGCCGCAGGAAAGCGCTGCGCTCGCCGACCGCCGGCGCGGGCTTCCGCCGCATCGGCTACGAAGCCTTTCGCGCCGCGCACGGCGCCGCGCCGCGCGATGTCGCGGTGGTGGAAAAATTCGCGCATGCGCACGGCCTCGATGTCACGCGCGTCAGCCTGGCGCAGCGCGCCGTCGATCTGTCGGGCACCGTCGCCGCGATGGAAGCGGCGTTCGGCACGCGGCTCAGCTGCTACCGGAGCGGCCAGCGGGAATACCGCGTGCGGACCGGCGCGATCATGATTCCGCGCGAACTCGCCGGAATCGTCGAAGGCGTGTTCGGCCTCGACAACCGGCCGCACGTCGAGCCGCACTTCCGCATCGCGAAAACCCGCGGCAAGAACAACCCGCGCGCGACCGCGTCGAGTTTCACGCCGCTCGAGGTCGCCGCCCTCTATGCTTTTCCCAAAGGCTACGACGGCAAGGGCCAGACGATCGCTATCCTCGAGTTCGGCGGCGGCTACCGTGCGGCCGATCTAAGCAAATACTTCTCCCGGCTCGGCGTTCCGATGCCGTCGGTCACCGCCGTGTCAATCGGCGGCGCGCACAACGCACCGACCGGCAACCCGAACAGCCCCGACGGCGAGGTCGTGCTCGACATCGAGGTGGCCGGCGCCGTCGCTCCGGGCGCGCAGATCGTCGTCTACTTCGCGCCCAACACCGACGAGGGCTTCATCAACGCGCTGTACGCGGCCATACACGACAACCTGCGCCGACCGGGGATCGTGTCGATCAGCTGGGGCAGCGCCGAGACGAATTCCACTTTGCAATCGTTGAAGGATTACGACGACGCGTGCGTCGATGCCGCGGCGCTGGGCATCACCGTCTGCGCCGCCGCCGGCGACCATGGTTCGAGCGACACCGACCCGCCGGGCAAGCGCGCGAAGGTCGACTTTCCGGCCTCGTCTCCGCATGTCCTCGCCTGCGGCGCGACACGGCTGCAGGCCAGCGGCGCGGCGATCGTCGCGGAGACCGTGTGGAATACGCACGACGGCTGGGCGACCGGTGGTGGCGTCAGCGAGATCTTTTCGCTGCCGACCTATCAGAAACGGGCCGGCGTGCCGAAATCGGCCAACAAGGGCGGCAAGCCGGGCCGCGGCGTGCCCGATGTCGCCGGCAACGGCGACAGCGAGACCGGCTACCGCATTCTGGTCGACGGCGTACAGCAGGTCATCGGCGGCACCAGCGCAGTCGCGCCGCTGTGGGCCGGCCTGATCGCGCGTCTCAACCAGGCGAAGAAAACGCGCCTGGGATTCGTCCACGGCAAACTGTACGCGCTGCCCGCCGGCAAGGGCTTGCGCGACATCACCGTCGGCGATAACGGCGCCTACAAGGCCAAGGCCGGATGGGACGCCTGCACCGGGCTCGGCGCTCCCGACGGCGAGGCGCTGCGCAAGGCGCTGTAGCCGACGCGATCGGTCCATTCGCATGCTCACCGGACCGGTGCGATCGAGGCTTCGGCGCGGCGCCGAAGTGTTGGACGCGTTGCAGCTTCAATCCGCGATGCCTGTGCGAATGACGCTGCGAAGGCGGGATGGTACGCTTGGCGGCGTGGCTTTTCGCGATCGGATCTGATCATGAAAATTGCAAACCCGATCATCGCATCCATGCTGTTGCATGCCGTCGCAGCCGCGACGCTCGCGACGGACGCAGCCGCAGCTTCATCGCGGCCGGTCTATTTCGACGTTCCGCGCGGGGCGCATCCGCACGATGTCGCCGCGACGCCGGTCGCCGGCGGCCCCGTCTACTACACCGCGCAGCCGACCGGCAAGCTCGGCATTCTGGATCCGAAATCGGGCAAGGTCGAGGAGATCGCACTAGGCGCACGCTCATCGCCGCACGGGGTGATCGTCGGCCCGGATGGCGGCGCCTGGATCACCGACGGCGGCCAGAACGCCATCGTGCGTTTCGATCCCAAGTCGCGCGAGGTCAAGGTCTGGCCGCTGCCGCGCGATGCCGGCTACGCCAACCTCAATACGGCGACGTTCGATAGGAGCGGCCGTTTATGGTTTACGGGGCAAAGCGGAATCTATGGCCGGCTCGATCCGTCTTCGGGCGACATTCGCGTGTGGAAAGCGCCGCGCGGAAGCGGGCCGTACGGCATCACGACGACACCGGCAGGCGACATCTACTTCGCTTCGCTCGCCGGAAACTATATTGCGCGCGTCGACACGACGAGCGGCGAAGCCACGGTGCTCGATCCGCCGACGCCGGCGCAAGGGGCGCGTCGCGTGTGGTCGGACTCGCGCGGCCGGATCTGGGTCAGCTACTGGAACACCGGTCAGGTCGGAATGTACGATCCGGCCGCACGCCGCTGGCGCGAATGGAAGCTGCCCGGGAACGCACACGTCTATGCGGTCTGGGTCGACGACAAGGACAAGGTCTGGTTGACCGACTGGAGCACCAATGCCATCGTGCGCTTCGATCCGGCCAGCGAACAGTTCGACAGCATCCCGTCCGATCGCGCCGGGGCCAACGTGCGCCAGATGCTCGGCCGCTCCGGCGAGGTCTGGGGCGCGGAATCGGGACTCGATCGACTGGTGATGGTGCCCGCGCCGTAGTCGATGCCGCGCGGCGACCGACCAACGAATCGATCGCCGAGCCAGCAAATGTGCGTGCAAACCGCTCGCGCTTTGCAGAATTTACAGCGACGGTGGCTCGCAGCAATCGTTGGCCCGATCATGGCCCGTCCGATCGGCAGGCTTGCAGCCTCCTAAATGCCGATCGCAAAAGAGCCTTTGTCGGGCAGCGCTCGCCGCAGCCTGTCGTTGGTGAAGCATGGTGTCGGAGGGGCGCTGACACAGAGTCGTTTGGCGCGCGAATTGCTCCCGTGAACGAAGGAAAGCGCATGAGTGCCGGTGAAGGCCCGAACGCGCCCACGCCGCCTTTGATGGGCGAATCAACCAGGAGAAGTCATGAAGAACTCAGTCGCAAGAATCGCAGTCGCCGCCGCTTTCGGGTTCGCCGCGACGGCGGTGCTGGCCGGCGAAATCATTCTTTACGAAAACCCCGGATTCCAGGGCCGGCGCATGACGTTGCGCGGAACGACGCCCGACCTCGATCGGACGCAGTTCAACGATCGCGCCGAATCGATCGTGGTGCGGGAAGGTGTGTGGGAAGTGTGCACCGATGCGCGCTTCAGCGGCCGGTGCGTGCGCCTGCAGCCGGGCGAGTATCCGAATCTCCAGGGCGACTTGAACAACCGCATATCATCGGCGCGCGAGGTCGCGCAGTACGCACCGCCGCCGCCGGTCGCGAGTCCGGCCCCCGGCCCCGGCCCCGGCTACGGCGGCCCGGCGCGAGCGGTCCTGTACGAAGGCGAGGGATTCCGCGGCAGGTCGTTCGAGCTGCAGCGCGACATCGTGCGCAACCTCGACCGCACCCAGTTCAATGACCGCGCGGCGTCGCTGCGGGTGTACAGCGGCTATTGGATCTTCTGCAGCGACGCGAACTTCGAGGGCGACTGCCGCACTTTCGGACCCGGAGACTATCCGGAGTTGCCGGGTGACTTGAATCGGCGCATATCGTCGGGCCGCCGGATAGCCGACCGCTATCCGTACGGGGGTCCGGGGAACTGGGGCCGATAAGACTCAAGGAAATACGATGCGAACCACGACCGTGACACTGCCCGAGCTAGCGCTGGTTGCCGCGACGCGCGGCATGGCCGGCGCCGGGGCAGCGCTGCTCGTCGCCGACAGAATCGGCGCCGACAAACGCAAGACGCTGGGCTGGACGCTGTTCCTGATCGGCGTCCTGAGCACGATTCCGCTGGCGTTGCAGGTATTCGGCAAGCGGACCTAGGCTGCCTAGCCCGTTCGGCCGCAAAGCGCGACGCGAACCGTCGCGCCCGAGCTTGTTCGTCCGCTTGATAGAATGCGGCATCGACGATTGGTGAAAGCAAGGTCTGCCGCGATGGACACCTGCCCGCATTTCTCCCAGATCCGCGACGTCGCGCCGAGCGGCAACGGGTGCGAGGAATGCCTGAAGACCGGCGACGACTGGGTGCACCTGCGGCTGTGCCTCAGCTGCGGCCACGTCGGCTGCTGCGACGAGTCGAGGAACAAGCATGCGACGCTGCATTTCAAGCAAAGCGGCCATCCGATCATCCAGTCATTCGAGCCGGGCGAAACGTGGGGATGGTGCTTCGTCGATCGCGCTTTTTTCGACCAGCTGCCGCTAACTTACTGACCCGAGCCGGCAAGCAGCCCAGCAAACCTGCCATGATGCGCCGATGATCACCGGCGACATGCTGCGCGCCGTGCCGTTGCTGGCCGGCGTTGCCGACAGCGAGCTCAACACGATCGCCGCGCGCGCGGCCGATGTATCGCTGCACACCAATGAATGGCTGATCCAGGAAGGTGAGCTGCCGGCATTTTTCATCGCACTCTCCGGCCGCCTGACCGTCTACAAGTCGATCGCCGGCGTCGAGCGGGCGATCAACGAGTACGGCCCTGGCGACTATGGCGGCGAACTGCCGCTCCTGCTCGGCTCGCCTTCGATCGCGAGCATTCGGGCCGCCGAGCCGTCGCGCGTGTGCCGGCTCGACGCTGCGGACTTCCGCGAGTTGATCGTCGCCTGCCCCGAGCTCAACGCGCGCCTGCTGCGAACGATGGCGACGCGAATCGAGGGACTGCAGCAGCTCGCGAGCGAGGCTCCGCTGGCGACGGTGACGATCATCGGCCACCGCTACGACCTGGCCTGTCACGCGTTGCGCGATTTCCTGGCGCGCAACCAGGTCGCGTTCCGGTGGTACGATCCGCGCGATCCCGAGGCGCGCGTCGGATTGTCGCCGACGCCGCAGCCGGACGAAGTGTATCCGGTGGTGATCTTTCCCGACGGAGCGCGGCTGATCACGCCGTCGTTTCGCGCCGTCGCCGCGCACCTGGGGTTGCAGACCGCGCCGTCGCGCAGCGAATACGACGTGGCTATCATCGGCGCCGGCCCGGCCGGTCTGGCCGCCGCCGTGTACGGGGCTTCCGAAGGCCTGTGCACGATCCTGATCGAGCGCCAGGCGCCGGGCGGCCAGGCGGGAACTTCGTCGCGAATCGAGAATTACCTGGGTTTTCCTACCGGCGTCGCCGGCGACGAGCTCGCCACGCGGGCGCTACGCCAGGCGAAACGTTTCGGCGCCGAGATTCTGGTGGCGCGCGGCGCGACCGGTATCGACATGGCGACGCACGACGCCACGCACGCGATCCTGCTCGAGGACGGCGAGCGTGTCGAGACGCGCTGCATCGTCATCGCCACCGGCGTCGCCTGGCGGGAGCTCGACCTGCCGAACGCGCCGACGCTGGTCGGGCGCGGCCTTTACTACGGTGCGGCCCGCACCGAAGCGCTGAACACGCGCGGCCTCGATATTTTCATGATCGGCGGCGGCAACTCCGCCGGACAGGCGGCGATGTTTTTCGCCAACTATGCGCGCGCGGTGACGCTGATCGTGCGCGGCCCGTCGCTCGAACGCAGCATGTCGCAATACCTGATCGACCAGCTCGCGAGCCGACCCAACATCCGCGTCGAGTCGCGCAGCGAGGTGGTCGCGCTGGAAGGCACCGATCGGCTGGAGGCGATCGTCATCGAGAATCACGCGACAGGCCGCCGGCGCCGCGAAGTCACCCAGGCGCTGTTCGTTTTCATCGGCGCGGACGCGCAAACCGCCTGGTTGCCGCAGGCGGTCATTCGCGACGGGCGCGACTATCTTTGCACCGGCCGCGACGTGATGGATCTGGTCGCCGGCCAGCAGGGGTCATGGCCGCTGTCGCGTGATCCCTACCTGCTGGAGACCAGCGTTCCCGGCGTCTTCGCCGTCGGCGATGTGCGGCACGGTTCGGTCAAGCGCGTGGCATCGGGTGTGGGCGAGGGCAGTATGGCGATTGCGTTCGTTCACCAATATCTGGCCGATCCGCCCGCGCTCGGGGACGCGGGCGGGGACACGCCGGCGCGCGCCGCCGATGCGAGCGTATTGCCGCAGCCGGGAGTCTAGCGACGCCGTCGCGCGCGCACACCGGTCCAGCCCAGCGCGAGGATCAGCAGGGCTAGCGTCCACGCGTTAAGCGCAGGGATGTGCTGGACGGCCACCGGCGGGGGCGGCGGCGGGATCGGCTGGACGGTGTCGCTGTCGGTCGCCTGGTTGTTCGCCGGACTGGGATCGGTGGTGCCGACCGGCGGTGCGATGCTTGCCGAGTTGGACACCGTGCCGCTCGCTGCGGTTACCGTCGCGACGACGGTGAAAGTCACGCTGCCATTGGCCGGCAGCAGCGGAATCGCGACCCCCGACTGCAATTGGGCGATCGTGGGGCTGGTCGGACATTGCGCTCCGCCGATGGCGCTGCCGCAGCTGACGCTGGTCTTGCTCAAGCCCGTTACCGCGGGATCGGAAAGGATCGCGCCGTCGGCCGCTTGCGGTCCGGCGTTGCTTACGACGATCGTGTAACTGGTCGTCGCTCCGGACAGGACGCTCGATACGCCGTTGCTCTTGGTGATGCCGAGGTCGGCATTGCTCGCCACGGCCGCGACCGTGTCGGTGTCGGTTGCCTGATTGTCCGTGAGGATCGGATCGGTCACTCCCGCCGGCGCCGCCACGCTTGCGGTGTTGGCCACGGTTCCGCTCGCGGCGGTCACCGTCGCCTGGACGGTGAAGGTCACACTGCCGCCCGACGGCAGCGTCGGGATCGCCAGCCCGGCCTGCAGCTGCGCCGGCGTCGGGCTGCTCG
>JADMIO010789833.1_pt1 | contig 14377 bp, 6 predicted proteins | sample 8958161 | NCBI WGS metagenome assembly JADMIO01 (sample SAMN16585339, study PRJNA669376) | soil metagenome | isolation source: Crop rotation soil | place: USA: Cullars Rotation, Alabama | collected 2011 | reverse complement strand
GCCGCGACTTCAAGTCACGTGAATTCCAAGCTTCGGATCCCACTGTGCTGGAAAGCGTACGCATCGTGGGCCGCACGCTCCTGCGCGACCGTGCGGAAGCGGTAGCTCGGCGGATCGTCGTGCATCGCGAGGATGCCGGCCGGCGTCGCAGCGGTCTCGCGCTCGGCGGCGCGAAGCCCGGCGAGGCTCTGCTCGATCAGGCGCATCGCCACGCGGTAGCGCACCCAGCGATGGTTGCGCCATCCGGTCACGGTGTCGGGTGGCGGGTCGAGATGCGCATAGTGCGCCAGCAACACACGCGCCGCTTCCGCACCCCGGGCAGCAACGCGCGCGATCAATTCCGGCTGCATCCGGAGATTCAATCCGCCTTCGTCGGCCGTCAGCCGCACGTGCACGACGCGGTCGCGAAAGCCGGGCGCGCCGAGCTGCGTCGCGTCGCTCCAGTCCTGCATCGTGCGCACGATCGAGGCGAGGAAGCCGAAAACGCTCGGCTTGCCGCCGCGATCGACGTCGACGATCTCGGTCGTCGCGCCGCTGCCGTTGTGCGCCGGCATCCAGACGAAATCTTCGGGATCGCGCGGGTTCGCGCGCACGAAGCGGGCATCGGTGAGGTCGATGCCGAACGTCGGGCGGCTCGGCAGCGTCGCGTCGAAGAAATGCACCGGGAAATTGCTGCAGATGCCGCCGTCCGAGAACCAGACCTTCTCGGCGACGTCGAGCCATTCGCCCGGCCGTTCGCGATCCGGATCGCGCCGTACGCGATAAAGCGGCACCGCCGACAGCAGCACCGGAAACGCGAGGCTCATGCGCACCGGCACGATGACCGGCAGGTCCTCCATCGCGCAAAGCCTGTGCTTGCCGGCGAGCGGGCCTTCGGCGACCGGCGCGCCGGCGCGTGCGACCAGGTGATCGACGACGACGGCCGGGAACAGCGCGCGCCATTCGTCGAGGTCGAAATGGAAATCGTTGATTTCAAGCGGAAAGCTGTACGGGCGGCCGTGGCTCAGCGCGGTCGTCATCAGGCGAAGGTCGATGCGCCGGAGGTGCGTCTCGCGGAGCGCGTCGCCGGGCTTCGCGTCGGCGGGATCGGGGTTCTTCCAGAGATCGCCGAACGTCAGCGGTTGCGCCGCATCGCGCGATGCGAGCGATTGCAACGTGCCATAGAGCCACGGCGTCAGCGCCGCATCGCTGCCCATGCCGGTGCAGAGCCCATACCCGTTCGCGCCGATCCGGCGCACCGCGACGATCGCGATCCAGGCCGCGAGCACCAGCACGAACGCGACGATCGCGATCGGCACCGTGAGCGCGAGCCGCAGCGGACTCACGTCGCCGGCGAGCAGCAGCGCCGCGCCGAGCGCGCACGCGGCCGCGATGACGAGCGCGGCGAGCGGAAAGTTCGCGATCGCCGAGAGCAGCCAGCGGGTCGCGGCGAGCCCGCCGTGCCGCGCGTCCGGCATCAGTCCCGCGACGAGCAGGTCGAACAGCGCTTTCGTCGCGTGCTGCGGCTCGAACAGGCGGAATAGACGCGTGCTGCCTTTCGCGTCGGTCTCGCCGAGCGCCGCCGGCATCGCGGCCAGCGCGTCGAAGGCGCCGGACGCGCGGCCGTATTCGGCTGCTGCTGCGGCAGCGGCCGCGATCGCGCCCGCCGACGTGCCGCCGATGCTGCGCAGGCGATAGTGCGTCGCGAGCGTCGAGATCGCCGACGGGTAGACGATGCCGCTCGTGATGCCGCCCTTGAGGATGATGTCGCACTCGGCCGCGGGATTCGCGTGCGCGTGCGATGTCGCGCGTTCGTCTTCAGGCATGACTTCCTCCTCCCGTGAAGCGCGGATGTCAGAGGTCGAGCAATCCGAGCGTCCGCGCAACGGCCCGCACGCGCTCGGCGCAGGCTTCGATGTCCGCGTCGCGCTCGACGATGCGCGAGCGCCCGTCGAGCGTGCAGCCGATCGCACGCGCGAGCAGCCGCGCATGCGCGTCGGCGAGCGTGCGCGCATCATCCGCCGGCACGACGCCGGCCTGCTCCGCCGCCGCGATCAGCAGCGCGGAGTTCCCGTTCGCGAGCAGCGCCGGATGGGCCGCCGCATGCAGCAGCACGAGGCCCTGCAGTATGAACTCGATGTCGACGAGGCCGCCTTCGCCCTGCTTCAGGTCGAAGCGCGCCGCGTCCGATCGGTCGCGCTCGGCGCGCCAGCGCGTGCGCATCGAGCCGATTTCCTCGCGCACGCGCGCGGCGTCGCGCGGCGCGGACAGGAGCGCGTTGCGCACGCGCGAAAACCGCGCGCCGAGCACGGCATCGCCGGCGACCGCGCGCGCGCGGACCAGCGCCTGCAGCTCCCACGTCCATGCGCGCTCGCGAAGGTACGCTTCATACGCGTCGATGCCGAGCACGAGGAGGCCCTTGCCGCCGTCGGGCCGCAGGCGTACGTCGACTTCGTAGAGCTTGCCCGCGCGCGTCTGCATGTCGAGCAGGTGCACCACGCGCTGCGCGAGCCGCGTGTACCAGCGCACGCCGTCGAGCGGCCGCGCGCCGTCCGATTCGTGCTGCGCGAGCGCGCCGTCGTAGAGGAAGACGAGATCGAGGTCGGAGCCGAACCCGAGCTCGCTGCCGCCGAAGCTGCCGTATGCGATGACCGCGAAGCCGCTCGCCTCCGGCGCGCCCGGCGTCAGCCGGCCGTGATTGGCGACGAGATCGCGCTCGGCGATGTGCAGCACCGACGCCAGCACGACCTCGGCGATGCCGGCAAGCGCGCGGGCGGCCGTCACCGCGTCGATGCGCTTGCCGATAAACGCGAGGCCGACGCGGAACAGCGCCGACTGGCGCGCTTCCTGGATCAGCTCGATCTCGGCCTCGGGATCGCCTTCGAGCGTCGCTAGCCGACGCGACAGCTCGGCCGCCATCGCGTCGCGATCGGGCGGGCCCGAATCGACGCGATCGTCGAAGAGATCGTCGAGCAGGAGCGGATGCGCGATCACGCGCTCGGCGAGGAACGTCGACGACGACAGCACCTGACTCAGGCGTTTCAGCGCAGCCGGCTGCTCGTCGAGCAATACGAGATAGACGCTGCGCCGCGCGACCGTCTGCACGAGCCGAAGCATGCGAACGAAGCAGCGCACCGGCTGCGAGCTCGCGGCGGCCGACGCCATCAGCGCCGGCAGCACGCGGTCGAGCCGCTCGCGCGAGCGCGCCGACATGTTGCGGAGCGCGCTCGATCCGAGCAGCGATTCGAGCTCACCCGCGACCTCGTCGGCCGGCACGAAGCCGGCTTCGGCGAGCGCGACGCGATCGATCTCGCCGCCGGCGATGCGGCGCAAGAGCTGCGTCCACGCGGTCTCGTCGCGCTGCTGCTGCGCGCGCGCATCGGTCGCCATCAGCGCGGCGAACTCCTCGCCGACGTTGGCGCGATGGCGCGCAAGCTCGCCGTCGAGCGCGGCCCAGTCGTCCCAGCCGAGCGCGAGCGCGATGCGCTGGCGCACGAGCGCGTCCTCGGGGATCGAATGCGTCTGCGCATCGCCGAACATCTGCACGCGGTTCTCGAGCCGCCGCAAAAAACGGTACGCGGCGCGCAGCTTCACGGCGCGTCCGGACGGGATGTAGCCGAGCTGCTCGCAGACCGCGAGCGCGGGCAGGAGTCCGCGCGCGCGCAACGCCGGCTCGCGGCCGCCACGGATCAGCTGCACGAGCTGCACGATGAACTCGATCTCGCGGATGCCGCCCGGACCGAGCTTGAGATCGTCGGCGAGATCCTTGCGCACGACCTCGGCGTCGATCAGCGCCTTCATCTCGCGAAGGCCGGCGAACGCCGAGTAATCGAGATAGCGGCGGAACACGAACGGCCGCAACGTGTCGAGGAGTCGCGCACCGGCATTGCGATCGCCGCCGACGGCGCGCGCCTTGATCCACGCGTAGCGTTCCCAGTCGCGGCCCTCGCGCTGGTAGTACTGCTCCATCGCCGCGAACGAGAGCGCCGTGCGCCCCGACGTGCCGAACGGACGCAGCCGCAAATCGACGCGATAGACGTAGCCATCCGCGTTGCGCTCGGCGAGGAGCGCCACGAACGCCTGGCCGATGCGCGCGTAGTACGCGTCGGCATCGAGCGCGCGCTCGCCGTCGCTGGTGCCGCCGTCGGCGTAGGCGAACACGAGGTCGATGTCGGACGAGAAATTGAGCTCGCCGCCGCCGAGCTTGCCGAGCCCATAGACGACCATGCGCTGCACATGGCCGCTCGCGTCGCGGACGACGCCGTGCCGCGCGCCGACCTTGCGTTCCGCGCCGGCGAGCGCAGCCTCGATGCACGTCTCGGCGAGCACCGAGGCGCCCGCGAGCGTCGTCTCGACGGTGTCGAGGTCGTTCAGGTCGCGCCAGATCAGCCGGAGCGCCTCGCGCTGGCGAAAGTGGCGCAGCTCCGCCATCAGCTCGGCCTCGGTCAGCGACGCCGCGAACACGCCGGCGCGTGCGTCGGCGTGGCGCGGATCGCTCATCAGCCGCAACAGGTCCGGCCCGAGCAGCGACGGATCGGCGAGGAAGCTCTCGTACGCGAAATCGCTCGCGAGCAGGACGCGCTCGAGGTGGTCGTCGACGCCGGCGTCGTCGTAGAACGGCACGCTCGCGTCGCGGCAGGCCGATTCGAGCCGCGCGAGGCGCTCGTCGACGAACGCCGCGAGCGCGCGCGGCAGGCGGTTGATCGATGGGGCTTGCACGTGGGTGATTCTAAGGGTCCGCGTGGGTGGAAAAGCCGGGATTCGGGACGACGGGATTCGGGATGATGCTGCGCCTCTGGAACGTGCCGTTCATCGCAGATCCCGAATCCCGAATCCCGGCTTTTTAACGACCCCCTGTCGTACACTTCCCTCCGGGGAGTCGAGCGCATGACCGAGACACCGGCGAATACCGCCAGCACCGAAACGAGCCAGCCGCAGACGGCCGACGCGCTGTTCGGCGCGGTCTACGAGCGCCTGAAGGCGATGGCCGGGAGCCATCTCGCGCGCAACCGCGGCGGCTCGACGCTCGACACGACCGCGCTCGTCCACGAGCTTTACCTTCGCGTCTCGACGCAGCGCGAGCTCGTGTTCGGCAAGCCCGTGCAGTTCTTCGCCTACGCGGCGCGCGCGATGCGCCATCTCCTCGCCGACCGCGCGCGCGATCGGCTGCGCCTTCGCGCCGGCGGCCAGTGGATGCGCGTCACGCTGACCGGCACCGACGATCGCCTCGCCATCGACAGCGCCGAGCAGGCGCTCGCGCTCGACGAGGCGCTGAAGAAGCTCGAGGACGCCGACGAGCGCGCCGCGCGGGTGGTCGAGCTGCGTTACTTCGCGGGCCTGACGCCCGAGCAGATCGCCGAGGCGCTCGACGTGACGCGCCGCACCGTCGATCGCGACTGGCGCTTCGCGCGCGCGTTCCTCAAGACCGAAATTGGCTGACGGAATCGGGCCGGCCGCGCCTCGCGCCGTGTCCGAATCTGGCGCCGGACGGCGTTCTCCGGTCGACGATTCCGTTCGGCGCCCGCCATGACGACCAGCACCAACGCGCTCCGCGACCTCTTCGAGGAAACTCTCGCGCTCGCGCCCGAGGCGCGCGGCGCGTTCCTCGACGCACGCTGCGCCGGCGACGCCGGGCTTCGCGCGAAGATCGACCGCATGGTCGCGGCGGATGCCGACGACGACGTCGTGCTCGACCGGAGCGTCGACGCCGTCGCCCGCGCGATCGGCGAGCAGGACGCGACCGAAGGGCTGCCGCCCGGCACGCGCATCGGGCCGTTCCAGCTCATCGAGATCCTTGGCGAAGGCGGCTCGTCGACCGTGTTCCGCGCCGAACGCACGATCGACGGCGTGCGCCAGGTCGTCGCGCTGAAGCTCCTGCGCCGAAGCCTCTATTCGAAGGACGCGCAGCGCCAGTTCCGCCGCGAGCGGCTCGCGCTCTCGCAGCTGCGCCATCCGGGTATCGCGCGGCTGATCGAGGGCGGCCTCAGCGAGGCGGGCCTCGCCTACATCGCGCTCGATCTCGTCGACGGCACGCCGATCACCGACTTCGCGCGCGACAACCGGCTCGACCTGCGCGCGCGCCTCAAGCTTTTTTTGCAGGTCTGCCGCGCGGTCGAGGCCGCGCACCGCGCGCTGATCGTGCACCGCGACCTGAAGCCGTCGAACGTGTTCGTGACCAGGGACGGCGACGTCAAGCTCCTCGACTTCGGCATCGCAAAGCTCCTCGACGCCGACGACGAGACGCAGACGCGCGTGCCCGCGTTCACGCCGGCGTACGCGGCGCCCGAGCAGCGCACCGGCGCGCCGGTGACGACCGCGACCGACGTCTACGCGCTCGGCGTGCTGCTCGGCGAGCTCGTCACGGGCCAGCGGCTCAACGACGGCTCCGGCCGCACGCCGTCGGGCCACGTCACGGCGGGCACCGAGCCCGGCGTGCTGCCGGCGCCGCCGGCGGTGACGCGGCGCCAGCTCCGCGGCGATCTCGACAACGTCGTGCTGAAGGCGATCGCGCCCGAGCCCGAGCGGCGCTATCCGTCGGCCGGCGCGCTCGCCGACGACATCGAGCGGCTGCTCGACCGGCGCCCGGTGTCGGCGCATCCGCCCTCGGCGTGGTACCGCGCGCAGAAGTTCGTCGCGCGCCACCAGGGCGGCGTGTTCGTCACGACGCTGCTCGCGCTCGGCATCATCGCCGCGCTCGGCGCCGCGCTCTGGCAGGGCAACGTCGCGCGCGAATCGGCGCGGCGCGCGGACGCGATGCGCGATTTCATGGTCTCTGCGTTTTCCGAGGCCGAGCCGTCGACGCCGCGCGCGGGGCCGCCGAGCGTCACCGAAGTCGTCGAGCAGGCGATCGTCAAGGCGCGCGGCGACACCGGGATGAATCCGGCCGTCCGCGCCGAGCTCGTCGCGAACCTCGGCGCCGTGCTGAGCGCGCAGGGCAAGCTTGAGAACGCGCGCGACGTCCTGCAATGGAACTACGACCACGCGCTCGCCGATTTCGGCGACGCCGCGCGCGAGACGCTCGGCGCCGCGCACGAGCTTTCGGTGACGCTGATCCTCGCCGGCGACTACGACAACGCGCGCAAGCTCATCGACCGTGCGCTCGCGCACGCGGCCGGCAACGCGAAGCTCGACGCCGCGCTGCACCTCGATTCGGCGCTGCTCGCGAGCAAGGTGCACGAGCGCCAGCGCGCGCTCGCCGACGTCAACGAGGGCCTGCGCCTGACGCGCACGCTGGACGATCAGAACGCGCTCGCCGGCGCGCTCGCCGAATACGGCAACGTCGAGCTCAGCGTCGGCGACGTCGACGCCGCGACCAAGGCGTGGGAAGAGCTGCTTGCGCTGCGCGAGAAGCGCTACGGGCCGACGCACGTCGACGTCGCCGAAACGCACGCCGACCTTTCGCGCGCATACCGCCGCGCGGGCCGGCTCGAGGACGCCGAGCGGCACATCCGCGCCGCGCTCGCGATCGACGCCGCCGTGCTGCCGCCCGAGCACTGGCGCCATTCGAACCATCTCAACGCGCTGATGATGGTCGAACTCCAGAAGCGCGACTATCGCGCCGCGCTCGAAACGGCGAACGAGAGCCTTCGCATCGATCGCATCATCTACGCCGACGTCGATCACCCGGAAGTCGCGAACGATCTCAACTCGGTCGGCATGCTGCACGCGCTGCTCGAGGACTGGCCGGCGGCGGTCGCGCCGATCCGCGAAGCGCTGGAGCGCTCGGTCGCCAAGCAAGGCGCCGAATCGTTCGACGCGGCCGTGACGCGCTCGAACTACGGCGTCGTGCTCGCGCACGCGGGCGACACGGCCGCCGGCGAGGCAGAGCTCAATCATGCGATCGCGACGCTCGACGCCGCGAGCGAGCCCGATCCCGACGAAAAGGCCGCGACCTGGGAAAAGCTCGCGCGCGTGCGCCTCGATCGCGGCGATGCGGCCGGCGCGCTCACCGCGATCGATCGCATCGATGCGCTGCTCGCGACGATGGACCCGCCCGGCGCGTACTGGGACGGCCGCGCCGGCGCGCTCCGCGCGAGCGCCTACCTGATGCTCGGCCGCGCGGCGGAAGCGCGGCCGGTCCTCGACGCGGCGAGCGCCGAGCTCGGAAAATCGAAGAATCCCGACGCGGTCCTGCGCGTCGAGCTCCCGCTGCTCGACGCGAACGCGCGGCTCGCGCTCGGCGATCGCGACGATGCGCGCGAGCACGCGGCGCGCGATGCGCTCGCGGGCCTCGCGAATCCGCCGCAGCGGCTCGCCGCGCTCGCAAGCCACCTCGACGCAGCGAAATAGCGGCGGCGGCGCGGACGGTGGGCCAAGGCCCACCCTATGGGTTATCCGAATAGGGTGGGCCTTGGCCCACCGACGCACCTCTCTCCTGAACGACGCCGACTTTTACAAGTCGGCATGTCTGAGTCCCGACCGAAACGTCGTTTTCACCCTCGGGGACACAAAACGACGTAGGGAGGGAGCGTCATGAAGTCATGCCTGAACGGAAGGCGCGCGCGCGCCGCGCGTCTCGGCGGCCTGCTGCTGGGCCTCGTTCCGCTGTTCGCGAGCGCGCAGCTCATCGACGAAACGCAGGTCACGCCGTGGATCGTCGGCGGCGGCATCGGCAAGTCGCTGGCCGACGAGGTCGGCGGCGGCCGCGGCGACATCGACACGGAATGGTCGTCCGAATACGTCATCGCGCGCGATCCGGTACGCGCGATCCGGCGCGGGCGGCAGATCTTCCAGCGCAAGTTCACGCTCGACCAGGGCCAGGGCCCGCGCGTCGACGCCACGTCGAGCGGCGACATCATGACGAACCCGGCGCTCGGCGCGGGCCTCTCCGACAGCTGCGCGTCGTGCCACGGCCGCCCGCGCGGCTCGGCCGGCTTCGGCGGCGACGTCGCGACACGGCCCGACAGCCGCAACGCGCCGCACCTCTTCGGCATCGGCCTTCGCGAAATGATCGGCGACGAGATGACGACCGACCTTCGCACCGAGCGCGCGCGCGCCTCGCAGCAGGCCGTCGCGACGCACCAGCCGGTCACGTATCCGCTGTCGAGCAAGCGCGTCGCGTTCGGCTCGATCACGGCGCTGCCGGACGGCACGTTCGACACCTCGCACGTCGACGGCGTCAACGCGGATCTTCGCGTGCGCCCGTTCTTCGCCGACGGCCGCGAGTATTCGGTGCGCGCGTTCGCGGTCGGCGCGTTCAACGACGAGATGGGCCTGCAGTCGCCCGATCCGGTGCTGTGCGCCGCGAGCGATCCGGTCGATCCCGAGCGCACGGTAAGCCCGGCGGGCATGGTGTTCGATCCGGCGCTCGACTCGGTCAAGCGCCCGCCAACCTGCGATCCGGCCGACGACGCCGATCACGACGGCGTCGCCGACGAGCTCGATCCGGCGCTGCTCGACTACACCGAGATGTACCTTCTCAACTACTTCCGCCCGGCGACCGGCAAGACGACCGCGCGCACCGACGAGGGGCTCGCGCTGATGCGCGCGGCCGGCTGCACCGCCTGCCACGTGCAGAACTTCGACCTCGCGCACGACCGCCGCGTCGCCGACGCCGACACGCGATACGACGCCGATCGCGGCATCTTCAACCATCTCTATGCGACCGTGACGCCGCTCTACGACACCGTGCGCGATGCCGGTGCGCATCCGAAGCTGACGCCGCGGAGCGGCCATTTCACGGTCCCGGACATCTTCACCGACTTCAAGCGCCACGACCTCGGCCCGCACTTCCACGAGCGCAACTACGACGGCAGCGTGCACACCGAGTTCATGACCGCGCCGCTCTGGGGCGTCGGCTCGAAGGCGCCGTACGGACACGACGGGCGCAGCGTGACGCTCGACGACGTCATCCTGCGCCACGGCGGCGAGGCCGAGGCGTCGAAGGCCGCGTACGTCGCGCTCGGCGACGACAACCAGCACAAGATCCTCGAGTTCCTCGGCACGCTGCTGCTGTTCCCGCCGGACGACACGGCGTCGAACCTCAATCCGGGCAATCCCGACGGCGACGATCCGCAGGATCCGGCGCAGCACGGCAGCATCGCGCTGTCGACGTTGTTCCAGATCAGCGCCGAAGGCGGCGAATAGCTCTCCAATTCGGCGGCTGTTCCCCTCTCCCGCGAAGCGGGAGAGGGCCGGGGTGAGGGCAATCTTGTAGCAGCGTTTCGCCAGCGTGCCCTCACCCTACCCTCTCCCGCGCGCGGGAGAGGGAAAAGCGCGGACGACACGATGTTCTGATCGCATGTCCGACTCCGCCCCGTTGCGGCGTTCTTCGCCCGCACCACAACCGGGGAGCCGCGCGATGCCGAATGCCGTCACGAAGATCCGCCCGCGGCTGCGGCCGCTCGCCGCTGCGCTCGCACTTGCGATCGCGTCAAGCAACGCGCTCGCCGTCGCGCGCGATGCGCGGCTCGATGCTGCCGTTGCATTCTTCGCGCGCGACCGCGCCGGCCTCATCGCACCGCACGAGCCGAATGGCGTCCCGCTCGTCGTCGAGAACTGCAACGACAGCGGCGCGGGCTCGCTGCGCGAAGCGTATTTCAACGCCGGCGACGGCGCACAGATCGACCTCACCGGTCTCACCTGCAGCACGATCACGCTGACCAGCGGCCCGCTCACGAACGCCGGCACGACGACGTCGGTGACGCTCGTCGGGCCCGGAAAGTACGCGCTGACGGTCGACGGCAACTACGCCAACCGCGTCCTCGTGCACAACGGCAGCGGCCCGATCACGATCGGCGGCCTGACCATCGCGCACGGGAGCTACAGCGGCACGTACGGCGGCGGCTGCGTCTACGCGTACGGCGACGTGGTGCTCGAAGGCGCGATCGTGACCGGCTGCTCGATGTCGTCGACCGGCACGGCCAAGGCCAACGGCGGCGCGATCTACGCGCGCGGCACGGTCCAGATGGTCGGCAGCGAAGTCAGCGACAGCCGTGCGCACGCCGCGTCGGCGAACAGCGCGGGCGGCGGCATCTGGGCGAACTCGGTGACGATCGGCGTCTCGACGATCTCGGGCAACACGGTGTCCGGCGACGGCAGCCACTACGCGCGCGGCGGCGGCGTCTACTCGCTGACCGACGCGTCGATCTCGTATTCGACGTTCAACGACAACGAAGCCGACACCGGCGGCGCGCTGTTCCTCGTCGGCGCCGCAAGCGCGCCGATGTTCATCGCCAGCAGCACGATCTCGGGCAACCGCGCGATCGGCGCCGCGGGCGGCATCTACGCGAAATACCGCCCGCTCGGCATCTACAACAGCACGATCACGCTGAACACGTCGGGCTTCCCGTTCGGCGCGGGGCTCTATCTCGCCTACGCCACGAACCTCGAAAGCACGATCGTCGCCGGCAACACGTCGGGCGACGGGCTGAACCAGGCCGACGTCGGCGGCGTCGCCGGCACCGACATCACGGGCGCGAACAACCTCGTCACGCAGTCGACGCTGCCGCTGCCGGCCGACACGATCACGCTCGAGCCCATGCTCGGACCGCTGCAGCGCAACGGCGGCTACACGGCGACGCACGCGCTGCTGCCCGGAAGTCCCGCGATCGACCACGGCAACGCCAACTCCGGCGCGCGCTACGACCAGCGCCTGTTCGGGCCGTCCGGGCTGCAGTACGGCTACGAGCGCGTGGTCGGCCCGAGCGCCGACATCGGCGCGTTCGAGTTCGGCGCGCCCGACCACATCTTCGTCGACGGTTTCGATCCGTGAGTTGCAGGCGCCGTGACGACCCGCATTGCGCTAACGTAGCGCGCACGCGCGCATGCCCCGTCGTGCGCGCGCCAGGGGCTTCGCGATGACCGATCCGACTCCGACGCTGCGCGAGCTCTTCGAGACCGCGCTCGCGCTCGCGCCGGCGGAGCGCACGGCGTTCCTCGACGCGCATTGCCGCGATCCGGAACAGCGCGACGCCGTGATGCGCCTGATCGACGCCGACGAAGCCGAAGCGCTCGGCCTCCTCGACCGCTCGTTCGACGAATTGCTCGAGCACGTCGGCAACCCCGAGCGCGACGCTGCACCGCCGCCGCCCGGCGCGTGCGTCGGCCCGTTCACGCTGCTCGACAAGCTCGGCGAAGGCGGCTCGTCGATCGTCTACCGCGCCGAGCGCGAGCAGGCCGGCGTGCGCCAGGCGGTCGCGCTGAAGCTCTTGCGGCGCGGGCTCTATTCCGACGACGAGCGCCGCCGCTTCCGCTCGGAGCGACGTGCGCTCGCAGAGCTTCGCCATGCGGGCATCGCGCGGCTGATCGAAGGCGGCGTCACCGACAACGGCGTGCCGTACATCGCGCTCGAGCTCATCGACGGCGCGCCGATCACCGCGTACGTGCGCAACGCGCATCTCGACCTGCGCCAGCGGCTCGCGCTCTTCGTCGCGGTCTGTCGCGCGGTGGAGGCCGCGCACCGCGCGCTGATCGTGCATCGCGACCTGAAACCGTCCAACGTGCTCGTGACGCGCGACGGCGAAGTCAAGCTCCTCGACTTCGGCATCGCGAAATTGCTCGAACCCGAAGACGGCGACGACGCGACGCACACGCTGCACGCCGCGATGACGCCGGCCTACGCCGCGCCCGAGCAGTTCACGCGCGGCGCGATCACGACCGCGACCGACGTCTACGCGCTCGGCGTGCTGCTCGGCGAGCTCGTGACCGGACGTCGCCGCGAGCCCGGCGACACGCGGACGCCGTCGGCGACGATCGACGAGAACACCGATCCCGCCGCGCTGCCCGCGCCGCCGAAGAGCACGCGGCGCCTGCTGCGCGGCGACATCGACAACATCGTCATGAAGGCGACCGAGCACGAGGCCGAGCGGCGCTACGCGTCGGCCGGCGCGCTCGCCGACGACGTCGAGCGCCATCTCGACGGCGAGCCGGTCGCCGCGCATCCGCCGTCGTCGTGGTACCGCGCGCAGAAGTTCGTCGCGCGCCATCGCGGCGGCGTCGCGACGACGGCCGCGTTCCTGCTCGCGGTGTTCGCCGCGCTCGGCGTCGCGCTCTGGCAGGCGAACGTCGCGCGCGAGCAGGCGCGCCTCGCGCACGAGCACGCGGCGCGCGCCGAGGCCGTGCGCGATCTTCTCGTCGACATCTTCGACGCCGAAATCCCATCGCGGCCGAAGGGCGAGATGCCGAACACGGCCGAGCTCCTCGAACGCGGCGCCACGAAGGCGACGAGCGATCTTTCGGCGACGCCCGCCGTGCAGAGCGACCTGCTGGTCGCGCTCGGCCGCGTCTACGATCACCTTGCGCAACCCGACAAGGGCACGCCGCTGCTCGACGCCGCCGTCGCCGCCGCGCGCCGCGTCGAGCCGCCGGACGCCGCGCTGCTCGGCGCCGCGATCAGCGAGCGCGGCGAGGTCGATCTTTCGTCCGACCGTTTCGACGCGGCGATCCCGCAGTTCGACGAAGCGATCGCGCTGCAGCGCAAGGCCGATCCCGCGAGTCTCGCGCTCGCCGTGACGCTCGACCGGCGCGCGCTCGCCGAGAGCCAGACCGGCAAGCACGACGCCGCGATCGCCGACTACGAAGCCGCGCTCGCGATCCGCCGCAAGCAATTGCCCGCCGACGATCCCGAAATCCTCAACAGCTACGACTCTATCGGCAACGCCGAGCTCCGCGCCGGCCATCCGGAGCGCGCGATCGGCCTCATGAAGCAGGCCGTCGACGGCGCCGAGGCGACGTTCGGCGAGAAGCACGTCAAGACCGCGCACTACATGAAGAACCTCGCGACGACGTACGGCATGCAGCGCAATTTCGCCGCCGCGGCGCCGTTGATGGAGCGCGCGGTGCGCATCGAGGCCGAGCTCTATCCGCCGGGCAGTCCCGATGTCGTCAACGGGCTCAACAACCTCGGCAACATCCAGCTGACGCTCGGCCGACTTCACGACGCAGCGAAGACGCTCGAGGAGGCGCGCGCGCGCAACCGCGATGCCGGCCACGACGAATCGCTCGGGCAGACGTTCGTGCTCGGCAATCTCGCGCGCGTGCGCGAGGCCGAGGGCGATCTCGCCGGCGCGGCCGGATTGCTCGCCGAAGCACGCAGGATCGCGACGAAAATCGTCGGTCCCGGGCACGCGCGCACGGTCACGCTCGACCTGCAGGCCGCGCGCGTCGATTTCATGCGCGACCCGACGACGGCGCCTGCGCTTGAAAAGATCGCATCCGCGATCGTCGCGGCGCCGGACACGCTCGCGCAGTTCCGCGCGCGCAGCGAGCCCGAGGCGCGCTATGCGCTCGGGCTCGTCGAGGACGCGCGCGGCGATCGCGCCAAAGCCGGCGCGACGTGGCGCGACGCGGTCGCCGCGCTGCCGGCCGATCATGTCGATCCGCTGACGCTGCCCCTCATCGTCGCGGCCGCGCGCTCCGATGCCGCGAACGGCGACGCGGCGGGCGCCACGGCGCTCCT
>JADMIO012807585.1_pt1 | contig 14378 bp, 13 predicted proteins | sample 8958161 | NCBI WGS metagenome assembly JADMIO01 (sample SAMN16585339, study PRJNA669376) | soil metagenome | isolation source: Crop rotation soil | place: USA: Cullars Rotation, Alabama | collected 2011 | reverse complement strand
CTTTCCCGAACAACGTACCCGCCCCAATGCGCCGGACGCGGGATGTTTCCATCCGGATACTTGGCGCGGATTTCGTCGAAGAGTTTTTCCAAAGCTTCGCGCGATTCGATCGCTTCGCTTTGCGCCGAGGCAGCGGCGCCGATGCGCGACTCGAGCGGGCGGCTCGCGAAATACGTATCCGCTTCCGCGTCGTCGGCGCGTCGAACGATTCCGTCGACTCGCACCTGGCGTTCAAGCTCCGGCCAGAAAAACACGAGCGACGCGCGCGGATTCGATTCGAGCTCTCGCCCTTTCTGGCTCAGATAATTCGTGAAAAACGTGAAGCCGTCTTCGTTCACACGCTTGAGCAAAACGATGCGCGCCGAAGGCTGCCCATCCCGCGTCGCGGTCGCGAGCGTCATCGCGTTTGGCTCGTTCGCCTTCGCGGTGATTGCTTCATCGAGCCATTGCGTGAACTGTTGAATCGGATCGGGCAGAACTTCACGCTCGGAGAGCGATCGCTTCTGGTAATCCGTTCGCAGCTGCGAAATGTCGAGCATCATGCGTCATTCTCTGTAGATGGCGGCGGCGGATTGACGATCGGGCGCGCGGGCGGACGCGTAAACGGCAGCGGCGCTTTGATCGTATCGTCCAACGGACCGGCGACTTCGTTAGCAGCGCGCGGTTTCGGCACGGGCATCGGACGACTCAGCGGCGGAACAACGAGCGTCGGATGTTCCGACTCGACGCGCTCACGCACCTGCGGCGGATCGACCGGCCGCGCGGGAACGAAAGCTCCGCCGTGAAAAGTAATACGCACATCCGCCGCCGAGATCGTGTCGCCGCTGTGAAGCGTGTGCTTCTGAATTCGCTCGCGCGAGTTCACGATGAACGTTCCATTGCGACTATTCAAATCGATAACGACCCACGAATCATTTTCCGGCTCGATCCGGCAATGATGTCGCGAAAGTTTTTGATCAGCGACGACGACATCGCAATCCGATGAGCGCCCGACGGTGATCGGCCGCTCGAGCACGCGGCGATCAAGCTCCCGGCCTTCGAAAGTAATAACAACAAATGCCATTTACTCACTCACCACCATCGTCCACCGCCGCGGCGCGGGGCCGGCGATGTGCGATTTGCGCAGTCGATGAAAATCGTCGGCGTCAGTCAAAACTTCCGTCGGCCTCAGGCGCGAACGAACGAGAAAATCGGCCTCCGGCGCATAGCATGCAGCGGGAGCGTCATCCCCCTCGCGCGCATTCGCTTCACCCGGAAAACGCGTGATCTTCGCGTTTGTCGGCGCGGCGGCGCTTTGATAGCGAAGGTCCATGCTCCAGCGCACGCGATCTGTTGTATTGTCGAAGCTGGCGTGCGGTGTGAGATTGCTCAGGAGCAGCGCATCGCCTTTTTTCACCGGCACGCAGATCGGTTCGACCTCCGGCATTTCCGAATCGGGAATGATCAGGTAAGGCTTATTTGGGCGGGACGCGTGCGTGAAAACTTTCTGCTTGTGACTTCGCGGCTTCACCCACAGACAGCCGTTCGCTTCGTTCGCATCGACGAGCGGAAGCCAAACGGTGAGTACGAGCGCGTTGTCGCAATACGGCTCGAAGTACCCCGAATCCTGATGCCACGGCACCGCGGAGAGCTTGTGATTCGGCACTTTCGGCCGAACACGATACACGCTGCTCGCGATCAGCTCCGGCCCACAAAATTGCTCCGCGACATCGAGCAGCCGCGGATACGTGATGAGATTAAAAATCGCCGGCCCACACAGCACGCCGTCCCAGATCGAGCCTGCGAGTTGCGAACTTTCCGCGCTGATCTTCGCGAGCCGATGTTCGAAATCTTCATCCGCGTAAGACTGTGAAAGCTCACCGCTCGCGACAAGTTCATTCGCGCGCCGATTGACTTCCGCCGACAGCTCATCGATCACGGCTTGCAGGATTTGATCATTGAAAAGATTTTGAACAACGAGATACCCTTCGCGGTCGAAGAACTGCATCTGACTCGCGGAGAGCGGGTGCATGAAACAAGTATATCCGGCCCGCGGCGGGGCGTGTATTCTTGGCGAGGCTATGAGCGAAGACGCGGTCGCAACAATTCGCCTCAATTCTGAAAATGTCGTCGGTGAGATTTCGCCGCGGATTTTTGGGGGATTCGCCGAGCACCTGGGGCGATGCATTTATGGCGGGATTTACGATCCCGAGTCGTCTCTCTCAGACGAGCGCGGGTTTCGCAAAGACGTTCTCGCCGCGCTGCGCGAGATGAAGCTGCCGGTGATGCGATATCCCGGCGGAAATTTCGTCAGCAACTACTTCTGGCGCGACGGCATCGGCCCGCGCGACCAGCGTCCGCGGCGGCGCGAGCTGGCATGGAATTCCATCGAAACCAATCACTTCGGCACGGATGAGTTCATCGCATTCTGCCGCGAGCTGAAGACAGAGCCGATGCTCGCGGTGAACCTCGGTACGGGGACGATCGCGGAAGCGGGAAATTACGTTGAATATTGCAACGCGCCGGTCGGCACCGAATACGCCGACATGCGCGCCAAGAACGGAACCCCCAAGCCGCACGGCGTGAAGTATTGGTGTCTCGGCAACGAGATGGACGGACCGTGGCAGATCGGGCATCTCACGGCCGACGAGTACGCGAAGAAAGCCCTCGAAGCCGCGAAGATCATGCGGCTGCAGGACCCGTCGATCAAAACGATCATCTGCGGATCGTCCGGCCCGTGGATGAAAACCTTTCCACAGTGGGACCGCACGGCGCTGGAGATGTGCTGGGGCCACGCGCATTACCTTTCGCTGCACAATTACGCGACGAATTGGGAAAACGACACGACGTCGTTTCTCGCGTATTCGGTGGAGTTTGAACGGCACATCGACACGCTCGCGACGATCCTGCGCGAGACCAAGCAAAAGGTCGGCGGGAAGCACGACATCTATCTCAACCAGGACGAGTGGAATGTCTGGTACAAAAACCGCGACGGCGACGGCAAGTGGCGCGAAGCCCCGCCGCTGTGCGAGGAGACTTACAACCTTGAAGACGTGCTCGTCGTCGCGCAGTGGCTGAATGTTTTTCTGCGCAAGTGCGATGTCCTGCGGATGGCGTGCATCGCGCAGGTCGTGAACGTCATCGCGCCCCTGAAGACCAAGCGAGACGCGCTGCTGCGTGAGGCGACGTACTACGCGTTCGTCATGTACGCGCAGAACGCGCGCGGCACTTCGATTCTTCCCAAGCTCGAGTCAACGCCGCGCATCTCGACTAAACGTTTCGGCGAGGTTCCCGCCATCGACGTCGCAGCTTCGATCGACAAGGCCGAGGGCAAAGCTTGCGTGTTCATCGTGCATCGCGGGCAGTCGGAAACGCTTAAGACAGAGATCGTTTTCGAGGGCGAAAAGCTTCCGACGAAAGTCCTCGACGCACAGCAGATCTGGGGACTCGATCCGAAGGCAGCCAACACGTTCGATCGGCCGGATGTCGTGTTGCCGCGGAAGGTCGGGGCAATGCCGCTGAAGGACGGAAAGGTGCCGATCAAGCTTCCTCCGCTCTCGTTAACGATGCTTCAACTACAACTGTGACAGATACTTAAGAAATAATACAAAAAGCTGCTTGACCAATTCAAACACACGTTTTAAACTGTTGTTCAGATGACTGGCATCGATCCCGAGTTTGTCACGCGGCAACGTCTGCTCGAAGCGGCGGGCGAGGAATTCGCCGAGCGGGGATTCCGCAACGCGACCGTGCGAGACATTTGCAATCGAGCCAACGCCAACGTCGCCGCGGTGAACTATCACTTCGGCGATAAAGAAAAACTTTACGGCGCCGCCGTCCGGTACGCGCACGAATGTGTCGAGCGGTTTCGTGCGAATGAGATTTCCTCGCCCGATGCGACGCCGGAGCAGAAGCTTCATGCATTCGTCCGCGCCTTCTTTATGGGGATTCTCGAAGCCGGCAAACCGGCTTGGCACGGCAAGCTGATGGCGCGCGAAATGGCGGAGCCGACGGCGGTTCTCAACGAGATTGCCGAGCGCGGCGTGAAGCCGCGCCTCGCGGCACTGACGGCGATCATTCGCTCCATCATCGGCGAAGACGCGCCGCAAGACCTCGTTCACCGCTGCGCGCGGAGCGTTGTCGGTCAGATTCTTTTTTATCACTTCGCGCGGCCGATGCTCGATCGCGTGTTCGTCGATGAGAAGTTCGACGCCTCCGCGATCGACACACTCGCTGCGCACGTGACGAAATTCTCCCTCGCTGGCCTGAAGGGGATGAAATGAATTTCGTCGCCCTGAAAATGCTCGTCGGCGATCGCGCGAAATACCTCGGCATCATCATGGGGTTGACGTTCGCGTCGCTGCTGATCACCCAGCAGGCCGCGATCTTTGTGGGCCTGATGACGCGGACCTACGGCGCGCTGACGGACATCGCCCAGCCGGACGTTTGGGTGATGGACCCGAAGGTGCAGTTCATCGACGACATCAAACCGCTGCAGGACACGGAGCTTTTTCGCGTCCGCGGGATCGAAGGCGTCGAGTGGGCGGTGCCGTTGTACAAGGGGTTGCTCAAAGCGCGGTTGCCGAATGGAAATTTTCAGACGTGCAATGTGCTCGGGCTCGATGACGCGACGCTCGTCGGTGGCCCGCCGGAGATGGTGCAAGGCACGCTCGCGGATCTGAGGCGCGCCGAAGCGGTGATCGTCGACGAAGTCGGCGCCACCGGAAAGCTTGCGAACATTCCGGTGGACGAGCAGGGCGAAGCGATCAAAGGCGCGAAAGCAATTCCGCTCAAGGTCGGCGATTCGCTCGAGCTGAACGATCACCGCGCCACCGTCGTCGGCCTCTGCAAAGTCTCGCGAACGTTTCAGTCGCAGCCGGTCATCTACACGACGTACAGCCGCGCGACGATCTTCGCGCCCCGCGAAAGAAAGCTTCTCAGCTTCGTGCTCGTGAAATTAAAACCGGGCGCGAATGCAGCGGAGGTTTGCAAACGCATCACGAAAACCACTGGACTCGCTGCCTACACTGCCAATGACTTTCAGTGGAAAACGGTTCGATATTTCATGAAATATACGGGAATTCCCATCAATTTCGGCATCGCCGTCGCGCTGGGCTTCATCGTCGGCACCGCGATCGCGGGGCAGACGTTTTACAACTTCACGCTGGATAACCTTCGCCATTTCGGTGCGCTCAAGGCGATGGGCGCTTCGAACAAGATGCTTCTGCGGATGATTCTTCTTCAGGCGATGATCGTAGGTTTGATTGGATACGGTTTGGGCGTGGGTCTGGCGGCGCTGTTTGGTTGGGCGAGCAAGAACAGCGAGCTTGCGTTTCGTTTGCCGTGGCAGCTGCTCGCGATAAGCGCGACGGCCGTCACTGTCATCTGCATCTTTTCCGCGCTCGTGAGCATTTTGAAAGTTGTGAAGCTCGAACCGGCCATCGTGTTCAAGGGTTAAGTCGAAGATGAACTTCATCGCGCTCAAAATGCTCGTCGGTGACAAGCTGAAATATTTCAGCCTCGTCGCCGGTCTCGCGTTCGCGGCGCTACTTGTCACGCAGCAGATGTCGATCTTCACGGGTTATGCGCTGCGGGTCGGGTCGTGGGTGCGCGATACGAATCACGCGGACCTGTGGGTGATGGATCCGCAGGCGGAGTTCACGGAGGCGAATAAGCCGATGCTCGACACGGCGTTGTCGCGCGTGCGAAGCGTTGAAGGCGTGCTGTGGGCGGTTCCGATTTTAAAGGCGTATCTCAAAGCGCGTCTGCCGGATGGAACGCTGGTGACGATTCGCGTGGTTGGCCTCGATGACGCATCTCTCGTCGGAGGCCCGCCGGAGATGGTGAGCGGGACGCTCGCGGATCTTCGACGCGATCGCGCCGTGATCATGAACGCGGATGATGCGGGCAAGACGCTGACGATGAAGCGTGCCAATCCGCCGCGTGCTTTGACGGTCGGCGATTCGTTTGCGGTGAACGATCATGAAGTCACCGTCGTGGGCAGCTATCGCTCGAGCCCGGAATTTTTCTGGGAGCCAATTTTCTACACGACTTATTCGCGCGCCATCGCCCTCGCACCGCAGGAGCGCAAGCGGTTGTCGTTCGTGCTGGTGAAATTGCGCGAAGGCGAAAACGCAGCCGAGATGGCCAAACGCATCACCGATCGCACGGGCCTCAAGGCGATGACGGGAAAAGAATTCGAGTGGGCGACGACCGATTACATTCTGAAAAAGACCGGGATTCTGGTGAATTTTGGGATGACGATCGCGCTGGGGTTTGTAATCGGCGCGTTGATCGCGGCGCAAACGCTGTACACGTTTGTGCTGGAGAACATGCGGCACTTCGCGGCGATCAAGGCGATGGGCGGGACGAATGGGATGATCGTTCGCATGGTGCTGCTGCAGGTCGCGATAGCGGGGAGCATTGGCTACGGCGTGGGTCTGGGCGCGGCGTGCATCACCGGCGCAATGTTTTCAAAGTACGGCCTCGCGTTCGAGATGCCTTGGCAGATTCCGGTGCTGGGCGCGGGCGCGATTTTGATTTGCTGCGCGGCGGCAGCGGTGTTCAGCCTTCAGCGCGTGCTGCGGCTCGAGCCGGCGATTGTTTTCAAAGCGTGAGTTAAAGATGACGACGACGGTTTCATACGAAAGCAAAGTTGCCGCACCGCCCGATGTCGCGGTGCATTGCCGCGGGGTGACGAAGACATACGGCACCGGCGGCGCTCAGGTGACTGCGCTGCGAGGCATCGATCTCGACGTGCGCGCGGGCGAGCTGATGATGCTCGTCGGCCCCAGCGGCTGCGGGAAGACGACGCTGATCAGTGTGATCGCCGGCATTCTGGATCGCGACGCGGGCGAGTGCAGCGTGTTTGGTTACGACTTTTCGAAGATGTCGCAGCGCGACAAAACGAAATATCGCGGCGAGACGATTGGGTTTGTGTTTCAGGCGTTCAATCTTCTGCCGACGCTGACAGCCGCGGAAAATGCGTCGATTCCGCTGCTGATCAACGGCATCTCACGCCGCGAGGCGACGGAAAGAGCGAAAGAAATGCTCGCGCGCGTTGGTCTTGGCGATCGGACACATTCACTGCCGGCGCAGCTTTCCGGCGGGCAACAGCAGCGCGTCGCGATCGCGCGTGCACTCGTGCACGATCCGAAACTCATCGTCTGCGACGAGCCCACCAGCGCACTCGATCACGAGACCGGCCATCGCGTGATGGAACTGCTCAAGGATGTTGCGCTCAAGGAGGATCGCTCGCTGGTGATCGTCACGCATGACGCGCGCATTTTCGAATTCGCCGATCGAATCGCGCAGATGGATGACGGTCGAGTGCTTCGCGTAGTGGACTCCGCCGACGAGATGGCCAACGATTCAAACTCTAAACGAGCGGCCCGCGCCGCCGAGGTCGAAACGTCATGATCCGGAAATATTTCCTGCCGTTCTTAGCCGCTTGCGGCTTGGCGCTGGCGATTTACACGGTCAAAGCCAGCACAAAGAATCCGCCGATGTCGACGCCGGTCGCGGAGCCTTCGCGTTCGCCGTATGACATTCCCGTCGCGGGCGCGGGCATCGTTGAAGCGAGCACGGAAAACATCTCCGTCGCGCCGGTTGTTCCGGGCGTTGTCACGGAAATTTTCGTGAAGATCGGCGATGAAGTGAAAGGGGGCGCGCCGCTGTTTCGGCTCGATGATCGCGAGCTGCGCGCGGAGCTTGCGGTGCAGCAAGCGTTGGTGAAATCCGCAGACGCGAAAGTGAAAACCGCGGAGGCGTCGGCGGCGGATGCGAAGAATCAGCTGGAAATGTATACGTCATCCGACCCTCGCGCCGTAAGCAAGGAAGAGCGCGATCGAAAGAAATTCGCGATGCAGATTGCCGAAGCGCAGCTCGCGCAGGCGCAAGCCGACGCGCTCTCGGCGGCGGCGCAGGTGAAGTCGGCGGAGATTGAAATCGATCGCCGGCTCGTTCGCGCGCCGGTGGACGGACAGATCCTTCAAGTGAAAACTCGCCTGGGCGAATACGCTCCCGCGGGTGTTCTTGCGACGCCGTTGATGCTCATCGGCGACACGCGAACACTTCACGTGCGGGTCGACGTTGACGAAAACGACGCGTGGCGGATCCGTCCGGACGCTCACGCCACCGCCAGCGTCCGCGGCAATCTCGAGCTGAAAACGCCCGTGAAATTCGTGCGCATCGAGCCGTACGTCGTGCCGAAACGTTCGCTCACCGGCGACAGCACCGAGCGCGTCGACACGCGCGTGCTGCAGATTTTGTATAGTTTCGATCGCAAGGCGTTGCCGGTATACGTCGGTCAGCAGATGGACGTGTTCATCGACGCTTCAACTAAAGTGGGTTCGTGAGTCAGAAAGAAAACGATGATTCGAAAACTTTTGAGTGTTTCATGCGTGCTGGTGATCTCGGGTTGCGCGGTGGGTCCGAATTACAAAGAGCCGGAGCTGAATCTTCCGGCGCGCTTTGGAGGCCCGCCGAGCACGCAGCCGGTGTCGGTGGCGCGATGGTGGGAAACGTTCAACGACCCACAGCTTGATTCACTGATCGATCGCGCGGCGAAGCAGAATCTCGATCTTCGCGCGGCGGAAGCGCGGGTGCGCGAAGCCCGCGCGCAGCGCGGCGTGGTGTCGGCAGATCTGTTCCCGCAGGTCGACGTTAACGGCAGCTATCAGCGTGCACGGCGAAGCGGGTCCAACCTGAACAACAATTTCTCCGATACGGGCAATCGTGCATCCGAGTTTGACCTTTACCAAGCGGGCTTTGATGCCTCTTGGGAGCTCGACGTGTTCGGCGGCACGCGGCGGGGGATCGAAGCGGCCAGCGCTGACATCGAATCAACGGTGGAAAATCTCCGAGACGTGCGCGTCACGCTGCTTGCCGAAGTGGGGCGAAATTATGTCGAGCTTCGCGGGTTTCAGCGCCGGCTTCAGTTCAATCGCGAGAATTTAAAGGCGCAGCAGCAGACGCTGGACCTGACGCGCTCGCGGTTTCAATCCGGTCTGACGAGCGATCTCGACGTCGCGCGCGCCGAAGCGCAGGTCGCGACGACCGCTTCAGCGATACCCACGTTCGAAACACAGGCGGCTGCGGCGATGCATCGACTCGCGGTGTTGCTCGGCCAGAATCCGCGCGCACTGATGGATGAGCTGAATGACATCAAACCAGTGGCGAAGTTGCCGACGACGGTGCCTTCGGGACTTCCTTCCGAGCTGGTTCGCCGCCGGCCGGACGTTCGCCGCGCCGAGCGCGATCTCGCGGCGCAGACCGCGCGCATCGGTGTCGCGGTGGCGGATTGGTTCCCCAAATTCAGCCTCACCGGCTCGCTGGGACGACAGTCGGATCGCTTCAAGGATTTGGGCAACAGCGACTCCCAGTTCTGGACAGTGGGCCCGAGTATCAGCTGGCCCATTCTCGACTGGGGGCGCATTCGCTCAAACATCGCGGTGGAAAACGCGAGGCAGGAGCAATCGCTGGCGAACTATGAGAGCGCGGTGCTGGTCGCGCTGGAAGATGTGGAGAACGCGCTGGTGGCGTACGAGAAAGAGCAAGCGCGGCGTACAGTTTTGTCGGATGCGGTCGCGGCGAATCGTCGCGCCGTCGATCTTTCGACACAGCTGTACTCGCGGGGCCTCGCGGATTTCTTGAACGTGCTTGATGCGCAGCGGTCCTTATTCCTCTCGCAGGACGCGCTCGCTCAAAGCGATGCGGTTGTTTCTTCGAACCTCGTCGCGCTGTACAAGGCGCTGGGCGGCGGATGGGAACTCGAAGACGGCGACGCGCAGCCGACAACTCAGCCGGCCAAGCGACAAGTCAGTCGCGCAAGTTCAAAAACTCGAGCATATGCTGGTCGTAAATCTTCGAAGCCTGCGGATCGTTCAACGGCAACCGCAGCTCGTTGATGACCTTCGTGCCGGTGGGAATCCATTCGCGCCAGCATTCCGCGCAGATGTTTTCCTGAATGAGTTTTCCCTGCTCATTTCGAAACGGCGGTGATGCCATCTTCGGCATCACGCGGCTGCAGCGCTTGCAGCGGATTTGTCCTTCGCCGACGGGCTCGGCGGTTTGTGGCGCTGAAAATTCCGGAGCGCTTGCGCCCAGTTCTTTCAACATCGACGTCATTTCATTCCGCGGCATCAGGTCGCCGCGCGCGTTCGCGACTTCGGCGCCTTTGGTCAATGTCTTGATCGCTTCGTCTTTGCGATTCGCCTTCAGTTGCGCCTGTGCCATCAGCTGATACGCCTTGCTGATATTCGGATTCAGCTCGATCGTGCGCGCGAACGACGTGATTGCTTCGTCGTGCATTCCCGCGTCGAGCAGCGCGCGGCCGAGCGAGAAATGTCCCAGCTCATTGTTGGGATCATCGGTCGCCATTTTGCGAAATTGTTCGAGACGCGATTGAGTATCAGACACGTTGGCTCCTGATGAACAAGTATAGTCACTGCTTCGCCAGCTCCTGCGCGGTGCCGAGATAAGTGATCTTCGGCGAGGTTTTCACCGTGGCGCGATCGAGCAGATAAAACTTCCGGCCCGGCTGGCGGTCGGCATAGTAGCGGAAGATTTCGTTGTTGCGACGCGGGCCGAGGTCGTGCGCGTAAATCACCGCAGCATCGTCGGGCCAAGGCGCTTGGATGTTGTAAACCGGTTCTTCATGAACGTGGTCGCCGGGCGTGAAGTGAATCAAGACCACGGCCGGCTTTTCGATGACTTTCTGCAGCTCGCCGTGCAGGGCGCGCAAGACGGGCGTCTCCAGCAGCTCGTCGCGCGCGTCGGGGTTAAATTCCGGCAGGCATCCAAGCGCGAGCGTGGTGATTCCGACAAAGAGCGTGGTTCGAACGTCGACGCGCTTGCCTAGCCATGTCTGCCAGAGCGACCACGCGCCGAGGCATACCGAGTAGATAATGATCGGCGCGACGACGATGACGTAATGCTCGAGCATTTGCGGGTTCGGAACGAACAGCAGAATCCACAGCGGCAGCACGACGAACAGCACGATGCGAGGAACGGTGGTGAGCCCTGCGATGGCGAGGGGAATCAACACGAGCAATAGAGGCGAGGGCAGACTGAGGTTCAGAAGGATCGGCAAGCGATAGGTGCACAGCTCGCGAATCACGTTGGCGGGGGTGTGTTTGAGCACGCCGGGCAGCAGGAAATATTTGTAGTAAATGTATTTCTGCGGAAGTGTTGACTGGGGGCGCGCGTCGGGATCCGGCTCATGAAATCCGTAAGAGCTGTTGGGTAGATCCGCCGCTAAATACGCTTGATAGGGCGTCCTTAAGACGCTGCCGGTTGTTCCCCAATTCAGGACTGCCTGAAGTGAAAGAAAGGGCACGGCGCAAGCGACGATGATGAGCAGTGTCGCGAGCAGGCGGCGCGGCGGCTGTTTCAGCAGCGTTACGAGCATGGCCACGCCGACTGGCAGCGCGAAGGCGATGGCGTCGAGCGGGCGCGTGATCGCCATCCATCCGCCGAGCGCGCCGATGAGTGCAGCGCGCTTGAGCGTTGGTCGTTCGCGCCAGCGCAGCCAAAGCAAGATCAACATGAGGCCCTGCAGCGCGAGCACGGGATGCGACATCACGCCGGTTGCGAGCATTCGATAAGGCCGCAGCGAGACGAGCATGAGGGTTGCCAGCGCGCCGGCGATGCCATCAATCAGCTCGCTGACCAGGCGGTACAAAACCGCAGCAAGCGCGCCGCTGACGCACACGGGCATGAGCCAATTGGGCAGGTGCAGCCAGATCGTCGGGAGATAGAGCAACGACGTGCCGGGAAAATAAATGGCCGCGTAAACCGGCCGCGTGATGATGAAGAAGGTTTCGAAGAAGTCAGCGAGCGGGTGAAAGGGCATCCACAAACGGCCGTGCGCCATCATCTGCATCTGCACGAAATGCATCTGCTCATCGTGGGACCGAGGAAAGAGCACACGTCCCTGGAACTGGGCAGTGGCGATGAGATAAACCGAAGTGAGCGCCCAGATGATTAAAGCGGCGCGGAAGCGGGCGCGCGGGGATGGGTTTTCGATGCGCTGGAGCATCAGGCCAAGTACTTTTTGAATAGGCGGGACGATCGCGAGAATCATCGCAAGCAGTGCCCACGCCCAGACGCCTTCATTTTGCGGTTGCCAAAGTTGAAAGACGAGAAATGCGAAGCCCAGAAAAAGCAGGGCGATCACAATCGGCTTGCGGAGCACCATCGCCATGCGGCACGCGAGGCTAGCCGCTGCGCAAGCGGTGTCAATCGGATGAAGATTGTGCGAGTTCGCCGACGGTGCCAAGCGGCTCTAGCGTGAGAGTTTTGCGATCGAAGCGGTAGACGCGGCGGTTCGGATCTCTCGCAGCGTAATACTTGAACAGCTCGCGATTCTTTTGTGGGCCGAGGTCGTGCGCGCGGATGATTCGCGCGTCATCGGGGTAGGCGACCTCGGCGTTGTAAACGGGTTCTTCGTGGGGATTGTCGCCGGGCCGATAGCGGAAGAGCACGAGCGCGGGCTCGGGGCCGAGGGCGCTGAGTTGTTTTTGGGCGGACCAGATGGTCGGCGCGCGATACCACGTGTCGTTGACGAGACGATTGAGCTCGCGGGTGTTGGTGACGGCGAGGATGACGATGGCGCTGGTGACGAAAACATGGACTCCGCGGCGGCGGGGCCGAGCGCGCTGGATCGATTTTGCGCCGAGGAGGATGTTCAAGATCACCGCGGGCGCGACGATGACGGGATAATTTTGCGAGAAGAAGACGTAAAACGTGTAGAGCGCGAGAAACAGCGGGAGGGTGAGCCAGAGAACCCACCGGCGGCGCCGATGAAGCGCGAGCCAGCCGGCGGGGATCAGCACGAGCAGCATGCGCTGCGGCATCGAGGCATTGATCGTCATTGGAAGATATTCACTCACGAGCATCGCGCGGATCTTTTGGGGGCGATGCTGTTGGAGCGCGACGGAGTACCAGACGTCGTAAAGGTCCTGCTTTTGTGGGAGTTTTGATTGCGGGCGGACGGTCGGGTCGAAAGCATGAAAGCCCCAGGTTGTCTGCGGCGCGTCGCGATTGGCGTAGAAGTTGAAGGGGAATTCAAACACGCTTCCGGTGATGCGGTGGTTGAAGATGGCTTGCAGCGAAAGGAAGGGCGCGGCGCCGAGGATGATGACCAGCGCGGTTTTAAAAATTCGTCGGCCGCTTTCTCGGCGGAGGTCAAGCAGCATCGCGATGCCGACGGGGGTGGCGAAGCAGAGGGCGTCAATCGGGCGCGTGATGGCGGCCCAGCCTGCGAAGAGACCGATCGCGAAGGCGCAAGCGAACGACTTGCCTCTGCGCCAATGAAGGTAAGTCAGGACGAGCAGCAATCCGAGTAGCAGCAGGACGGGCTGCGCCATCACCATGATCGAAAGCGCGCGAAAGACGTTTGTCGAAACGAGCAGCAGCGCGGCGAGCGCGCCGGCGAGGCCGTCGATCAGCTGCGTGATGACGAGATACAGCACGCCGACGGCAAGCGAGGAAATTACGAGCGGCATCACCCAGGTGGAGAGGCCGAGCCAGACGGTGGGCACGTACATCATCGCGGCGCCGGGGAAATACATTGCGGCGTAGACGGGCTCGTGAAGGAGCATGAACGATTCGAAGAATTCGCCGAGCGGATGCGCGGGCATCCAAAGTCGGCCGATGGCGAGTTGATGCGCCTGAATGAGGTAGCAAAATTCATCCTGCCAGGCCGGATGAAAGTCGCGCTGCTGATTGATGGCGGTCAGATAGAGATAGCCGGCTGACGCAAAAGTGATGGCAATGGCGATGAGTAATCTTGCCGCGGTGCGTGGACGGCGCAATCGATAGAGAATTGCCGCAAGGAAGCGATTTGCCGGGGGAATCGCGGCGAAAACAGCAGCGAGAACCAGCAGGCCGAGTTGATAGTTTCTTCCGTAGTCGCTGCGGCCGACGATGAGCCATGCCTGCACGCCTACGATCAGAAGCAGAGCGGTGATCACCTTTTTCGCGCGAGGGTGCATAAGGTTTGTTGGCGGATGTTATCATCGCCGCTTCGAATGTCGCAGACGCTTGAAAGTCCACTGGCTCACGTGACGCAATCCGACGCCGCCGCCGACCGATATCGCGCGACGCGCGAGGCGCATTGGAATGCGATCGCGCGCAAGAGCGATCGATGGCACGGCGTGGGTGGGTATTACCATCGAAGGCTGGAGGAGATTTACAGTTTTCTGATTCCACCGGGACAGCGCGTGCTGGAAATCGGATGTGGGCGCGGCGATCTGCTGGCGGCGGTGAAGCCTTCGCTGGGTGTGGGTATCGATTTCGCGGCGGAGATGATTGAGTGCGGGCGGGCGCGGCATCCAGAGCTCTTTCCAGCACATTGGGATCCTAAGCTTAGAATTCCACGTGGACAAGTTGTCGCG
>JADMIO012796860.1_pt1 | contig 14380 bp, 12 predicted proteins | sample 8958161 | NCBI WGS metagenome assembly JADMIO01 (sample SAMN16585339, study PRJNA669376) | soil metagenome | isolation source: Crop rotation soil | place: USA: Cullars Rotation, Alabama | collected 2011 | reverse complement strand
CGCGTCACCTGCGCCGTCTGTTCCTGCGGCATCTCGGCGCGACGCCGCTCGACGTCGCGCTGACGCGCCGCGCGCACTTCGCGAAGAAGCTCCTCGACGAGACGTCGCTGCGCGTCGGCGACATCGCCTTCGCCGCCGGGTTCGGCAGTCTGCGCCGCTTCAACGGGCACATCCGCCGGACGTACGCGCGCACGCCCACCGAGTTGCGTCGAATCGGGCGTAGGCCGGGTCCTGTTGGACCCGGCGACGATCGCGCGAGCTACACGTTCCGGCTCGCGTACCGGCCGCCGTACGACTGGGACCATGTGCTCGGGTTTCTCGCGGCGCGCGCGACGCCGGGCGTCGAATCGGTCGCGGACGGCCACTACCGGCGCACGATCACGTTGCACGGGCAGCACGGCGTCATCGACGTGTCGCGCGACGAGAGACATCGGTCGCTCGTGCTGGGCGTGCGTTTTCCCGACCCGCGCGCGCTCTTGACGATCGTGGAGCGCGTGCGCCGCATGTTCGATCTCGCCGCCGCTCCGGATGTCATCGCGGAGCATCTCCGCGGCGACCGGCTGCTGCGCGCGCCGCTCGCGCGCCATCCCGGCATCCGCACGCCCGGCGCCTGGGATCCGTTCGAGCTCGCCGTGCGCGCGATTCTCGGTCAGCAGATCTCGGTCCGCGCGGCGACGACGATCGCGGGCCGTCTCGCGTCGATGTTCGGCACGACCCTCGCGAACCCCTCGAACCTCTCGAACGTTTTTCCCACGCCGGCGCAACTCGCCGCCGCCAATCTCGAGCGCGCCGGCGTCATGCCGTCGCGGGCCGCGGCGATCCGGGCGCTTGCGAGGCGCGTTGTCGATGGAACGTTCGGGTTCGACGCGTGCGGCCACGGCGACGAGGCGGTCGCCGCGTTGACCGGCATTCCAGGCATCGGCCGGTGGACCGCGGAGTACATCGCGATGCGTGCGTTCGGCGAGCCCGATGCGTTTCCGACGGGCGACCTCGTGCTGCGCCGCGCAGCGGGCGATTGCAGCCCGAGGGAGCTCGACGCCAGAGCCGACGCGTGGCGCCCGTGGCGGTCGTATGCCGTCATGCTGCTCTGGCAGGATCAACTCGACCGTGAAAGCGCCGCGTCACGGCGCGCAGGATGACGCCGATGATTTCCGATCACGAAACGCTCGCCGCATTGAACGACGACTACATCCGCTCGGTGCAGCAGGGCGACGTGCAGCGCTTCAGCGAAATCCTCGCGGACGATTTCCTCTGTTCGCTGCCCGATGGATCGCTGCTCGACCGCGCGCGCTTCCTCGAGCGCACGGCGCTGCCGGTGACGATCGCGAACCTGACCGCGCACGACGTGCGCATCAGGCTCATCGGCGACGTGGCGATCATCCACGCCCGCACGAGTTTCACCACCGACGGACGCGCGGGCTCCGGCCGATACACCGACGTATGGGCCAGACGCGATGAGCGATGGCTGGCGGTCGCGGCGCACGTGACGCGCTGCTAAACTGAGCGGTCTTACGCCCTATCTGTTTCAATATCAGTATTTTAGAAGTAGACAATCGTAGACAACCGGTGACGAAAGAGTGCAAGAAAACCGGCCGTCTGCGCGGGTACGAGCCGTATACTTCCCGCTGGGAATCCGTGTGTCCGTCCGGACAGGGAACAGCATGAAGAGATTGAAGTTAGTGGCTGCCGGCGCGATCGTGTTCGCCGGCGGTTTTGGACTGTCGGCGCAGAACGCGCCGCCGGCGAAAACAACCCGGCCCGTACTCGCCGCGTCGCACGCGCCCGCGAAGCCCGCCGCTCCGATCGGCCCGGCAGTCGAGGCGCAGAACGCCCTCGTGAAGCAGTACTGCGCGGGATGCCACAGCGAGCGCGGAAAAGCCGGCGGCTTGTCGCTCGCCGATTTCGACGCGGCGAAGGCGCCGGAGCACGCCGAGATCTCCGAGAAGATCATCCGCAAGCTCCGCGCCGGCATGATGCCGCCGCCCGGCGCGCGGCGCCCGCAAGGCGACGCGCTCCCGCAGTTCGCCGTCGCGCTCGAAAACGCGGTCGACGCCGCCGCGTCGCTGCATCCCAATCCCGGCCGCCGCGTGTTCCAGCGCTTGAACCGCGCGGAGTACGGCCGATCGGTCCACGAACTGCTCGATCTCGACGTCGACGTCAACGCGTTCCTCCCGCCCGACACGATGAGCAACGGTTTCGACAACATCGCCGACGTTCAGGCGGTATCGCCGACGCTGCTCGAGGGCTACCTGCGCGCGGCAGCGCGGATCTCGAGCGTCGCGCTCGGCGATCGCACCGCGAGCGCGAGCGAGACGACCTTCAAGGTGCCGCGCACGCAGTCGCAGATGCACCACATCGACGGCACGCCGTGGGGGACGCGCGGCGGCATCGCCACGTCCCACACGTTCCCGGCCGACGGCGAGTACACCTTCCGGGTCATGCTGCACGGCACGCCGACGGGCGAGCTCTTTGGCAGCGTCTTCAGCCGCAACGAGCAGCTCGAGATTTCGATCGACGGCGAGCGCGCGGCGCTGCTGGACATCGACTACCGGATGAGCGAGCACGACAAGAACGGGCTGAACGTGGCGACCCCGAGGATTCACGTGAAGGCGGGTCCGCACAAGCTCGCCGCCGCATTCATCCAGAAGTTCGACGGCGTCGTCGACGACCTCGTCGCGCCGATCGACTACACGCTCGCCGACACCGAGTACGGCAACGACGTGGGCATCACGTCGTTCCCGCACGTCCGCGACTTCGCGATCACGGGGCCGTACAACGTCACCGGCGTGTCGGACACGCCGAGCCGCCGCAAGGTGTTCATCTGCCGCCCGTCGAACGGCGACGAGATTGCGTGCGCGCGGAAGATCATTTCGAACCTGGCCGGCGCGGCGTACCGCCGCAATCCGACGAACGAAGACGTCGAGTCGCTGATGCAGTTCTACGCGGACGGCCGCAAGGGCAAGGATTTCGAGGCCGGCATCAAGGCGTCGCTGCAGGCGCTGCTCGCGAGCCCGCACTTCCTGTTCCGCCTCGAGGAGATGCCGGCGGGCGTGAAGCCGGGGCAGAACTACCGGATCACGGACGTCGATCTCGCATCGCGGCTCTCGTATTTCATCTGGGGCACGGTGCCGGACGCGGAACTGCTGAAGGCCGCGTCCAGCAATACGCTGCACACGCAGACGGTCCTCGACAAGCAGGTCAAGCGGATGCTCGCCGATCCGAAGGCCGAAGCGTTGTCGACGCGCTTCGCCTCGCAGTGGCTGCGGCTGCAGGACGTCGAGAAGATTCATCCCGACGCGCTGTTGTTCCCCTCGTTCGACAACGAGCTCGCGGAGTCGTACAAGCGCGAGACCGAGCTGCTCTTCGACAGCATCGTCCGCGAGGACCGCAACGTCCTCGACCTGTTTACCGCCGACTACACGTTCGTGAACGAGCGGATCGCGAAGGTTTACCGCATCCCGAACGTCACCGGCGAAACGTTCCAGCGCGTTCAGCTCACCGACGACAACCGCAAGGGCATTCTCGGCCACGGCAGCATCCTGATGCTGACGTCGGTCGCCGACCGGACGTCGCCCGTGCAGCGCGGCAAGTGGATCATGGAGACGCTGCTCGGGTCGCCGCCGCCGCCGGCGCCGCAGGATCCCGCCCCGCCGCCGCTCGAGGAGACGAAGTCGGCGACGGAGGGTGGCAAGACGCTCTCGACGCGCGAGCGCATGGAAGAGCACCGGAAGAACCCGGCGTGCCAATCGTGCCACCGCGTCATCGATCCGCTCGGTCTCGCGCTCGAGAACTTCGACGTTGTCGGCGCGTGGCGGATCAAGGACAACGGCGTCGCGGTCGATACGCAGGCCACTCTGTACGACGGGACGCCGCTGAACGGGCCCGCGAGCCTGCGTGCGGCGCTCACCGGGCGCCTGGCGGAACCGGTGATCCGGAATTTCACCGACGGCTTGATGGCGTACGCCCTCGGCCGCCGCATCGAGTACTTCGATCAGCCGACGGTCCGGTCGATCGTCCGCAAAGCGGCGCAGAACAACTACAAGTTCTCATCGTTCGTGCTCGGTGTCGTCAACAGCGCGGCGTTCCAGATGGCGAAGGCCGAGCCGATGATGACCACCGACGTTCACCAACAGGCAGAGAGGTAGAGGCGACATGGAATTTCTGACGAAGAAGCATCTGTCCCGCCGCACCATCCTCAAGGGCATGGGCGTCGGCGTTGCGCTGCCGGTGCTCGATGCGATGACGCCGGCGGGCCTCTTCACCCAGACCGCATCCGCCGCGGCGTCGCAGAAGAAGCTGCGGTTCGTCGCGATGGAGATGGTGCACGGCTGCGCCGGCAGCACGAAGATCGGCACGGAGAAGAATCTGTGGGCGCCGGCGAAGACCGGACGCGACTTCGACCTGACCTCGTCCAGCCTCTCGCCGCTCGAGCCGTTCCGCAACGATCTGACGATCATCAGCAACACCGACCTGCGCAACGCTGAAGCGTTCACGCTGCCGGAAATCGGCGGCGACCACTTCCGCGCCAGCGCGGTGTTCCTCACCCAGTCGCACCCGAAGCAGACCGAAGGCAACGACGTCCACGCCGGAACGTCGATGGACCAGTTGTTCGCGTCGAAGTTCGGTCAGGACACGCCGATCCCGTCGATGCAGCTCTCGATCGAGAACGTCGACCAGGCGGGCGGCTGCACCTACGGCTACTCCTGCATCTACACCGACACGATCAGCTGGGCGTCGCCGACGCAGCCGCTGCCGATGATCCGCGACCCGCGCGTCGTGTTCGATCAGTTGTTCGGCGTCGGCGCGACGAAGGAAGAGCGCGCGGCGAACCTGCACACGGACCGCAGCATCCTCGACTGGGTCAGCGGCCAGATCACGTCGCTGCGCAAAGAGATCGGCTCGAGCGATCGGCAGCGCCTGAACGAGTATCTCGAGAACATCCGCGAGATCGAGCGGCGCATCCAGCGCGTCGAAGCGCGCAACGCGAGCGGCGAGACCCGCGCGTTCCCGGAGGCGCCGATCGGCGTGCCCGATTCATTCGACGAGCACGTCCACATCATGATGGACCTGATCGCCGTCGCGTTCGCCGCGGACACGACGCGCGTCTTCTCGTTCAAGCTCAGTCGCGACGCTTCGGGCCGCGCGTATCCGGAGAGCGGCGTGAACACCGGCTTCCACAATGCCTCGCATCACGGCGAGCAGGAAGGCCGGATTCTGGAATTCGCGAAGATCAACCGCTACCACGTGAGCATGGTCCCGTACCTGCTCGAGAAGCTGAAGAAGACGCCGGACGGCGACGGCAACATGCTCGACAACAGCATCGTGCTCTACGGATCGCCGATGGCCGACTCGAACATCCACAACCATCGCCGCGCGCCGCTGTTCATCGCCGGCCACGCGGGCGGCGCCATCAAGGGCGGCCTGCACATCAAGGCGGCGGACGGCACCCCGATGGCGAACGCGATGTTCTCGATGCTCCACGCGCTCGGCCGCACGGATCTCGAGCAGTTCGGCGACAGCACCGGCAAGCTGGATCTCAACAACGACACGACGGCCGCGACGACGGCGGGAGTCTAACGACCATGAAACGAACGCTGGCCAGTCTGACGCTCGTCGGCGCGCTCGGCGCCGGTTTTCTCCACGCCGCAGCGCCCGCGTCGGTCGTCGACGCGGCGATGCAGGGCAACCGCGACGCCGTGAAGACGCTGCTCAAGCAGGGCGCCGACGTCAATACGGCGCAGGGCGACGGCATGACCGCGCTGCACTGGGCCGTGCAGAAGGCCGATCTCGATCTCGTCAAGACGCTCCTCTACGCGGGCGCCAATATCAAGGCGACGACGCGCATCGGCGGATACACGCCGCTGCTCATCGCGAGCCGTAACGGCAACGCGTCGATGATCGATGCGCTGCTCACTGGCGGCGCCGATCCGAACAGCGCCACGGCGAACGGCGCGACCGCGCTCATGTTCGCGGCGCAGTCCGGGTTCGCCGACGCCGTCAAGGCGCTCGTCGAGAAAGGCGCCGACGTCAACGCGAAGGAGAAAGTGAAGGGGGAGACCGCGCTGACCTTCGCCGCGGCGTACGGGCGCGCCGACGTCATCCGCGTCCTCACGTCGCACGGCGCCGACGTCAAGATCACGACGAAGGTGATGGACCTCGAAGCGTTCAACAAGGAAGAACAGGAACGCCAGGCGATGTTCTTCCAGCAACAGCAGGCCGCCGCAGCGGCCGCGGCGGCGAACGGACGCGGCGGCGCGGCTGCCGCGCAGGGCGGCGGCGGCGGACGTCGCGGCTTCGATCCGAACGCGAAGGCGGGCGTCAACCGGCAGTACAACTACACGGAGCTCGTCGCCTACTGGGGCGGCATGTCGCCGCTCCACTTCGCGGCGCGGCAGGGCCACATCGACGCGACCAATGCGCTCCTCGAAGCGGGAAGCGACGTCAATCAGCAGGCCGTCGGCGACGGCAGCACGGCGCTCCTCGTCGCGACGATCAACGGGCATTTCGATCTCGCGAAGACGCTGCTCGAGAAGGGCGCGAATCCGAACCTCGCCGAGCACAACGGCGTCACGCCGCTGTATGCGGCGCTCAACTGCCAGTGGTCCGCGAAGGCGCTCTATCCGCAGCCGCGCGCGTTCGAACAGCAGCAGACGTCGTATCTCGATCTCATGAAGGCGCTGCTCGACAAGGGCGCCGAGCCGAACGTCCGGCTGCGCAAGAAGGTCTGGTACTCGCAGTACGACTTCGACCAGTCAGGCGTCGACGAGATCGGTGCGACGCCGTTCTGGCGCGCCGCCTACGCCGCGGACGTCGACGCGATGAAGCTGCTCGTCTCGTACGGCGCCGACGTGAACATTCCCACGTCGAAAGGCGCCGGCCGTCCGCGCACCGGCGACATCGGCGAGCGCGTGGTGCAGGACATCGCCTTGACGCCGCCGGTGCCGATCGGCGGCCCGGGCGTCCCGCCGCTGCTCGCGGCCGCCGGTCAGGGCTACGGCGAAGGCTTCGCCGCGAACCATCACAAGTTCGCGCCGGGTGGCATGCTCGCCGCCGTGAAGTACCTCGTCGAGGAGCTGCACGCCGACGTCAACGCGCGCGAGCATGAGGGCAACACGGCGATCCACAACGCGGCGGCGCGCGGCGACAACGAGATGATCAAGTACCTGATCTCGAAGGGCGCCGATCCGAAGGCCGTCAACCGCGCCGGCCAGACGACGATCGACATGGCCAACGGTCCGGTGCAGCGCATCTCGCCGTTCCCGGAGACGATCAAGCTGCTCGAGGGCTACGGCGTCAAGAACAACCACAAGTGCGTTGGATGCTGATGAAAGTGTGAAGCCTGAAGTTTGAAGTCTGTAACGCTCGCACAGACTTCAGACTTCGTGCTTCAGACTCTCACCAAGCAACCAAGGCGTCCTCGAACAGCCGGCTCAGTTCTTCCGGGCCGGCTGGACGCGGTGACAGCTTCGTCACGCGGTGCTGCGGCAGCGTTCCTTCCACCAGCGCCGGAATATCCCCGCTCGAATAACCCAGCGCCTTCAGTCCGCTCGGCGTGCGCAGCCGCTGCATGTACCAGGTGATCCGATCCGCCAGCACTTTGCCGGCATCTTCGGGTCGCGCACGCGCGACGTCGGCGCCGAGCGCCTCGGCCGCTTCGAGATGCCGCGCGGGGTTGGCCGACGCCGTGAAGCGGAACACCGCCGGCGCATTCAGGATCACCGAGACCCCGTGCGGCACGAGCGGATGATCGGTCGAGTAGCCGGGCGCGTTGTAACCCCGGACATTGCCCGACACCGGATACGACATGCCGTGCGGCAGGTGCACGCCGGCATTGCCGAAACCGACGCCCGCGTACGACGCCGCCAGCAGCATCTGCGCCCGCGCGTCGTCGTCTGACGGATCGTCCACGGCGCGCACGAGATACTGCGCCACCATGCGCAGCGCCTGCATCGACCAGAGATCGCTGATTGGGTTCGATCCCTGATAGGCCGGACGCATCGCCGGGCGATCCGGCCGCGGCCGTTCGGTGAACGGCATCGCCGTGTACGACTCGACCGCGTGGCTCAGGATGTCGAGGCCCGTGGACGCCGCCACTTCCGGCGGCATCGTCCGTGTGTTGTCGGGATCGAGGAGGCCAAGCGTCGGCTTCAGCCGGCGGTTCGCGATGCCGGTCTTCGCGTGCAGCGGCTTGTAATCGAAGATCGACACGCCGGTCGTCTCGCTGCCCGTCCCGGCGGTCGTCGGGATCGCGATGAGCGGCTTCAGCGGGCCCGGCACCGGCAGTCCCTTGCCGATCGGCGGGTTCACGTAGTCGAGAAAGTCCGCCGGAGGATACGTCGTGTAGAGGTTCACCGCCTTCGCCGTATCGATCGTCGAACCGCCGCCGACGGCGACGAACGCCTCGAAGTCGCCGCGCCGAGCGAACTCGATGGCATCGAGGAACGACCCGTCGCTCGGCTCCACGCGCACGCGGTCGTACAGCGTCGCGGCGATGCCGGCATCGGCGAGCGATTCCATCACGATCTGCACGGGCCGCAGTTTCGCGACGTTGGGATCGGTAAGGACGAGCGCGCGGCGGACGCCGAGGTCCTTCAGGTCCAGGCCGACTTCGCGGGTCACGCCGACGCCGAAGCGGATGCTGGACACCGCCATCTCGAATGCGATGTCTTTTTCTGCCATACGAGGCAGCCATTGTAGTGGCAGATTCGAGACGGTGTCAGACACCGCGTCAGACTTACACGGTGTCTGACACCCTGGTTTCTCTTACGCGCAGGCGGTGGCGGGCGGGGGAGGAGAGCCGAGCATGTTGCGGACGACGACAACGAGGTCGTCGACCCACATCGGCTTGAAGCACACCTGGGCGCCGAGCGCGTGGAGCTCCGATGCGATCTGCTCTTCGATGAAATAATCGCCGGTCACGATCGTCACCGACGCCGACCGGTTCGAATCGCCTGCGCGCAACCGCCGCAGGAACTCGACGCCGCTCAGCAGCGGCATTCGGAGATCGAGCAGAATCGCGTCCGGCATCCGGGCGGTGGCGATGGTCAGACCGACCTCCGGGGACGTCGCGGTGTCCACGTGATACCCGTGGAGACGCAGCATCCGCGAAAATGTCAGCGCGACGCCTTCGTCGTCATCGACGACGAGCACTGACGGGATGGCCGGATCGGTCATGGACGATCAGACGGCGATCTGGGTCGGCTGAAACGCCGCGAGGCCGCGTCCGCCGGTAAAAAGATCCTCGAGCTCGCGCTCTCGCTCCAGCGCCTGGGGAACGCTGGCGAAGTACTCGACGATCGCGCCGCCGGAGTGATAGACGCCAAGGCGATAGGGCCCCTCGGCGCTCACAGCGGTGACTTCCCACCGGACCAATTCGCGTCCCGCCGCAAAGACATTGACGATCATACGGCTGCTCTAACCAAGTACGATGCCGGTACACGATGCACGTAATTGCACGTATTGTCACTGCCTACTGTTCCGAAACAGTCTCTGCGACGGCACACATTGAGCCGGATCAGCACACATATCGAGCGTCGGCATCCGACTTGCTCACGCCTCGTCAGCCCCCCGGGAAAGTCGTGTTTCGGTGTCGCGAAACCAGACAGAAGCTCGATCCGAAGTCCACCCCCCGCCACGAACACGTACGCGTCGTCCGATGATCCTCGTCGTCGACGACGATGCGGACGCGCGGATCATCTATCGGGATTACTTGCGAGCGATGGGATGTCGGGTGAAGACCGCGCGGGACGGCGAAGGCGCGCTCGCGAAGACGTCGCGCGAGCGGATCGATCTGATCGTGATGGATCTCGCGATGCCGCGGATGGATGGATGGACGGCGACGCGTGTGCTTCGGCAGTCGGCCGCGACGCGATGGCTCCCGATCATCGCGCTGACGGCGGTGCCCACCTCGCGCGAAGCGGCGCGCAAGGCGGGCTGCAACGCCTATCTCGCCAAGCCGTGCCTTCCCGAACTGCTCTGGTGGGAAGTGCGTGTGCTTCTCGGTCTCGGCGAAACGGGCGTCGTTCAGACGCGACGTCGCGAGAAGAGCAGAATGAGCACGACGAGCAGCACGATGCCGAGGCCGCCGCTCGGATAGTAGCCCCACCCCGCGCTATACGGCCACGCCGGCAGCGACAGAAGCAGCAACGCGAGCAAGAGCGCCGTTAACAATCCCACAGCACACCTCCACTCGTACCGCCGAGCAAGTTCGCGGCCAGCGACGCTGATCAGCGGATCAACCGACGCGCTTCGAAGACGAGTTTGTCCGCATCGCACGGCTTCGCCAGCACCTGATCGGCGCCGGCGCCCATTGCCCTGTCCGGATAGTGGCGGTCGGCGTAACCGGTGATGGCAAGCACCGGCACGCGGCGCGTGCGATCGTCCGCGCGCAATCGACGGCAGAGTTCGATGCCGTCGATGCCGGGCACGGCGATGTCGGTGAGGATGAGGTCCGGCGGATCCTGCAGCGCCTTCTCGAGGGCTTGCCAGCCGTTGTGCGCCTCGTCGGTGGCGAAGCCGTCGCGCTCGAGCGCGTCGGAATAAAAGCGCCGCGTCTCCGGGTCGTCTTCGACGACCAGGACGAGCGGCGAGGGACGCGTCACAGGCGAGCGCGTCGACATCATTTCGATGATGAAGTGATGCAAGAAAAGTCGCAAGCTCGGCCAAGCCGAGGCACAGCTTGGCGCAACTCTTGAAGCCGTTTTCAGGATGGCCGGAACTGTCGTCCGCGTGGCCGCGCTCGCCGATCTGCACTGCACCAAGACGTCCCAGGGGGCTTTTCAGCCGCTCTTCGCCCGCATTGCCGAGGCGGCGGATGTGGCGCTCATTGCCGGCGATCTCACCGACTACGGCCTGCCTGAAGAAGCGCGCGTGCTCGCGAAGGAGATTGCATCGCTGCGCATCCCGATGGCGGCGGTGCTCGGCAACCACGATCTCGAATCCGGAAAGTCCGACGAGGTGCGCGAGATTCTGTGCGAAGCCGGTCTCAAGATTCTCGACGGCGAAACCTGCGAGCTGCTCGGCGTCGGCGTCGCGGGCGTCAAGGGGTTCGGCGGAGGATTCGGCAAGCACGCGCTCGGGCCCTGGGGCGAGACGATCATCAAACAGTTCGTCCGCGAGGCGGTCGACGAAGCGTTGAAACTCGAGGCGGCGATGGCGCGGCTGCGCACCAGCGCGGTCATCGCGCTGCTGCATTACTCGCCCGTGCAGGAGACGGTCGAAGGGGAGCCGCTCGAGATTCTCCCGTTCCTCGGATCGAGCCGGCTCGAAGAGCCGCTCACGCGCTATCCGGTCTCGCACGTCTTTCACGGCCACGCGCATCGCGGCCAGCTCGAAGGGCATACGCGGACGGGCACGCCGGTGTACAACGTGTCGATGCCGCTCCTCAGCCGCACGGCGCCCGATCGTCCGCCGTTCCGGGTGTTCGAGGTTCGAGTCGCCGAAGCGGCGTGCGCCGCTCCCGACATGGGACACGCGCGGCGCGCCAGCGACGCCGTCGCCTCCTGAGCGCGCATGGAAACGTCCACCGCGCGCGCCATTCACGATCCCGCTGCCGACTTCTACATGGAAGCGCTGCGGCGGCTGCAGGAGACGGCCATTCCGTTTCTGGTCGGCGGCGCGTTCGCGTTCTCGCACTACGCCCACGTGCCGCGCGACACGAAGGACGTCGATATCTTCGTCAAGCCGGATGACTGTCCGCGCGTCCTCGAGGCGTTCGCGGGGTTCGGCTATACCACCGAGGTTCCGTTCCCGCACTGGCTGGGCAAGATCCATCGCGGCGATCATTTCATCGACATCATCTTCAGCTCGGGCAACGGCGTCGCGCGCGTCGACGACCTCTGGTTCGAGCATGCGCCGAAGACGAACGTCCTCGGCGCGATCGTGCGGCTCTCGCCGGTCGAGGAGATGATCTGGTCGAAGGCCTTCATCCAGGAACGCGAGCGGTTCGACGGGGCGGACGTGCTCCACCTGCTGCGCGAGACCGGTCCCGCGCTCGACTGGCCGCGGCTCCTGATGCGGTTCGGCGATTACTGGCGCGTGCTCCTCAGCCACATCATCCTGTTCGGGTTCGTGTACCCCGACAAGCGGCAGAACGTCCCGAACTGGGTGATGGAGGAGTTGACGCGCAGGTTGAGCGTCAGCCGCCCGAACCTGCAGAGCGACGTCTGCTACGGCACGCTCCTGTCGCGCGAGCAGTACCTGCACGACGTCGAGCATCTCAAGTACCGCGACGGCCGGGAATTGCCCGACGGACCGATGACCCCCGAGCAGATCCGCATCTGGACGGACGCGATCGGCAAGATCAAATAGTCAGTGTCCCTTCAGATCGTCCACCTTGTCGCGGAACAGGGTGAGCGCGATCCGGCCGCGGTTCGGTTCGCCGCGCGCGAGTGATTCGGCCATGTGCAGGGCCTGCTTCGCCTTCACGCGAGCCGGCCACGGCGGCTCGAACGGATCCACGATCGCTTCGCAGAGCGCCGGGCCGTCGGCGAGCAGCGTCGCCTCGAGGGCCCCGCGCACTTCGTCCGGCCGCTGGCACCGGAAGCCGACGGCACCGCACGCCTGCGCGAACGCCACGAAGTCGATCGGCTCGAGCTGTACGCCGTACTCGGGGTTGCCGAGGAAGACCATCTGCTCCCACTTGATCATCCCGAGCACGTTGTTCTTGATCACGATCACTTTGATCGGCAGCCGGTACTTCACGGCCGTCGCGAACTCGCCCATCAGCATCGTGAAGCCGCCGTCGCCCACGAACGCAATCGACTGACGCCCTGGATACGCGATCTGCGCCGCGATCGCGTACGGCAGCCCGCACGCCATCGTCGCGAGATTCCCCGAACAGCTGAACTGCTGGCCGCGGCGGATCTGCAGATACCGCGCGGCCCACGTCGTGATCGTCCCTGAATCGGTCGAGATCACGGCGTCGGCGGCGACGAGCTCATTGAGCACGCCCGCCACCACCTGCGGCTTGACCGGATCTCCCTCGCGATGCGCGTGCGAGTCGAGTGTCGCGCGCCATTCCTTCATGCCCGCCTGCGCGGCGTCGAGAAACGATCGATCGTCGCGCCGCTGCAGCATCGGAAGCAGCGCGCGCAGCGTTTCGCGTGCGTCGCCGCACAAGCCGACTTCGACCGGGAACCTCAGACCGATACGCGACGGGTCGCGATCGATCTGGACGCCGCGGCACTTGTCGTGCGCTGGATAGAACTCCATGTACGGAAAGCTCGTTCCCGCCATGAGCAGCGTATCGGCCTGCTCCATCGCGTCTTCGGAGGGCGCGGTGCCGAGCAGTCCGACGCCGCCGGTCGTGTAGGGCGAATCGTCGGGCACCACCGCTTTGCCGAGCAGCGGCTTCACGATCGGTGCGGCCAGCCGCTGCGCCAGCTCCTCCAATTCGTCGCCGGCGCCGAGCGCGCCCTGTCCGGCCAGGATGACCGTCTTGGTGCCGGCGTTCAGGACATCCGCTGCGTGCCGCAGCTGCGCCTCAGTCGGGACGACAATCGGCGGCTGCCAGACGTCGGAAGTATGCCCTTCCACTTTCTTCGTCGACGGCGTGTCGCGATCGACCGGCTGTTCCTGGAAATCGACGGGGCAGGTGATGTGCGCAACGCCGCGCTGCGACAAGGCGGCGCGGCATCCGGCGTCGACGAGCGCGCGCACGTGGCCGGCGCCGAGGACCTGCTGGTTGTAGACCGCGACGTCCTTGAACAGCGCGAGCAGATCCACTTCCTGCTGATACCGCGTGCCGATGAGATCGTGGTACGTCTGCCCGGTGATCGCGAGAACGGGCGCCCCGTCGAGCTTCGCGTCGTACAGCCCATTGAGCAGATGGATAGCGCCCGGTCCTGATGTCGCGAGACAGACGCCGAGCTTGCCCGTGTACTTCGCGTAGCCGCACGCCATGAAAGCGGCGGCTTCCTCGTGGCGAACCTGCACGAACGAAATCGAGTCCTGACGCGCGCGCAGCGCTTCCATGATTCCGTTGATGCCGTCTCCCGGCAGGCCGAAGACGATGCGCACACCCCAGTCGATGAGGCGGTCAACGAGCACATCCGCAGCGGTGTAGTGAGCCATGCCCTTTACGCTTGCACGAGAAGCGCCACCGGAAAGCGATCGAGCAGCGCGGCCGCGTTGAGCGACGGCTCGACCGTGAACGTCGCGCCCGTGAAGACGTCGCGCAGCGCCGTGTGGCGCGCGACGAGATCGTCGGGAAGGTCGATCCGCGTATCGCCCCACACCCCGCGTCCGATTGGCGTTCCGCCTTCGGGCACCATCGACGCGACGAGTCGAGGCACGCACAGGATCGCCGCGGAGCCTTCGTGCGCGCTTTCCAGCACAGTGGGATCCGAAGCTTGGAATTCACGTGACTTGAAGTCGCGGC
>JADMIO010796637.1_pt1 | contig 14382 bp, 11 predicted proteins | sample 8958161 | NCBI WGS metagenome assembly JADMIO01 (sample SAMN16585339, study PRJNA669376) | soil metagenome | isolation source: Crop rotation soil | place: USA: Cullars Rotation, Alabama | collected 2011 | reverse complement strand
GCCGCGACTTCAAGTCACGTGAATTCCAAGCTTCGGATCCCACTGTGCTGGAAAGCTTACTAAAAAATTCATTGAAGATTTCACCATACCCGACAATTCTTCTGTCTAAGCTTACACCAATCAGTCCTTTGCTTTTCAGAATTTCGATAATGTCTTTGTCGTATAAGCTGATCGTCCACGGGTTAAACATCATTTGATATTCCTTGTTTCCTTCTTTGTAGCTGAAGCCGCCTTTCGCATACACTCTAACGGGTACTGCAGGATGTCCATCTCCACTATTCCAAAAGGGTTTCTTCACCCCGTAAATAACATACTCACTGATGCCGCTTACACCCATGTGTGTTGCAATGATGGGCAAGTCTTCCCACTTATTATCTTTTCTCATCTGGTAAAATTGTTCCCGCGCGCTCATGCTCATGTGCTTGAGGTCAACAAGCATTTTGTAGCCACCGTCTTTAGGTTCATAACATTCTTTGATCAATGCTTTACCTGTTTCAGTGATGCCGTTGCCTTCAGGTTTGAAATTTTTTCCTCCTGCCAGCCCTCCCAGAAAGCGGACGCCCGATGCATGTGTGCTCGTGCGTGATGCAGTAAGGTGGGTAAGAGTGAGCGAAAAAATTCTCTTTCCCTGCTTGAACTCCTGGAAATTTTTTACATAAGCATCTGTTACCGTTTGCGGATCATCCTTGGGAAATTTGTGTGTGGTAGTGTATGGATCAAAACAATGTCCCCCTTCTATGGCCAGCACTACATTCAATTCATCGTCGCGAATATCCCCTGCAGATTGTACAATATTGAAGTGCTTCTGTGGATCATTTGTATTGCGTGTTAAAAGAAATTCATAATCACGCTTGAGAATGTCATAGTAGGATGTTGTATTGTCTTCAACGGCATCGAGGAAAGCATGATCAAGGTCTTGATCAACCACTTTCTTGATTACATATTCGAACAGGATATTTTTTGCGAAGCCATATTCAACCGAATGCAGATTGGCCATCACCAATTTAAATTTCCCTTTTTTCAATATTCCAAAGTGTCCCTGTGAAGCCAGCAGGTCTTTCATAAGTTTTTTGTTCTCGATATCAAGTGCACTTGCGGTGAGAATTTTAAGAATAGTTCTTACTGTATGGTCGGGCTCCAATTTTACATCTGACCAGCCGTCAGTTCCTTCTTCGCCTGCTTTCGTAAGCCCTGCCTTGAGAGTGGGATGGCAATGAAAATCAAAAAAATTTTCCATAGGTGTTGGGGTTTAATCTTTCAAAGATAACCATCCTTAGTTGCGAATGATTAGAAATAAACAGGATAAAAGCGCAGGTGACCCTCAGAATTTATTTCAATTGCCGGTGCAGGAACTTTAATGATATTGAGGAGTGTAAAGAATGTTTTCAATGTTGCGGATCGGGTTTTGATTCTGGTGAAATCAATATCCGGAGAGAGATAAAATTGCCGGATCCGTTTAATCTCACTTCGATCAATAGTTTCGTTGCTATCAGTCCAAACATTTTCAAATCCCCCGAACAAACCGTCAACGCCATAACCTAAATCAATATTCAGCCACTTTGGAAATTTTGAGTTTTTGTATTTAAGGAATGAAGAGGGATTTATCGCAAGCCAATAGGTTTGAGCATTGTAATCCTTCAATGTTTTTTCAGGGATGGATGTTCCGAATAAGTCTCCCGAACGTGATGAAAGATCAGTGGAATATGTTTTTGGAAATGAAGAAAACTTCAACGTGATGCGTTGTTCTTTCCATAGAAGAAATTGTGATAAGCATAGTGCAGATCCAAGAGTATTGCCGATTATATCACCCGCCGATGCTCCCCATTCAGAAGAGAATCCATCGAACACTTCGATGGTGTTTTGAAAAAGGAAACCCGTTGCGGCTCCAATCCATGCGGCTTTATTTGATTTTGTTCCTGTCCACAATAATGCATCGGTTGTCCATACGCTTTCGAAGTATGATGTGTAAACATGTCCTACCTTATCCATTTGCAACCACTCACAATTATCATTGAAGAAGTGAAATGATGTATGCGGATAATCTGCATACCACGCCTGGTCAAGACCGACTAACGCGCCTCCATAGATAAGCGTCCAGCTTGATGTGACTACAATTGTACGGTGCTTATTAAAAGAATCAGCGGCAGTGAGAAAGCGATTTAATTTGCTTTGAGAAAAAAGAGAATAGGAAAGAAGCAAAAAACAAAAAGTAGTGATGCATTTGCTTCTCATTTGCAATGCTAAGTTACCATGAGAGATTAACCGAGCAATACTTTTCGGGCCGTTTGTAATAATTCTGTTACTCCATTCTTTGAAGGCGCTTCGCCGTACACTCTCAATAAGGGCTCCGTTCCCGATGGGCGAATCATGATCCATTCATCATTGCTGAAGTGATATTTGAATCCGTCAATATCTTCTGTGCGAAGCACTTTATATTTTCCAAATGAAGTGAACTCGCCATTCTTACAACGCTGAATAATTTCTTGCTTGAGTAATTCATCGAGATGAAGGTCAAGCCGGTCAAAACTGAATGCGCCGACAACATCATAAACTTCCTGGATTATCTGCTTCATGGTTTTTCCGGTCTTCGCCATAAACTCAAGTAGCACCAATCCATCCCACACACCATCGCGCTCCGGAATGTGACCCTTCACTGCAATGCCACCCGATTCTTCACCGCCAAGCAAAACATCTTCTGTTACCATCTTTTCACTGATGTATTTGAAACCAATCTTAGTCACTTCAACCGGTAATCCATATTTCAGACACATCTTCTTCACCTTATCAGAAACAGAAAATGCAATTACCACTTTACCCCTCATCTTTTTGTATTGACTCAGATAATGAATGAGCAGCAAGATGATATGGTGAGCATCCACAAAGTTTCCGTCCTCATCATACATCCCAATACGGTCTGCATCACCATCAGTAGCCCATCCGCATACATTTCCCGGCGTATTTTTTATGAGTGAAGAGAGTTCTCCAAGATTTCTATCGAGTGGTTCAGGTGCTTGTCCTTTAAATGAAGGATTATAATCACAATGCAGAAGAATCGGATTTTTAAGCAATTGAGGGATCACACTTTGACCAGCACCGTACATTGCGTCATAAGCAACTATAATGTTACTGTTGTTGATTGTATCGAGGTCAAAGTTCTTTCTTAAGTGTTCCAGATATAAATTTTCGAGGTCAACATATTCAAGCATTCCACCAGCTTCATAAGCATCAATTGATACTGTGTGCAAATCAAGAGTGTCAGGGATCATGCTTTCAACTTCCGCAATCACGGCCGGTGAACTCGGACCACCGTGCTCGCCTTTCAACTTAAACCCATTGTATGAAGGAGGATTGTGACTGGCGGTGATCACCACGCCAATTCCAGCTTCAAAATATTTTGTTCCAAGGGAAACCATTGGAGTGGATACGAAGCCTTCTGCGATAAAAGTTTTTATTCCATTTGCACACATCACCTGCGCTGTTGCTTCCGCAAATAAACTTCCTCCAAACCGGCAATCATGACCAATAACCACTTTTGGTTGAGGATAATTTTTCTTCAGCCATAGTGCTGTTGCCTGAGCCACGCGCTGGACATTGTCAACTGTGTATTCTTTTGCAATGATGGCGCGCCAGCCATCGGTGCCGAATTTTATTTGAGTCATACCACGAGAAATTCTTATTCAAAAAAAGCTGTCCGCAAATATAGCCATCAGTCAATCTGCTTAAAGAACGAGTTTAATGATGCGTGAACGAATTCGACGGAGAATTCTTTGGTTAAATGGGAAACTCCTTTCATCTTTGTTTAATCTGATCTAAATGCAATTCTATGAATAAAATTTTCCTCTGTATCCTGTTAACCACACCCGTTAGCAATCTCTCAAATGCCCAAACACCCGAATGGGCGTGGGGGCGGCATGGTGGCGGAGGAGCTGCAGATTTCGCTTACGGAACCGCATTCGATGCATCGGGTAATATTTACTACTGCGGAAATTTTGGAAGCGGCACTGCGACATTCGGGTCTGTTAATCTTACTTCTGCCGGCTTGGGTGATGGCTTCTTGTGCAAGTATGATAAGAACGGAAACTTTCAATGGGTAAAACAAATCAGCGGTACAAAAAATGAGCAGTGTACAAAAGTAGCGGTGACAACCAGCGGAGATATTTACGTTACCGGGTTTTCAGAAGGAGATTTTTCTGCCGACGGAAACAATTACACAAGTCTCGGAGAGGACGACGGTTTCGTAGCAAAATATAATAACAATGGAGTGTTGCAATGGCTCAATCATTTTGGAGGACAGGGAGAAGATTACCCATACAACTTAGCTATTGACGCTACGGGTAAATGCGTGATCATTGGAAGCTTTGAGCATTCATTGAGTGTTGGGGGCATTACTCTAACGGCTCAGAATGATTCACTCTATGATTGTTTTGTTGTGAAGTTTAACAAACAGGGTGGTGTGATATGGGCAACATCGGCAGGAGGAACAGGAAGTCACGCATATATTTTTGCCAGTGATCTTGTCATTGACAATGATGGAAGCATTTACGTAACCGGTACCTATACCGGACCCGTGCTTATCGGCACAGATTCCCTTGGTGAGAATGAGGAAGCGTTTCTCACGAAGCTAAGTTCAAACGGCGTTTTTCAATGGGCAGTTGATGCGGGTTCCCGCTGCTACTATTCTTATATTGGTCTCGATGAAGCTAAGAATATTTATGTCACCGGTTCATTTGGTGCCTATGGTTTTCACTCTGTGATTGGTCCATTTACATTAATTCCGAATGGCCAGTATATGGACATTTATCTCGCAAAATTCAACAACGATGGAGAGGCGCAGTGGGTACAAACAGGAGGGTCTGAATTAAATGATTTTGCGGGGGGGCTTGCAGTTGATAGTGCTGGCAATGCATGGATCTGCGGCTATATTCTTGGCGAATCAGCAAGTTTTGGTTCAAATACATTAAACAGCAGCGGAAAAGAGGATGTATTTATCACGAGTTATAATTTTTCAGGAAATGTGAACTGGCTAATGAAGGCCGGAGCGAAGAATGTTGATCGTGCTAATGATTTGGCTTTTGATGGAACTCACTCTCTTGCTATTGCAGGTTCCTTTAAAAAGAAAATTAAGTTCGGAGGGATTACGCTAACTGCTCCTTCTTCCAGCGCTGATGCATGGCTTGGGAAAATCAGCACGGATGGTTTGAGATTGGAAAACGTTACTGAACAATCATTATCCGTTGAAGTTTATCCGAATCCTGCTGAGAAGTTCCTCACAATTAAATCTCTCTCTGATGGAACCTATGATGTACAGATTTTCAGCGAAGATGGAAAGCTTGAAATAAATAGTTCTTTAATGATACAAGGTGCTAATGAAAAACGCCTGGATATTTCTTCACTGCAATCGGGTATTTATATTCTTCGACTCACTTCCCGAGAAAAGAAATTTATCATTAAGTTTTTGAAGGAGTAATGGAAGATTACTCCGCCCGCGCACATATTCCTTTCATTATTAAACAAAAATTTATGACTATAAACTACAGGAATTGTCGCAAACTTATTCTAGCCCTTCTTCTTTTTCTCTCAGTAAAAAATTCCAAAGCGCAAACAACTTACTGGTGGAACGATGCGGTATTCTATGAAGCATTCGTGAGAAGCTTTTACGACACCAATGGTGATGGAGTGGGGGACTTACAAGGGCTCACTGACAAACTCGATTACCTCGACGAACTGGGAGTGAATGCGATTTGGCTGATGCCGGTTTGCGCCTCACCAAGCTATCATGGGTATGATATAACAAATTATAAATCTGTTCAACCAGCCTACGGAACGAAGCAGCAGTATATAGACTTTGTTGACAGTGCCCATAAACATGGAATCAAGGTGATCTTCGATTTTGTAATGAATCACTCTTCAAGTTCGCATCCGTGGTTTCAGGCCGCAACGCAAAATGATCCGTTTTATCATGACTTCTATGTGTGGTCTCCAACCAATCCCGGAACAATGAGTCCATGGGGAACAGCTACGTGGCACTTTTACAATGCTTCGCTGGGTTATTACTACGGAATATTCTGGAGTGGCATGCCCGATTTGAATTATAATACTCAGGCAGTGCATGATAGCATGTTTTCGATTGCTGAGTTCTGGCTTGATAGCATGCATGTTGATGGATTTCGTTTGGATGCGGCAACTTACTTATACGAAGATGGAAATCAAATCCTGAACTGTCCGGCAACATACCAGTTCTGGCATGACTTCCACACTTTCTACAAGGGAATCAATGATAGCGCGATGACCGTAGGCGAAGTCTGGTGGCCGACAGATACCATTCTTCCTTATGTGCTGGGTGGTGATAAGCTCGATTTCTGTTTTGAGTTTGACCTTGCTTCGGATATAATTTCCGCAATCAACAGTGGCAATCCTTCGCAGCTCAAGATTGAGGCACAATATGCTTATGATCAATTTCCTTATTTACAATACGGCACATTTCTCACCAACCATGACCAGGATCGGGTGATTGATAAATTCTCAGGAAGCATTTCAAAAATGAAAGCTGCTGCAGCTATCTATCTCACATTGCCCGGAGTACCGTTTGTGTATTATGGGGAAGAAATTGGGATGAAGGGAAGCGGTGCGGATGAAAACAAAAGACGACCCATGCAATGGACAAGCGGAGCGCATGCAGGATTTACAACAGGCAATCCATGGGAAGCACTTAATAATAACTATACTACTTACAATGTGGCGACAGAAGAAGCAGACAGCAATTCACTTTTGAATTGGTACAAGAAATTGATCGCCATTCGTAATGAGGAGCCTGCTTTGAGAAGAGGAAATTATATAGCAACCGCGGGTGCGCCTTCATCCATCTATTCCTTTGTTCGGGAATATGATGGCGACACGATTCTCGTGGTAATTAATACGAGTAATCAAACATTTTCTGATTTTACTGTGAGCATGAATGGAACAGGAGTTAAACCCGGTGACATCGTATTCACCGATTTATTATATCCTCAGAATCCATTTTTACTTCATGAAGATGCATCTTACAATCTCGGTACACTGGAAATCGGCCCTTATGGTGTTTTGATTTACCGTTTGGATGAGTTTCTTGGGATCAATGAAGCACTATATAGTGCCCCGATTAAAATCTTTCCTAACCCTGTAAGTAATTACGTGACTATTCCATTGAGAAAAAATGTTATTAATCCTATTTCTATTTCAATTGCAAATGCTGAGGGCAGAATTTTTCAGCGGTCACAAATGAATGTAAACGATAGCAGGTTAATCATTGATGTAAGAAACTTCAACGATGGAATTTATTTTCTGGAGATAAAGGATGGAGAAGAAATTCAAAACCTCAAGTTCACCGTGGTAAAATAATTTCCGGCTATTACTTAATGTGAAGCAATAAACTTCTTGATCTGGTTGAAGTACTCGTCCTTGTTTGAGCTCATATTCTTATCATTGGTCACATTTGGAACAGTATAGATGTCAAAATTTTTCGGATGAACTTTTTGCAACTGCTTAGCATCTTCAGGTCCAAATACATCTTCATTTTGGCCTACGAATACAAGAATGCCGAGTAATTTATCCTGGTTGGGTCCTTCGGCTAAACCATATTGCGGCTCAAGAATATTCTTATCATAAGCGAGAGGTACCAGTACATCCTGGCTGCGACGATCTTTCAATTCTCTCTTGGCCTGATCAAGAGTGGTGTAGGGTCCATCAGCAAAAATTCGGCGCACCTGAGTGTTCGTACATCCTAACCCAATAGATAATCCTGCGCCGATGCCGATCCCGTACAAATCACAATAGCCGGGACTAAATGTCTTGCGCATGTAGTCAATAACTCCCTGAAGGTCTTTTGAAAACTGCGAGTAGATGAAAAAATTTTGGTTTATCCGGAAGCTGTCACTTTTACCATAGCCGCGATAATCATAGGTTACCACGTTATAACCAAGCGAGAGAAACTGCCCCACAATTTCAAGATTATCCCCCATGTTCCCGTTTCCATCATCGCTCATTATTACATATTTTCTCGTGACTGTTGATGGAAAGAAAATCCATGCGTTAAGTTTGAAACCATCTGTAGCAGATATCGTGACTTCTTTATACGTTAAACCGAAATCACTGGGCAGAACAGCATACGTTCTTGAAGGATTCAAGGCAAAAAGGCAAACAGAATATGCAATGCAGAAGACAGTGAGCAGGATTTTTTTCATGTTGTTTTTTTCAAGTTGGTCAAAAGTAAAAAAAGAGTGTTTGTAAAATCATTAGCCAAGGGATTGTGGAAAAATAATTATTAGAGAAAGAATTTGCTCTTAGTCCCATTCAGCGGCATGCAAGTACCTTTGCAAATTGATCAAGTAGTAAGATGGAAATCAGCGATACATCAAGACATCAGGGACTGCGGAGGCGGTTGGTAGATTCACTGCATACGAAAGGAATCACCGATAAAAATGTTTTGAATGCAATGAACAAAGTGCCGCGACATCTTTTTGCTTTCGATTCCGCCTTTACTCAACGGGCGTATGAAGACAATGCATTTCCCATAGGAGAGGGGCAAACAATTTCACAACCCTTTACCGTTGCATATCAAAGTCAAATGCTTGAAGTAAATAAAGGAGATAAAGTTTTAGAAATAGGGACAGGCTCAGGATACCAGGCGGCCATCCTCATTGAAATGGGTGCAAGAGTTTTTACTATCGAAAGAGTCAAAAATCTCTACGAGAAAACAATACACCTTCTTGATACACTCGGTTACCGGGCAATAAAATGTTTTTATGGTGACGGCTTCGAAGGGCTTCCCTCATTTGCTCCATTCGATAAGATACTGGTAACAGCGGCTGCTCCCTTTGTTCCTGAAAAATTATTACAGCAATTAAAGTTGGGAGGCATGCTGGTAGTGCCTATCGGCGAAGGTGATCTCCAAATGATGAAGCGCTATACAAAGCTTTCATCCGATGAAATAAAAGAAGAGGGTTTCGATGCTTTCAGGTTTGTACCGATGCTGCCCGGAAAAAAATCGTAGCCTCTTTTTTTTGGCTCCTCCATTTCTCACATCCTCGTTGAGAAACAAATTTCCCTTCTTCACACCCGGCTTATTATTTTTCTTGTTTAATTAAATTTGGGTGTCTATTAGTCTTCGAGACTCTAACGTCATTCTTAACTACGGTACAGAAAATTTCTTCCTTATGAAAAAATCAATTCTTACCTCAGCATTTCTCGTTCTCTTTTTCACCAATAGTTCCCTCGCGCAAATTTCTTTCGCCTGCATCGCTGTTGGCGGCAATTCCAGTGAATTCGGCAACATGATTATTCAAACGAGTGACAGCGGATATGCAGTAGCAGGATACGCGAATTCTTTCGGTGCTACCAATCCTGATTTTTGCGTGACAAAATTAGACGCAGCAGGAAACCTCCAATGGACTGAACTTATCAGCGGAGTTAACCCCGATGCTTTAACGGCGATTGAACAAACATCCGATGGTGGATATGTAATAGGAGGATACACTGATATAACATCTTATAACATTGATTTTTACATAGCAAAACTTGACAGTGCCGGGAATCTGGAATGGGACAAGCACGCTGGAAGATTTCACTCGGAATTTGCTACAAGCGTCCATCAGACCTTCGATAAGGGCTATGTTTTAGCAGGGCAATCCAATTCGACAACTTACGCAGACTATGATTTTTATATCGTAAAGCTCGACGCATCCGGAGATCTGGAATGGAGTAAAATGATTGGTGGATCGAATGAACTTTCCAGCACATTGGGATCCTAAGCTTAGAATTCCACGTGGACAAGTTGTCGCGGCCGCTTCTATAGTGTCACCTAAATACTAGTGACTCCAGCGTAACTGGACTGGCCACAGTTAGGCCGCAAATGTAATCACACTGGCTCACCTTCGGGTGGGCCTTTCTGCGTTCGCGAGTGGACCCGATAAGCTCATGGAGCGGCGTAACCGTCGCACAGGAAGGACAGAGAAAGCGCGGATCTGGGAAGTGACGGACAGAACGGTCAGGACCTGGATTGGGGAGGCGGTTGCCGCCGCTGCTGCTGACGGTGTGACGTTCTCTGTTCCGGTCACACCACATACGTTCCGCCATTCCTATGCGATGCACATGCTGTATGCCGGTATACCGCTGAAAGTTCTGCAAAGCCTGATGGGACATAAGTCCATCAGTTCAACGGAAGTCTACACGAAGGTTTTTGCGCTGGATGTGGCTGCCCGGCACCGGGTGCAGTTTGCGATGCCGGAGTCTGATGCGGTTGCGATGCTGAAACAATTATCCTGAGAATAAATGCCTTGGCCTTTATATGGAAATGTGGAACTGAGTGGATATGCTGTTTTTGTCTGTTAAACAGAGAAGCTGGCTGTTATCCACTGAGAAGCGAACGAAACAGTCGGGAAAATCTCCCATTATCGTAGAGATCCGCATTATTAATCTCAGGAGCCTGTGTAGCGTTTATAGGAAGTAGTGTTCTGTCATGATGCCTGCAAGCGGTAACGAAAACGATTTGAATATGCCTTCAGGAACAATAGAAATCTTCGTGCGGTGTTACGTTGAAGTGGAGCGGATTATGTCAGCAATGGACAGAACAACCTAATGAACACAGAACCATGATGTGGTCTGTCCTTTTACAGCCAGTAGTGCTCGCCGCAGTCGAGCGACAGGGCGAAGCCCTCGGCTGGTTGCCCTCGCCGCTGGGCTGGCGGCCGTCTATGGCCCTGCAAACGCGCCAGAAACGCCGTCGAAGCCGTGTGCGAGACACCGCGGCCGGCCGCCGGCGTTGTGGATACCTCGCGGAAAACTTGGCCCTCACTGACAGATGAGGGGCGGACGTTGACACTTGAGGGGCCGACTCACCCGGCGCGGCGTTGACAGATGAGGGGCAGGCTCGATTTCGGCCGGCGACGTGGAGCTGGCCAGCCTCGCAAATCGGCGAAAACGCCTGATTTTACGCGAGTTTCCCACAGATGATGTGGACAAGCCTGGGGATAAGTGCCCTGCGGTATTGACACTTGAGGGGCGCGACTACTGACAGATGAGGGGCGCGATCCTTGACACTTGAGGGGCAGAGTGCTGACAGATGAGGGGCGCACCTATTGACATTTGAGGGGCTGTCCACAGGCAGAAAATCCAGCATTTGCAAGGGTTTCCGCCCGTTTTTCGGCCACCGCTAACCTGTCTTTTAACCTGCTTTTAAACCAATATTTATAAACCTTGTTTTTAACCAGGGCTGCGCCCTGTGCGCGTGACCGCGCACGCCGAAGGGGGGTGCCCCCCCTTCTCGAACCCTCCCGGTCGAGTGAGCGAGGAAGCACCAGGGAACAGCACTTATATATTCTGCTTACACACGATGCCTGAAAAAACTTCCCTTGGGGTTATCCACTTATCCACGGGGATATTTTTATAATTATTTTTTTTATAGTTTTTAGATCTTCTTTTTTAGAGCGCCTTGTAGGCCTTTATCCATGCTGGTTCTAGAGAAGGTGTTGTGACAAATTGCCCTTTCAGTGTGACAAATCACCCTCAAATGACAGTCCTGTCTGTGACAAATTGCCCTTAACCCTGTGACAAATTGCCCTCAGAAGAAGCTGTTTTTTCACAAAGTTATCCCTGCTTATTGACTCTTTTTTATTTAGTGTGACAATCTAAAAACTTGTCACACTTCACATGGATCTGTCATGGCGGAAACAGCGGTTATCAATCACAAGAAACGTAAAAATAGCCCGCGAATCGTCCAGTCAAACGACCTCACTGAGGCGGCATATAGTCTCTCCCGGGATCAAAAACGTATGCTGTATCTGTTCGTTGACCAGATCAGAAAATCTGATGGCACCCTACAGGAACATGACGGTATCTGCGAGATCCATGTTGCTAAATATGCTGAAATATTCGGATTGACCTCTGCGGAAGCCAGTAAGGATATACGGCAGGCATTGAAGAGTTTCGCGGGGAAGGAAGTGGTTTTTTATCGCCCTGAAGAGGATGCCGGCGATGAAAAAGGCTATGAATCTTTTCCTTGGTTTATCAAACGTGCGCACAGTCCATCCAGAGGGCTTTACAGTGTACATATCAACCCATATCTCATTCCCTTCTTTATCGGGTTACAGAACCGGTTTACGCAGTTTCGGCTTAGTGAAACAAAAGAAATCACCAATCCGTATGCCATGCGTTTATACGAATCCCTGTGTCAGTATCGTAAGCCGGATGGCTCAGGCATCGTCTCTCTGAAAATCGACTGGATCATAGAGCGTTACCAGCTGCCTCAAAGTTACCAGCGTATGCCTGACTTCCGCCGCCGCTTCCTGCAGGTCTGTGTTAATGAGATCAACAGCAGAACTCCAATGCGCCTCTCATACATTGAGAAAAAGAAAGGCCGCCAGACGACTCATATCGTATTTTCCTTCCGCGATATCACTTCCATGACGACAGGATAGTCTGAGGGTTATCTGTCACAGATTTGAGGGTGGTTCGTCACATTTGTTCTGACCTACTGAGGGTAATTTGTCACAGTTTTGCTGTTTCCTTCAGCCTGCATGGATTTTCTCATACTTTTTGAACTGTAATTTTTAAGGAAGCCAAATTTGAGGGCAGTTTGTCACAGTTGATTTCCTTCTCTTTCCCTTCGTCATGTGACTTGATATCGGGGGTTAGTTCGTCATCATTGATGAGGGTTGATTATCACAGTTTATTACTCTGAATTGGCTATCCGCGTGTGTACCTCTACCTGGAGTTTTTCCCACGGTGGATATTTCTTCTTGCGCTGAGCGTAAGAGCTATCTGACAGAACAGTTCTTCTTTGCTTCCTCGCCAGTTCGCTCGCTATGCTCGGTTACACGGCTGCGGCGAGCGCTAGTGATAATAAGTGACTGAGGTATGTGCTCTTCTTATCTCCTTTTGTAGTGTTGCTCTTATTTTAAACAACTTTGCGGTTTTTTGATGACTTTGCGATTTTGTTGTTGCTTTGCAGTAAATTGCAAGATTTAATAAAAAAACGCAAAGCAATGATTAAAGGATGTTCAGAATGAAACTCATGGAAACACTTAACCAGTGCATAAACGCTGGTCATGAAATGACGAAGGCTATCGCCATTGCACAGTTTAATGATGACAGCCCGGAAGCGAGGAAAATAACCCGGCGCTGGAGAATAGGTGAAGCAGCGGATTTAGTTGGGGTTTCTTCTCAGGCTATCAGAGATGCCGAGAAAGCAGGGCGACTACCGCACCCGGATATGGAAATTCGAGGACGGGTTGAGCAACGTGTTGGTTATACAATTGAACAAATTAATCATATGCGTGATGTGTTTGGTACGCGATTGCGACGTGCTGAAGACGTATTTCCACCGGTGATCGGGGTTGCTGCCCATAAAGGAGGCGTTTACAAAACCTCAGTTTCTGTTCATCTTGCTCAGGATCTGGCTCTGAAGGGGCTACGTGTTTTGCTCGTGGAAGGTAACGACCCCCAGGGAACAGCCTCAATGTATCACGGATGGGTACCAGATCTTCATATTCATGCAGAAGACACTCTCCTGCCTTTCTATCTTGGGGAAAAGGACGATGTCACTTATGCAATAAAGCCCACTTGCTGGCCGGGGCTTGACATTATTCCTTCCTGTCTGGCTCTGCACCGTATTGAAACTGAGTTAATGGGCAAATTTGATGAAGGTAAACTGCCCACCGATCCACACCTGATGCTCCGACTGGCCATTGAAACTGTTGCTCATGACTATGATGTCATAGTTATTGACAGCGCGCCTAACCTGGGTATCGGCACGATTAATGTCGTATGTGCTGCTGATGTGCTGATTGTTCCCACGCCTGCTGAGTTGTTTGACTACACCTCCGCACTGCAGTTTTTCGATATGCTTCGTGATCTGCTCAAGAACGTTGATCTTAAAGGGTTCGAGCCTGATGTACGTATTTTGCTTACCAAATACAGCAATAGTAATGGCTCTCAGTCCCCGTGGATGGAGGAGCAAATTCGGGATGCCTGGGGAAGCATGGTTCTAAAAAATGTTGTACGTGAAACGGATGAAGTTGGTAAAGGTCAGATCCGGATGAGAACTGTTTTTGAACAGGCCATTGATCAACGCTCTTCAACTGGTGCCTGGAGAAATGCTCTTTCTATTTGGGAACCTGTCTGCAATGAAATTTTCGATCGTCTGATTAAACCACGCTGGGAGATTAGATAATGAAGCGTGCGCCTGTTATTCCAAAACATACGCTCAATACTCAACCGGTTGAAGATACTTCGTTATCGACACCAGCTGCCCCGATGGTGGATTCGTTAATTGCGCGCGTAGGAGTAATGGCTCGCGGTAATGCCATTACTTTGCCTGTATGTGGTCGGGATGTGAAGTTTACGGGAAAG
>JADMIO011482877.1_pt1 | contig 14383 bp, 11 predicted proteins | sample 8958161 | NCBI WGS metagenome assembly JADMIO01 (sample SAMN16585339, study PRJNA669376) | soil metagenome | isolation source: Crop rotation soil | place: USA: Cullars Rotation, Alabama | collected 2011 | reverse complement strand
CGGGCGGCTGAGGCGCGTGGCCAAGTACCTCAATCCGGGCGAGCCGTTCTTCTTCACCTACGGCGACGGGGTGTCGGACGTGGACCTGAACGCGTTGGCCGCCTTCCACCGCAGCCACGGCAAGGACGCCACCGTCACCGCCGTGGCCCCGCCCGGCCGCTATGGCGCGCTGGACATCGTCGATAGTCAGGTGAACCGCTTCATCGAGAAGCCGCCCGGGGACGAGGGGCTGATCAACGGCGGCTTCTTCGTGCTGAATCCTGGGGTGGTCGCACGGGTGACCGACGATTCCGTACCCTTCGAGGCCGCGCCCCTCGAAGGCCTGGCCAGCGACGGCCAGCTGATGGCCTACCCCCATGACGGCTTCTGGCACGCCATGGACACCCTGCGCGACAAGAACCACCTGGAGACGCTTTGGGCGTCGGGCAAGGCGCCGTGGCGGCAGTGGAAGTAGCGCGCCGGGCGTCGCCCGATCCCAACTTCTGGAACGGCAAGCGGGTCCTGCTGACCGGGCACACCGGCTTCAAGGGCTCGTGGGCCGCGCTGTGGCTGACGCGCCTGGGCGCCGAGGTGACCGGCCTGTCGCTGGCGCCCGACCAGTCCCCCGCCCTCTACGACCTGGCCAAGGTCGACCAGCTCGTCGCCTCGCGCATCGTCGACCTGCGCGACCGGGCGGCCGTGGAGGCGGTGGCGGCGGCCGCTCCTGTCGACATCGTGCTGCACATGGCCGCACAGCCCCTGGTGCGGGCGTCGGTGGCCGATCCGGTCGGCACCTTCGCCACCAACGTCATGGGCACGGTGCACCTGCTGGAGGCGCTGCGGAGCGTCGAGGATCTCAAGGCGGTGCTCTGCATCACCACCGACAAGGTCTACGCCAACGCCGAGACGGGGCGGTCGTTCGTGGAAAGCGACCCGCTCGGCGGCAAGGACCCCTATTCCGGCTCCAAGGCGGCCAGCGAGATCGCCATCGCCAGCTACGCCAAGAGTTACTTCGACAAGAAGGGCGTCCCCGTGGGATCGGCCCGGGGCGGCAACGTCATCGGCGGCGGCGACTACTCCCGCGACCGGCTGGTGGCCGACATCGTCCGCGGCGTCAGCGCCGGCCAGCCGGTGGTGCTGCGCCACCCGGAGGCGACGCGGCCCTGGCAGCATGTGTTGGATTGCGTCGCCGGTTACCTGGTGCTGCTGGAGGCCCTGGCGACCGACCCCGCCACGCCCCGCGCGGTCAATTTCGGGCCCGAGCCCGGCGGCGCGGTGATCACCGTCGGCGAACTGGCCACCGCGGCGCTGCAGGCTCTGGGCGCCGACAGGCCCTGGGTGCACGAGCCCGACCCCCATTCGATCGAGGCGGGCCTGCTCGCCATCGACACCACCCTGGCCCGCGAACGGCTCGGCTTCGTCAGCCGGCTGGACGGGCCCACCGCCGTGGGCTGGACCATGGACTGGCACCGGGCGCAGGCCGCCGGGGCCGATCCGCGCCAGACCTGCCTCGACCAGATCGCCGCCTACGAGCGCCTCGCATGAGTTCCACGCCGCACTGCCGCTTCTGCCGCGCCCCCCTCACCCACACGGTGGTGGACCTGGGCCTGCAGCCGATCTCGAACGACTACCTGACGGAGGAACAGTTCCGCAGCGGGACCGAGCGCGTCTATCCCCTGCACGCGCGGGTCTGCGACGTCTGCTTCCTGGTCCAGGCCGACGATTCGGTCCCGGCCGACGAGATCTTCGACGCCGACTACGCCTACTTCTCCTCGTTTTCGACCAGCTGGCTGGAGCACTGCCGCCAGTACGCCGAGGCGGCTATCAGGCGCTTCCAGCTTGGCCCCGACTCCCTGGTGGTCGAAGTCGCCTCCAACGACGGCTACCTGCTGCAGTATTTCAAGCAGGGCGGCGTGCCGGTGCTGGGCGTGGAGCCGACCGCTAACACCGCCGCGGTGGCGATCGAGAAGGGCGTGCCGACCGAGGTCGCCTTCTTCAACGAGGAGACGGGCAGGCGCCTGGCGGCGCAGGGCGTCAAGGCCGACCTGATGCACGGCGCCAATGTGCTGGCCCACGTACCCGACATCGGCGGCTTCGTCGCCGGCTTCCAACATGTGCTGAAGCCGGAGGGGACGCTCAGCTTCGAGTTCCCGCATCTGCTGCAGATGATGGAGAAGGTGCAGTTCGACACCATCTACCACGAGCACTTCTCCTACCTGTCGCTGCTGGCGGTGGAGCGGGTCCTGGCGGCCAACGGCCTTCGCGCCTACGACGTCGAGGAGCTGTGGACCCACGGCGGATCCCTGCGCCTGTTCTGCTGTCACAAGGACGCGCCGTTCGCGGAGACCGAGGCGCTGAAGCGGGTGCGCGCGGCCGAGATCGCCGCCGGGCTGGACAGGATCGCGACCTATGAGGCCTTCACCGCCAAGGTCGAGGCAGTGCGCGCCGAGTTCCTGGACTACCTGAGGGCGGCCAAGGCGGCGGGGCGCAAGGTCGCGGCCTACGGCGCGGCCGCCAAGGGCAACACCTTCCTCAACTACGCCCACGTCGGGACGGGCGACATCGTCGCCTGCTTCGACCGCAACCCGGCCAAGCAGGACAAGCGTTTGCCGGGCAGCCACATCCCGGTGCTGTCGCCCGACAAGGTGGCCGAGGTCCGGCCCGACGACGTGCTGATCCTGCCCTGGAACATCAAGGGCGAGATCATGGAGCAGATGGCCTTCATCCGGGACTGGGGCGGCCGTTTCGTCACGGCGGCGCCCCACGTCGAGATCGTCGAATGATCTTCACCGAGACCGCCATCCCCGGCGTGGTGGTGGTCGAGGCCCAGGCCCACCGGGACGACCGCGGCTTCTTCGCGCGGCTGCATTGCCCGGAGGAGTTCGCGAGCGCCGGCCATCCCTTCGTCCCGGCCCAGACCAGCCTGTCGCACAACGCCAGGGCCGGCACCCTGCGCGGCATGCACTACCAGGCCCGGCCCTACGCCGAGACCAAGCTGGTGCGGGCGACCCGCGGCCGCGCCTTCGACGTGGTGGTGGACCTGCGCCCCGACAGCCCCACCCACCGGCAGTGGGCCGGGGTGGAGCTCGACGCCGCCCGCGCCAACGCCGTCCTCATCCCCGAAGGGATCGCCCACGGCTTCCTGACGCTGGAGGACGAGACCGACATCCTCTACCAGATCGCCCCGGCCTACAGCCCCGGCCACGACCGGGGGGTGCGGTGGGACGATCCGGTCTTTTCCATCGACTGGCCGGCCGCCCCCACCGTGATCTCGGCGCGCGACGCGGCCTATGCCGACTACGCCGCCTGACCTAAAAGACACTCCGACAGAAGCCCAAGGCGCTTTCCGATGAACGAGAAGCTCAATTCCGCCCTGAAGATGATCGCCGACCGGGCGGAGTGGCGCGACGCCCTGATCCGCCATCTGCTGGCCTTCGAGAAGGACATCGCCACCCCCGGCGTCGACGTCCGCGAAGACGTCACCGGCCCCATCGTCGACGCCCTGTTCGGCGAGGACCAGGTGGTGCGCAAGACGCTCACCAACGGGGTGACCCTAGAGTTCCTGTACCGCTCCAAGATCGCCCGCGACTTCGTCATGTCCGAGCCCTCGACCCCCGAGTTCGCCTGGGAGCCCCAGACCTCGCGCATCCTGGTCGAGCTGGCCAAGCGGTCGAAGCAGGTGGTGATCGGCGGCGCCTACTTCGGCGACCACGCCATCCTGATCGCCCGCGAAGTGGCCAAGAACGGCGGCACTGTCCACGCCTTCGAGCCCAACAACGAGCAGCGCGGCATGCTGAAGCGCAACGCCGAGCTCAACGGCCTGACCAATGTCGTGCCGCGCCCCGAAGGGCTGTGGAACAACTCCTCCACCACCCTCAAGCTGGTCGGCTACGACAGCTTCGCCGCGGCCGAGGAGGTCTCGGGCGGGGACGACAGCTTCAAGACCGTGACCATGGCCGACTACCTGAAGGCCGCGGGCGTCGACCAGCTCGACCTGATCGTCATCGACATCGAGGGCGCCGAGTTGGCCGCCCTGGAAGGCGCCCTGCCCTTCCTCGACATGCCGGCGGGCAAGGCGCCCAACATCCTGTTCGAGGTGCACCGCCACTACGTCGACTGGTCGAACGGGCTGGAGAACACCCCGATCGTCAAGCTGCTGACCGACCGCGGCTACCAGGTGTTCGCCCTGCGCGACTTCAACTCGAACTACGACCTGTCGAAGCACAAGATCGAGCTGATCCCCCTGGGCTCCATCCACCTGGAGGGCCCGCCGCACGGCTTCAACATGGTGGCCACCAAGGATCACGCGACGTTCCAGGGCGACCTGTACCGCCAGGTGAAGGACGTCTCGCCGAAGTACCTGCGCCACAAGGACCCGGCCCTGCACCACCCCGTCGGCGGGCTGTAAGAGGCGCCTCGCGTGGCCCGGTACACCGTCATCGGCGCATCGGGCTTCGTCGGCGCCCGCCTCGTCACGGCGCTGAAGGCGGACGGCCACGACGTCTTTGTCCCGGGGCGCGAGGACCCGCGCCTGTACACGGACGACCTGGGCCGGGTGCTGTACTGCGCCGGCCTGACCGCGGACTACCTCGCCCGCCCGTTCGACACGGTGGAGGCCCACGTCTCCCTGATCGCCCGCATTCTCAAGGACGCGGCCTTCGAGCGAATTCTCTACTGCTCCTCGACCCGGCTCTACGACTGGATGGGCCCGCAGGCCGGGCGCGAGGACGAGGCGCTGAGCCTTACCCCCTCCGAGCCGCGCCATCTCTACGACCTGTCCAAGGCGCTGGGCGAGAACCTGTGCCTGACCCAGGCCGGGGGGCGTGGGGCGGTCGCCCGGCTGGCCTGTGTGTGGGACTGGACCGACGGGTCCCCCGGCTTCCTGTCGGAGTGGCTGCAGAAGGCGCGGCGCACACGGACGATCAGCCTGGAAAGCGCCACCGGCTACGTGCGCGACTACATCCACCTGGACGACACGGTGGCGGCGATGCGGGCCATCGTCGACAGCGGCCAGTCCGCGATCTTCAACGTCGCCAGCGGCGAGAACGTCTCCAACGGCCAGCTGGCCCAGACCTTCCGCGACGCGGGCTGGGACATCAGCCTCGCCCGCGAGACCCCCGTCGCGCCGGCGCCGCATTGCGACATCGCCCGGCTTCGCGCCCTGGGGGTGGAGCCTCGCCTGGTGCGCGACGCCATCGCCGCCCGGTTGCGACAGGAGGACTTCGGTGAAGCTGGTTGACCTGACGCGCGATGGCCTCGCCGCCTACACCTGCGCCCAGGTGGCCAACCTGGTCCCCGACGGCCGGCCCGAGCCGCTGCGCTCGCTGATCGAGGAGCACATCGACGAGGCGCTCGAGCGGCTGCGCGTCTGCATCAACGCGGTGCGGTGGTGGCGCGAGGAGGAGTTCAGCTACCTGCACTCGAGCCAGTACTGCATCTACCTCTACTACCTGGCCAACACGATCTTCCGGAACGGCGGCGACGCCGGCGCCTGCGCCAGGCTGTTCCTGCTGAACAAGGCCCTCAACGGCATCGACCTGTTCTACGAGATCCAGATGCCTCAGCGGTTCTTCATCGGCCACTCGGTGGGGATCGTGCTGGCCAAGGCCACCTACGGCGAGAACCTGATCCTCTACCAGAACTCCACCGTGGGTAAGAACCATGGGGTCGCGCCGGTGCTCGGCGACGGCGTGGTGATGTACCCCAACACGGCGATCATTGGCCGCTGCAACGTGGGCGCCGGCACGATCATCTCCCAGGGGACCAGCATCGTGAACCGGGACACCCCGGGCGACTGCGTGGCCTATCCGGGCGCGGCGGGGGACCTGGTGTTCAAGCCGTCGAAGCGCGACGTGCTGGCGGACATTTTCCGCTGACGCCTTAGAGTTGGAGCGCGCCCGGGCGGCGAAACCGCACACACTTTCGCCTGGCGCGCTCTAGCGGACGACCTTTCCCGCGACCAGGTCGTAGAAGTCGCGGGCGAAGCCGGCCGGATCGCCGAGGGGACCGCCGCGGATCCGGTCGCGCAGGCCGCTGCGCAGCTCAGCCAGCCGCGCCTTGTCCGCGGCCAGACGGGCGGCGGTCTCGACATAGGCAGGCACGCTGTCGGCGCATAGGTCCGGGAGCCCGGCGTTGCTCAGGATCGAATAGCTGAGTCGTTCGTACACCGCTTCGCCGACCAGGCTGACCACAGGCACGCCCATCCAGAGGCTCTCGCAGGTCGTGGTGCCCCCCGTCAGAGGGAAGGTGTCCAGTGAGATGTCCAGCCGATCGTAGAACGGCAGGTGCTCGCCGCGCACGGCGTCGAAGCCGATCCGTTCCGCCGTCACCCCGCGCCGGGCGAAGGCCGCCAGGGCGTTGGCCCGGAAGGTGGGGGAGTCGCCTTCGGGGCGGATGAACAGGAAGCGCGAGCCGGGCGCGGCGGCCAGGACCTGGGCCCAGGCGTCGAGGCAGGCCGGGGAGTACTTGTAGCTGGCGTTGGCGGTCCCGAAGGTCACGAGGCCGCTGGCGGCGCCGGGCGGCGCCGGCGCCACGGGCGGATCGTCGCGGAAGAAGTGGCTGCCCATGACGATGAAGCTGCGCGGCATGAGCAGCGGCGCCTCCAGGAGCAGCGACGGGTCGGGAGGCGCCAGGCAAGGGTCGAGCAGCAGGTAGTCGATGGTCGAAAGGCCGGTCGAATGAGGATAGCCGAGCCAGCTGGCCTGGATCGGCGCCAGCCGGTACGCCATCACGTCGAGCTTGTTCCAACCCGTCGGGCCGCCGAGTTCGAACAGGACGTCCAGTCCCTCGGCGGCGATCAGTTCGGCTGCGCCCCGGGTGTCGAGATCGGGCCGGTGATGGTAGGCCGCGACCCTTTCGGCGATGGCCTTCTGCATAGGGTCGGGCGGCCCCGGGAAGAACGAGTAGACGTGGACCTCGAAGCGCTCGTGGTCGAGGTGCTCGAACAGCGGCCAGGCGAAGGCGCCGACCGCGTGATCCCTCAGGTCGGAAGACTTGAAGCCGAGCCTGATCCGTCCCCCCGGCGCGCGCGGCTCGACCGTGATCGGCGCCCGGGCGGCGGCGGCCTCCATCGCCGCGCCGAGGAGGCGGTGCTGGTCGAGCAGTTCCAGGCGATCGGCGCGGGTCGCCCCGGCCCGGGGGATCTGCATGAGCAGGTTGCGCTGTTCGCCGGACAAGCCCCAGCGGCGGCCAAGCGCCTCGAACCCGCCCAGCCTGCCCACGGCGTCGTGGGCGAGCAGACGCATGAACACGGGGGTGGCCACCCACGGCAGCGTCTCCGGGGCCAGGCCGGCGTCGAGGGCGGCGAGGAGGGCGTCGTGAGCGGCCTGCAGCGCGAGCCCTTCGGTCTGGCCGGGGGACGGCGCGCGCCCCGGCCGCGTCTCGTCGGCGAGACGCCGCATCGCCAGCTCAAGCCTGTCGCGGACGGGACCGAGGTCGTCGGGACGTGCGGCGACGGCCGCTTCAGCCGCCGCCATGGCCTGGAGATCGGCGTGAAGGGCGGCGAGCCTGGGGTCGTCGGGGTTGGCCGACAGGGCCTCCCGCGCCGCCGCCAGGGCTTCGTCCCCGCTGCGCAGGCGGATCACGGCGACGAGATCGGCCCAGGCCTCGGCGAGGTGCGGATCGAGCCGGACCGCCGCGCGCAAACGGCTCTCCGCGGTGCGGAAATCGCGACCGCCGGCCGCAACGGCCCCGAGAAGGCGATGCGTCCCAGGATCGCGAGGCGCGAGGGCCAGAAGGCGACCCGCGGCCTGGCGGGCTTCGCTCCACCGGTGGCCGGCGGTGTGAACGCTGACAAGGTTGCGCAAGGGCTCCGGGTCGGCGGGATCGAGGCTCGACGCGCGATCCAGGGCGGCGGCAGCCTCGGCGGTGCGGCCGAGCGCGGCCAGGGCCACGCCGTGAAGGCCCCACAGCCCGGCGCTGTCGGGATGGACCGCCAGGGCCTCCACCGTGACCTCCACCGCGCCCGCGAGGTCGCCCGAGTGAAGCCGGGCGCCCGCGAGCGCCAGCCAGGCGGACGGCTCGCGGGCCGCAACCGTCATCCAGCGGCGGCGACGGTGGCCGCGACCATGTCGTAGAAGTCCTTGGCGAAGGCCTTTGCCTGACCGAGGGGGCTGGACCGGATCCGATCGCGAAGTCCAGCCCGAACCGCGGCCCGGCGCCCGCTCTCTCCGGCCAAGCGCGCCGCGGTCGCCACGTAGTCATCAAGCGTGCGAACGGCGAGTTCGCCGAGACCCGCGTTCGACAGCAGCGAATAGCTCAGTCGCTCAAACATCGCTTCCCCCACCAGGCTAACGACCGGAACCCCCATCCACAGGCTGTCGCAGGTGGTCGTGCCTCCAGTCAAAGGAAAGGTATCGAGGCTGATGTCGATCCGGTTGTAGTGGCGCAGGTGGTTCCCGCGCACTGGCTCGAACAGAATGCGCTCCGGTCCCACGCCCTCGGCGGCGAAAGAGGCAAGCATGTTCTCGCGGAAGCTGCGCGCCCCAGCTTCGGGCCGCACGAAGAGAAAGCGAGACTCCGGCGTCGAGGCCACGACCTTGGCCCAAATCGCCAGCACGGCCAGACTATATTTGTAGGGCTGATTGAAGGTTCCGAAGGTGACGAAACCGTTGCGCTGCTCGGCCGAGACCGGATCGATCGCAGGATTCTCCCGGAATTGCCCCGGGCCCATGACGAGCCAGGCGTTGGGCATGACGAGCGGCGTCTCTATCAGCAGGGCGGGATCCTCCGGGAGGAGGAAGCGGTCGCAGATAATGTAGTCAATCGTCTGCAGGCCCGTGGAGTGGGGATAGCCCAGCCAGCTCGCCTGCAATCGCGCCGGGCGATAGGCCATCACCTCCAGCTTGTTCGTTGTGGTCGCAGCACCCAGCTCGATCAGCATGTCCAGGTCGTCGTCCGCGATCATCTGCGCGGCCCCTTGATCCGAGATGCCGGGCCGCCAGCGGAAGGCGGTCGCCTTGGACGCGAAATTACGCTGGATACGGTCTTCGGCCTGTGGGTTGAAGGAGTAGGCGTAGACCTCGAACCGCTCCTCATCGATGAAGTCGAAGAGCGGCAGGGTGAACAGCCCTGCTACGTGGTTGCACAGGTCCGACGACATGAACCCTAGCCGAAGCTTCCCGGCGCGGCGGACGCGCGGCGGACGGATAATGGGATTACGATCGGCTAAAGCCTGCGCACCCCGTCCCCACGCCCGGTGGTGCTCCACCAGCATGCGACGGTCCTCCGGCGAGGCGACGCGGGGAAGCTGCCTCAGGAACGCGGCGTGGTCCGTCCCACCCGCCAAGAATTCGCCAAGCTCGGAGAAATCGCCAAGCGCCTCAGCCCCGAGATGATCACCGACAGCCCGGCACGCGCCCTGGGCGATAACCAGCCACTCTTTGGGCACCGCCCGTTCGCGGCGAAGCTCCATCAGCAGGTCGTACCCTTCCTGAAGGGCGGCTCCCTCTCCAGAGTCCGGGCTGGAGCTGAGCATGCCGACCAGGGCGAGGCGATACTCCGGATTTGCCGGCTCAATCTCGGTCGCGCGGCGAAAATACGCCATGGCCCGGGGCGGGTCCCGTAGCCTGAGGAGACGGCCCAGCTGGTATTGCGCCCAGGCGGTCTGATCCGCCCTCTCAAGCATCCCGGTCAGCAGGGCTTCGGCCTCGGCGTCCCGTCCGGCCTTCCTGAGAAGGACCGCCCTGCTTTCCAGCAACCGTCGGTCGCCTGGAAGCGCGGCGAGGGCTAGGTCGGTTAACGCCAGCCCTTCATCGGGGCTTTGGGATATCGTCGCCAGGGCGATACGATCGAGCCAAGCCTCCACATACGCGGGCTGGAGCCGAAGAGCGGCGTCCAACAATTCCTGCGCCCTGTTCCAGTCGCCGAGGTTACGGCAGGCCGCTCCAGCCGCGCGAAGGACAGCGGCGCTATCCGGGCTTCGCCGGACCAGTTCCAGGCCGATCGGAACGGCCGGTTCGCCCAAGGCCATGTCGTTGTAGACGTTGAGCTTGTTGAATAGCGCGACCTCGGAGTCCGGACGGATGCGCAGGGCGTTGTCCAGAGCGGAAATCGCCGCGGTATGGTTGCCTAGGCGGCGGTGGATCACGCCGGAAAGGTTGCACAGCTCGAAGTCCTCGCCGTGCCAGCGAAGCGCCGCGTCGCACCAGGTTCGGGCCTCGGAGAAACGGCTAAGTCGGACAAGGACCAGGACCAGCCGGCGGAAAGCCTCCACGGGCGTCGCCTCGCCCATGGCTCCGATCCCTTGCAGAAGCAGTTCGAGGCCCTCGTCCGTGCGCCCCGCCGCGAAGGCCGCTCCGCTTGCCGCGAACCTTGGGTCGATAGGGCGCGACATCAGCCGGCGGCTTTCACCGTGCTGTAGACCATGTCGTAGAAGTCCTTGGCGAAGGCCTGGGTCTGGCCTAGCGGGCTTTCCTTCAGCTGGTCGCGCAGGGTCGCGCGCAGCACCATGCGGCGGGCCGGGTCGCCCGCCAGCTTCACGGCGGTGGCGACGTAATCGTCGATGCTGAAGCTGGCGAGGTCGCCCAGGCCGGCATTGGACAGCAGCGAATAGCTGAGCCGCTCGAACAGGGCCTCGCCCACGAGACTGACCACCGGCACCCCCATCCACATGCTCTCGCAGGTGGTCGTGCCCCCGGTCAGGGGGAAGGTGTCCAGCGAGATGTCGATCTCGTTGTAGAGCGGCAGGTGGGCGCCGCGGATGGAGTGGAAACGGATGCGCTCGGGCGACACGCCGGCCTGGGCGAAGTGCGCCCGCATGTTGTCGCAGAAGGTGGCTGAGCCGGCCTCGGGGCGGACGAACAGGAACTGCGAATTGGGCGTCTCGTTCAGCACCCGCGCCCAGGTCGCCAGCACCTGTTCCGAATATTTGTTGGGCTGGTTGAAGGTGCCGAAGGTGACGAAGCCGTTGCGCTCCTCCGGCGTGGTGGGGTCGACCTCCGGCTTCTCGCGGAACTGGCCGCGGCCCAGCGCCAGCCAGGTGTGCGGCATCAGCATCGGCTTCTCGATCAGGAGCGCCGGGTCCTTGGGGGTCATGTAGGGGTCGCAGACGATGTAGTCGATCGCGTCCAGGCCCGCCGAGTGGGGATAGCCCAGCCAGCTGGCGTTGAGGCGGCCCGGCCTGTAGGCCATGACCTCCAGCTTGTTCATGTGGGTCGAGCCGCCCAGCTCGATCAGCATGTCGCAATCGTCGTCGATGATCATCTGCGCCGCGTCGCGGTCCGAGATGGTCGGGCGCCAGCGGAATTCGGCCGACTTGGAGGCGAAATACTTCTGGGTGTTGTCCTCGCCGCCGCGGCTGAACGAGTAGCAGAAGACCTCGAACCGCTCGGTGTCCATGAAATCGAACAGGGGCAGGGCGAAGTAGCCGACCGGGTGGTTGCGCAGGTCGGACGACATGATGCCCAGACGGATCTTGCCATTGGGCGCGCGGCGCGGCCGGGCGGTGATGGGGTTGCGGTCGGCGTTAGCCTGGATGTTCCGGCCCCAGATGCGGTGCTGCTCGATGAGCTCGTAACGGTCCTCGGGCGTCTCGACCCGGCCCAGATGGCCCAGGAAGGCGGCGTGGTTGTTGGCGCGGCCCCACTCGCGGCCCAGTTCGGAAAAGCCCCCCAGCTTCCTGGCCCGCTCATAGTCGCCGACCCGATGGAACAGGCCGCGGGCGACGAAGATCTGGTCGCGGGGGATCGGGCCGATCTCCTCGAAGCCCTTGGCGATCTGGTAGGCCTCCTCGACGTTGGCGCCTTCGTCGCCGAACCGCGAGCGCTCGAGGCTCTGCACCAGCGAGATGCGGAAGTCGCGGTTCTTGGGGTCGATCTCCACCGCCCGGCGGAAGTGGATATTGGCCTGGGGCCGGTCGTCGTCGGCGATGGTGCGGCCGAGTTGGTGATGCGCCCAGCCGGCGTTGTCGTCCTTCTCGATCACCCCCTTCAGGTGGGTGATGGCCTCGGCGCTCTTGCCCGCCCGGCGCAGGACGACGGCCTTGGTTTCCTGCAGCCGCACCGACTCCGGATTGGCGGCGAGGGCGCGGTTCACCACATCGAGCGCCTCGTCGTGGTTCTGCAGGCCGCTGGCGACGCTGACCCGGTCGACCCAGGCATTGATCAGGGTGGGCTGCAGGCGGACGGCGGTCTCCAGCCGCAAGCGGGCCTTGTCCCAGTCGTGCAGGGCCCGGTAGGCGATGGCGGCCATGCGGTGGTACTCGGCGGTGCCGGGCGCCTTGCGCACCAGCCGAAGCGCCCCGTCCAGACCCCGCGGGCCGTCGCCCATGTCGTTGTAGACGTTGGTCTTGTTGATGATCGGCGCGTCGCTCTTGGGGTTTAGCTTCTGCGCCTGGTCGAGGGCGGCGAGAGCGGCGGGGTAGTTCAGCAGGCGCCGCTGGGCCACGCCCAGCACGTTCCACAGGTCGAAATCCTTGCGGTAGCGCTGCAGCCCCTCCTCGGCCCAGTGCCGCGCCTCCTCGTAGCGGGCGGCCGTGAACAGCACAGCGGAGATGCGCCGGTACGAGCTCGCGGGGACGTCGCCGTTGGCATCGGTGATCGCGCCGCCTAGCAGCCCGACTCCCTCATCGATACGGTTCGCCTTGAAGGCTTCCTCGGCGGCGGCGAACCGGGGGTCCATGCAGCTTTTCCTAACGTGACCAACGGACGAAGTGGGGCAGATACCAGAGCTTGCGCCATTTGGCCTAGTCGTGGCGCTGCGGCCATAGGCCTGCCCCGATCTGCGGCGAGGCTCGGGGTCCCCGCTGGAGACCGTCATGCGCGCTGCCCTGCCCCTCCTCGCCCTTGTCGGAGCCGTCCCGCTGCTCGGCGCCGCCGCGCCCTCCGCGCCGCCGACGCTGGTCTGGCCGGTGGCCTGTCAGGTCGGGACCAGTTGCGAGGTCCAGCACTATGTCGACACCGACCCGTCGGCGGGGGTGAAGGACTATAGCTGCGGCAATCGCACCTACGACGCCCATGACGGGGTCGACATCCGCATACCCGACCTCGCCGCCGAGCGGCGCGGGGTGGCGGTGCTGGCCGCGGCGGACGGCAAGGTGCAGGGCGTGCGCGACGGCATGGCCGACGGCCAGATGAAGGCGGGCGGCGCGGCGGCGGTGAAGAACACCGAATGCGGCAACGGGGTGATCGTGACCCACCAGGGCGGCTTCGCCAGCCAGTACTGCCACATGGCGCCCGGCACGGTGAAGGTGAATGCCGGCGACGTGGTCAAGGCCGGGCAGGCGCTCGGCAATGTCGGCATGTCTGGGCTGGCCGAGTTCCCCCACCTGCACTTCACCCTGCGCCAGGACGACAAGCCGGTGGACCCGTTCGCCTATGGCGCCGCGCCGGGGACCTGCAACGGCGGGCGCAGCCTGTGGCGCGAGACGCCGGCCTACAGGGACCGCGCGGTGCTGAATGTCGGCTTCGCGCCGGCCGCCATCACCATGGACGCGGTGGAGAACGGGACCGCCGCCGCCGCCCCCGGGGCCGACCTGGCCTTCATGGTCGCCTACGGCCGGGCGATCGGGCTTAAGGCCGGGGACGTGCAGACGATCGACGTGAAGGGCCCCGACGGGGCGGTGGTGATTCACAGCGTCGCCGAGCCCCTGCCGCGCGACCAGGCTCAGCGGCTGCTGTTCGCGGGCAAGCGCAAGCCGGCGACGGGCTGGCCCAAAGGCCGCTACGCCGGGACTTATTCGGTGACCGCAGGGGGCAAGGTGGTGCTGAGCCGCGCGTTCGGGATGACCCTCTAATCGAGATAGTAGCGCAGCACGATGATGCGCTCGACCACCAGCAGGCTGACGATGGGGAAGGCGAGGACCAGGGCGGCGAGCGCCCGGTAGCCGATATCGACCGCCCGCTGGTGCTGGGGCGCGGCGGCGAAGGGGCCCTCGATCATCAGGCAGACCAGGAAGGCGAGCGGCAGGAAATAGCGGCCCTGCACGCCTTGCACATAGTCGGCGCCGACCACGTTCCAGGTCAGGTAGAGCGCGGCGTGGATGGCGGCGAAGCAAAACAGGAACACGCCTCCTGCCACCACTGGCGTCCAGCGCCAGGCGCCCGAGCGCCCCCATGACAGGCCATAGGCGAAGGCGGCCCACAGCACCGCCCAGGCCAGGGGGTAGAAGGGGTCGGGCAGAGGGGTGTCGAGCCAGCCCAGCACGCCGATGAACATGTGGCTGTAGGGGTGGTGGTTGTTCTTGAGGGTCTGCAGCGCGACCTGGACCACCGCGAAGGGGTGGCTGAGCAGGTAGTGGACCTGCCCGGCCGCATCGATGCTTTCCAGCACATTGGGATCCTAAGCTTAGAATTCCACGTGGACAAGTTGTCGCGGCCGCTTCTATAGTGTCACCTAAATACTAGTGACTCCAGCGTAACTGGACTGGCCACAGTTAGGCCGCAAATGTAATCACACTGGCTCACCT
>JADMIO011319596.1_pt1 | contig 14384 bp, 15 predicted proteins | sample 8958161 | NCBI WGS metagenome assembly JADMIO01 (sample SAMN16585339, study PRJNA669376) | soil metagenome | isolation source: Crop rotation soil | place: USA: Cullars Rotation, Alabama | collected 2011 | reverse complement strand
CAGATTCGACGCCCAGCAGACTTGAGTTCGGAGTTTTCCTCGTTCCCAAGCTCCACGCTTGGGACGGAGATGCCTACGCAGCTCAGCTACGCCGTTGCTATTCCTGAATATAGAGATGCTACCCAGAATTCACCGGCGAAGCACAGCTTCGAAGACAAGTGCGTTCCCAAGCAGAGAGCTTGGGAACGAGGAATAAATGGGACCGGCTCGTATGACCTCATGTTCCCACAAGTCCGACAGTCCCTTGGAAACCTGCGCTACGAAATACTGCAGCTAAGCCGACTCGCGTTGCGGCATGAACATGGTCAGACACTTGCATGCGCCCCCCGCTTTCAGGAATTCCGTCATCGGAAGAGGATGACAAGTATATCCACGATCGCGCAAAGCCTCGACCAGTTTTGGTGCGCCTTCTGGCAAAACAATGTTCCGATCAAGCACAACGGCGTTGCAGGAAAAATGAGCGGCTTCTTCTGGTGCCACATCGATTAAATCTTGCAGATGATCGCGAATAGCGCGTTGCCCGTACTCATCAAACGCAGCCGGAAACCAAACCGCGCCGCCATCAGGCAGCGGACAAAAACAGGTATCTATATGATAAAAGCGTGGATCAACCAGTTCGACTGAGACGACCAGACAACCAAGGATGTCGGCCAGCGCTCGATGCGAATTTATGTCAGACCTGAATTTGTATCCACAGAAGAGAACATCGCCACCAAACAGTGCGTCTCCTTCTCCTTCGAAATAGAGATTTTTAGGCAACCAAATGACTTCGTATCCATGTTCTTCCATCCATTTTGCGAAGAAGGGCGCTTCGCCTGAGCGTTCTTCATGACGAAAATTGCTGGGGATAAACCGCTTTCCTACGGCTAGACCGGCATTGGCTGTGAAAACCATGTCCGGCAGTTTAGGTTGTGGGGTAATGAGGTTAACCTTGCAATCAAGGCCGGAGAGAGTTTCGAAGAGGCCTTTCCATTGAGCTTGAACCAATGGCTTGTCGGCTCCGTGTTCCCGATTCATCCACGGATTGATTTCGTATTCAATCCCGTAATGATCCGGCGGACAAAGCAGCAGGTTACGCATATAAAAAAGAGCAATTATTTTTTAGCGCGCACCGCTGCAACCAATTCGCGCAGGAACGGTTCTACATCTGTGACCAAGCCTATCGATTGAAGCGGTTGATGTTCGACCGCCCGTTCGACGGAGGCAGAATCAATATCAACGCAGACCGTTTTCACCGTTGGCGCCAGCATGCTCGCGACTGCTCGTGAGTGTTGCACCGTTCCAAGCAAGAGCAGATGGGTAACGTCAACCAGCTTTTCGCGCATAATCTTTTGCGCTTCAACCACATCAGTCGTTACGCCCGGGATCGGGCCTTCGTCACGTATTGATCCGGTCAAGACAATGTCCACCTTGTGCTTCACGCACGCGTGCATGATGCCGCTAGTCAGAATTTTCTTCTGCACCGCTGCCGCAATTCCGCCACAGGCCCGGATTGTGTTGATCGCGCGCAAATGATTTTCATGACCGCCGCCGGCGAACGCGCGCTCCGGATTTTTCCCGAGCGAGGTACCGAACAGGGCGCGCTCCACGTCATAAACTGCGAAGGCGTTGCCAGCAAAAAGCAGGTCGACATAGCCCATCTCAATCAAACGCTCGAGTTGTTCACCTGCCTCAGTTCGGACAACTGCCGGACCAGCGACCACTGCAATCCGCCCTTTCGCCTCACGGGCCCGTTGTAGTTCACGCCCTAGCTCATGAATTACCGCCGACTTTGGTTCATCAGCGTCCACCATCGTGTTGATAAATTGAAAAATATCCGTGTGCGAAGTTGATCGTTGAACTGGAACGACGCGGATCCCTTGATGACCGACCACAATTTCGTCTCCCTCGTTTACATCGAAGAATTTCACCGCCTGCGCGGTGCGTTTCTTCCGATTAACTGCGATCGCGCTGTCCATCATCGCTGGGCGCACTTCGATTTCTTTGCCATCCAAACGAACAAAAGTTTGCTGATTAGTGGTGACATAAAAATCATGCGGGAAAACGCCTGCATCAGTCACTTTGGCCAGGTTAACATTTGCGCGTCCAACCACTTCGGCACCGTGCTGGCGCAACCGGAGGATAAGTTCGTCTAGCGCGTCGCTGGACTCGGCTGAGACATCGATCCGGGCAAAGCTTTGGTTTTCGCGCTTCTGGCCGACTTTGATTTCCTTAATTTTGAAGTTAGCGCCGTGGGTCACGATTTGATCCAGCACTTTGGGCAGGATCAGCGAATCGATAATGTGCCCGCGCAACTCAATCGTTTCCGAAAACATCGGCCAAGTGTAGCCGATCAAACTGCTCGCGCCAGTGGGAGGTAGCAGCAGATTTGATCAGTGATAGTTGGGAAAAGTCGTCCATTGGGTTAATGTCCCGTTCTCCATGGAAAAACCGAATGTCCGAGGGCCAACTCCAACACGGAAAGCGCAGCGTGTTCTTCGCGAAAAGTTGAACCGCAAATTCAAGACACCCCCTCCGTTGTTGGAACCACCTCAGGAACCAGCCCGAAAACCTCGGACAGACCGTTAGTACTTTGGAGTGCGGCGGCAAAGCGAAGCGCGACACCGCTTTTGGGGCGGGCGAAAGAACAGTTAAAAACCGTCTCACAAGGTTGATCGGGCCCTTGCGGCAGCAATTGCGCGTCGTCAGTAATTTCTAATGCTTTACTCCAATTCTAGGCCGAATCGGAAAGCGGTGTCGCGCTGCGCTAGCCACCGCACTCCAAAAAATTCGCAATCACAATCGTTGCATAACCGTCTCCGCCGAATGTGAAATTTGGAGTGCGGCGGCAAAGCGGAGCGTCGACGCCGCTTTGGGGGGCGGGCGAAAGATCAGTTAAAAACCATCTCACAAGGTTGATCATGCCCCAGCGGCAGCCATTGCGCGTCGTCAGTAATTTCGAATGTTTTACTCGAATTCTACGGCGCATCGCAAAGCGGTGTCGCGCTGCGCTTGCCACCGCACTCCAAACGATGCTTACCTTCCGACCGCCCTCTACGTTTCGCTCGCAAAAAATCCTGTGAGCGGACTTGTCGGCGAAGCGGTCGATCCTTTTTCAGCTAAACCAATTTCATACGCTTCGCGTCCGGCTTCGACTGCTTTTCTGAAAGCGTGCGCCATTCGGCTCGGATCCGATGCAATTGCAATCGCTGTGTTAACCAAAACCGCGTCTGCGCCAATTTCCATCGCTTCGGCCGCCTGGCTTGGCGCACCCAATCCGGCATCCACCACTACCGGAACCGTTGCCTGCTCGATTATGATTTCGATCTGAGCGCGCGTTTCGATTCCTCGATTACTTCCGATCGGCGACCCCAGCGGCATTACGGTCGCAGTTCCGACATCTTGCAATCGTTTTGCCAAAACCGGATCCGCGTTGATATACGGCAAGACTACGAAGCCTTCTTTGACCAGCGTTTCGGCGGCAGCCAACGTCTCCACCGGGTCGGGCAGCAAATAGCGGGCGTCCGGATGAATCTCTAATTTCACCCATTTCGGTAAACCGGCCGCCGCAGCCAAGCGGGCTAATCGAACGGCTTCTTCGGCATTCCTCGCGCCGCTTGTGTTCGGCAAAATCAAAAAGCGTTCTGGATCGATGAAGTCTAGAATGTTGGCAAACGGATCACCGCGTCCGGAAATATCAGCGCGTCTCAGCGCCACAGTCACGATCTCGGTCCCGCTCGCGACGAGCGCATCCCGCATCAATTCGTTCGAGCCGAATTTTCCCGTCCCGACTAGAAGTCGAGAGGTAAATTCGCGATCAGCGATTTTGAGCTTGGATGGTTTATCTGACATCGTCTGGATAATAAACGAATTCGCTGTACGAATCGAATCCGTTCCATCATTTTCTTTGTATGACCAGGTTTGACCTTCGGTTGGGGGATTGCGTTGAAGAAATGGCCTCCTTGCCGGACGAACATGTGGATCTGGTCGTAACTTCCCCGCCCTATAACCTTGGGATTCGTTACGGAAAATTCTCCGACCAACAGGATCGCCGATCTTATCTGGAATGGACTTCGGTCTGGACGAGCGAGGTTCGAAGAGTCCTAAAGCCGGCCGGTTCCTTTTTTCTGAATATCGGGTCGGCGCCGTCTAATCCGATGTTGCCGTATGAAATTGTTATGCAATTGCGGAACGAATTTGTCCTGCAAAACACGATTCATTGGATCAAATCGATTTCAGTTGAGGATCAGACAAAAGCGGGCGGAGAAAGTGGTGACGTGGTCCGATCGTTTGGTCATTTTAAGCCGATTAATTCCAAGCGATTTTTGAATGATTGTCACGAGTACGTTTTTCATTTCACTCGTTCGGGTCAGGTAGAGATCGATCGTTTAGCGCTCGGGGTTCCATATCAGGATAAGAGCAATATTGCGCGCTGGTCGCACACGCAAGGAGGCGATCTGCGTTGTCGTGGCAACACCTGGTTTGTTCCGTATCAGACCATACGAAGCCGCGATCGGGAACGACCGCATCCCGCGACTTTTCCGGTGGACCTAGCGGAGAACTGTATTCGGCTTCACGGCGCCAGCAGTTCACTTGTTATGCTTGATCCATTTGTCGGGATCGGAAACTCCGCCGTTGCCGCGAAGCAATGCAACGTTGGTACCTTTATCGGTTTCGATATCGACGAGACCTATCTCGCCGAAGCAAAACGACGTGTATGAGTTAGTAGCGCAGGTTTCTAACCTGCTGTGTCGCAGACTTCCACAGTCTGCAGAGGATCAGAGTCCAGAGTGCCTGGTGAAGTCAGTCTGTGCCGGGATCGCTGATTAACCGGCTGAAACAAATGACGCCCCGCAGCCTATCTACTGGGAAGATCGGCCAGCTTGGAAGCCAGCGACACAGCAGGTTAGAAAACCTGCGCTACGACTCGGTGCGACGTGGTGGCTGCAACGCTAATGCGATCGCCAGCCAAATTACGGGCATAACATGAAGTAACAGTCTGGAAAACGATTGCTCAATGTGCGCCACCCAATCTGGCCAACCACTGAAAATATAAAGCGATCCGTAAACGGTGATCGGTCCTGCTGCTGCCATAAATAAAATTAACAAACGGTAGTCACGTGTTCGACACAACAACAAGGCAAAGGCTGCGGCAGCGATCATCCAGAAAATGCTCCAATCCGTTGTGTTCATCATTTGGTCGTAAAGCGACTGACCGATGACGCCAATTCTCGGGTAATTCGCAGCGAGAGTCGTGAATGTCATGGGCAGATACTCAAACGCATCTGATTTTCCCATCGCTGAATAAAAGGCTTTCCAACCGACAATGATCACCGGGCCCGGCACCAGCCAAAGCAGCGAGAGTACGGGACGCCGTGTCCGCCACATAACGAGAAGTCCGCAGCTGGCCGCAATCAGCCAAAGAATCGTTCCTTCGCGCTTCGCCCACGGCAGTAGCGCAAGAGAGAGGGCGTAGATCCGCCAATACGCCACAGCGTTTTTGTCCGCCGCCGCTAGCAAGAGATACCCAATGGCCGCGAGATAAAGCATACTGATCGGAACGTCAACATATCCGACCTGCACTCCTCCGGGCATGGTCGTTAGACAGGGAATGAAAAACAGTAACGCTACCGTAAGCAAACCAATCCATCGCTGACCGGTCAGACGTCGCGCCACCGTCGCCAGAAGAATCGTTCCCCCGATATAGAACGGGGCGAACAGAATCTTTAACCAAAATTGGTGCGCTTCTCCCATGCAAAGATAAAGCCAGAGCTCGGTCAACGGAATCCAAAGCGGATACGATTGATGGGTGAAGTCCCGCGAATTATCACTGAAATATCCGGCCGGCATTACGCCGTCGTTCAGAAAACTGTAGCGCGCTTTGATCTCGAGATTGAGTAATCCATCCCAACCCAAGCCATAGGAGAACGAGCAATAAATCATTGCCAGAAATTGAATGGCGATGATTCCGATCAGAATCCATTCCACCGCATTGCGCGGTTGTGGAATGGTGAATTTCACCTTTTGATTTTTCGCCGTTAATAATCCGTAGGCCCCGAGGCCGAGAGCAATAACCGCAACTAAGCCCTGCAGAACTGGTCCGGAGAAGAGGAGGCCGCCGAGCCACAGGAGAAGCGAGATCACGCCGGTTCCGAAAAACCAGCTCAAGGCGCAAACTTCTGCGAGGCTCCGTTGTTGTTGTCCACTCGTAACAATCAACGTTAGGCCAAGACCGGTGATGCAAATGATCAGCAGGGCTAGGAAAAGACTTACAACGATCACAACGATTGTCCGGTTGAAGTCTTTCTCGGCACAACTGACAGCCCGTTACCGATTCGCACCGCTGCTTCGGAGTTGCGCGGTGGATTGATTCCGCAATAAAACGCTGCGCTAACCTTCGATGCTTTCAAGGCAGCTACTTGCGCCGCGACATTGTGTTGATCAATCGGCAGAGATTTAATCGGGCGCGGCCAGGCAAAATAAGTCACCACGTAGGCAAGCATGGTATCGGTATCTGAATCTTCCCGGTAGACCACAGCGAGCGGTTCGTTCTCGGGAAGGGTAGCGAGATACTGCACGAGATGTTCTGATCCCGCCGGATCACTAATTACCGGATGCAAATACCGGTTAGTCGTGTGATACGGATTGATCGGTCCCGGCTTACCGGTGTTACTTATTTGAAGCGCCCCTAGCCAAACGAAACGACAAATCAATACGCCCCAGACGACGTAATGCGCAATCAGCGGAAAGAAAGTTCGCGTTCGCACGGTACGGTTGGCGCCTTGCCTTTGATTACGGCCGCTCGAGGCGCCGGACGCGCGCGAGCAAAGAGGTTGTATTTTAGAATGGCGTAGATTGCTCGTACGCCATCTTTCCATCCGATCTTTTTACCTTCTTCGTATGTGCGCCCATCGTACGAAATTCCGACTTCATAGATCCGGCATCGCGATTGCGCGAGTTTGGCGGTAATTTCTGGTTCGAATCCAAACCGGTTCTCACAAATCTGAAGGTCACCGACTGCTGATCGACGAAACGCTTTATAGCACGTTTCCATATCCGTTAGGTTAAGGTTCGTGCACATGTTCGACAGCAAGGTCAGAAATTTGTTCCCGACCATGTGCCAGAAATAGACCACCCGATGCGGACGACCTCCCATGAAACGAGATCCGAAGACTGCATCCGCTTTGCCGGAAAAAATTGGTTCGAGCAGGGAAGGGTATTCTTCCGGGTTATACTCGAGGTCAGCGTCTTGAACGAGAACGACCTCACCCGTAGCGGCGGCAAATCCCGATCGCATCGCGGCTCCTTTGCCTTGGTTTACTTGGTGGAAAACGACTTTGTCGGCTAGAACGCCCGCTTCAGCGCGAAGGACTTCGGCAGTTCCGTCGGTGGAACCGTCATCGACCACGATGATTTCTAGGTCAGCTACTGGAGCGGCGCGGACGGCGCTGATGAGCTTTGCGATGGTAGCGTGCTCATTATAGCAGGGGATGACGACGGAAACTTTCATGCGTTCCACGGAATAACTGCCTGCTAAAATCAGCAATTAACGCACCAGCGTCTTTCTTTGGAGTGCGGTGGCAAGCGAAGCGCGACACCGCTTTGCGCCTTCTGGTCTTGAGAGCTTTTACAACATCGGCGCCGCTATAGACTATGTTGCCTACAGCGTCTTTCTTTGGAGTGCGGTGGCAAGCGAAGCGCGACACCGCTTTGCGCCTTCTAGTCTTGAGGGCTTTTACAACATCGGCGCCGCTATAGCCCCATGTGGCCTATAGGACCTATTCATTGGAGCGCTTCAGTCGCACCCAGCTCTAAAACAAACTCGGCTCTTCTTCCCCGGATCCGCCACTAAAGTGCGCCAATGGCTTTACCAAATTTCCCGGCAATGGCCGAACGCGATCGAGAATTCGTTCGGCCAACGGCTTCGCGATTTGATAGCCTGCGGTAAACATCTCCATTCGGGCGTCGAGATTATCAATATAACTCAGCGCCATTGCTTCCGGAGTTTTTGGAACGACCGGCGAACCAAATTGGGGTTCGCCATGGTGCGATGCGATCAAATGCAACAGGTGCATTCGAACATCTTCTGACGCCGGGACCAGGTCTTTCCATTCGCGCGTCTTTTCATCCGTTAGGTGTTTTCTCCAAAGTGAATTGACCAATTCCAGTCCGATCGAGATATGCCCAATCAATTCTCCGGTTTCGTTATACCCCATGATGAACCCCGTCTCCGGCAACTGATTTTCCCAGAGCTTCCCCGAATCATGAAAGAGAACGCCCGCGACCAGCAGATCGAGATTTAGTTCTGGATATAACGCCGCGACCGCCACGCTGATTCGCATCATCTGCGATGTGTGTTCGATTAATCCACCGCGCCGTGCGTGATGATACGAGCGCGCGCCCGCCGTGCGTCGAAAACGTTCGCCATATTCATTCAAGAACGCTTGGCACAACGTCCGAAGACGCGGGTCGTTAATTTTTCCGACCCGCTCATTCATATAATTCCAATCGTCGGTCTGTTTCCGCCGTAACTCCGGTGGACCTTGGAGAACTTCGGAGCGTTCTTGTTCCGTTAGATGACGAACTTTCCATCTTCTGGCTTCCAGACCGAACTGTTGGTGCTGCTGAAATTCGCCGCTTAACTCGATGAAATCCGTGGCGCGCAACGAATCACAGGATTTGTAATCGGGATGATCGCTCCAAACTCGCAGCGTCATTCGGTCCGCAGAATCGGCCAAGGTCAGTTCACAATACGGTTTTTGTTCGCGTGTGACCTTGGTCGTTGCGGATTCGACTTGAACATGTGCGCAAGCTTCCGTGCCGCCGTTTTGACTGCATCGCCGGCGAATTTCTGTGAGCGTCATCAATTCCATCAGAGTGTTCTCAATACAGGTCTTTTATATGACCTATGTGCTTCGTTCTTGTGCGGCTGTTCTACGGCTTGGCCACGCCGATTACGCCACAAGCCTGACGACCGCCAGCGTTCCCGGTCGGCTGCGACCAATCGTCCACTTTCTCATGCACGATGACAGCGTGCCCAATGATCGAGTTTTCACCGCTCAATTTCAACATGCTGTCCTTCAATTCGAGATGAGCTTTGCCGTTGCTATCAGCTTCGATGTTGCCGAGATCTCCCATGTGCCGCTCAGCTGCGTCCGGTGCGCCATGCGGTTTTTTCATGGGATTAAAGTGACTGCCGGCCGAAGCAGCGTCAGCGGCGGAACAATCACCGAATTCGTGGATGTGAAATCCATGTTTTCCAGGAGCGAGTCCGCTTATTTCGGCCACCACCTGCACGGTATCACCGGTCTTGGTGAACGTGACAGTTCCGGTGACTTTGCTACCAGAAGCCGATTGCAACACGGCGATAGCTTTGGTGGGTTCATCCGCAAAACTGTTCGCCAGAGTCAGCGCGTATCCGACAACGATCAACGCGAGTATTTTAAGTGTTTTAGTGAATTTATCTTTCATAACGGTCAAGATACGCCCGCACCTCAACAAATGTAAACGCGCTAGAATCCCATGGGAATTTGAAGGCAGCGGCAAGCGAAGCGCGACACCGCTTTGCGGGGAAATGCGGCGGATTAGCCAGTAAAGGGGGCTCTGGCAATGTGCGCCCTTGGCATTGACGCGAATCGCCAAAGCGGTGTCGCGCCTTCGCTTGCCACCGCACTCCAAAAAGAGCCCGTGTAAAAAGCCTTCACCGTCGGCGGGCCGCGTGCTTATCATCGCCCCAGCGCGATGGATGAAACTCCCGGAAAATTATCTGGCGAACCGTTGAGCGTCGATCAATTGATCGAAATTCTTCCGGCCCTGAAAGAAGTCGCACGGAGCCAACTCGAGAACTGGGCCAAAGGCGCTGCCGTTCTGCATCGATATCGTAAAGGCGAAACCGTTTGCGAAGAAGGCGAGTTCGGATCGACCGCATATTATATTGTCTCGGGCACAGTCGATATCTCGATCAACAATCCGCTCGCGCATCTGCGGACGAAACCGGGTTGGGGATTTTTCGGACGTTCAGTCGCTCGAATGAAGAGCTTTCTAGTAGACGATCGCCAGGACAAACGAGCCGAGGCGCAGGAGCGCCAATTCATCGCCATCGACGCAAATGTTGATTTGCCGAGGAACAAACCAATCGCGCAGCTCGGGCCGGGTGAGCTCTTCGGTGAAATGACTTGCCGCACTTTCCAGCCTCGTTCGGCCACGGTCGTGACCCGGGAACCATGTGTCATGGTGGAAATGTTGCGAGTGATTCTCGACATGTTGGTCGGCACCCGCCAAGTCTCAGAAGCTTCGAAGGCGACATCGAAAGTAAAGGTGCCGACTTTCAAAGGAACGTCGTTCAAGGCCGAGCTCGAAAAAAAATATCGTGAACGATCTCTCGAAACGCATCTGCGTAGTGTTCCTCTTTTCGCAACTGTCGGCGACGATTTCATTTCCTATCTCAAAGAGAAGGTCGAACTGATTTCGTATAACCAGAATGACGTCATCTGCCGACAAGGCGAAGATGCTAACGCCTTTTATCTCATCAGATCTGGAATGGTCCGCATTTCACAGTCGATGCCGGGTGGCGAAATGGTCCGAACCTACCTGAGTCGCGGAGATTATTTTGGAGAAATCGGTCTGCTCCGTTCGATCAAACGAATCGCCACTTGCACCGCGCTTGATGCCGTGGACGTGGTGAAAATTCCTGGAGACGAGTTCAACCTCATGCTGGAAAAATTTCCGGGTGTAAGAGCGCAACTCGAGCCAGTCGCTGATGCTCGCTTCGAATCGACAAAAAAACGAAGCGCTCCCCCGGGATTAGGGCTCGACGATTTTCTTAACCAAGGATTGTTTGAAGCACAAAACCTACTCCTGATCGATCTCGACAACTGCACCCGGTGTGATGCGTGTGTCCAAGCCTGCGCCACCGCGCATGACGGTGTGTCACGGTTGTTACGCGATGGGCTGCGCTACGATCATTTTCTGGTCGCCACAGCCTGTCGTTCTTGTCGCGATCCGCTTTGCATGACCCAATGCCCCGTTGGTTCCATTCGGCGGAAAGAGAATCTCGAAATCATCATCGAAGATTGGTGCATCGGTTGCGGCAAATGCGCTGAGCTTTGCCCCTACGGGAATATCAACATGCATCCCTTGGAAGTGATCAAAGAGGTGAAAACCGAGGTGAAATCATCGACTCCCGGTCAACCCCCAAAGGTAAAAGTTGAGAAGAAAAAGACAACAGCTTACAAGGCGAACACCTGCGATCTCTGCACCCAACTCTCAACTCCGAGTTGTGTTTATGCGTGCCCGCACGATGCGGCCAAACGAGTCGATCCTCAGCGGTTTTTTGGCGACGCGCTCGAAGCGCAAGCGAAGATTTTGAAACGAACCTGGTCACCGGAACGACGTTACGAAACCCGCACTACCCACTGATGCTATTGGCCATCAGCAATTAGCTTTCTTCCATGCGTATCACTAATTGGAAGCATCTCCCGTGGTTCCTTTTTGTTTCCGTCGCCACGATTGTGGCTTGCGCCCTGTATATCGGCAATTTTTATCCGCACTTGGTTCGATTGCCCCCCTCTTGGATGCAGAAGCCTACCGAGCATCATACCGTCGGCGGAACACCGCTCGGCTTGGCTTTCGGCACAATTTCGCTCGCCATATTTGTTTTCGCTACGCTGCTTAGTCTTCGAAAAAAAATTCCACTGTGGCGAATCGGTAACGTGCAGCGGTGGTTGCGCGCGCATATCTGGCTCACTTTTCTAACCATCCCGCTGGTTTTACTGCATTGTGGGTTTCGGTTAGGCGGACCAATGACCAGCCTGCTAATGGTGTTTTACGCGATCGTCATGGTCAGCGGGATTTATGGATTAATTATTCAACATCATCTTCCACGGTTAATGAAGGAACGGTTGCCAGCGGAAACGGTCTTCGAACAAATCCCACATATTCGATCGCAGTTATGCATTGCCGCGGAAAAAATGCGGGACTCATTCAAGCCTGCGCCGCCCGGAAAACCAGATGCGACTCCACCGGCTTCGAGTCCGACCAAAACGGTTACTGCTCCCTCCGCGGCGATGGCCTCAACCAAAGGTGAAATCAGCACGCCGACAGCTCGTCCAAAATCAGCAACCGGTTCGGCTGCGATCGCGGCTCCAGTAACTGCGACTTCACCAGCCCCTCTTTCGGCCTCAACTCCATCGGAGACCACGAAAGCCGAAACCACACCTGCCGCCCCGGCTGTTTCCGTCGCAAATTCCGCGGCCGGGGATTCGATCGAACCAAAAAAAGCGGAAACTGTTTCTGCGCCAACTGCACAAGAAACAAAGCCAACTATTTCCAAACCTGTCGAGCAATCTGTGGAAGCAAAAAGTGAATCCAAGCTCGAAACGACCACATCACCGGCGCTCCCGTCGCCCCCCAAACCGACGCCTGCGCCGCCGGCCAAACCAACGCCCGTCGCCACTGCCAAATCTGTCGCCACGACGAAACCAACTGCTCCATCGGACCCGGATTCTGAATTGGCCTTGGCCGAATTCATCGATCGCCAAATTCTCCCATATCTCCGTGCGAAACGTGGTGAGCATTTTCGGTTAGGTAACGCTCGTTTTTCTGATGATACCTTTCGATTTGTTAAGCTAGGCGTTGCTGAGGCCTATCGAGCGCGAGTGGAAGAAATTCAAGCGTGGTGCGACGAGCGGCGGCTTCTTGATTTACAAACGAGCCTCCATCACTGGTTGCACGGTTGGCTATTCATTCACGTGCCGTTCTCGTTTCTCCTCCTCATGCTAACGATCTGGCACGCTTGTGTGACGCTCTTTTATTACTGACGCCTTAATATGGCCACCCCAAGACGCACCCAGAAACAGATAGCCGAACGGTACAAAGGCAATCTCGGGTACTATAAGAAGCGGCACCCATGGCGAATGGCGCGCTGGTGCGTCAGCTTCCTCGCACTCGCCGGTGGCGCAGCTGCCATCATCGCCTATCAACAACGAGGGCGTGAAGATTTTTTTAGCTCAGGAAAAATATCTAGCAACCATGCGGCCTTCGCACAGGACTGTGCAAAATGCCACGGCCGATCTTCTCTATTAGCTGATGGCGTCACCTTTGCCGCGCTCAAGAAAGTCGCGAAAGATCAATTGCGCCATGGAATTGATTTCACAGCAATCGATCTAAAATGCGAGAGCTGTCATCAGCATCATAAGGTGCATCAGCCTAACGTGGTCGAGAATCGAGCTTGTTCGATCTGTCACCAAGAACATCTGGGTCCAGGTCGAATGAAACCCGCCGGAAACAAAGATTGCGCCGCTTGCCATAGTAGCGCGGCGGTAATGGAGGCGTCTGCTACAAAAGGAGCAGGAATTTCTCCAGCAATCTTTAAACAGTTCCGGACCCAGCCGGCTTTGTCGCGACAAATTGTTTTTGAATCGCCCCGTCCCGCTCGAGGTTATACCCAAGTGATTTCGTCGTTTGCCGATGATCATCCGGAGTTTCAATTGATTAGGGATAAGGCGCGCGATCCTGATGTTTTGCGTTTCAATCATCAGCGGCATTTCGCTCCAGACATCCCGCCGGTGAGCAAAGGTCGTAAGCTCGACTGCGATTACTGTCATCAACCAAACCCCGATGGTCGCTTTTATCAGCGGGTCTCTTTCGAAGCGAATTGCAAGACATGTCATGCGTTGCTCTTCGACAAAAACAATCCGCAACTTCAGATACCACACGGTGATGTGAATCTAGTCCGCACGTTTCTTCGCACATTGCCCGCGCAATATGGCGATTTCGCTCGCAGCAAAGGCAAGACCGGCGAAGCTGATGTTCGAACATTTGTCGGCCAACAAATTCGACAGTTGCGCGATCAATTCGGATCTGGCGAAGAACTCGAACGAGCAGTTTTCTTTGAGAAGGATCCCTACAAATCGCAGCGCCAAGCAATTGCTTCGAACAGGGCTAACTATGCGGGATGCGCTTTATGCCACGATGTGAAACCGGATTCGCTTGCGGTGGCGACGTTGACCAAACCGATCTTGGTTGATCGATGGATGGCGCAGGCAAATTTTAATCACGCTAAACATCAGGTTGATCCGGTCACGAATGCAAAATTGGATTGCCGCCGTTGTCATAAAGCGGAGGCGAGCCGTGAGACGTCTGACATATTGATGCCGGTAAAAGCCGATTGCGTGACTTGCCATAGTCCAGCGGGCAAAGTGACATCTGATTGTACGACTTGTCATCGTTACCATTCGCCAAGCCAGGCCATCGTTAGCGGAACTCAGGCCGAGGCGGAGAGTTTCAAGAAAATGTTGTTAGGTGAAAAGTAGCGCAGTTTCTAGGGACTGTCGGACTTTGGGCGTATGAGGTCAGACGAGCCGGTCCCATTTATTCCTCGTTCTCAAGCTTTCTGCTTGGGAACG
>JADMIO011227351.1_pt1 | contig 14386 bp, 10 predicted proteins | sample 8958161 | NCBI WGS metagenome assembly JADMIO01 (sample SAMN16585339, study PRJNA669376) | soil metagenome | isolation source: Crop rotation soil | place: USA: Cullars Rotation, Alabama | collected 2011 | reverse complement strand
TTTCGGTCGCTCAGCCATTTCGTTAGGCCAAGGCAGCCGACAAAAACCAGGCCGACGATGGCGTAGCCGGCAATATCGTGCCAGTGCTCGACCTGGTTGACTCCGCGGTTGGCCGCGATCCAGACGAGGAAGAAGGCGCGGCCGCAATTGGCGATAAAAGCAATGGCAATGGCGGCGACAATCAAGGCCAACCGTCGTGTGAGCGATATGCGATTCAATTCGCCGAAGAGCAATCCGATCATCAACGAGGTCTGCAAGGAGCGGACCCCGCTACAGGCCTCGTTCACCCCCACCACGCCGCCGCTGATGTGAATCAGGTTGCCTTGAACCTCGGCCGGAATTCCGAAAAGCGACAAGGCCTCGGTGGCAATGTTGGCCACGGTCGGCATCAGTCCCTGGATGATGGGTTGCTCGATGTCTGAGGGCCACGGCACCGAGACAAGGAAGAACAGGATCGGAAAAGCGAAATGCCAAAGCCACGATCGCCCGCCGTTGCGCCAGACGAGGCCGAGCGTCAGGCTAACGACCACGAGCGCGTGGGCCCAGCTCAGCGGGCGCCAGTCGGGGTTGGCCATTTCGATCAGGCGTATCGGGAGAAGGAGAAAGAGAAGAACCGCGCCGCAAACCGCGGGCGCAATTGAGCGAGGTCCGCTCTGCGCCTGAGAAGAATCAACCGCGGGGCGATCTTCCCAACGCAACCAAAACAGGTAGAGAGCGAAGAAGGGGACGAACCATCCGTAGTTATACTGCTCGTTGTAACTCCACTCGGCGCTCAGATGGCGGCAACAAACGAACCAGAGAACTCCCAAGGCCAGCCCGAGGAAAATCGAACCGCGAGAGAGAGTTCGCTCGCGTTTGAGACTTGCCACCGCCGGGACGGCCACAGCTGAAGACGACACAGGAACAATTATAGCTTAAAGGCTGCTCGTTTGCCGACCAAAAGTAGGTTAACCACCCCACAACGGCCCTTTTTGCCTCGCCCCGAACATTGCAAAACACATCGATCGAGGTGAGGGATGCATCCGCTACGCATGGAACCTGGCACTGTCCAGATCTTGGGCTTGAAATTTCTCTGCGGCACCGCCGCGCAGGCCGTTGACCGGGTTTCGCAAACCGGCGGTCTCCTGACCGTTCCGGCGGCTCCGGCGCTCGTTCGGCTGCAGGACGATCCCATTTACCGGCAGGCCATGCTGTCGGCCGACTATGCCATTCCCGACAGTGGTCTCATGGTCCTGGCCTGGCACCTTTTGCACCGCGAAAGAATCTCCCGCGTTTCCGGGCTGCTCTATTTGCGCGAACTCGTTAGTCGCCCGGAATTTCAAGAGCCGGGCGCGGTCTTTTTTGTTCTTCCGTCGAGCGAAGCACTAACCAAATTGCGGCTGTGGGCGGAAAACAACGGACGCGCGGTCGCCGAGGACGACTGTTACGTGGCGCCGCACTATCCGCTCAAGGTCGAGGATGAAAGTCTGGTCGAGTGTTTGAAGCGAAAACGTCCGCGGCACATCGTGATTGCCATTGGCAACGGCCCGCAGGAAAAGCTGGGGCTCTATTTGCGCGACCGCCTCGATCATCGGCCGGCGTTTCACTGCATCGGCGCGGCCCTGGGATTTTTAACCGGCGACCAGGTCGCCATTCCCGACTGGGCCGATCGTTTCTATCTCGGCTGGCTCCTTCGACTGCTGGCACAACCGCGCATTTTCATCCCGCGACTCGCGCGCGCGGCAACGTTGCCCTGGCTCCTGGCGCGGTATGGGAGGGCAATGCCGCCGCTTAAGCGAAGTAGAAAGTAGAACGGCGAAAGGCTAAGGTGGCAGACATGGAAAAGGATCTTGAATCGCGAACAAAGCTCTTCGCGCTTGCTGTTATCAAAGCCTTGTCGAATTTTCCCAAGTCTATGGCCGCGGAAATCATCAGTCGACAGGTCCTGCGATCGGCGACTTCAATCGGAGCCAATTACCGCGAAGCCAACCGCGCAGTGTCTCGGGCGGATTTTGCGAATAAGATCGGCACGGTACAGAAGGAAGCGGCCGAGACACAGTATTGGCTGGAACTGCTCATCGAATCAAACCTCGTGCAAGCAGACCGCTTCCGGAGTCTGTATACGGAATCGACGGAGTTGCTCGCGATTTTCACGGCCACGGGGCGCAAACTGAAGCAGTAACTTTCTCCTTTAGCCTTTCTACTTCCTACTTGGGATGATTGTCCTGGGGCTCAACGCTTATCACGCCGATTCGGCGGCGTGCCTGATTGTCGACGGCAAATTGGTGGCCGCGGCCGAGGAAGAGCGCTTTCGCCGGATCAAGCATTGGGCCGGCCTGCCGACCAAAGCGATCGACTATTGCCTGAGCGAAGCGCGCCTGAGCATGCGCGACGTTGACCATATCGCGATTAATCGCAAGCCGGGCGTGAACAACCTGCGGCGGCTCGCTTTCGTCGCGACCCACTGGCCTTCTCCCGGTCTGATGATCGAGAAAATCAAAAACATTCGCAGCGCGGTTTCGGTCAAGGAAACGCTGCAAGAGGAATACAAAATGGAATTGAAAGCCGAACTTCATCAGGTCGAGCATCATCTCGCGCACCTGGCTTCGGCGTTCCTGGTCTCCGGTTTCAGCGAGGCCGCCTGCATTTCCATCGACGGCTTTGGGGACTTTGCCAGCACCGCGCTTGGCTTCGGGACGGGGGACGATATCCAAATCGACGAGCGCATTTACTTTCCGCATTCGTTAGGGATTTTTTACAGCGCGCTGACCCAGTTCCTGGGGTTCCCGCATTACGGCGACGAATACAAAGTGATGGGCTTGGCCCCGTATGGTGATCCGCACTTCATGGATCCGTTGCGTGAGGTGGTGAAAATCCAGACCGACGGAACCTTCCGCTTAAACCTGAAGTATTTTCGGCACCATAGCGACAATGTCTCCTACACCTGGGAGAACTGCACTCCCGCGGTGGGTTTGCTTTATCGGTCGAGCCTGATCGACCTGCTTGGTCCACCGCGCCAGCCTAACGAGCCTCTGGAACAAAAACACAAGGATTTGGCCCGCTCCGTCCAGGTCACCTACGAGAAAGCCTTTCTGGCCTTGCTGCACGCGCTGCACAAGAAACATCCGTGCGATAACCTGGCTCTGAGCGGCGGCTGCGCCATGAACTCGGTCGCAAACGGAAAGGTCTACCGCCGGGCGCCTTTCAAGAAGATGTATCTCCCGGCCGCGGCCGGCGACGCCGGGGGAGCCATCGGTGCGGCTGTGGTTGTGCTTAACCAGCTGAAGAACGGTGCGCCAGACGCCACCGCGGGTTCGACGCCAGGCGCCGAGAATGCCGTGCCGGATCCGGCCACATCGGGCGCGCCCCTTGCCGAAATTGAGTCGGTTGAAGAGGGACCAACCGAAATGAGCAAGCCCGAAGAGGATGGCGGAATCGTCGGCGATAGCGTTGAGTCGCAGCTCGAGCCCCGCCATCCGCCCTATGTGATTCCATTTATTCCGCTGCGGCCGTTGCGCACGGCCTACCTTGGACCTGAAGCGAGCGAACAGGAAATTCACGCGCTTCTGGATTGGAAAAAAAAGGAAATCGAGATGGCCGGATGCGTCTCGACGATCCTCATTATCGAGGACGAATTGATCGATCGGACGGCCAAAGCGATCGGCGACGGAAAAGTGGTCGGCTGGTTCCAGGGAAGAATGGAGTGGGGGCCACGCGCGCTGGGCAATCGCTCCATACTGGGGGATCCGCGCCGCGCGGACATGAAAGAAATCCTGAACCTGAAGATCAAGCGGCGTGAATCTTTCCGCCCTTTCGCGCCTTCGATTTTACGGGAAGACGTCTTCGACTGGTTCGAACAGGAGGACGACGTCCCCTTCATGATGGAAGTCTTCCAGATTCGGGCGCAGAAACGCTCCTTCATACCGGCGGTGACGCATGTCGACGGGTCGGGCCGGTTACATACCGTCGAAAAGGATATCAACCCGCGGTATCACCGCCTGATCTCATGCTTCAAGGAACTCACCGGAATCCCAATCGTGCTCAACACCTCGTTCAATGAAAACGAGCCGGTGGTTTGCTATCCCGAGGAAGCGCTTGATTGCTTCCTGCGCACGAAAATGGACTTGTTAGTCCTGGGGAATTTCGTGGTCGAACGCCGCGCCTGAGCCGCCTAGGCCTCGCTGCCGTTCGCTGATTCGGCGCCATTGGGCGAGGTCAAGCGTTCGGCCCCGGGCCCATGATCGCGTCCGCGACCGGCGCGATCGCCGTAAACCTCGCCATCGCCATAACCGTGCGAGGCATAGTAATAATAGTAACCGGCGCCCCGCCGACGCGGCAGCCGATTCAAAACCAGGCCGGCCGGCCGAACGTGCGTAGCCGACAGGAGAGTGAGGGCGCGGTTGATGGCATTACGTGGCGTTTTGCCCGCGCGAACCACCATGCAGGTGGTCTGCACGAAAGGCACCATGAGCAGAGTGTCGCTGACCGCGAGGATCGGCGCGCTGTCGATGACCACCCGGTCGAAATAAGAAATCGTCTCGCTGGTCAGGCCTTGAAAGCAATTGTCGCTCAAGAGTTCGGCCGGATTCGGGGCGCGCTGTCCGCCGGCAAGGATGAAGAGCTGTCCGGTTTTCGCCGGGCGGCCCTCGCGAAACCGAGCGGCCCCGACGGTTTCCGCTTCCATGCTTGAAACCAGTCGCACAGCCTGGCGAAGCTCGACCGAGCCGATCAGGTAATCGACCAGGCCGGGCGCCTCATTTTGTTCCGGCCCAAGGACGTTTCGGAAAACTTTGTGAATGCTCGGACGCCGAAGGTCGCCGTCGACCAGGAGAACGCGATGGCCCTGCTGCGCGAGCGCGAGCGCGTAATTGACCGAAGTAAAGCTCTTCCCCTCGTTAGGCAAAGCGCTCGTGAAAAGAAAGATTTTGCGATCGGCTTCCGGTCCCAAAAGGGAAAGGGCCGCGCGCAGATTGCGGAAACTCTCGGCAATCGGTCCGCTCGGAGCTTCGTCGACCAATCGGTATTTGGTCGCGTCGCCTTTGCCTTTCTTCATTTCCGCGCGGGTCTCGGTTCCTTTGGTTTCGGGAATCGCGGCCAGAACCGGCAGTCCCAGAGTTGCTTCAGCCTGGTCGACGGTCTTGAGCGAACGATCGAGAGCGTCAGCCCCGAAAACAAAAGCGAGCCCGGCGGCGAGGCCGCCTAACAAACCGAAGGTGATGACTTTTGAAGGAACGGGCGCGACCGGCATTCGGGAAATGGTGGCCTGCTCGGCAATACTGACCGCGTTGGCCTTCACATCCTTGGTCAGGTCGATGGCCTTGATCTGGCGAAGGACGCTTTCGTAAAGCGAACGATCCGTTTCCGCCTGGCGCGCGAGTTCCTGGTAGCCGATGGCGGCTTTGTTCAGGGCCACGACCGCGCCTTGCTGGGCCTTGATTTCCTGCTGAAGGCTTTCTTCGGTGGCTTTGGCCTGGGCGATGGCATTGCGCAGAATTTCCGGCTGAGCCATGACGCCGCGCTGAAGCGAGTCCTTGGCTTCGCGCAGAGCAGTGCGCGCGGCCATCATTTTCGGATGTTTATCTTTGTAACGGAGGGAAAGTGTCGCCATGGCCGCTTCGGCATCGTTAACCGCCCGGCGGCGCTCGTTAACCAATGGCGCCGAATTAATGCTCGGAACAGCCAGCAACTGGTCGACGTCGGTGCCAGCCTCTTCGATCTGTTTCAACTCGCCTTCAAGTCGCAGCCGGTCGGCCTTGGCCGCGGTCAGTTTGTTGCTCAGATCCTGCAATTTATCTTCCACGATCCCGCCGCGGGAACCGCCGGAGCCGGCGCCTGAGCCGGCTGCTGAACCGGTCGAAACCGTTCCGCCGCCCAACTGCAAAGCATCCGGTGTTTTCGCCTTGTATTCGGCCACGGCCGCTTCGCTTTTTTGCAGATTCACTTTCAGCCGTTCTTCCTCTTCAACCAGGTAGCGCAGGCTTTCCTGGCTGAAGGTCGCGCGGCGTTCGATAGCGTTGCGGATATATTCCCGGCCAACTGCTTCGGCCAATCGCTGAGCCATCACCGGGTCACGATTTGTGACGAAGAGATCAATCAAGCGCGTCCCGCGGCGGATGTTCGCCTTGACCATGGTGGAGAGGGCGCCGGCGAGAGCTTCTTCCATGGGGGTAAAAGTCATTCCCTGGACCAGGTCCGGCTGAACTCGCGCGGAAGCATTTTTCGCCGCGGTTGAGGAAGTCTTCGAGTTGTCGGCGTCGATGGATTGGCCGAGGAGCGCAGCGCCGCCATCATCCGCCAGGCCTTCCGCGCGAATGACCCGGGCGAGCATTTGCCGATTGGTCAGGTTCTGTTCGATGGTGCGCAAGGCTTCCTGGCTGGCCAGGAACATCGAGCGCATCCGCATCGGGTTGTCATCGGTCGAAGCCACGCTGGGTTCCTGAAAATCGACCTCAAGCACGGCATGGGATTGATAAGTTTTCGGAGTCCGGCTGAGATATCCCAGCCCAATGAAGAGGCCGGCGAGGACACAAAGCGCCACGATCCAGATACGCTCGATAAAGCTATGCCAGAAGGCACGAAGACTGAAGCCGCGCTGCGATTCGAGCATGACATCGATCGCCGGATGAGCGGAAGGAGCTGTGGGAGGGGGAGAAAGGACCGACACGGAATTTTTGCTGGTTAGTTGTTAGTCTTGCGTTGTTAGAAAAGGCTTTCGCCGACGGTCACGGTATCGCCCGGGCGGACGGTAAACGCGGCATGACCGCCGCGGGCCTGGCGTTTGGCGTCAACTCGCATCACCTGGCCGTCACGACGAACACTGATCTTCTCCGGCGCGGCAATCCGGGTATAACCGCCGGCCATGGCGATGGCTTCAAGGAGATCGATGCCTTCGGGGCTGCCATCCGGCATCTCGTAACTTCCCGGGCGATTAATCTGCCCGAGCATGGTGAAGCGGCGTTTGGCGTAGCCAATGAGCATTACATTGACCTTGGGATTGACCAGATAATCGCGGCCGTAAAGGTCCGTTAGGCGGGAAGCGGCCTGGCTGAGGGTCAGCCCGGCGAGATGGATGGAACCGAGAAGCGGCACGCTCAGGTTTCCTTCGCCATTGAGCCGGCCATTGGTACGCAGGTCTTCTTCGCCAAACACTTCCACGGTGACTTGATCGTTCGCGCTGAGAACATAGCCCGTAGGCGCGCTCAAGGTCGGAAGGCTTGGGGCCGAGCTGACGGCACGCTCGTTGGAGCTGCTCGTTTGCGAGCTGGAGCCGCGCGGCTGCGGCAAAGACTGGTCCGCCGCGGTGGTGGTTTGAGCGAACGCTCCCAACGCCATCGCGCAGGAAATCAAAACCAACGCGAGCCGTGTGGTCGAGCTCACGAAGGAATGGAAGAATCGGGAGGAATTCATGCTAACTAATACACCTCAACGCCTTTCTCGGCTAGAACGTCAGTTTGGTTCGGATTCCAACCTGGTTGTCCTTGAAACTGAAGAAGGCAAAAGAGCTGTTGTCTTCGCGGTGAACATAATACGCGCCAAAGATCCAGTAACGGGTGATGTTAAAATCCAGGCTCGGCGTGATATAGAAAAAGTCGTCGTTCCGGGTCGCGTTCAGGCCTTGAACAGTGCTGAAATAATCAGAGTTCGTGTAACCGGCCGCGACCCCAAAGTAGAATCTCTGAAGAAGACGCTGGTTGATCGAAACATTGATGGTTGTCTCGGAGAAATCTTCTCCGGCCAAACTGGCGGAATTCATGTTCCGCCGGCTCCCGGAAATTCCAATCGAAGTCCCGTCGAACGGCTGATAAGACCCCGATAACTGGTAAACTGGAGTGGTCGAGCCGAGATCGCCGTACTGCCTGAATTCGGCGCCGGCCGATGCGCTGATGCCAATCTTGGCAGTGACACTGTAGCCGATGCGGACGTTGACCTGCTCGAAGGTCTGGTCGTTGAATGACGGGGTGGTGGTGTTGTAACCGCCGGTGCCGCCGACTCCGACGACGAGCTTATCGCTATAATTATAGTTCACGTAGAACTCGCCGGAGTAACTGCGCGAACTGATCAGCCCGCCGGAGTACTCATCCGCGAAAAATGTCCCGCCACCGCTCAGATAAATTTTGCCGGTGACATCGTAGTTTCCGGTCAGCTGCGTCGAATAAATCTGATGCCGGTTACGCCCGCTGACGTCGGTGTTCGCCTGGTGACCAGTCGGATCACTCAAGCTATTCAAGTCGGTGCCGTCGAGAAAGCGAACATCCTGGGACAGCGCCAGGCCGAGATGTCCGAAACGATGGGCGCCTTGGAGCCGGATGAGCTGTTGCACCGCGTCGTTTCCGGAATTGTCGGCAAAGAGGAAAAGGCTCGGCTGATAGTTAAACGTCAGCGAATTGACGCTGCCATCGCCTTCACCGCCCCCGAGGCGAAGATAGAGGGCGGGCTCGATGGTGAAGTAGAAATCCGAGGTCTTGCGAAACGAGCTGTTGAAGATGTTATCGTCGTAAACGCCGCGAACCGTTGCGGTAAGCTCGTATTGAAAACGGCGGGGGGTATCGCTGACCGGCCGCGTGTTCGTGATCACATCCCGATCCGGGTTCCCTTGCAGGACGCGCGCCTCCCCCGGGCTCACCACAGGCGCGTCCGGTGGGCTGGATGGATTCGTTCCCGCCGCCATGACCGCGCTTCCCGTGTCCTGGGCAAGGGCTGAATGGGCAATCGGAAACGCCGCCAAGGCAAGCACGGCACATATATAAAGACTGGATCGCAACGACGGCACGGTGGGGAGAGGGCGCGGAGAAATTTTCAGGTGTCCGCTTAGCCCAGACCTGATCATAAGTAAACCCGCTGGATAATGAAATATGATTTTCTGGTGATTATAATGATTTGCCGGGGGGCCAGCGCGTTTTAAGCGAAACGCGTGCCTTGGAGGCAGACACTCGTGCGCCGGCGCTTGACTAAACCGCTCAGGTTTAGTTTGGCTCGAGTTTATTGTAGCGGGCCAGCGCCAGCCACGCCTTGGCCCACTCCCCCTTGGCCGCCCAAAGCTGCGAGCTGAGATAATAGAGTTCCGCCGGCGGGCGCGGACTGGCGGCAGCGATTTCCGCCGTCCGCAGGGCATCGTCAATTGCCCCGCTTCGCCATTGCGCAGCCGCCAGGCCGAGGCCGTCACGCGCCGGATCGGCCGACCTTCGGAACCGCTCGGATAATGAAACTACTGATTCGCCGCGCGCATCGGGCAGCCTGGCGGACGGCGTGTGCCGCGCGGCCGTCTCATAGGCATGCCGGTAGTCCTGCAGGCTGCCGTAGGTGCGGGCAAGTTCACGCCAGGCAACCTCTTCCCATTCCGGATTCGACGCCGCCGCTTCGACTAACGACAAGCGATCTCCCGACTGGTACCAGGCCTGGAAAAGTGAACGTCGCTCGGCGGGCGAGAAACGTTTCAGGCCCGGGTCGATCGCCAGCAATCGTGTGATCTCGAGAGCGAACTCGCTCGGGGTGGCGTGAAAAAGGAAAGAGAGGACCGCTGAAGGATTCTCACCCGCGAGCTCACGCCATTTGTCGCGCAATTCCGGATCATCTTGGATCTGCGGGAAGATGCTCGCATACAATTCGCGCGCGCTCGCGCCCAGGTTAACCATGCCCTCGCTCCAGATTTGGAAGGCCAGAGTGGGTTCGCCGACGCCGAGCCAGACCATTCCTTCCTTGAAATACAATTCCGGCCATAGCGGAAAGAGATGCCGGGCGATGGCGAAATCCTGCTCGGCGCGGAGGCGTGGCTGATACAAGGCGATCTGGCAAAGGCCGCGATGGTAATAAAGCAGCCAGTCCAGAGGGACGATGCGTAATCCCTCGTTAGCCAACTCAAGCCCGCGTCCATAATCGCTTTGCGCAACCGCTGCTTCGGTCTCGCGCTCCAGCCGACTGACCTTCGCGGTGGTTGGAATTCGATTCGCCCCGGCGATCGAAGCCATCCAGCAGACGCTGAGCGCGAGCAGAATAACGCCAAACCCGCGAAAAACGTTCGACGTGATCGGGGAGGGGCGCGCATCCCGCTCCGGGTACAGTGCGAGGCTGGCGAGAAACAGCCCCGGCCAGAGCGTGCCTAACCGGTGCCCCGAGACATCGAAACAGCCGTGAAAAACAAAGGCGACAGCGCAGATCATGGCTGCCACCCGAAGTGTCTGCCCGGTTCCGGGAACGAACGGAAAACAGTGGCTTAACCACCACAAAACCAGAAGGACAACCAAAACGACCCCGATCCAGCCGACTTCAACCGCGCCCCATAGCCAGTCGCTTTCCGGATGAACCGCTTCGCTCGGCGAGGCCGAGTAGAGTCGCGCGGCGGAGAAGAGGGGCCGGAAATTTCCCAGGCCTACGCCGGCCAGCGGGGCCTGCTCGGATAGGTGCAAGGCATCGCGAAAAATCCCGATGCGGCCGTGCTCCGCGCTGGCGACATTTCCCGATTGCTCCTGAAAACGGGCCAGGGTTCTGCCGCCGTTCAAAAGAAAAAGGCCAAAGAGCAAAGCAATGCCGATGAGGGTGAGCAGGGGACCGCGCCGTTCTCGCGCCTGCGTCAGCCACCAAAGGTGCCAAAGCAAACAGCCGCCAAAAAAAAGCACGATGCCCGCGCGGGAGTAGTTCAGGATCAACGCCCAGCAGATGAGCGAAAGGCTGCACAACCAAATCCACCAGGTCGGACGGTGTTGTTGGAGCCGGTGAAAGCCGAGCGCATATATAATGATGCCGGCAAGGCCGAAGACGTTGCTTGTCTGATTGCGGTTAGGGAAAAAACCGAACTCGGGCACATCAGGCCAGAATGGGACCCGCCACCTGGTGACGTGCGCGAAGACCAGTAATGCGCCGAGCACGAGCACGCCGATGGCGAAAGCGACAAAGGCCTGGTCGCGTGTGCTGCGGGTCCAATCGGATGCGACAAGATAATAGCTCCAGGCCAGGACCATGAACAGAAAGCCGGTCCACTGGAATGTGATCCACGGTTGCGGCGTTCGCATTGCCGGCAGGACTGCTCCCAGACTAACGAGCTGAGCGCGCCACGGGGCGACTGCTGAAAACTTCCAGGGGAGAAAGGCGATGCAGGTCCAGGCGAGCAGGGCGATCAGGACGATCGTTGGAAAAAGCGGCAGCGCCCGTCGCGGCGGGAAGACGACGAAGATTCCCCCGGTCAGCGCCATCAGCACCGCCATGGCCCAAAGTTCCGTGCTCCCGGCGAGCGTCGGGGCAAGCAGAGAGGCCGCAATGACCAAATACCGCGCGGCGGGCGGGGATGAGCGCGGTGAATAGAGGGCGTCCACTCGGTAAAGGGCAGAGATTCTTACGAAAACCGCCTTTCGCCAAGGCTAGAAGAAGCGTCGATCAGCTGATATCGGGGTGACAGGATTCGAACCTGCGACCTCGTGGTCCCAAACCACGCGCTCTACCAAGCTAAGCTACACCCCGTTTGAACTGACCTGAGGTAACACGGGGTGACGAAATGCGCACTTGAAAAGTCAGGCTCGCTCCTTGCCCGGTTGTTCGTTGAATATGAAACTCTTGCAGCCCGGATGAAGGTCCCGATTCTTATTTTGCTAGTCGTGAGCGCGGCGCTCCAGGTCAAGGCGCAGGACGCGGCCCCCTCGAGCGTGGATCTGCAAGCACAGCCTGATCGTTCACCAATCGAGGCTCCGCCGATCGCTTCACCTTCGGCCACGGTCCCGGCTTTGCCCGAACTTTCCACCCTCGACCAGGCGTTTAAGCAAACATCAATCGGGAAAGCGGCGGATGAGTACCGTGCCCGCCTTGAGATCCGATCGTTGCAAAACCGAATTGCCAACGACCCCGATGTCGTCGCAGCGAAGAATGAGGCAGCCGCCGCGCGGACCGACCTGGAAAAACGCGAACGCCTGCGAACCTATTACCGCCTGTCCTACGGGAAGATGCTCCGGATTGCCGCGTCCGAGAATACGCGCAAAGCCCTGCAAACCGAGGAAGCCGCGCACCTCCGGATGCTCGATCAACCCCGGGTTCGACCTGTCCCGGGCGGAACCATTCCGCCGGTGTCTCCGAAATCCAAAGCCGAAAAGAAAAAGAAATCCCGTCTCGGGCGAGTGACCGGGAACTAGCCGGCGCTTTCGGCTTACGGACTAACGACTGGGGGGTGAACAATCTGGCTCGTGCCCTGCATTTGCAGATTGTCCGCGATCGCTTCACCGCGCAGGATGGCAGCGTCTCTCAACTGTGCGGTTCGACGTGTCGCCAGTAAAATTCCCTGGAAGGTCGAGTTGCCGGCGATCGAGACGGGAGTGCCGGTTCCGCGAACGTTGAAGACGACATCGTTCCAATCGAGCCCGCCGCTCAGCACAATCCGGGCGGTATCTGTAAGCGAGAATCCCCGGTTCACATTAATGACATAGGTCGTATCCGCGCTGCCCTGGAGGGTCAGGGTTGAACTGCCGCTCATGCGAATCATTCGCAGATTCAGGACAACGGTTTCTCCGGGCGCTCCGCTCAGGGTCAGATTATCGGTCGCGCTCAGATTGATCATTGAAACATTCCGCGTCGGGGTGAGCAGGCCGGCGGCACGGGAAAGGTTGAGCGCCAGGTTCCTTTCCGTATTGAGAAACGCATTAGCCCCTCGGAATTGAGATCCATTGACCATCGCGCCCTGGCCGCTTCGAGCCGCGCCCCATCCGCTGAGATAGACATCGCCATCGACCAGGCTGGCGCTGGTGAGGTTCAGGTCGCGATTTCCGGAGACGCCAACGTTTCCGTAAATTTGCGCGCTATTGAAGAGACGATCTTCCGCGCGATTGTAGCCGAGGGTCAGCGCAGCCCATTGGTCCAGGTCCCCAAGAGGCAGAACACTTGCGACGTCGGCCCGCAAAGGACCCGCGAGGGTGAATGAGACAAAGAGAAAAATAAGATATTGGCGAAGCATCGGATGACTCAGAAGCATCATTGGGAAGCAGCGGGTGTGCCGGATGGACCGGAACATCCCTTGCCGCTCGTCCGCGCTGCGCTATTCTGCTTGGCTTGCCGCGAGCCGCGTTCGTCTAGTGGTTAGGACACAGCCCTCTCAAGGCTGGTGCACGGGTTCGACTCCCGTACGCGGTGCCAACCCGGCGCGAGTAGGTGAGATTCCGATTGCCAGGCCGGACGATTGCGGACATATTCCCTGTCTCTTAAACACACAGCTCTCTCGCTGTTTCCCTCCCGCCCCGTCCCGCCTATGTTTAAACGCGAAAAGCTTCGTCTCTTTATTTTTACCATCCTCGTCGCCCTGCAGGTGCTCGGGATTATCGGCCTGCTCGGCCGGTTTCACTGGTCTTATCTGCCGGTCATGTTGGTGATTTTCTTTTTCGGCGGGATCTGCACGACTTTATATTTGCACCGGTACCTGACGCACCGTGGATTCGAAATGCCCGGCTGGCTCAAGTTCCTCTTTGCCACCGGCTCGGCAGTCACCCTCGCGGGGGACCCGGTGACCTGGGTCGGGGACCATCGCTACCATCATCTTAAGTCCGATACCGACGAAGACATCCACAGCCCGATGCACGGTTTCCCTTACGCCCACATGATGTGGCTGGTGCGGAAGCCGGAAGAATTTCGCGAGCGTTCGCGCCGTTACGCGGCCGATGTCCGGAGAATCTGGTACTGCCGGCTTTGGGAAAACCCTGTGCTCTATGTTCTCCCTCATCTTTTTGTGGCCACGGCCCTGTTCTTCGCCTTCGGCGTTTCCGGAATGCTCTGGTGTTTATATGTGCCGATGCTTTTCGTTTACAACGTCACCTGGGCGGTGAATTCGATTTGTCACATGCCCCAACTTGGCTACCGCAGCTTCGAGACCTCGGACCAGAGCCGGAACAATTTCTGGATCGGCGTCATCGGAATGGGGGAAGGTTTCCACAACAATCATCACGCGCAGCCGCGGTGTGCCGCGCACGGTCTTCGCTGGTGGGAATTTGACGGCACGCGCTATCTCATCTGGTTGTTGGAGAAATGCGGCCTCGCCTGGAATGTTGTCTGGCCGAAAGCGGAGCCGGAAGTGGCCGAGGAAGCAAAAGATTCCTCTATCATCTCGGCAGTTTCCCCGGTTTCTGCGCAGGCGACCACTTCGCTTTAAGCACAGGGGCGACAGAGTGGCGCCAGCAGAGTGGCGCAACCGTCCCGGTTGCGATTTGCTTTGGTTCGCAAGCGAGACGCTTGCGCCACTTTTTCCTGAGGCGCGTAGCCGAGAGTGTGTGGGAGTCGATGCCAGCAGAGTGGCGCAACCGTCCCGGTTGCGATTTGCTTTGGTTCGCAAGCGAGACGCTTGCGCCACTTTTTCCTGAGGCGCGTAGCCGAGAGTGTGTGGGAGTCGATGCCAGCAGAGTGGCGCAACCGTCCCGGTTGCGATTTGCTTTGGTTCGCAAGCGAG
>JADMIO010634652.1_pt1 | contig 14386 bp, 12 predicted proteins | sample 8958161 | NCBI WGS metagenome assembly JADMIO01 (sample SAMN16585339, study PRJNA669376) | soil metagenome | isolation source: Crop rotation soil | place: USA: Cullars Rotation, Alabama | collected 2011 | reverse complement strand
GATAACTTAGGTCTATCTTAAAAACTTAAAAAAATGGGCAAATCGTATTTAACAATTTGCCCAATATTTAATAGCTGAAATTTGCTTAATCTTTTTTAGGCTCAGCCAATGTACCCTGAAAATTTATCGATTGTTTATTGTTGCTAAATACAAAAAGATTAGCATACCCATTTTGCGAAACCACCAGGGTTAATTGATAGTTTTCCTGTTTTAAATCATTAGTTCTAATGTTTACAGTATAAGAACCTTTTTTACTTTTGGATAGTTTGTAGCTAAAATCCTTTGATTTAAATTTAATACCACCTTCTGTTGGGTTATATGGTGCATTAAAAGCTCTTCCGTAATATGGCAAATAAGCGACCACGCTGTCTTTAGTAACTTTAAAATCGTATTGCGAACCCGTTAAATTAATCGTTCCGCCACCCATTGCACCAGGCATACTACTTAAAATCTGATTTATTTCATTATTTGCCATTGGTAAAGCAGTGTTTGCATTAAATGTATAACGCTGATCTGCAATAATTTTAGCAGTAGTTTCTTTGTCGGTTTGAGCGTGCGCCTGTATTAAAGCAACGGCAAAAATAACACTCAAAAATATTTTTATCCTTTTCATTTGTCTATGTGTTTTATTACAATTTATAGATGCTGGGATTAAGCCTTTTCCATAAAAGAAAAACCATAATGTAGACGTCCATATAAATATAACCAATTTCGAGCCAAAAAAGGGTATAAAAAAAGAGACTGCATCATAAATTCAATTTGTCATACTGAACTTGTCGAAGGACTTGCTGAAATACCATTTTCGGCGTTTCGACAAGCTCAACATAACGAGGTTCGAAGAGATTTGATTTATGTTACAGCCTCTAAGAGTTGTAAAATAACTATTTAGTTAAAATCAGCAGCCTGTAAAGCCGGGTTGATTTTAACTTCTTTAATTACGATGTTAAATTCTTGGCCGCCTTTTGCAGTTTGTATACTTTGCATCATAGCATGAGGAAATAAAACATCGCCTACTTTTTTATAATCAGTGTATTCTGTGCTTTGCGTAATCTCATTACCATCTTTAGTAGTTGTGCTTTCCTCTTTTAAAAGCAATCCGGAAGTTGTATCGTAATATTCTGTTTTCTTTTTACCAGAAGCAGATGTTACAACAATTTTATAAGCATCAGCCTTACCAACTTTAGCAGTTCCGGAAGCTTCTAATTTACTGCCGTCAGTTCCATAATAAAGTTGATTAAAAATTCCTTTGTCTGCCTTAGCTTCTGCAATTTCCTCAGCTGTTAAATCTGCTTTCTTGCCCATTTGCATCTGGTAACCAGTAGTGCCATTAAATGTTTGTTTCATTGCAGTTTGGCCCATCATAGAAATTTCCATGCTGCTCATATTAGGGTTCATCTTTTTAAAAGCAACAGCAAGCTTATTGCCTTGCATATCCATTTCACCCGTTTGCTGTAGTGCAGTTACTTTTTTCAAAGCTGCTTCGCCACCAATTGCTTTAACATAGTTACCAATAATTTCTTGAGCAGATTTTGCCGGAGCAGCTGTTGTGCCAGATGTAGCTGTAACTGGTGCTGCATAATTATCAAAAGTTTTAACTGTAAAACCAGCTTTTGTTAAACCTGGTACAAAGGCATCAGTTTTACCAACAATAATAATACGGGTATTATCATGGTTAAAATATTTCTTTGAAACACGTAAAATATCATCAGTAGTTACTGCATTTATTTTTTGTAAATAAGTACGATAGAAATCTTTCGGTAAACCATTTATTAAAATGCTGCTTGCAAAACCAGCTGTACGGGCAGGATTTTCTAACCCTAATGCAAATGAACCATTATATAGGTTTTTAGCATTTTGAAGTTCTTCAGCACTCACTTTAGACGTACGAATGTTATTAATTTCTCTTAAAAATTCTACAACCGCACTGTCGACTTTTTCATTTCTAACAGCTGCATTTGCCGAGAATTTAGACTGGAATCGACCAGAACCTGTTCCAGAATAAGCACCGTATGTAAAACCATGTTTCTCACGTAAATTCATAAATAATCTCGACTCGGAACCACCGCCTAAAATTTGATTTGCAAGTAAAACCGCAAAATAATCAGGACTGCTTAAAGGTAAATCGATTAGGTTTGCAACAGTTATTTCAGATTGAACTGCATTACTAACATTTACCACATTAACCTCCGTTTTAGCCGGATTGCTAACTTTAGCTACTGTTGGCAATGTTAATGCAGTTCCTTTCCAATCGCCAAATGCTTTTTCTGCAAGAGCTTTAGCTGCTTCTGGTTTAATATCTCCAACAAAGGTTAAATAACCTCTTGATGGCGTAATGTATTTCGTGTAAACTGTTTTAACATCATCTAAGGTAAGTCCGTTAATTGAAGCTTCTGTTGTAAACTCTCCACTTGGATGGTTTTTACCGTAAGAAAGTGCATTTACAACTCTTGTAGAAATTGCTTTAGCACTTTTTTCGTTTGATTTTAAACCAGTTAAAGTTTGCGATTTAAGCTTTTCAAAAGATGCAGCAGGGAAAGATGGTTTACGTAAACTTTCTGCCATTAGCAAAAATGCCTGGTCGAAATAACGTGTTAGTGCAGAAACAGAACCACCAGATGCTCCTGCAGAAACATCTGCACCTAATTGGTCTACAGCTTCATCAAATTGAGCTTTTGTTTTTGAGGTAGTACCTTCGTTAAGCATACTGCCCATTAAACTAACTACACCGGCTTTAGCACCTTCTGTAATTGGGCCTGCATCAATACTGTAACTAGCTGTTACTTTTGGAAGTTTATGGTTTTCCACTACAAGGACAGTAATTCCGTTTGCTAGTTTATAAATAACCGGGTCGCCAATTGTAATAACTGGTGCCGGACCAGGTTTAGGTTTTTGGCTACGATCTATTGTTTGTGCTGAAATACCTTGAGCCATTAAGGAAACTACAGCTATTATGAATAATTTTTTCATGTCTTAAATAATGTAATATGAAACTTAGCCTTAGTTATTTTTTTGGTAAATAATACAAAACAATACGTTGATCTTTGTTCAGGTATTTTTTTGCAACATCTCTAATTTCCTCTCTGGTAATCGATTTAATTACATCAAGTTCTTTATTAATATCGTTTGTATCTTTATTATGGAAAGTATAACCATTTGCTAAATTTTCAGCTACGCCAAGCATTCTGCTGTTTGCACTTACATAACTGTTTTCAAACTGATTTTGAAGTTTTTTGTAATCGCTTTCACTAATTAAATCCGTTTGTAAGCGCAAAACTTCTTCATCAATATCTTTTAATAAATCGTTAAGCGGTGTGTTTTTATTTGGCAAAGCCAAAGTGATGTAAGCACCGTAATCTTCTAGGGTATAATTAAATGCTGCTACTTGTAAAGCAGTTTTTTTCTCATCAACCATTTTAGTGCTTAATCTCGAACTCCCACCGCCTGATAAAATAGAGCTAATCATACCTAAAACCTTATTCTCTCGGCTTTTCATACCTGGTACACGGTATGCTGCAAAAATTGCCGGAATTTGAATATTTGCATCATAGGCAGTATCAATGATTTGCTTTTTAATTTCAGGTAATGCAATCTCTTTTTTAACTACAGGTGCGCCCTTTGGCACTTCGCTGAAGTATTGTTTTACCAGGCCTTTGGTTTTTTCTACATCTAAATCTCCAGCAATAGTTAATACTGCATTATTTGGAACATAGTATTTTTTAAAGAAAGCAATAAATTCATCAAGTTTAGCTGCATCTAAATGTGCCATCGAGCCAATTGGCTGCCATCTGTATGGGTGCCCTTCAAATAAGTGCGTGAAGATTTTTTCAGTAAATTTTCCGTAAGGAGAATTATCAACACGTAATCGTTTTTCTTCTTTTACAACTTCGTTTTGCGTTTTCACACCAACTTCATTAATAATTGGATGAAGCATACGCTCGCTTTCTAGCCACAAACCAAGTTCTAATTGGTTTGATGGGAAAACCTCATAGTAGAATGTACGATCTTGCGAGGTATTGGCATTATTTTGACCGCCATTACTACTTACTAACTTCATAAACTCACCTCTTTTTATGTTTTTCGAGCCTTCAAATAATAAATGCTCAAAGAAATGTGCGAAACCAGTTCGAGTAGTATCTTCATCTTTAGAGCCAACATGGTACATTACCGATACGGCTACAACTGGTGCAGTTTTGTCTTGATGTAAAATTACATGCAAGCCATTGTCTAAATCAAATTCGGTGAATTGTACTTTTTGAGCTGAAGCACAAAAGCACAAACCGGAAATAGCAAGAGCAAAAAGAAATCTTTTTTTCATTAGATAATTAGTTTGTTTTTGAAATCAATTAAGTGTTGATTTCTTGGTTTTAAATAATTTTTTTAGCTGTTTAGCTTTTAACTAAACAAATAGGCGATTTGGCTAATGTATATAATAATCACAAAAAAAGCGAGTATTTAACTCGCTTTTTTATCTAATCTGAATCTTATCTCCAGTTTTTGTATTGATTTATTAATCCGTTGGTAGAACTGTCGTGACTTGAAACTTTTTCGTTTCCTTCTAATTCAGGAAGAATTTTCTTTGCAAGTTGTTTTCCTAATTCAACTCCCCATTGGTCGAAACTAAAGATGTTCCATATAATACCCTGAACAAAAATTTTATGCTCGTACATAGCAACCAAGCTACCCAATGTATATGGAGTTACTTTCTTTAATAAAATTGAGTTTGTTGGTCTGTTACCTTCAAAAACTTTAAATGGTGCCAGTTTTACAATTTCCTCAGCATTTTTACCATCCTTTTTCAATTCACATGAAACTTCTTCCTCAGTTTTACCATTCATTAATGCTTCGGTTTGAGCGAAGAAATTCGATAATAAGATAGGATGATGATCTCCAAGTGGGTTTAAGCTCTGCGCAGGTGCAATAAAATCAGCAGGAATTATTCTAGTTCCTTGATGAATTAATTGATAAAATGCATGTTGGCCGTTAGTTCCTGGTTCACCCCAAATAATTGGACCGGTTTCATAATCAACTTCGTTGCCATTTCTATCTACATGTTTTCCGTTGCTTTCCATGTCGCCTTGTTGAAAATATGCCGCAAAGCGATGCATATATTGGTCGTAAGGTAAAATAACCTGAGTTTCTGCATTATAGAAATTAATGTACCAAATGCCTAATAACCCTAAAATTACAGGTACATTACTTTCAAATTCTGCGGTTTTAAAATGATTATCAGCAGCATGCGCTCCGGCCAGAAGTTGCTTAAAGTTATCAAAACCAATACTTAGTGAGATTGATAAACCAATGGCACTCCACAATGAGTAACGACCGCCAACCCAATCCCAAAACTCAAACATATTATCGGTATCAATACCAAATGCCGAAACATCTTTAGCATTTGTAGATAAAGCAGCAAAATGTTTAGCAATATCGTTTTCTTTACCACCTTTTTCTAAAAACCAAGAACGTGCAGAATGTGCATTTGTCATGGTTTCTTGAGTTGTAAATGTTTTTGAAGCAACTAAGAATAATGTAGTTTCTGCGTTTAAGCCAGATAATGTTTCTGCAATATGTGTTCCATCTATATTAGAAACAAAGTGAATATTTAAGTGATTTTTATAATGCTTTAATGCTTCAGTAACCATTACCGGACCTAAATCTGAACCACCAATACCTATATTTACAACATCAGTTATTGCTTTGCCTGTGTAACCTTTCCACTCACCGCTAATAATGCTGTTGCTGAATTTTTCCATTTTAGCGAGAACCGCATTCACATCAGGCATTACATCTTTACCATCAACTAAAATTGGAGTATTACTTAAATTACGCAAAGCGATGTGAAGTACAGAACGGTCTTCGGTTTCATTGATTTTGTCACCATCAAACATCGATTTTATAGCTTCGTCCAATTTGCACTCGCGGGCAAGTTGAATAAGTAATGCTAAAGTTTCTTCTGTTATTCTATTCTTACTATAATCAAGTAAAATGTCTTCAAAAAATAAGGAGAACTTTGAAAAGCGGTCTTCATCTTCAGCAAATAAATCTTTAATGCTTTTCTCGTTGATGTTTATAAAATGATCTGCCAGATATTTGTAGGCTTCCGTTTCGGTAAAATTTATTTTTGGTAACATAGAATTTTGTTTTTTGTAAAAGTAGTAAAGCAAATTTTTAAAATTGTCCTTTTTTTGTTCAAAAAATTCATTTCATTATTTCTTTTAAAGAATTAACTTGCAGTTAATATCTCCTACAATAACAGCATCCCATTTTTGTAAACATTAATTTAAATATATTATGTTAGAAAATTTGAGTGAATTGGTTCGAGAGAACGTACAGGATAGCGTGGTAAATAATTCCGTAGTTCCTAATGAAAAAAATGAGGCAGTAATTCAAGCCGCTTCAGGTTCTATTTTTGATGCTTTGAAAAACCAATTGTCATCTGGCAATGTAGGCGGATTGGCCGAAATTTTTAATACTGGTAATGCAGAAGGCTCGCAAGTTACCGCTCAGGCTGCTGGTAACTTTACAGATAAATTAGCTGGTTTAGGAATCAATGCTGAAACTGCAAAAAGCTTAGCTGCTACAGTTATTCCCGTAATTTTAAGTAAACTAACTAAAAAAACTGCTGACCCAGGCGATAGTTCTTTTAACATTCAGGATGTTTTGGGTAGTTTAGCTGGTGGAGCAGATGGCAAATTTGACGTGAGTGATGTAATTGGTATGTTTAATGGTGGTGGTCAGGCTAAAGCTGATGGTACTGCGGAATCTGGTGGTATTATGGATAAATTAAAAGGATTATTTAACTAAAATAATGGCTTTGCAAATAGCAAAGCCATTTTACTTTTCAAACTTAAGTTCCTATATGAAAAAAATCTACATTCTGTTTTTAACTTTATTTGCTGCAAAACAACTCTTTGCACAGAAAAATCCTTTAAATGCTTCCGTTTCTAAAAAAGCCGATGCCATTGAGCAAAAGGTAATTACATGGCGCCGTGATTTTCATCAGCACCCAGAGCTCGGAAATTTTGAAACCAGAACGGCTGGAATCGTTGCTAAACATTTAGAATCTTTAGGTATTAAAGTAACCACAGGTGTTGCAAAAACTGGAGTAGTTGGAATTTTAAAAGGCGGAAAACCTGGTCCTGTTGTAGCTTTAAGAGCAGATATGGATGGTTTACCGGTTACTGAAAGAGTAGATATACCTTTTGCATCAAAAGTTAAAACCCAATATAACGGACAAGAAGTTGGGGTAATGCATGCTTGTGGGCATGATAGTCACGTTGCAATTTTAATGGGCGTTGCTGAAGTACTTGCCTCAATGCAAAAAGACATTGCCGGAACAGTAAAATTTATTTTTCAACCTGCTGAGGAAGGTGTTTCTGCTGGGGAAGAAGGTGGAGCTGCTTTAATGATTAAGGAAGGCGTTTTGGAAAATCCAAAGGTCGATGTGATTTTTGGTTTGCATATTAATTCTCAAACGGAAGCAGGAGATGTTACTTATCGTCCGGGTGGAACGATGGCTGCTGTAAATGATATGAAAATTACGGTTACTGGTCGTCAGGCACATGGTGCATATCCATGGAGCAGTATAGATCCGGTTGTGATTTCCGCACAAATTGTAAACAACTTACAAACCATCGTAAGTAGAAACTTAAATGTTACAGAAAATCCGGGCGTAGTAACTATTGGCGCAATTAACGGAGGTGTTCGCTCTAATATTATCCCCGAAAAAGTAGAAATGCTTGGTACGGTTCGTAATTTTAGCAAAGAAGACGAAGCAATGTTTATTGATAGGATTAAAACAATCGCTTCGAAAACAGCCGAAGCAGGTGGTGGAAAGGCAGAAGTTAAAATCCCATACAGTAATCATTATCCTGTAACCTTTAATAATATCGCTTTAACTGAAAAAATGCTTCCAAGTATGCAAGCCACAGCTGGAGCAGCACATGTAAAACTTAAACCACCTGTTACAGGTGCCGAAGATTTTTCTTTCTTTCAAGAGAAAATCCCTGGTTTATTTGTGTTTTTAGGTGGAATGCCAAAAGGTAAAGATCCATTAAAAGCAGCATCACATCATACTCCTGATTTTTATCTAGATGAAAGTGGTTTTGTTTTGGGTGTTAAGCTTCTATCGAACTTAACGCTTGATTACATGGCGATGAAGAAGAATTAGCCAATTGATTAATTAGCATATTAATAGTACGCTAATTTTAACCATTTCGTCATTGCGAGGCACGAAGCAATCTCTAAACCGAAATAGATTGCTTCGTGCCTTGCAATACGGATTAGGTGTGAATAAGATTTAGCTAATTAACGAATTACTAATAAGCTAATTTATATATTTGCGATATGACTAAAGAACAAATACAGGATTTAAGAGACAGAATAACGTCTCTGAGGAGGCATCTTTGACGTCGATGAATTACTTTACGCTATTCGCGAAGAAGAAAAATTAACAATGGCACCCGATTTCTGGGAAGAGCCAAAAAAGGCAGAAAAAATTCTCGCAGAAATCAGTTCCAAGAAAAAGTGGACTGACGGTTTTGAAAATGCAAACAGTGCGGTAGAAGATGCTGCGGTGATGTTTGAATTTTTTCAATCTGGAGATGCTACTGAAGCAGAACTAGAAGAACTTTTTGAAAGCAGTAAACAAATCGTATCCGATTTGGAGCTAAAAAATATGCTCCGTACAAAAGAAGATCAACTATCGGCGGTGATGCAGATTACTGCTGGTGCAGGCGGTACGGAGAGTTGCGATTGGGCATATATGCTTATGCGTATGTATATGATGTGGGGCGAAAAAAATGGCTATAAAATCACTGAACAGGATAGTCAGGAAGGTGATGTTGCAGGTATAAAATCTGTAACACTACAGTTCGATGGCGATTTTTCTTACGGATATCTGAAAGGCGAAAATGGTGTACACCGTTTAGTTAGAATTTCTCCTTTCGATTCAAATGCCCGCAGGCATACCTCCTTTGCTTCAGTTTATGTTTATCCATTGATAGATGAAACGATTGATATTAACATTAACCCGGCTGATGTTGAATTTGAAACCTTTAGAGCCGGTGGCGCTGGTGGTCAAAACGTAAACAAGGTTGAAACCGCTGTTCGTTTGTACCATAAACCTTCTGGTATTATTATCAAAAACCAGGAATCAAGATCGCAGTTGCAGAATAAAGAAAATGCTTTACGTTTATTAAAATCTCAACTTTACGAAATCGAGCAGCGTAAACGTAATGAGGAAATTGCCGCAATAGAAGGTTCAAAGAAAAAAATTGAGTGGGGTTCGCAAATACGTAGTTACGTGTTAGATGATAGAAGAGTGAAAGATCATCGCACAAATTTTCAGACCTCAAATCCGCAAGCTGTTTTAGATGGCGATATTGATGGCTTTTTAAAGGCTTATTTAATGGAATTTTAAATCTGTTATTATGAAAAAGGTTTCTCTGTTGTTTATTTTAAGTGTATTAATGATGTTAAATTTAAATGCACAAGAAATCATCCCATTATATAATGGTGTGGTTCCTGGTTCAAAAGCTTCTACTACTTACACCGAAGTAATACAAAGGGGAACTGATGGCATATCAAGGATTAGCAAAGTTACCGAACCTACAATAACTGTTTTTGAAGCCCCTGCAGAAAAAGCAAATGGTACAGCTGTAATTATTTGTCCGGGTGGGGGTTATGGTATTTTGGCAATAGACCACGAAGGTTATAATGTAGCCAAAAGGTTTAATGAAATAGGCGTAACTGCCTTCGTTTTAAAATATAGGTTGCCAAGCGATGAAATTATGGTTGATAAAACCTACGCACTTTTGCAAGATGTTGAGCAAGCCATTTATCTGGTTAGAAAAAATGCAAAAAAATACCATGTGAAGAGTAATAAAATCGGAATTATGGGTTTCTCTGCTGGTGGGCATTTAGCCTCAACTTTATTGGCACATTACGATGATGTTAAAATAGAAAATAAGGAGAAAATTAACTTGCGACCAGATTTTGCAGTATTGGTTTATCCTGTTATAAGTTTTGAGGAATCGGTACATACCGGAACCATGAAAAATTTATTGGGTTCTGAACCAAAAGATGAATTGAAGCATTATTTTTCGGCTAATCAAAACATAAATAAAAAAACACCACCCACATATCTGGTTCATGCAAAAGATGATAAATCGGTTCCTGTTGCCAATAGCATCTTATTAAATGAAGCTTTAAAAAAGAATGGTGTTAAAAGCGAAATGTACCTCTACGAACAAGGTGGGCATGGTTTTGGCCTGAAAAATAAAACTTCAGATGTAGATTGGTTTAATCTTATGGCCAACTGGATGAAAAAGGAAAGATTTTAAATCAGTAGAATTTGAAAATCAAAGGTTAGTTACTTTTGGCGGGATTCAGCCCCGCTAAACGCTGTAGCCCTCATTTCATTTCGGGGCTGCCGCTGATATCGGGTTTAATATTTACGGTTCTGCGCCCAAAACCTACAAGAAAGCACAACCATTGCCCCATTAGCCCCGGTTGTAGCGTTACCCTGCAGCAAGGAAGGAACTGACGAAGCGAAGCGTATAAGCGAAAAACGGGAAGAAATTTACCGAATTGTACTGTTTTTGCGCTTCAAATTAAAGTTTTATTGCCTTATCAATCTCATCTAACAAACCATTCGAATAAGAATCTTCGGTAAGTTCCCAAAACATAATGCCGTTGAGTTTTTGATTGATTACATACTTTGTTTTGAAAGCAATCGACTTAGCATCATCAAAAGTTACAAGTTGCATGTTTTGAGCATTGTAATAATATGGTGCTTTGGCCACATCATCCCAGAAATATTTATAACCATTTGCCTCGGTAAACTCAGTTTTAAAAGATTTTGATGCAATGCCTTTTAGAAACTTGGTTGGTTGATATAAACCATTATTCGCGTTGGTAGTATTTTGGAAAACTCTTGCATAAAATGCAGCACCAAGCGCAATTTTATTAGCTGGTACGCCATAAGCAAGCATAGCTTTTATACCGTAATCGGCAGAGAGTTGCGGTTGCTGTGGAGTAGAATATAACGGAGTATGGTGCCCACTAGTTGTTGCATATCCGCTTACCAAATCATAACTCATCAAATTAACACGATTAACCAAAGGCATAACCTTATCCCATTCAAAGCAAGAATCTAAACAGTTTTTTGTTCCGCCTGCGGCGAAACTAATTTCAGCTTTTTTGCCCAGGCTTTTGCGTAATTCCCGAACCAGTTCGGTAAAATTCTGCTTATCTGCTTCCTGGTATTTGTGCCCAGGGTGACCAACAACCGCTGGATATTCCCAATCAAGATCTATACCATCAGCCTTGAAGAAATCCAACAAAGATTTTGTGGTTTTGGCAAAGGTTTTTCTACCATCGGCTCTGCTAAAAACTTCTGAACACGGAGCACAGCCACCCCAACCGCCTAAGGCAATCATTACTTTTAAATCTGGATTGCGCTTTTTTAAGTCAACCATTCTAGTAATAAGAGCTGAGTCTTTTGCTGAATGAATGTTAATGCTGTCGCCTTTTAAATTTGCAAAACTGTAAATCAAATGGCTAATTTTTTCAATCGGAAAACTATCGATTACGGTGCCGTTACCTGTGTAATAGGCTATAATATTGGGTTTTGGTGTTTTTTGAGCAACAAGTCTTTGTCCGAAACAAATGATGCAAATAATAATTAATAGGGCTGATTTTATTTTATTTTTTATCATTTGCATAAAGTTTTTATTGGTCTGGTTTATTTTCGTCTTTAAGAATATTTTGTAGCTGATTTAATTCTGCAACTTTTTCTGTTGCACCTGCATTTTCATAAGCTGATATTAGATTTCTAAGCACTCTCCTGATGATATCTGTATTGCTGCAAGGGCGATAATATTCGGGCATGGACTCTAAGTTTAACTGACGTAGAAACTGGTCGACATCATGTTTTCCGAAAATATTACCACGGTTAAAAGCATTTATGTAAAAAAGCACACCATATTCGGTGCTTTCCTGTTTACTTTCATCAATAAAACCTAAAATAAAATGCTGAGGAAGGTTGATGCCGTAAATTGGCAAATCGAGTTTTTGTGCAATAGTTGAATAGATGATGGCTAAAGAAATTTGGTTGCCTTTTTTACTTTCTAATACTTGATTAAGGTAAGAATTTTGAGGGTCGTGGTGGTTTTTTGTGTTTCCGCCGAAACCATACTGTTGGTACAAAACATGGTTAATAAGTTTCACTTTTTCTACAGAACTCATTTCGTACTGTAAACCAAGCCAGATTTCCCTTTTAATTTCTTCGAGTTGAATAATTACTTTTTGCTCATCTAAATCGGGATATTGGTAACGATTGATAATTAACGCACCCTGCAATAAATCGAAAGCACCACTAAGGTACCATAGATTTAAATCTTCTTTAACGGCATTAAATTGTATTTGATGAACTATATTTTCAATCCTTTCTTGCATTAAGCCATCGAAAGACTGTTCCCAGGCATTCTCCAGGAAATGAATAACTTCTCCACCGTACTCTAAAAGTTTCCTTTCTACATGATGATAGACTTCTTCATCAGGATCATCGAGTAATTTTACTAAAGCGCTTATCTCTGCGTTATTTTCCATAAAACATACATTGGTTTGCGGCGTTTAATTACTTTTGCAATATATGATAATTCAATTTATTTCAGATTATTTAAAGCACCGGTTGACGGCTAAAACCAGACATGGAACGCATTCGCCATTCGTTTATAAGTTAGCCGACGAGGTAATTTACGATTTTAACAACAAATCCGAATACAAAAATATAGAAGCGCAACGAAAAAAACTTTTTAATGACGATTCTGAAATAACGGTTACAGACCTTGGAGCAGGTTCGCATATGAATAAGAATCGTGTTAAAAAAGTTAGCCAGATTGCAAAAAATGCGCTTAAAAGTCCGCAGCTAGCACAGCTGATTTATCGCCTTGCTGAAAATACGAAACCAAAAACTGCGATAGAACTTGGTACATGTTTAGGAATTACTTCTGCATATTTGGCAAAGGCTAATCCCGAAGCGCAAATTATAACAATAGAAGGTTGCCCCGAAACTGCCGGAGTAGCCAGTAATAATTTTAAGGATTTAGATTTAAACAATATTGAGTTACACGTAGGTAATTTCGATTTACTTTTACCTGATATTATTGCAAAGCAGCCTACATTAGATTTTGTTTACATTGATGGTAACCATAGAAAAGATGCCACGCTAAATTATTTTAAATGGTGTTTACCAAAAGTAACAGAAAATTCGTTGCTTATTTTTGATGATATTTACTGGAGCAAAGGCATGAAAGAAGCCTGGAACGAAATTAAAAACCATCCTGATGTTACCGTTACTGTAGATTTATTTTGGATTGGTTTAGTTTATTTCAAAAAAGGACAGGCTAAAGAGCATTTCAAATTAAAATTTAAGCAATAGTAAACTAATGGAAACTGAACCAAAGTTAACCGGCATCCAAAAAAGATCGGCATTGTATATTCTCTTGCTGAGTTTGGTTATTGGACTGGCAGCATATTTTGGTTCTCTTTTGATACAAATGGATGGCTTAACTCATATTATGTTGGGGTGGGATGTTTTCTGTATCATTTTAATTTCGCTTCATTGGTATATGTTTTTTAACACTTCTGCTTCAGAAACTCATTTAAAAGCTAAAAAACAGGATGAAACCCGAGGTGAAATTTTTGCAATTGTACTCGTTTCAACATTTGCAGGGATGTTAGCAGTTGTATTATTATTACTTAACCAAAGCATTAAAACCCTCGATTTAGTTATTGCCATATCAGGAATGTTTCTTTCCTGGGCTTTGGTTCATACTACTTTTGCCATGCGGTACGCCCATTTATTTTATGGCGATGATAAAACCAAAAAAGGTGGTTTAGATTTTCCGAATGATGAAGCACCTGATTTTATTGATTTTGCTTATTTTTCTTTCGTTATCGGTATGACCTTTCAGGTTTCTGATGTCGAAATTTCTTCAAGAAACATCCGCAGGCTTGCACTATTGCACAGTATAATTTCTTTTATTTTTAATACAGTTATTGTTGCGCTAACAATTAACGCTTTAGCAGGGTTGAGTAAATGAGTTGTACGTTATAAGTATTAGGTTATAAGTATACAGTATAAAGTATGCTGTCCTTAACTCTTGCTCTGCGGCAATATAGACTTTGGGATATCTCATCATCTCGATTGAGCTCCAATCCCCGAATTCGGGAGAGAGAGACTCAAATTCCTCACTTTAAAAGATTTCTCGGCCTCGCTCGAAATGACGGTTATATACTTTAGTCATTTCTAAAATCTTAATCTAATGGAGACACAGATCATGGCTACACAGAATCGATTTCTCACTAAACAGTCCGTTAATTT
>JADMIO012785003.1_pt1 | contig 14387 bp, 11 predicted proteins | sample 8958161 | NCBI WGS metagenome assembly JADMIO01 (sample SAMN16585339, study PRJNA669376) | soil metagenome | isolation source: Crop rotation soil | place: USA: Cullars Rotation, Alabama | collected 2011 | reverse complement strand
GGAGGGGGCAGGGCGAGACGAGGGGTTAGTCGGCGGAGGGGGCAGGGCGAGACGAGGTCGGGAGGCGAAGGAGCGGGGCGAGCGGCGAGGCTTGGCGGTTATCTAAGCCGGAGGGACGCCGCGCTTTTGTGAGTTTTGGCGCTCGAGCATCCAGCCGGGGTATTCGCCCGGTAGAGCGCTGGCGGCGTCGAGCCGTGCGATCTGTTCAGGGGTCAAGCTGACCTTCACCGCTGCCAAGTTGTCGACCAGCTGCTCGCGCGTTTTGGCCCCGATGAGCACGCTGGTTACGAATGGCCGGGTGAGCTGCCAGGCCAGCGCGAGCTGCGCCACCGAGTGCCCAGACTCGCTCGACACTTGCCGCAGGGCGCCGAGCACGCTGCGCAGCCGCGTGTCGTCCACGGGAGGAAAGTCGTATTTGGTGCGGCGCGCACCCTCTGGCCCTGGCTTGTCGGGATCGAACTTGCCGGACAACAGGCCACCCGCCAGCGGGCTCCACGGCAGAATGGCCAAGCCTTCGCTCTGGGCCAGCGGCGCCAGCTCGCGCTCGATGTCGCGGCCGGCGATGGAATAGTAGACCTGCGCGCTCTGAAAACGCGCCAAGTTGCGAGCCTCGGCGAAGCCGAGCGCTTTCATGGCCAGCCAAGCCGGCAGGTTGCTGAAGCCCACGTAGCGCGCCTTACCGGAGCGCACGACGTCGTCGAGCGCGCGCACCGTTTCTTCGATGGGCGTCACCGGGTCGAAGCCGTGAATTTGGTACAGGTCGACGTGGTCGAGCTGCAGGCGCTGCAAGCTGTTGTCGATGCTGGCGAGAATGTGAGCGCGAGAAAGGCCGACTTGGTTGACGCCTTTGCCGACGCTGCCGCGCACTTTGGTTGCCACCACCACTTGCTCGCGCGGGCGCCCGAGCGATTTCAAGGCGGCGCCCAGCAGGCGCTCGGACTCGCCTTCCGAGTAGACGTCGGCGGTGTCGATGAAATTGACGCCGCCGTCGAGCGCGGTGCCGACCAGCGATTCGGCCTCGGTTTGCCCGAGCTTGCCGACGACCTCCCAGAAACCCTTGCCGCCGAACGTCATCGTGCCGAGGCATAGCTCGGACACGTAGAGCCCCGTTCTTCCCAGCAGGTTGTAACGCATGGCGAGCTACGTAGAGCCCTTGCCGGGCCGCCGCAACTGGGCTGTCCTGAATGGATGCGAACGCCCGCCAAGCGAGCGAAGGAAAGGCAGACCGGCTCGAAACCCGACGGCAATTCTTTCGAGCGGATTCGGCGAGCGGTGGGCAAGATTCCGCGCGGTCATGTCATGACGTACGGCGAAGTCGCGGCCGCGGCCGGCATGCCCGGTGCCGCCCGTACCGTGGGCTACGCCATGCGCGCGCTCGGCGCGACGGTGCCGTGGCAGCGTGTGCTGGGACGGCGCAACCCCAAAAGCGCGCACATCACGATTCGCGATCCGCGCAGCAAAGCCGAGCAGCGTCGCCTGTTGGAGAAAGAGGGCGTCGTGTTCGATGCTCGCGGAGGCATCAACCTGGCGGACTTTGGATGGCCGCCGCAGCGTGCCAAGCTGACGCCCCGCAAGCGTTAGGCGTCGTCACCACCGCTGGCGAGTTTTTGCTCGTACAGTGAGCGCACGAAGGCGAGGGTATCCGCCTCGCTCGCCGGCTTGTCTTCGCGGTAGCGGCGCACGCGCGCGAAACGCAACGCCATGCCACCCGGATAGATCGGGCTTTGCTGCAGGCCGTCGAAGGCGATTTCGACGACCAGCTCGGGGCGAACGTACACGACCCAATCGTTCTCGCTCGTCGCCAATTCACGCAATTTTTGTGTCTGCCACGCCAGTGTTTCGTCGGTCAGGCCCTTGAAAGTCTTGCCCAGCATCACGAAGCTGCCGGTCTCGGGATCGCGGGCGCCGAGGTGCAGATTGCTGAGCCATCCCTTGCGCCGACCGCTACCCCACTCGGCGGCCAGCACGACGAGGTCGAGCGTTGGAGCTGGCTTTAGCTTGAGCCAGCCGGCGCCGCGGCGGCCGGCTTCATAGCTGGAGGTCAAACTCTTGGCGACGACGCCCTCGTGTCCGCTTTGCAGGGCCGCGAGCATCAGCGCCTCGCCCGCTTCGACGCTGTCGACCTCAGTGCGGGCAACGCGAGACGCCGCAGGCACGGCGGCGGTCATGGCCGCCCAACGCTCCGCGTTGTTGTGCTCTACCAGCACGTTGCCGTTCAGGTACAAGCAGTCGAAGAAGAAGGCGCTCAGCGGTAGACTTTGGGCGAGCTCTTCTACCGCAAGCTTTCGCCCAAAGCGGCGCATCGTCACTTGAAAGGGCAGGGGGCGGCCGTCGGGCGCGAGCGCGATGGCTTCGCCGTCCAGTACAAGGCTTTCGGCGTCGAACGAGCGAACAAGCGCGACGACCTCTGGCAATGCGTCAGTCAGCTCGTTGCCGTGACGAGAATAGATGGCAACGCGCTCGCCCGAGCGGTGCACCTGAATGCGCGCGCCGTCGAGCTTTTGCTCGAAAGCGCAGGGCGCCAAGCGGCTGACCGCGTCGGCGACGTCTTTGGCCGTCTGGGCAAGCATGGGGCGGAGTGGACGGAACAGCTCCACGCTGAGCGCGGCCAGCGCGGCTTCGCCACCCGTGAGCGCCAGCACCGCGACCTCGGTGGCGTCACCCGCGAACAACATGGCACGCCGCAGCGCAGGCGCCGCGATACCGGTCGCTTGCCCCAACGCGTCGACCACCAAAGCTTCTAGCGCGCCCTGCCGCAGCTCCCCGAGCATCAAGCGCGTTACGAAGTCTCGCTCGCTGGTGCTCAGCCGCGCGAACAGGCCACGCAGCAGCTCGTCGCGCCGCTTGTTCGAGCCTTTGCCGGTGAGTTGCGACAGCTCTTGAAAAATCGCGTCGAGCTCGCTGACGGTCACGGTCGAGTCGACGTCGGCGGTGCTTGGACCAGGCAGCTGCTGCAGCACCCGGTACCCCACGCCCAGCTTGCCTTGGCGTAAGTCTCCGCGCAGAAAGCCGATCGTGGAACGAACCTCGGCCGGCTCGAGCCCACCCAGCAGTCGAGCGAGCCGTTCCGTCTTTTGTTTGCGCGAACGCGTGGCCGCCACGTCTTGCGAGGCGGCCACGATTTCTGCCAGTTTCAACATCACCCTCTCCTCATAAGTGGAGCCGTGCGTGAAGGGTGGCAAGGGCCAGCGTGCCACGCGTCTGCCGGCGGAGACCTTGAGTCTTGGGGGGCATTTCTGCCACCATGCCGCGCCGATGGGCAAAGCATCGAAGCGCGAAACCAACGCAGCCGTCCTGAAGCAGGCAATGATTCGGCGGCTGCCGCGTCGCCTGCAGTGCTCGGGCGAGCTCGGGTTGCCCGCCGTGCCAGCCCTGCTCGAGCACTACGTCAAAATCTTCGACGGCATTTGGGAGGGCGTGGGTAGAAAATTCACGCCGCCCGAGCTCGACGAGTTCCGCAAGTCGCTCGCCGCGCGGCTCGAGCAAGCGTTCGAGGCGTCGTCCAGCTCGAAGGTCGTCGTCACCTATCAGACCGACCCTTCGCCCAAGACGAGCTTGACCTGGAAGATCGTCGCCATGAAGGCGGACTTCACCGACGAGTACAAGTACTGGGTCGACACCCGTACACCGCCGCTGTTCGGTAAAGATCCGGACGCCAAAGCCGTGGACGTGGCGCGCTCGCTCGGCGCACCCGCTGATGTCAGCATCTTGGACGTAGGCGCGGGTACGGGCCGCAACACGTTGCCGCTGGCGCGAGAAGGGTTCGCGATCGACGCGCTCGAGCCGGCCAACGCGCTGTGCACCATTTTGCGCGAGACGGTGAGCACCGAAAACCTCTCGGTGGGCGTGGTCGAAGGCAGCATTCTCGACCCTGCGCTGGAGCTGCCGCGCCCGCAGTACCACATGCTGCTGCTTTCCGAGGTCGTGGCCTCGCACTTTCGCAGCGTGGAGCAGCTCAGGCAGCTGTTCGAGGCCGCGGCGACGCGGCTGCTGCCAGGCGGTCTGTTGGTCTTCAATGCGTTTTTGAGCGACGGCGGTTACAAGCCCGACGACATTGCGCGTCAATTGTCGCAGGTGCTGTGGTGCTGCCTGTTCACTCGTCACGATCTCGAGCTGGCGTCGAAGGGGCTGCCCTTCGAGCGCCTCGCCGACGAAGCGGCCGCCGAGTACGAACGCCAGCACCTACCCGAAGGGCAATATCCTTCCACGGGTTGGTACGAGGGGTGGTGCGGGGGGCAGGACTTGTTCGACTTGCCCGCCGAGCGGCCGCCGATGGAGTTGCGCTGGTTGGTCTATCGAAAGAGCTGACTTTGGCGCGAGGCTCTTGGTAGGTTCGGCGCCATGCCGAGCGAGTCGGTTCGGCCGTCAGCCGAAGTCGTGCCACGCCTCACCATTCGCGATCCCGATCAGTGGCTCGCCGTCGTGTGTTGGCTGGTGGTCGCGTTCGCTTCGCTCCAGATCTTGCTGTTCTCGTTTGGTCGAGATCAGGGCATCTACGGGCTAGTCGCCGACGTGATGCTCAAGGGCGGCATGCCCTACCGTGACGCTTGGGACTTCAAGCCGCCGGGCATCTTTTTGGTGTACGGCCTGGCGCAGGGCCTGTTCGGCAAGTCGATGCTTTCCATCCGCTTGCTGGAGGTGATCGGCCTCGTTGCTACCGTGTTCGGCTTTCAGCGGCTGGCGCAGGTATTCTTCGACAAGCCCAAGGCCGGCCTAGTGTGCGGAGCCGTAGCGGCGTTGGTGCACGCCGAGCTCGAGTTTTGGCACACCGGCCAGCCGGAGACATTCGGCGGCTACCTCACGGTGGCGGCGCTGGTGGTGGCGACGCTGGAGCTGCCTCAGAACCGCCGCTGGCTGGTTCCGTTCGGCACTGGCGCGCTGTTCGCTTTGTGTGCGTTGTTGAAGCCTCCGCTGGGCGGTGGCATCTTGGTCTGCGGAGCCTACTTGGTGTCGCGCGAGCAAGCGCATGCGGCCAAGCTGCCCAGGCTGGTGCGAACAGGGCTGCTGATAGGCGCGGGCTTTGCCACGCCCATCTTGCTGGTGTTCGCTTGGATTGCGGCGCGCGGAGCCTGGCCGGCGTTTTGGTGGACTTTTCGCGAGTTCGTACCCGGGTACACCAAGCTGAATTGGGCGGAGGCGCACGCCTCGGCTTGGCTGTATTACGCGCTCGAAGAAGCCTTCTTGAAGTTCTCGGCGCTGTCGGCTTTTGGATTCATTGCGGCCATCGCCATGTCGCCGCTGCACGCGCGCGAGCGTGAAGGCATCTACTTGGTGCTGGGCATCATTGCCATCCAAGTGACCGGCATCGTGATGCAGGGCAAATTCTTCCCATATCACTACGCCGCCACGCTGTTGATGATCGCGTTCATGGCCGGCCTGGGCCTGTACAAGTTGTATCGGCGCTGCTTGCTTTCGGGGCCCGGCAGCATGTTGGCGCTGGCCGCGTTCGTGGTCGTGGCCATCGACATGCGCGACGGCGCGCGTGACCTGCCGCAGGGTTTTTGGGACCGCACCAAAATGCGCACGGCGTTCTTGCTCCGTCGCGCTCCCTTTCAGAGCCGCGTCGAGCTCGACCGGGAGCTCAGCTACGTCGCCGACTACAATTTGGACGCCGATCGCCAGGTAGCGCTCGACGTGCGCTCACGCACGGGTAGCAACGACTCGCTGTTCATCTGGGGCTTCGAGCCTTCGATCTACTTTCTGGCGGAGCGCCCGCTCGCCAGCCGTTGGACGTACGACGTGCCGCAGCGCTCGCCCTGGCAGCGCGGCTACGCCCGGCGAGAGCTGCTCAAGGACTTGTCGGTCAACCGTCCCAAGATCATCGTCGTCGAGCGACGCGACGTCTTCCCGTCCGTTACCGGCAGCCCGCTCGATTCGAAGGACGAATTGCCCAATTTCCCGGAGCTCAAGGCGCTGATCGACAACCAGTACCGAAAAGTGCGGGAAATCGAAGACTTCGAGATCTACGAGCGCTCCGAAATCGGCGGCTGAGAGCGCGCCGGCACGCGGCGGGCCGGAGGCTAAAGGGATCAGCCACCCGGCTGCCGGACATGGCTGAGCGTCCGCTTTGCGTCATATCGTCACGCCGTCGGCCCCGACTGAACATTTCGCATGGGGCGGCGAGAAGGTGGACACGAAGCGGCGCCCTTCTAGGAGATCCCGTGAAGCAAACCCTGCGAAATTCTTTCCTTGTAGCCGCGTTCGCTCTGACCTCTTTCCAAGCGGGCTGCTCTGGAGAGGACGTTGGCCCTGCGATTGGTGGCGCTGGCTACCCGACGACCACCAACACCGCCGGTACCCCCGCATCCAGCGCGGGTAGCTTCACGACGACCGCCGGTACCAGCTCCAGCGGCACCAGCTCGGGCGGCACCGGCACCTCGTTTGGTGGCACGTTCGCCAACTCGGGCACCTTTGGCATGGTCGGAACCGAGACGGGCGGCACCGCCGTGGGCGGCACGGGCACTGGCGGCGCCGCTGGCACTGGCACTGCCGGCACCGGTACGGCCGGCACGGCAACGGGCGGCACGGCCGCGGGCGGCGACTTTCCGGCGAACTGCCCGGCACCTTCGACGACCGCACATGGCGCGACCCCGCTGACCAACACCTGCTTTGGCGCCAAAGCCAGCGACTGCGCGATGACCAACGACAACATGAACCCGCCGACGCAGGCCATCGACGCCGCCGGCATCACGACGCGCTTCGCGACGGGCGTGAAGATGACCGCGAGCAAGCTGTTCACCTTCGACGTGGATCTTGGCTCGGCCGTCATGGTCAACGGTGTCCAGGTGGCTTCGGAAGCCGGCAAGATGGACTACGCGCCGCAGCTCGAGGTCTCGGTTTCCACCGACGGCACGACTTTCACGCCGGTGGCCTGCGGCGCAGGCGCCGTCACGACCGACTTCTCGTTCACGGCTACCAACGCGCGTTACGTGCGCCTCGTACAGCACGGCACCGCCGACGCCTGGTGGTCGATCTGGGATTTGAAGGTGTACGCCGCGAGCGGCGCAACCTGCGCTGGCGGCGGTACCCAGATGAACACCTGCACGACTCCGCACACGCAGTAGCGGAGGCGAGCAGTAGTCGGGCGCTTCCGCTTCCGCTAGAAGCGGAAGCGTGACCAAGCGCGCCTTTGGCAGCCAGCTCGCGGTTGCCGCGCCCGCGGTTGCCGCGTTCGTGTTGGCGGAGGCTATCGCGAGCCGCAGCCGACCCGTGGGCGATTCGCGGGGCGGGGCGGCGCTGGGGTTGCTGTGGACACTCGGCCTGTGGGCGCTACCGGCGGCATTGGCGGCATTGCTGCTGGCTTGGGCGTTGGCTGCGCTGTGCGACGAAGAAACGATTGCGGAGGCGTTGCGAGCCCACTGGGCAGAGCCAGCGCGGCGTGACGCGCTGCTGGTTGGCCTGCTCGTGGGGTCGGGCCTCCTGGTTTGGGTGTACGCGGTGGCACGCGCTGGCGCGCGCTTTCACAACCTAGAGCTGGCGTCGGCGCTCACGGCGCTGTCGGCGCTGGGCGGCGCCGTGCTCTTGAGCATAGCTGGGCTGGAGGGCTTCCGCGCGCTTCGCCGCCGGCGTGCGGCGGGCCAGAGCTTGCGGGCGTTGCCAGTGCTGGCGTTCGGTTTCGCGCTGCTGGTGCTGGTATGGTTGACCCTGACGTGTCGCGCTGGCCTGGCCCAGCTCGAGCCGCGCTTGCTGGCCGCGCCGCTCGGATTTTTGGTGAGCTTGGGCGCCTGTGACGGCTCCGAACGGCTGCGGAGCCGCGCGCCTCTCGTGGCCAAGGTTGGCGCGGGCGTAGCGGCTCTTGTCTGGGCGTCGCTTCTGGTCGGAGGCTCACGCGCCCACGGCGCGCTGGCCCAACAGGGGTCGTGGTCGAAGGTTTTACTCGGCTCGCTGCAGCAGCTCAGTGACTTCGACCGCGACGGTTACTCCAGCTTCTTGGGTGGCGGTGACTGCGCGCCGTTCGACGCGGCCGTCAACCCGAGCGCAGTCGAGATTGTGGGCGACGGAGTCGACAACAACTGCGTCGCGGGCGACGGCGGACGCGCGCTGGAACCGCGCCGGCCAAGCTGGGGGCAAAGCGCGCACGGGTCGCCGTCGAAGCTGCACGTGGTCGTCGTCACGATCGAAACCTTGCGCCAGGATCACGCGTCCGTCGTACAGGCCGCGCACGACACGACGCCCACGCTGCGCTCGCTGGCCAAAGAGTCGTGGGTGTTCGAACGCATGTACAGCGCGGCGCCGTTGACGCGCCTGGCGTTGGCGTCGCTGTTCAGCTCCTACGCGCCGTCGGAAATCGACTGGCTCGCGCAAGCGCCCGAAAAGCGCATGCGTCGGCTGGGGCCGAAGACGCCGTGGCTGCCCGAGCTGCTGCGCGCGCGCGGATACGAAACCATCGCGGTGCTGAGCGATTTCTCGGCCTTCACGCCGCAAGAAGACGCTGGTTTCGAACGTGGTTTTCAGCGGTACGACATCTCTACCAAGCTCGAATACCGAGGCGGCACCATGTGGGGCTTTCCGGCGGCCCAGCAGGTCGACAAGGCGCTGGGCTACGTGGAGCATGCCGAGCGGCCATTCTTTCTGTGGCTCCACCTGTTCGAACCGCACTACCGCTACGAGCAACCGCCCGACGCGCCCGTGTTCGGAACGGACGAGCAGTCGCGCTACGACGCCGAAATCTGGCACGCCGATCACCAGCTGGGTCGCTTGATCGAGGGCCTACGCAAGTTGGGCGTGTGGGACCAGACGCTGCTCCTGGTGACGGGCGACCACGGCGAAGCCTTTGGCGAGCACGGCGACCGCTGGCACGGCTCGAATTTGCACGACCCTCAGCTGCGTCCAGCCGCTCTTCTGCGTGTGCCCGGCGTCAACGGCAAGCGCGTCGCGCCCAGCGTCACCTTCACCGATTTGGCACCGACCTTGGCGCGCGTGCTCGGTGACCGTCAAACGTTCGACCAGTTGCGCGGACGTAGCTTGGCGCCCTTGATGCACCACGACCGCTTGCCCAGCGACCAACAAGGCTTCGTAGCCGAAAGCTTTTCGGTCGACGACGGCCACGCTTACCAAGCCGCCTGGATCGCCTACCCGCTCAAGCTCATCTACGTCGAGACCGGTCGAACCTTCACTTTGTACGATCTGGAGGCCGATCCGGCTGAACAGCACCCGCTCGACCCCAGCCAAGATCCGCGCGCCGCCCCGCTCGTGCACGAGCTCACCGGCTACCTAGAACGCGCACGCGCGGCGCGGTAGCGTCGCGTTACGTCTCGAGATTCGCGGATCTCCCGTCTCCCCGCCTAGGAAGAAACTCAAAGCCCCCTCGCGCAATCCAAAAGTCAGTTCGAGGTCGAACTCACTTTTGGATTGGTGAAACCCCTCTGGGTGCGCAACCCGTTTCATTTCCTCAGGGCGGCCCGGTCCCCGCCATCCGCGACTCCCTGTGAATCTCGATCTCGAGCCGCCCGGCGTTGCCCGGAACCACCACGAAAGTTTCTGCGATTGGGGCTGCGGGTTGGCAGCCCATTCTTCGATCGATCTAAGACGGAAGCGGAGCCGCCAAGATGCGACGGGCGACTTCGTCGAAGCGGGCGGCTACGACGTCGGGCACGATGGGCGAGCCGTTGCGTAGCGGGCACAGCTCGCAGCGGTTTTGCGCGAAGACGAGCGCTGAACGCAGCTTGGCGTGCTGGGCGGCTTCTACGTCGGTGGGGCTGTCGCCGATCATCCAACTTTGCGAAGGGTCGAAGTTGCCGTTGGCCAAGGCTCGCAGCAAAAGCCCGGGCTTGGGTTTGCGGCAGTCGCAGTTGGTGACAAGCTCTTGCGCGCCATGGGGGCTGCCCTCGGGGTGGTGCCAGCACACCTCCACGCTGGAGACGGTGATGCCCGCGTCTGCCAGCGCCGCGACCAGCGCGTGGTGCGTGCGGTGCACGGCCTCGACACTGAACTGGCCTTTGGCTGGCCCTGGTTGGTTGGTCGCGATTGCGAAGCCGAAGCCGGCCCCTTTGAGCAGCTGAAGGCCGTCCAGCACCCCGGGCAGCAGGCGCAGCTGCGAGGGTGACCACGCCACCGACGTCACGCCCGTTTCTTCGTCGCGCACGACGTCGATCAGCGTGCCGTCGCGATCCAAGATGATGCCAGGTCGCGTCGCGCTCATTCTGCCAGCTCCAAGCCGTGACCGAGCACCTTCATACTCCGGGCGGCGGCCTGATGTAAGGTGCGGACGTGCTGGCCCGGCTACGGCGAGAAATGTCCCTCGAGCGCGCGGCGGACTGGCTGGGGTTTGGCTGCGTGCTTTTGTGCATCGCCGTCGCGGTGCGCCCGGTGTTTCAGGATCTGGAGCTGTACGGTGGGCACGATTGGGACGAGATGAGCGCGCACCGCCTCCTGACGGTGAAGGCTTTGCTACGCTTCGGGCAGCTGCCGCTGTGGATGCCGTACGCGTGCGGCGGGTTTTCGGAGTGGGGCAACGTGCAGGGCGCCAGTAACCTGGTGTCGCCTTTTCTGCCGTTCTATCTCTTGCTCGAGCTGCGGCATGCGTTGCGGGTAGAGCTCGTGGGCACCGTGCTCGTCTCGGCGGTGGGCACGTGGCTGCTGGCGGGCCAGTTCACCCGCAGTGCAGCGGCGCGTACGTTCGCCTGCTTGGTGTTCGTGGCCAATGGCCGCTTCGCGCTGCAGGCCACTACCGGACACCTGTGGCACCTGCAGTATTGCGGTCTGCCGTGGGTGTTTTGGGCGTTCGAGCGGCTGTCGGCGGAAAAACGGCTCGCGCTCGGTCCGCTGTGCATCGGCGGAGCAGCGTTTGCGTTCATGGTCTACGCGGGCGGAATCTATCCGCTGCCGCACGCCGCGTTGCTGCTCGGCGTGTACGCGCTCGCTCGCGCCGCTTTGGAGAAGAGCTGGCCGCCGCTGGCTGCTTTGGCGGCGCTCGGCGGCGCGGGGGTGGGGCTTTCGGCGCCCAAGCTGTTTGCGGTGGCGCTCGACTTTGGAGAGCGGCCGCGACTGGTAGCTTCGACAGAGGCTATCGACTTTGCGGTGTTGTGGCAGGCGCTGGTCGCTCCCGGCCAGACACCTGGAGCTTCACCCATCGCGGTGCCGGCGTGGGGGTGGCACGAGTACGGCATGTACATCGGCTGGGCACCCACGCTGCTGGTGTTGCTGGGCACGGTGTGGTGGGCGCCGCGGCGCGAGCTGGCGCTCAAGCTGACCGCCGCGTTGGCGCTGGCGTTGGGCTTCGGCGCGTTTCACTCCTTTGCGCCTTGGACGCTCTTGCACCAGGTGGGGTTGTTCCGTTCGCAACACGTGCCCACGCGCTGGCTGTATCCGGCCCTGTTGCTGTTTGGCGTCGCGGCCGCATCGGCGTTTGGCCGCAGCGTGGAAAGGCTGCGGCAACGGCGAATCCTGGACTTGGCGCTCCTGGGTGGCTGTTTGCTGCTGGCTGTCGATATCGGCAGAGAGGCGAGCCTGTCTCTGGCTCACGCCTTTTGGATGCGCGCTCGCCCGCTGCAAGAAGCACCCCGGTTCGAGCAATTCGAGCGTACACCGCGCCGCTTGCAGTACCAACGCCGCGACTACGCGCCAGAGGCCGTGCCGGCAACGCTGGCAGGCGTGGGCGTGCTGCAGTGCACGATGCACGCGAGCCTCAATATCTGGGCGCCCAAGGCCGCCAATGGTCGACCTTTTGGCATGGGCGCGCGCGGTCGAGACGGCGCTGACTATCACGGCGAAGCGTTCACCGCGTCCGGCACCGGTACGGCCCAGGTCGTCGCGTTTTCACCCAACGAAATCGTGGTCGAGGTCGCGGGCGCGCGCGCAGGCGATCGCTTGGTCATCAATCAAAATTTCGATCCTGGCTGGCGAGTCGATGGTCGGACGACGGAGCCGTACCGCGACGCAATCGCGGCCAGCCTGACTGCCGGTAGTGGCCGCTATACGTTCCGCTTCTGGCCGCGCGGTCTCACGCTGGGTCTCGTCGCATTTGCGCTGACGTTGGGCGCGCTGGGCTTCTGCTACTGGCGACGCGCCAAGGCGGCGACATTGAGGCCGTAAGGAATGCCCAGCAGCCGCTCGATCCGGGCAGAAGCCGGGAAAATCCAGCGGTCGTAAAAACGCAAGCTGCCCGAGCCGAGCGCGCGTTGCTTCAACACGCGGCCGCTGACCAGCCACGGCAATACGCCCGCCAAATTGCCGTAGCGAACCCACTCCACGAAGAAGCCCGCGGCCTCCAACCGGCTTTGCAACAGGGATCGGGTGTAACGCCGCAAATGCCCGACCGACTCGTCGAGCGAACCGAACAGCTCGGCGCGGGCCGGCACGAACACCGCCAGGGCTCCACCGGGTCGCAAAGCTTCGTGCAGTAGGCGTAGGCAACCGACGTCGTCCGCCAGATGCTCGAGCACGTTCGACGACACCGCCGCGTCCAAGCTGCCGGCACCCTGCTGTTTCAAGTAAGTCTCGATGGTGCCGCAGAGCGGCGTCACTTGCGGCGAATCAGCAAAGCGCTGGCAAAGGCCCTCGTAGAGCGCAGGCTCTGGCTCCAGCGCAAAGACGCGAGTCGCTTGGCAACGCAAGCGCTCGCTGAGCACGCCCGTGCCGGCGCCGTGGTCCAGCACTTGGCCGGTGAGGGCTCGGCCGAATAGCCCGACAATCCAGTCGAAATAGGCGCGTTGCTCGTCGCGGCCCGAGAGACCGTAGGGCAGCGCGGCGGCGCGTTTCGTGGCCGAAGCGGGAGCCATGGCGAGCCTTTAATGCAACGCTTGCGCGGGAACAATCGTAGTATCGGGCCCGAGCATGTCGGCCTACAGCGCGCGTCGCTACACGTTCGCATCGTCGGCAAGCGTGCGCGCGGCGCGCGAACGGACCCGCTACGTTGCTTGCTCGGTGTGCGGTGACGCCAGCGCCCAGTACCTGTTCTTTCGCGGGGGCGTGCGCTTCGTTCGCTGCAACGGCTGCGGCTTGGTTTACGTGAGCCCGGTTGGCGACGCCGGCCCGTGTTACTTCGACGTGGCGGAGGTGGGGCGGTTGACGACGCCGCGCGACCGCGCCTACGCGCTCGAGGACTTGTCGCAGCTGATTCAGCGGCTGGCGCATGAGCACGCGGCACGGCGCGGCAGCCCACCTCGCCGCACCGTCTTGCTCGGTCGCTATTTCGACGAGCTCGTCGAGCTGCCCGAGCTGGCGGGGCTGGGGCTGGATTTGGTGCGGATAAGCGGGGCCGCCTTTGCGCGGCTGGCAGAAGAGTCGGACTTGGCGGCTTTTGCGTCGCGGTTGGCGGGCGCCGACTTGGTGATCTTGAACGAGCTTTTGGAGGCATGCTCGGACCCGGGCAAAGTCCTGCGCCAGGTCGCGGCAGCGCTACCGCCCCAAGCCGCCGTGGCAGTCGCCTATGCCGACGTGGCCTCGCTACCGGCTCGCCTGTTGCGCCGTCACTGGCCGGCTTTCTTCGACCTGAAGCGAGCCTTCTTCGGCTTGCCACAGCTGCTGCGTTTGGCGGAGTCGTGCAACCTGGGGCTGGTGGCGCACGCGGCTGCGCCGGCTCGTCGGACGCCGCGCTACGCGGCCGTACGGTTGCTCGACGCGCTGCCGCGTGCTCGTGGCTTGGAGCGTTGGGTACCGGTTGCGCCACGGCTGCCGCTCTTCACCGGCCTGCGCGTCGCTACCTTCGAACGCGTCGCCGGCGCCCGCCTTGCCCCCGAAAAGCTGTCGGTCGTGCTGCCGGTCTACGAGGAAGTCGCGACGGTCCGCCAAGTCATCGACACCCTGCTCGAAAAGCCGCTGCGTATCGCCAAAGAGCTCATCATCGTCGAAAGCGGCAGCCAAGACGGTACGCGCGAGATAGTCGCCGAGTACGCGAATACGCCCGGCGTGCGCGTGATTTACGAGCCCGCTCCGCGCGGCAAAGGGCACGCGGTCCGAACCGGGCTAGCCGCTGCTACGGGCAGCATCGTGCTGATTCAAGACGCCGACTTGGAGTACGACGTCGACGACTACGACGCGCTGCTCGAGCCCATCTTGCAGCGCCGCGCGAGCTTCGTGCTCGGCAGCCGCACGTTGGGGGCCGGTGACTGGAAGGTGCGGCGCTTTGCGCACGGCGCGCTGGCTGGCTTCGCGTTGAACGTGGCCCAAGTCGGCTTCGCCGCGACCTTCAACCTTTTGTACCAACAGCGCACCAGCGACGTGAACACCATGTTCAAGGTGTTTCGCCGCTCTTGTCTGGATACCGTACAGCTCACGAGCAACGGCTTCGAGCTCGACATCGAGCTGGTTTGCAAGCTGGTGCTGGCTGGTCACGCGCCGCTGGAGGTGCCGGTCAACTACGTCGCGCGCGACTTTTCGCAGGGGAAAAAGACTTTCCAGCACAGTGGGATCCGAAGCTTGGAATTCACGTGACTTGAAGTCGCGGC
>JADMIO010001381.1_pt1 | contig 14387 bp, 10 predicted proteins | sample 8958161 | NCBI WGS metagenome assembly JADMIO01 (sample SAMN16585339, study PRJNA669376) | soil metagenome | isolation source: Crop rotation soil | place: USA: Cullars Rotation, Alabama | collected 2011 | reverse complement strand
GAGCGACGAGGTTCTGCGGAGGTTCTTGCAGCTCGTCTCCGACCGGTCTGATCCCACGCAGTCGCTGCAGCGCGGGGTCTCGTTTCTGGCGACCGAGTTGGACCTCCCCCTTCTCGCGACCGGCCTCGGCGCGCGCGACGAACGCAGCGTTCGCACGATCACCGGCGGCGGGCACTTCTACGAGGCAAACGCCAGCCAGTTGGCCAGGGATCTCGCTGTTCCACGGGAGGGAGCGACCATGACCGCCCTGCGCAGCGGCAAGGCGGTCGTCGTCGACGACTACTCGCGGGCCAACAGTTCCGGCCCGGTCATCGACACGACCGCCGCGATGAGCTCGGCGAGCATCCCGGTCACCGACCGGGTCTGGCTGACCGCGTTCGCCGATGTGCCGGGGACACTCGACGAGCACGTGGTCTCCGTGCTGGAATCGGCTGCGCGGATCTTCCCGGCGACCCTGACCAGCTGAGGTTCCCCGCCAGGGTGCAACGGGAGCGACGGGACTCGAACCCGCGACCTCCGGCGTGACAGCGGCATGAAATCCCTGCAAATCGCATGTTTTTGCGGGTCCGGTACCGAGTTTGGATCGGTCTCGCCACGCCTGAGTTAGTCCCGATCGGTACCGGATTTGGTACCGGCGGCGCGCCTCTCTCGTCTTGTAAGAACAGGACGAGAGAGGAGAAACGATGTACGCAGATGATTTCCCGGTGGGCTATCTATTGAAGCGCGCCGAAGGCGACCAGGTCTACTTCGAGGCCAAGTGGCGCGACTCCCGCGGCGAGCAGCGCAAGCGCCGGCTGGGTCGAGCTTGGCTGGAGCGCTGCGAGGATGGCTATCGGCGCCGAAGCGGGCGAGTGCGACCTGGCTATCTCGACGAGCGCCGCGCCCACATCGAGATGTCGCGCGCGATTGGCGAGCACGAGGAGGCGCTCGAGCACGAGCTGCTCGAACCGGAGGCGACCTTTGACGATGCGGTCGAGCGCTGGCTGGATTACCTCGAAAACGAGAAGCGAGCCAAGCCGGCGACGATGCAGGGCTACCGCAGGACGCTCTGCCGGCCGATGCCCTCAAAGCGGCGGGGCAAGCCGCGCAAGGCGCGGCTGATGCGGAGCTTCGGCGGCCGCCTCCTGGCCGATATCGAGACCGCCGACGTCGCCCGCTTCCTCAACGACCTCGACCGCGAGGGGCTAAGCGCGCGCACGGTGAACAAGAACCGCCAGGTCCTGCACGCGATCTTCGAGTACGCGAAGCGGCGAGACACCTTCGGCTTGCGGGAGAACCCCGTGGCGGAAACGACGCGGCGGCCCGAAGGTGGGATGGCGCCGATCGACGTGCTTGAGCCTTGGGAAGTCATGCGAGTCGCCGAGGTCGCCCGAGCCGGCCTGCACCGCGGCAAGGGCGGCTACGAGCACTCGCGCTACTCGGCAGAGACCTGGCGGGAGTGGCGGCGGATCAACGAGCAGGACGCGGCGATCTTTGTCGTTGCTGCCTTCACCGGTATGCGGCTGGGGGAGCTCCGGGCGCTGCGCTGGAAAGACATCGACTTCCGGGCCGGCCGGCTGACGATCTCGCGCGCCTTCTCCTGGGACACCGAGTCGAGCACGAAGTCACGGCAGATGCGCACGGTGCCGCTGGCCCACCAGGCGGGCGAGGTGCTCGAAGAGCTGCGAGGGCGCGAGCGCTTCACCTCGCGGAGGGACTTCGTCTTCTGCCGGCCCGACGGCGGCAATGTCGACCGGACGGCGGCGCGCAAGCGATTCGTCGCCGCCCAGGAGGCTGCCGGGCTGCGGGTGCGGCGCTTTCACGACCTCCGCCACACCTTCGGCAGCCTGGTGATCCGCAAGTTCGATCTGGTGGCGGTGCAGGCGATGATGGGGCACTCGAAAATCACGACCACTCAGCGCTACCTGCACTCAAAGCCCCGGGCCGATGACGTCGCCAAGCTGAGTGAGCTCTTCGAGGAGGAGCTGCCTCAGCCAGGGTCTGAGGACTGAAGCGCGGCGGCGAGATGAGCCTCGAGGCGCGAGCGCAGCGAATACCACTGGCGACCGAGCTTGAAGGCGGGTACGACGCCGCGGCGCATGTAATCGAGGGCGGTGGAGCGCTTCAGCCGCAGCACCTCGGCGACCTCGGTCGCGGTGAGCAGGTCTTCGCGGCTGAGGGAGGGGCGGTCGGGGTCGGGCGGCGAGGTCGGGTTCATGGCGACAAGACGGAGCCTGAGATCAATTCGACCCAGGTCCGCAGAGCTGGCGGGCCCGAACGTCCTCTGTTTCAGAGATCCGCGAGTCCGATCGAGTCACCGCCCTCGGCCTTTGCTCTGTAGAGGGCGAGGTCGGCCTCGAGCATCGCCCGCCGCGGACCTCCGTGTAGCGGCGCAAGACCGATCGTGGCGGTTAGCGCGGACTCGGCGCCGAGCGTCCTCACCGCGGCGAGAATGCGGCCCGCGATCTTCTCTGCTTCGGCCATTTCGGTCTTGGGGAGCAGGGATGCGAACTCATCGCCGCCGAGCCGAGCGGCGAAATCGCCCTCGCGCAGGCTCGAATGGACCGCCCGGAAGACCTTGCGCAAGACCTCATCGCCAGCGGCGTGGCCGAGGCTGTCGTTGACCTGCTTGAAGCGGTCGAGGTCGAGCATGAGGATCGTCGCCCGCGCGGCCTCCGGGGAGTCCGCCAAAGCACTCAGGCGCTCGTCGAAGGCGCGGCGGTTGGGGCCGCGGGTGATGGTGTCCTCGTAGGCCAGACGCCGGTAGGAGTGGGCCATGCGGGCGTGGATGCGAGCCAAGTCCGCGGCATCGACGGCGGCGCCGAGGAGGAGCCCCTCGGGGGTCTCGGTGGCGCTCTGAAATACGGCGTCAGGTGGTCGCGAGGTCTCATCGGTCGAGACGCTCTCCATCTTTTCGAGCAGGCCCCTCACCAGCGGCACGAGTCCCTCGATCCCAGTCGCTCGAATCACTCGACCCTCGCCGAGGATCTCGTCGGGGATTCCCTGTCCGCCGAGGAGGATGGGGAGCTCCGGGAAGGCTTCTCTGAGCTGGGATACGGCAACCTCCAGCGAGGATGCGTCGGGGGCGAGCGTGCTCGAGAGGCCGACGAGGTCGGGGGCCCGGGAGGCGACTGCGCTCACCAGTGCATCGACCGGCACGTCGGCGCCGAGGTAGTTGACCTCATAGCCGCTTAGCTCGAGGACATCGGCGGCCATCCTCAGGCCGAGGGCGTGTTGTTGGCCCGGCACCGCCGCCAGCAAGATCCTCCCCGGCCGTGAGGTGGAGCGACCGAAGCTGACGCCATAGACGCTCGCCAACACCCTGTGGGTGAGGGCGGTGGCGAGGTGCTCGTCGGCGACCGTTATCGCCCCCTGTTGCCACAGGCAGCCCATCCGCCACATCGCCGGCGCGATGACTCGCTCGTAGAGCGCCTCGACGCTCAAGCCTTCCTGCAGGCACTCGAGCGCGATCCGCTCGGCGGCGGCGCCATCGGCAGCGCGCAGCGCGTCTCCGTAGATCCGAGACATCCCCTCCGCCGCACGATCGGCGTCGCGGCGGCTTTGCTCTGTGGACGCTTTTCGGGGAGCGGTGGGCATGGCGGTCGCCGGGGTCGGGCCGCGGCGTGTGTCAAGGGCGGTCTATTTACTCAACCTACGTTACGCTGATTGTTTGAAGCGCTACAAATGTCCTCCCCACCGTAGCGAGAACCCGGGTTCCCCTTAGGGTTGCGATGAGCCCCGATCCGATCGCGGGAACGGCCCTGCCGGCCAAATTGCCGGGCGCACCTCGCATCCTGGTGACCGACGATCAGCCCGAGATGCTCGACCTGATGGATCGGGCCCTCGGGGGGACCTATGAGTGCGAGTTTGCGAGCAGCATCGAGGAGGCCCGAGACCGACTCGACGCCGGCCACTTCGATCTCGTCATCTGCAATCTCGATTCGGCAGACAGCTCGGGGGTGGACCTGGCGCGAGAGATCGTCCGCGATCACCCCGACACCGCGACCGTCGTGCTGGTGACCGGGGACGACGACCCAGAGGCCGCCAAGGCCCTCTTCGGCCACGGGGTGTTCGGCTATCTGGTCGAGCCGTTTTGGCCGGGCCAGCTGCTGATCACGGTGATGAGTGCGCTGCTGCGCCGAGACCTGCAGATCGCCGCGAGCGCCCACAGTCGAAACCTCGAGGAGCGGCGACAGAAGATCATCGACATGGCGCCGATCGGCATCTACGCGAAAGACATCTCCGGCCACTACGTGGTGGCAAACGACAAGGCCAACGAGCTTGCGGGGCTGGGACCGGGCGGGCTGGTCGGCCTCACCGACGAGGCGTTTCTCACTCCCGCACAGCTCGCCAGCGGAGATGAGAGCTTTCGTCGCGTGATCGAGGAGCACACCTCCCACGAACGCGAGGACACGGTTGAGATCGCCGGGGAGCTGACGACCTTCAAGTCGATTCGCTTTCCGCTGCTCGATGAGGCTGGGGAGATAACCGCCGTCGGTGGCATCTCCGTTGACATCTCGGCGGAGCGGGCGGCGATGCAGCTGCGCGACGAGCTGGCGGCAACGCAGCGCAACGCAATCGAAGAACTGCAGCTATCGCGCCAGGAGACGATCGAGGGGCTAACCAAGGCGATCGAGCTGCACGACTCCTCGACCGGCGAGCACGTCAACCGCATGGCGGCGATTGCCGCCTTCCTTGCCGCTCGCCTCGGGTTCGACCCCGAGCAGGTGAGCCTGCTGCGCACCGCGGCGCCGATGCACGACGTCGGCAAGATCGGCATCTCGGCGAGCATCCTCGGCAAGGAAGGCCCGCTCACCGCCGCAGAGCGCGAGGCGATGGAGCGCCACACGGTCGTCGGTCACCAGATCTTTGCCCACTTCGAGAGCGAGCTCTCACAGATCGCCGCCTCGATCGCCCTGACTCACCACGAGCGCTTCGACGGCAGCGGCTACCCGCAGGGCCTGGAAGGGGAAGAGATCCCGATCGAGGGGCGGATCACGGCGGTGGCCGACGTCTTCGATGCGCTCTTGAGCGATCGCAGCTACCGGTCGGCCTTCAGCGTGGAAGATGCGGTCGCGATGATGAGAGACGGCAGGGGAGCCCACTTCGATCCCGACATCGTCGACGTGCTCTTGGACAACCTCGAGGTCGCGCTTGCGATTCGGGCGGTGCCGGCAGAGGGCGCGCGCGCCCGCTGAGGAGCGCTGTGGCGCCAGAGCACCTAACTGGCCGCGGCCTGCCGCGCCCGGATCGCAGGCGAGGGTGATCGACTGGAGCCGACCACCAGCTAGCGGAGTCCTCTGTGCTTTTGGGCCCGCCTTGTGCGGTCCCCACCAGCACGCGAGGCGCGCGACACTCGGGGTGGGTGAGCCTGAAATAGGGCGGATTGGTTGCTTTGAGTGGCTCCATTCCGTAACTCGCCCATCCCTAGGGCGAAAAGGCCGCCGGGGCAGGGCTTTTTTGCCAAGCATCAAGAGAACTTGTCGAGTTTGACCTGGGGATCAAGTTTTCCGGGATATAGTTGATGGCCGTGGATATCGCACGCCTGAGCGCTAGCCCAATTGGCACCCTGATGCCGATCCTCGGACCCGACCCCGCGACCCACGAGACGGTCGAGGGAAGGGCCTTCCTGCCCGACCCCCTGCCTGGGGAAATAACCCTCTCGACCGCGACCTGGAACCGGGTGAACGCTGCCTCTGCCGCACTGGCACGACTCGACGGCGCTGCGCGACTGATGCCCCACCCTCGCCTGCTACGGCGCCCGGCACTTCGCCGCGAGGCCCAGAGCACCAGCGCCCTCGAGGGGACGTACGCTCCGTTTGCGGATGTATTGGCCGCCGACCGCGGCGATGAGCTGAACATCACCGCCGAGGTTCGAGAGATTCTGAACTTCGAGACGATGGCGGAGCTGGCGTTCTCTTGGCCCGAAGATCGGCCGATGACGTTGGGGATGCTGGGAGAGCTACAGCGGGTGCTGGTACGTGGAACGGTGGGAGAGCTAAGTGATGCCGGCGGCTTGCGCGATCGGATCGTCGTCATCGGCGCGCCCGGTCGCGGCTTTGACGAAGCCCGCTTCGTGCCGCCGCCCCCGGGTGATCAGCTGCGCTCAGGACTGGAGGCGCTGCTGGAGTGGATCGAGTCGCCACCGGACCTGCCCGCGGTTGTCCAGGCGGCGATGGTCCACTACCAATTCGAGACTCTCCATCCCTACTCCGACGGCAACGGCCGCCTCGGCCGTCTGCTGATCATCGTTCAGCTCCTCAGGGGGGCGCTGATCCGAGAGCCGCTTCTCGTTGTCTCTCCATGGTTTGAGCAAAGGCGCGCCCAATACCAAGAGGGACTTCTCATGCTGAGCCTCGATGGAGATTGGGATGGATGGATTGCCTTCTTTGCTGAGGGCGTCGCTGCTGCTGCTGCGGAGTCCCAGCGGAAAGTCGAGGGCCTGGTCGCCCTGCAAGACGAGCTGCGATCCAGGGTCCAGCGGGCGGGCAAGCGCGGTGTCGCCGAGCGCTTGGCGGCAGACTTGATCGGCGATCCCTATCTAACCCGGCAAGATGTGGCCCACCGCTACGAGCTCTCCGGCCAGGGTGCGCATAACGCGATCAAGAGCTTGGTCGACGTGGGGATCCTCGAGCTGGCCGGGTCGAGATCAAATGGCGCCCACCTTTACGTCGCGCGCTCTGTGGTCGAGATCCTCTCGTCCTAGGGCTGCCGAAGAAGCTCACCCCTGCCGCCTAGACCTGCGACTCGACGTGCGGGTGCGGAGTCCATGCCGCGGCGGCCGCGGTGGCGTCATCGCTCGCCAGCATGCCCTCTGTGCAGATGGGACGCTTCACAAGCCAGGCGGGTGGCTCGGCGCGAACCCTTCGTTGCTTTGATCACCGAAGGCAGGGCCATGGGCGAAGTTGGCGCTCGCGGTGCCCCACTCGCGGCCGTTGATCTCGATCCAGACGTGGTCGAGGTTGGAGTAGATCGTCACCGCCTTGCCCGGACCAGATGGGTAGTGAGCGCCAAGTTCGTTGGAGACCAGCGGGCCGGGATCGGGATAGCCGGACAAGACCAAGAGCCAGCGGACGGCGCCGGAGCAATCGAGGCCGGCTTCCGGTGCTCCGTAGATCTGTTCGCCGGAGGCGCTCCAGCAGTAGCTGCCGGTTGATGGGCCGGGCTTGGCGGCGTGGCCGCCACCCCAGCAGTAGTGCAGCCGCCGCGACTGGATCCAGTGGGCGACGTATTCGATCCGAGCCAAGCGCTCACTGGGGAGCGGACCGAGGGCGCCCGCGGCCGGAGTGCAAGTCGCTTCGATGTCAAGGTTCGCGGCTTTGGCGAGGACCTCTTCGACGTACCACTCGGCGTGGTTGTAGGCGAAGATCGCGGCGTGCCAGTCGGCCGGCGCGCCGCTCGCCTGCAGGTAGCGGGCGGTTCCGAAGACCGAATCGGGGATCGAGTAGGCGTCGCGGTCGCCGTCACCATCGCCGTCGACTCCGTAGGCGGCCCAGGTGGAGCTCAGAAACTGGCCAGGGCCCTGCGCACCGGCGGAGTTCTTGGTGCCAGGAGCAACGCCGGTTAGGTTCGAGCGGGCCCAGTCGGACTCGACGTAGTGGATCGCGGCGACGATCGCCGCACCCTTCGGACCGAGCTCGTATCTGGCGGCAGCTTCGGGCAGCCAGGGGAAGTAGGTGGCGGGGATCTCGCCGCGCTCGCCATTGGCGGTGCAGCCGCCGCCTTGAGCCGGAGTGGGCGCGGAGGCGATGAACAGACCGGCTACACAGAGCAGGCAAGAGATGCCTGCCGCTGACCCTGCTGCGAGCTTGGCACCGAAGCTGCTCGGGGCGAGGCGGAGCGCAGCGGCAACTCGTCTGCGTTTTCGCCGGGCTGGCTCGGTCACGCGCCGGGGGCGCTCGCCAGCCAGCGACCGTTGCGCAGGGCGAAGACGAAGGAGAGCTGCTCGGGGCCCGAGGGCCGCCGGGCGGTGGCGGTGACCGAGGCCAGGGGCGGGTTGACCGACAGTAAGACGACGGCGAGGTCACCGAGGCGCGGGTTTGGGGCTGGATGCTCCGCCGAACGACGCGAGCGCTGCTGGAGAAGCTGGTCGGCGAAAGCCGGGGTCGTGGTGGCGCGGAGCGCGGCGCGAACTTCGGAATCGCCAGCGCCGACCTCGTAGCTGAGGAAAGCGACGAGGAAGCGGCGGGCGCTCGGCGCGACCGCGGGGTGTGGCCGAGCGGCGCCCGGGAGGAGCAGCTGGCTCGTATCCGGAGGCGACTCTCGTGGGGGTGCTGTCGACCCACCGCCGGCGCTGGTGAACGTGAGCCAAACGGCCAAGAGCGCGACGCAGCAGACGAGGAAGAGTGGCGCCTGAGAGTTCCGGCCCATCGGTCAGGCGCCCCGGCTGAGATTGCGTCGTGGCGAGCGGTGATCGCGGGTGCGGCGCTCGCGGCGCAACGAGCGCAGATGCTCGCGCCGGGTATCGACGTCGCCGTCTCGGGTCTGGCGCAGGCGCTCGCGAGTGCGTCTACTTCGGTCGACGATGCGGCCGGGTCGCTCGGTGGCGACCGCGAGCTTTTGCAGGTCGCGCCGTCGGGCCTTCTCGATCTGCTCGGCAGCGCGCTCGCGCTCGGGGCCTCGCAGCTGCTCGAAGCGAGTGCGCTCGATGCCGGCGCGATGGGCGTGCTCGGCGGGGTCTTGAGAGCGCTGCAGGAGCTCGCGATCCTCGGCCGCGAAGCGGGCGAGGTCGCGCTTGCTCCACCGCTCTCCCCCGCGCTGCTCATTGCGCTCGGCGCGATTGACCAGCTCCTTCGCGGCGCGGTAGCGCTCGGCCGTCGGCCCTGCGGGATCAGGGGAGGATCGGGTGGCCCGGTTTGGAGGAGTGGTTTGCCGCGTCGGCATTTCGGCGCGCGAGGGCCCAAGCGCTTTCGCCCTCCCCGCAGTCGGGCGGTCGGGAGCTCGCGAGGGCTCCGGTGCCGCCTCGAAGGCCGCGACGGTCCGCTGGGCCTCCTGCAGGCGATGATCGGCGAGGGTGCGCGCGGCCTTGCCGACGGACGTGCGCGCGGTGCGGCGGGTGGCCTCCGCGCCGAGCGCGGTGCGTTGGCGAACCCTGTCGCCTAGGCGGGCGGAGGTCCCGCGGACGACATTGGTCGGGGCGCGCGCGAGGCGCTGAGCGAGGCCGAAGGCGGCGATGCCGCCGACGCCGACCCCTGCCAGCCGCTCGTGCTCGCCGACCGTGATCCAGCCGATCAGGTCTGCGCGCTTGAGGAAGATCGCCCAGGCGAAGGCGGCCGAGAGCAGGAAGCCGGTGGCCGAGCCGCCGGGGCCCTCGACGGAGCCAAGGATCGTGATCCCGAGCAGGACGACCGAGAGGAAGGCGGCGTAGATGACCTTGGCGAGGATCGCGCCGAGCAGGGTCAGGCCCCAGCGCTTGAAGGCGCGGCGGCCAGAGTCGCCGAGGAGGGGGAAGAAGAGCGCGAAGGGGGCGGCGAGGAGGAGGACGAAGGCGACCGCGGCCTGGGTGAAGAGACGGATCGCAAGCCAGGCGAGGAGGAGGATTGCGCCAAGCAGACCGATCGCAAACAGGGCCAGCATCGAGAGGCGGGTGAGGGCGCCGTCGCCGCCCTGGGCCGCCACTTTGGGCTTGTAGGTGTCGTTCTTGTCGAAGTAATCCCAGAGCGCCTGGCGGGCAGAGCTGCCCGGGGAGGAGCGCAGGTAGAGATCGATGATTCGCTTCGGCTTGCCGTAGCGCTTGGCGGCGAGGCGCGAACAGGCGGCCTTGGCCTCCTGGCTGCCGAAGTTGGCGAGGACAGCGAGCGCGGCCAGGGCGCCGAAGTCCTCGCAGAACTTCTCATCGGACTTCTCGACTGCCTCCGGCGGCGGCGGCCCCAGGGCCCAGCTGACGTCGGAGAAATCAAGGCCGGCGAAGGGGACCTCGACCAGGCGCGACCAGGTCTTCGACATCGCTTCGGCGTAGCTGCCGACCGGGCGCGCGAGCGAGCCCGATTGCGGGGCGCTGATCGTCGCCAGGGCGACTTCGTCGGAGAGGCTCGCCAGCTGGCCGACCGAGGCGCGCGGTTCGTGGACGACCCAGAGCCCGGCGACCAGCATCGCCACCGCCGCCAGCGTGCCGGCGACGCCGGCGGCAACCTCGCGGCGGATCAGGCCCTTGTGGGCGAACCAGATGCCAGCGCAGACGACCAGGGTCGAGAGCCAGGGGTCGGTGATCCGCTGGTACATCCTCCCCACCGCGGCGCTGATCTCGCTCATCGTCTCGCCCTCGGCGAAGGGGTTGAGGCCGAAGGCGAGGCCGAGCAGCGAGAGGGTCAGCTTCAAGACGAAGATCAGCCCCAGCCAGATGCCGTTGAGGATCGTTACGAAGGCCGCGGTGAAGCTGCCGACCGGGTGGGTGACGCCGGTGGCGACGAAGACGTCGAAGCCGTAGTTGGAGGCTGGGTAGCTGCTCTCCGGCGCCCCGGAGGCCTCGCAGGCCAGGCGAGTCGCGCGGGCGCGGATCTGGTCGATCTCGTCGCAGACGGGGTTGCGGATGCCGAGACCTGCGAGCGGGTCGACTTGGCCGGTGGTGCCTAGTTCCTTGGCGAGGGTGGAGTCGGGGACCGCTTCGGGGGCGAGGATCTGGCCTTCGGACTGGCCGGGGTGGGCTTTGGGCTGGGTGGGTTGGGGCGCGGCTTTGGCGGAGGCGTTGGCGCCCCCGCTTGAGGGATGCCGCGCAGCCTGAGCGGGCGGCGGTGCGCCTGCCGCGAGAGCCGAGAGCGCTGCCAGGACACCGGCAAATCGCCGCATCTCGTTAGTCACGCCAACTAGACGACGCGGTTGGCCATTTCGGGCCCCCCGGCGCAACGTGGCCCCGGAGACGGGAGGGCTGCCCCTAATCCACTATGTCGCCGACCGCGCGAGAGACGTTAGTTCGAGACAGAAACCGAGGACCGGCCTCCGCACAGATCTACCTAAAGATGATCTAGATCGTGCTGCAGAGGCTGGGAATGACGTTCTGATTGGGCTGACCGGCGATCGGCGAGCCATGGGTCCACCGGTACCTGATCTTGGTGAAGTGCACGCGTGAATCCTGGGAACAGAGGCGAGGGGCGTAAAGCCTGACTTCCATACTCCCGCTACGAGTCCCGCCAGCGGCGCAGTAGGGAATACAGGTCTTGCCGACGCCGGTACCAATGGCATTCGCTTCCCTGCGCCCCCAATGCTTCCAGTGGAGATCTTCGACGTAGAGGCCGGCGTCGCCGCAGGCCAAGACCATGTGACCGGGCTTGAAGTTGTGGCCCTGACAGTTGGCACTGACAACAGTCGGTGCAGAGCTGGCGCCTTTTGCGAATGTGAGGGAGGGCAGGATCAAGACGGAGAGGACAAACAACACGCTGAGACCGCCGAGCGCCCGCTTCGTCATGCTTGGGCCGTGGAGCTTTCGGTCGCTTCCTCTTCGCCTAGCTCCCGATCGACCTTTTCTTCAATCGCCTGGCTCTTCCGTTCGGCTCGCAGGCGGGAGCTACCAACAGCCAACCCCACCCCGCTGGCAGCAACCAGCCAAAGTCCCCAGCCAACGCTGGCGGGGTGGACCTCTGAGCCAAATGCTTGTACCGAGTAGTCATTCACGTCGCTGATATCACCGATGCCGATCAGGACGGTTACGACGCCGACGACCGTCGCCAAAAACACCCATCGACGAGTGGCGGTCAAAACCAAGGCGACGATGCCGGCGACCAGCGTTATTTGGCCGTCCACCTCCGTGCCGGGGACCGATTCGAGGGCCGAGGTAGCCCAGGGTGCAAGCGAGCCAACGATGAGTGCCAGCGACGCGCCCACCGCAACCGGATACCCCAACCGTTCCTAGCCTCCCGAGGCGCGGAGATCGCTGCGACCTGTGGCGGCGGCAAGGGCGCAATCTGGTCAGTCCACTTCGTCCCATCCCAGTGTCGCTGTTGGTTGGCCGACGTTGGGTCTGGATACCACCCTGCGGGCGGTTGCGCCGGTGGATCAGTAGACGGCTGGTCCATTCTCTCCCCTTCTCTACTTACTTGATGCGAGCAGACTAAGCGACTTCGACTAACGAAGCCACTTGGCGGGCAATAGGTTCCCGCATCAGACCCGTGCGAGAACTCTTACTGGTGAGGCGATCGCACCGCAACGGAAAACGAATCCACACCTGCGGAATACCTAGGGGCCTCCGCCTCGTGCAGGGGTCGTATCGAGTTGCTCCAGCAGCCAGGTCGGAGGGTCGATCTGGATCGGCGCAACCTCTCCGTCGAAGTCACGAAGAAAGCAACGCCCAGCGCGGTTACCGACCAGCCGCTGGACCGCCGCATCGTCGTCGCAATCCAACCGCAGCAGCGCAAGTGCCCTGCGCGCCTCCTCGTCAGTCTCGACGCCGAAAGCAAAGAGCGCCCCGACGAGAGGCTCGAGGTCAGCCGCATCACCGAGCATCTGCGTGGCGAGGATCGGGGTGATGTTTTGTGAGCGACCGAGGCGACTGATCCGCTCCAAAAGCGCGCGCCCCTGGGTGTCGGCGAGGAGCGCCCAGGCCTCGTCCATGGCCAGAACCGAGTGGCGCGTGATGTCGCTGGCGCAGAGCCTCAGGGCATAGGCAGCGAGGAGGCGCAGCACCGCGAGGCTGGTGCGCTCCTCCTCCAGCAGTTCTGCGCGCGAAGTTCCGGCGATCGGCAGGGTCAGGTTCCTGATGCGCAGGGAGACGACCTGGGCGTCGCCGACGCCGGCAATATCGGTTTCGACACTGCCAAGGCCGAGCTTGGCGAGACCGCTGCGCCCATGTATCTCGATCGCCCGTGCAGCCTCGAGCGCCTCGGCGCTGGCGGATGTGGCCATGCGGGCGATCACATCGCCGCAGTTGCGCGCACCCGCCGCGGCTGCGTCGGAGATCGCCAGGCGCAACTGGGTCTGCCACTCGGGCTTGACCGGGGTGGGCAGGATCGAGACGAGGAAGTTGTAGGTGAGGTCCTCGCGGGTCTCCTCTGAAGCGATCCGCATTGGGTCGAGCAGCCCTCGATAGCGCTCATCGCCCGAGAGCTCGACCGTCTCGATCGCCCCCTCCACTCCCGGCAGCGACTCGAGGCGATGGTCGCCCTTGGGATCGATGTCGACGATCGGGCCTGAGCCCTGCAGGAAGGCCTGCCAGAGCATTAGCTCCAGAGCGATCGTCTTACCCGAGCCGAGGCTGCCGGCGAGCAGGCAGGTAGGCGGGCGGTTGCGCTGACAGGCCTCGGCGAGGTCGAACTGGATCGGCGCCCGCGAGCCGTCGAGCGTGTGGCCGATGTAGGGGCCGATGCGAGAGCCGGCGTGGCTGATGGCGTGCGGGACCATTGCCCCGATCTGGTCGGGCAGCAGATGCTCCTTGTACTCGGGCAACGGGAATGTGGCCGCGGGCAGCGAGGCGAGGAAGAGACGGTGCTGCTCGCCGGCAGGGCGGTGCAGCTGGACGCGACCGTATGACTCGCGCAGGCGCTCGATCCGCTCCTCCAGCTGCTGCTCATCGCGACCGGCCACCGAGAGGAGCAGGGCCGAGCGCAGGAGCGGCGGGCGGTCGCCACCTGTGAGCACTCCCTCCAGCTCGCGGGCTAGGTGGGGGCGCTCGGCGCTCTCCAACGAAGGGCCATGCTCGCCGTGGGACTCCTCGCTGGCGATCTGGTCGGCGTCGATCTTGCGCTTTGCCAACAGACGGCGGGCCTCGCGGTTGGGGAGGAACTCGACTGAGAGGGTGGCGTCGACGCCGAAGCCGAGCTCGAGCGGGGTGAACATCAGCTCGGCGCTTGGACCGGGGACGATTGCTTCCTCGGGCATCGCGCCAAGGACCAGCTGAGCCTGGTGGGCGCGGCCACGCTCGGAGTCGACCAGCAGGCTGCGGCGCTCGACGGTGACCCGACTCTCGTGCAGGCGCAGGAGGTCATAGCCGTAGGGCTCGAAGCGCTCCTCGCCGCCGGGATCGAGGAAGGTGAGCGCCTGCGGCGCGAAGCCTTCATCGACATCGGGCTCGCCGAGGCCGCGGGTATAGGCACGGCGGATCAGCGTCGCCAGACGCTTCGGTCCGATGCGCGAGCACTCGAGGTAGCCAAGCACGCGCTCGAAGACGGCTTCCTCGGCGGCACGGAGGGCGGCCAGTTGGGAGGCGCCGATCCCCGGCGCCTCCTCGTAGCCGACCCGCTCCGCGACTCGGCGCCAGATCTCGGCTGCGCCATCGAGGATGCCGCCGAGCGAGCCGGCGCCATCGGGCGTTCGAAGACGCACGGCTAGGTAGATCTCGGGGCGCAGGGCGCCGCGGGCATCGAAGGCGGCGCGGTGCTCGGCGATGTGCTCGGCGAACAGTTCGGCGCGACCATGATGAGGGTCGAGGGTGGCAAGGGCGCGGCGCTCGTAGGCGGCGGCGTCGAAGCGGCGGGCAAGGC
>JADMIO011127022.1_pt1 | contig 14388 bp, 14 predicted proteins | sample 8958161 | NCBI WGS metagenome assembly JADMIO01 (sample SAMN16585339, study PRJNA669376) | soil metagenome | isolation source: Crop rotation soil | place: USA: Cullars Rotation, Alabama | collected 2011 | reverse complement strand
GTGATTGGTGGCGCGTGATGCGGAGAGAGATTCTTTCCGGCCTCTGCCTCGGTTTGATCCTGGGCGCGATCGGATTTTTGCGGATCGCCCTCTGGTCGGCTTTCTCGAGCGTCTATGGGCCCCATTGGCCCTTGATCGGTCTGACGATATTCGGATCTTTGATTGGCGTCGTGTTGTGGGGAACCCTTTCGGGCTCGATGCTCCCTTTCGTGCTCAGGCGTTGCGGCTTGGATCCGGCGGCCTCTTCAGCGCCATTCGTTGCCACTCTGGTGGATGTGACGGGATTAATCATTTACTTCACGATGGCCATGCTCGTTTTGCGCGGCACACTGCTGTAGATCCAAAGAAGAGGCGCCGGGATTTGGTGGAATCAATCTCCGGCGCCAGGAGGCAAGGTTGAATGGAAGGGCTTTATGGTGGGTTTGGTTATATATCGTTGATTATTTCGCGAGGGCCAGCGCGGCTACTTCAATGGAGCGGGAGGCGCGGGTCGTGGCTTCGGCCAGTTGCTCGCTGGAAAGCCGGGTTTTGAGATTATCGAGGTTGGCGGCGGCACCGCTATGGTGCGTTTCGGCAGCGAGAGTATACCATTTGAAGGCTTCAACCACGTCCTTGCGCACGCCCTGTCCGCGTTCATGCATGACGCCGAGGCGGTTCATGGCGAGAGAATAACCCTGGGCGGCAGCCTGCCGGAAATACTTAACGGCGATGCTCGCATTCTGCCGAACCCCTTCTCCAGAGGCATAGAGCCGCCCAAGGCTATATTGTGCTTCCGGCAGACCCTGCTGAGCGGCCACGCGATAATGCGCGAGTGCCCGCGCGGGGTCGGCTGGTAAATCGATGCCGAATTCGAGGTTTCGGCCCAGTGCGTATTCCGCGCTCGCGGAGGCGCTCTCAGGCGCGGCGCCGCCGGTCTGAACCGCACCCATCCCGATGGCGAAAGCGGAAATGACCGACCAAACCGTCCCGAGCTTGCAAATTGTTGTTTTCATACGCTTTTTTGATTCTTTCGCCGATTTCATCCTGACTCTCGTCGGTCTCCGCCGACCGTCTCTGTTCGTTCCACTCATTACTACAGGAACCATTTTCAAATGTTACACGTGGGCTGAAGAAATTCCTGAGAAGGGGATCTTACCGGCTGTGGTACCGCAGGTTGTGGGCCTCCGATCCCCTCACTTTCTGGGATCGAGCAGGTCGGTCAGGGTCTTCTCGTCGAGCCCCGATTTTTCCATGGCGACCTCGCGGATGGTGCGCTTGGAGTTATAGGCAATTTTGGCGATCTCGGCTGCTTTGTCGTAACCAATCACGGGCGCCAGAGCGGTACACATGGCGAGGCTCCGCTCGACATTGGCTTCGCAGTGTTCTGCTTCGGCTTGGAGCCCGTCAACGCATCGCGTCGTGAAAACGCGGACGGCGTTGGTCAGGATCTCAATGGATTGCAGGAGGTTGTAAGCAATGAGAGGGAGCATGGTGTTCAGCTCGAAGTTGCCGAACGCGCCCCCGAAAGTGATCGCGGCATCGTTGCCAATCACTTGCCCGCCCACCTGGATCAGCATCTCGCACATGACGGGATTGACCTTGCCAGGCATGATCGAAGATCCCGGTTGGGTGGCGGGCAGGCGCAACTCACCCAGACCTAACTGGGGTCCTGAACCGAGCCAGCGGATGTCGTTGGCAATCTTGATCAAGCTCACCGCCAGGGTTTTAAGAGCGCCACTGGCTTCCACGGCGGCATCCTGCGCCGCCTGAGCTTCGAAATGGTTGCCAGCTTCGCGAAGCGGCAGGCTCATCTCCGCTTTCAGGCCTTCGATCGCTCGGCGCGCAAATTCAGGATGGGTGTTGATCCCCGTGCCCACGGCGGTCCCGCCGAGTGCGAGTTCGCATAATCGTGGCTCAACAGCTTTGAGCCTGGAGATGCCATGACGGACTTGCGCCGCATAGCCCCCGAATTCCTGCCCCAGGGTGATGGGGGTGGCATCCTGAAGATGGGTGCGGCCAATCTTCAGGACGTTGGTGAACTCCGCCGATTTTTTCGCGAGCGCCCCAGCCAGTGCTTCCAATGCGGGACGGAGCCCTCGCTCAATGCCCTCGAGCGCTGCCAAATGGATGGCGGTAGGAATAACGTCATTGCTCGATTGCCCACGGTTCACGTGATCATTCGGGTGGACGGTCTTGTCGCCTTTCTTTCCTTTCAACAGTTCGGCCGCTCGATTGGCAATGATCTCGTTGGCGTTCATGTTCGTCGAGGTCCCCGAGCCAGTTTGAAAAATGTCCACCACGAACTCCGCATCCCAGACGCCTTCAGCAACTTCCTGGGCAGCCTGTGCGATAGCCTTGGACAACTCTTCGGGAAGCAGGCCCAGGCCACCATTGGCCAGGGCGGCGTGCTTTTTGATCCGTCCCAGCGACCAGATGAATCCTCTGGAAAAACGCAGGCCGCTGATGGGAAAATTCTCCACCGCCCGGGCGGTTTGGGCTCCGTAGTAAGCAGCATCCGGCACCGCCATTTCTCCCATCGAATCGCGTTCCGTTCTCATGGCATAGCGCTGGAGAGGGTGCTCAGCGTTGGGATTCCCAAAGGAGCGGTCCGCTCCAGCGGTTGCCGCTTAGCGCGCGGGCCTGAATCCTCTGCGTTTTGGCGAGGGCAATTGGGGTTTCGTAGAGCCTGGCGCCGGATGAGAGCGCACCGCCGCCGGATCTTGGATCAGAGCCGTCCAGGGTGTAGTAGACCTTGGCGGAGGGCACAGTGGTTTCCAAAATGAGTTCAGGCCCTGACTTGAGAGATGGCTTTGGGACGAATTGCGCGTCGATCCAGGCGAGTCGTCTCGAGATCCAATCCTTCATCCAGTCAATCTCTTCTTTATAAGTCGCCCCCACATAGTAGTTGGGAGAAACATCCTCGCCCAGGATCTGCCATTTTGCAAAGTTGCGCGCCTGGGCCTCGTGCAACTCAGCAGCGAGCTGGTCGATCCGCGCGAGGATTCGGGCTGTGGCAAATACATTGGTGCGCAGTTGCGTCCAGCGGTCCACGTAGCGTTGGCCAAAATCCGGGTCCTCAAAAAGCCTGCGGAACCATGTGTATTGCTGGTCATCCAGTTGGGGCCAGAGCCACTGTTCGGGTAGATAGCCGTGTTTGCCGCTGGCGTTCCCGAAGCTCAGATTCCAATCCCAGGCTGGTCCCATGCACAACGGTTTTCCGCGGTTCTTGTAGTAATAGGTGCTGAAGCGGAAGCCGTCCACGTTCTTGGTCGCCTCCACCAGTAGATGATGGTCTATGAAAGAATCCGGGTCGATCCACGCCGCATAACCCTTAATGGGGTCTGAGAACTCCGGGCCGTAAAGGACGCTTTCAAACCCATTCAGATAATTCTTCAACCAGGCACGTTGGATCGGCGTAATCGTGTCCGGCTCGGGCTCGACGTAATAGAATTCGTTGCCTTGTTGGCTGGTGTGGAAGCGCTCCTCGTCCGAGAAAACCGTGGCATCGCCTACCGGAGTGCCTTCGGGAATGGCCGTCGGCACATAATTAGTTCGGCTTTGATTGGCGACGGGCTTCGATTTCATTTTGCGGGGGCGAGCGTTCGCCGGCGCGGTTTTGTTGATAGGGCCGCTCGTCCTGGTGTTGCGGCCGTAGGCTGGGAGGAAACCTGCCGGATCTGCCGGGAAACCGCCTGGAGGAGTGGGATATCCCGTGCGATCAGATGCCTGCCCCAGTTGGGGCGGCCCATCTTCACCAAAGCCTTTGCGTTCGGAACGGCTGGCATGGTCTTTCTTGAAGATATACCCACCCGAAATATCCGGCGCCTGGCTGAATGAAGGATCAAGCTTCGCGATGTCGACCCGCTCCTTGTCGCGCGTGACTTTTTCCTCCAGCAGATAGACGCCCATGTAATGCCGCATGGCGAGCGGGGTGGCCGATTCGTTGACGAATAATTCCACAAACTTCCCATGGGGAGCCCATCGCCCCATCTGATTGCTCAGTTCGTAGGCCAGAAAATCCCGGAGCAAGGTCTTGTCCGGATAAGGGCCGTAGAGGACCCACTCAGCTTCCGATGGCAAGCCCAGCAGAGAGGCTTTAAAACCTTCCCTCGCTGGGTTCACCAGCTTCAGTGAATAGGAATGCTTTGGGTAACGAAGCGAGGAATGCCCGCGGATATTTGCCAAGGCCGGGCCTTCAAAAGCGGGTTTCTCTGCGAGTAAATGGCTCGCCGTTGGGCCTGAGAGAAGGCGCAAGGTAAGCAAGGTCTTCTCATCGTGAGTTATCTCGACTCCCCGACTCTCGATGATGACCAATGGTAGCTTCGAACTAAACTCCCGCAGCTCCTCTTCTTCGAGCAGGGGCTTTTGCTTCGCTCGCACGGCACCGGTTTTTCGGAGCGGCTGGGCGGAGACAGCGATCAAGCCACAGATCACCAGAACGAGGGAAACTCTCGCATACGGAATGGTTGGCGGCTTTCGACCCATGGGTGCGATTCGGTTTGCCTTATCAGAACAGAGCGGTTTCAAATGAAAAGAACATTTTCCCGCTTTCTCCATTCTCGCTCCATTGCTACTTTGCCCGCGATGAGAATTTTATCGGGCATCCAGCCATCGGGCGCGCTCCATCTCGGGAATTATTTCGGGATGATGCGCCCCGCCATAGAATTGCAGGAGAAGGGAGAAGCTTTTTATTTCATCGCCAATTACCACTCGATGACCTCCCTTTTCGATCCGGCCGAGCGCAGGCAGAACACACTGGATGTGGCGCTTGATTTTCTGGCCTGTGGGTTGGATCCGAAGAAAGCGGTTTTCTGGAAACAATCCGATCTGCCCGAGGTGACGGAACTCACCTGGCTCCTGAGCACGCTTACTCCCATGGGCCTCCTGGAGCGGGCGCACAGCTACAAGGACAAGATCGCCAAAGGGTTGCCTGCCAGCCACGGCCTGTTCTCGTATCCCGTGCTGATGGCTGCCGACATTCTGTTGTTCGACTCCAACGTTGTCCCGGTAGGCCGGGATCAGAAGCAGCACGTGGAGATCACCCGCGATATTGCCATCAAGTTTAATGAAGCGTATGGGCGAACTTTTGTGATCCCGGAACCGCAAATCCGCGATGACGTTGCCCTGGTCCCGGGATTGGATGGCCAAAAGATGAGCAAAAGCTATGGCAACACCATCGAAATCTTTGGCGACGAAAAAGCCATCCGGAAAAAGATCATGAGCATCATCATGGACAGCCGCTCTCCGCAGGAACCAAAGCCAGACGCCGAGAAGAACCTGGCCATCCAACTTCTGAAACTCGTGGCGCCAGGCGAGCAGGCAAAAGTCACCGAGGACATGCTTCGAGCCGGAGGCCTTGGCTATGGCGATTTGAAGAAAGCTTTGTTCCAGCACTATTGGGACTATTTCGCGATGGCGCGCACCCGCAGGGCCGAACTGGCGGCCAATTTGGACTATGTGCACCAGGTCTTGCGCGAGGGAACCGAGAGGGCACGCAGCGTGGGGAGCAAGGTGCTGCAACGCGCGAAGGCGGCAGCGGGCCTCAACTGAACTCATGTCACGCCTTGTGCGACATTGGAAAATATTTGCGGCGGCTCTCCTGCTGGCCGCCGGATGTTTGCACGCGGCTCCAGAGCAGGCTCTCCTGAGCCGCACCTTCGACGTTACCAATCAGGAAGGAGCGGTTTTCACAAATGCCCGCGTGCTGAGCCTCTCAAGCAACAATGTGCTCGTGACCTCTCCAGCCGGGCCGGCCCGGATTTTTTACACAAACCTTCCCCCGAGTATCCAGGCCGAACTGGCTGGCATGCTGGCCGCCGAACGGCTTAACAGCCCTGATCAACCCTCCCAATCCAGCCGGCGGCGCTTCTACGACAGGCTCATCTCGGGCCTGCAAGGCAAAACGGACGAGGAAAAAATCCAGGCTTTCGGCCCGATCGTGCAGTTCTGCGTTAAGGAGATGAAGAAGCTCAACCATGAGATGAGCGAAAGCGAGAAATCGGGCCGAAGCATGATCGCCGCCGAGGAAATGAAAAACAAGAAGGCGGAGGAGGCAGCCAGCGCCGAACGAGATGGCGAAACGGCAAGAGTCGACCAAGGATTTGCCGCTGGCCAGCTCAACGCGAGCCAGCGCGACGAAGAGCTTCTCGCCATCAAGACGAAATATCTCGCCACCATCGAGCAGGGGAGGAAGGAATTCGCCACCGCCAAGGCGCGGGCGTGGGACACGGTCCTCGTCGTTACTAAGGATCAAAAGGCGGAGTACGACGCCCTCGTGGATATTTTGAAACGTGTGCAAAAAGAGCAGGACGCGATCGCGAAGCGGATGGGCGTTCAGGACGCCAAGTAGCCTCCGGAAGTTCTGGCTGAGGCTCTCCGCGAAATCGAATTGCATCCCCCCAAGCTGAGCTTCTATGCTGGCGCATGCCTGAGCCCCAAGCCCGCGTGCTTGAAATCCGAAACGTCTCGAAACGCTTTCCGGGGGTGCGCGCTTTGGAGAACGTCAACCTTTCGCTGCTCCCCGGCGAGGTCCTGGGGTTGATTGGCGAAAACGGCGCGGGGAAAAGTACCCTCATGAAAATCCTGGCGGGAATTGAGCGCCCAGACTCCGGGGCGATCCTGGTGGAGGGCCGGGGAGCGCAGTTCCATTCCGTTCGCGATGCGATGCGCCAGGGCATTTCCCTCATTCATCAGGAACTTAACCTCAGCGATAATCTGGACGTCGGCGCTAATGTCTTTCTCGGTCGGGAACCGCTTCGATTCGGACTCATCGACAGCCGGCGGGTCCACACTGAAGCCCAGCCTTATCTGGATTGCATCGGGCTCAAGGTTTCTTCAAGGGACCTCGTGAGCGGTCTCTCCATCGGCCGGCAGCAGATGGTGGAAATCGCCAAGGCCCTTTCCATTCGGTCCCGCGTGCTCATCATGGACGAGCCGACCTCAAGCCTCTCGCAGCACGAAACGGAGAACCTGTTCCGGGTGATCAAGGATCTCCGAACTCAGGGGGTGAGCATCATTTATATTTCACATCGGTTGCGTGAAATCGAGGAATTGGCGGACCGCGTCTCGGTTTTGCGCGATGGCCAGAACGCCGGGGAGTTGGCTCGGGGGGAGATTAGTCACGATAGAATGGTGCGACTCATGGTCGGTCGCGATTTGTCCCAGTTTTACGCGAGGCGGCCCCATCGGGCGGGTGATCCCATACTCGAAGCGGAGGATCTCCGGACCGTGGCACATCCCAAACATGGCCTGACGTTTTCTGTCAGGGCAGGGGAGATCGTGGGGGTGGCCGGCCTGGTAGGCGCGGGACGCACGGAGCTGTTGAGGGGGCTCTTCGCCATCGACCCGAGGATGGGTGGAGTCATGCGAGTCGGTGGGCAAGCGGTCCAGCCGCGCTCCCCGGCTGAGGCCATCCGCGCTGGGCTCGCGCTCGTGCCGGAAGATCGGAAGCAGCAGGGAATTATTCTTGAGATGGCGGTGAGGCAAAACCTCAGCCTGGCCGCACTCGGGCGTCATCAAAGGCCGGGTGGCTTTCTCAACCGCGTTTTCGAGAACGAACTCGCCGCCACCATGATCTCCAAGCTGAACATCCGGACTCCCTCCAGTGAGCAACGGGTTCAGTTCCTCTCTGGAGGCAACCAGCAAAAGGTGGTGTTAGGCAAGTGGCTGGCGTTGAAGCCCCGGGTGCTGTTGCTGGACGAGCCGACGCGCGGCATCGATGTAGGTGCGAAAGAGGAGATTTACCGACTGATGGAAGAATTAGCTGAGTCCGGGGTGGGGATCCTATTCGTCTCCAGCGAGATGGCCGAGATCATCGGCATGTCGGATCGGGCATTGGTCATGCACGAAGGGAGATTGACGGGTGAACTGGCTCGCTCTGAACTGAGCGAAGAAGCGATCATGCACCTGGCTACGGGACGCCTCAAGGGGGAGGGGGGGGTCAGCGCGTGAAAAAAATTCTGGGAATCACCGGACTTCTCGTCGTCGTCTGCCTGATTACGGCCATCATCAATCCCCGTTTTCTCAGCCTTTACAACCTGCAGAATACTCTCCGGTGGACCTCGCTCTTTTCCATTATCGCCATCGGCGCGGCCTTCGTGATCATGACCGGCGGGATTGATCTGTCCATTGGTTCTACCATCGGTTTGACTGGCACCCTGCTGGCTTATTTTTTGACCGTTAAGAATTTGGGGGTAGTGCCATCGGTGCTGGCAGTGGTCGTGGTGTCCATTTCCATCGGCCTCGCTCATGGGCTGTTGATCACGAAGCTGCGGTTGCAGCCCTTCGTGGTGACTCTCTGTGGCCTGATGCTCTACCGGGGGCTCGCCCGGTCTATTACGCAGGACCAAACCGTGGGGTTTGGAAATTCCTTCGGCGCAGTCAGGGAATTCGTCGGTGGAGAGATTTTCGCCATACCGAAGCCGCTGTTTCTCATGGTATTCATAGGGATCTCCGCCGCCGTCCTCCTCAATCATACGGTGTTTGGAAGGCGTCTGCTGGCATTGGGGAGGAATGAGCAGGCCACGCGATTCAGCGGAGTGAATACGGGCCGAATTATCCTGCTGAGTTATGTGATCTGCTCGGTAGCCGCGGGCTTGGGCGGCATGCTTTTCGCCCTAAATGTAAATTCTGTGCAACCGCAGAGCATGGGCGATTTTTATGAATTATACGCCATCGCGGCGGCCGTCTTGGGTGGCTGTTCTCTCCGAGGCGGCGAAGGCAGCATCCTGGGGGTTATCATCGGCGCGGCGGTCATGCGTGTGCTGTACAACGCCATCAACATCCTGGGGTTCGCCAGTCAGTGGGAGTTCGTCATTATCGGTCTGGTCATCCTCGGTGGCGTGGTGACCGACGAAATGATCAAGCGGTATGCGGCGCGCCGCCGGGCTTTACGGGAGGCACGTTGAGGCGGGGGCCAGGTTTGTGATTGACCCCAGGCTTTTCGTGCATCAAAATGTTTCACATGAAGACTGCATCGGTTAGAGAGTTGCGGCAGGATTTCGCAAAGGTTTTGGAATGGGTTACCAACGGTGAGGAGGTCGAGATCACGAAACGCCGTGAAGCGGTGGCAAAGTTGGTGCCGCTCCATCGAAAAAAAATCCCGCGAAAAGGCATGCCTGATATCGCCGCGCGGCTGAAGAAGGCCTTTGGAGCTCGAATCATTCCTGATACAAGGATGAACGCTCTCCTGGAGCAAAACAAAGGGATATTCTGAAGGCTTACGCGGATACCAGCTTTATTTTGGCTCTCTACCTGCCGAGAGCGAGTTCTCAGAAAGCGGTCACATATATGACTCAACATGGGGAAGCATTGCCCTTTACGCCCTGGCATCGTCTCGAGGTGCGGAATGCGTTGCGCCTTTCGGTTTTCGCGGGCGAAATCACGAGTCCGGAAAGCAAGCTTCAGCTCCGGCAGGTAGAGGCGGATTTGCATGATCAAACTGTGTTGGCTCATATGCCTGTGGACTGGACGGAGGTTTTTCGCCACGCGGAGAAGCTGGGCGCGGCCCACAATGAGCGGCTGGGCTGCCGGAGCGTGGATCTGTTCCACGTGGCCACTGCCGCGACACTCAGGGCGAGGAATTTCTTAACTTTTGACGCCAAACAGGCGACCTTGGCGAAAAGGACTGGCTTGACGGTCTATCCCTGAGGCAGCCCGCACTTAAACATCACAAATCTTCACCGCCTGGCTCAGTGACTCCACTTTATCCCGCAGGGGAATGAATTCCTGGCCCACGTACCCTTTGTACCCGGTCTCGACGATTGTTCGCATGATTGGGCCGTAATTGATTTCCTGGGTGTCATCGATTTCGTTTCTGCCCGGGACCCCCGCTGTATGGTAGTGGCCGATGTAAGGGTGGTGTTTTTTGATTCGTGTGATCACGTCCCCGTGCATGATTTGCACATGGTAGATGTCGAAAAGCACTTTAAGCCGCTCTGAACCAATGCTCTTGCAGATCTCCACGCTCTGGTCGATGTCGTCGCAAAAGTAATCCGGATGCCCTTTCATCTCGATATTGACACGGGAATTGAGCATCTCGAGGCAGAGAGTTACTTTCTTCTTCTCCGCATAACCGACAATCTTTTTCAGGCCATCCACCATGTTTCGCATGCCAACCTCGGTGGGTATGCCTCGCCGAAAACCCGAGAAGGTGATTACACTCGGAAAGCCTGCTTCAGCCGTCGCATCGATGCTCTTCCGCAGATTCGTCAGGCATTCCTCGTGCTCCTCCAAATGGGCAAATCCCTTGGCGAACCCATGGCTGCTTGAAATAGCGCAGACAAGGCCGTGCGCTTTGAGAGATTTGAAATGTTCCGGCGCAATCAATTCGACCGAGTTCATTCCAAGCGCCGCCGCATGCCCGATTAATTTTTCGACCGGCATGGGATTGAAGCACCAATGGACGACAGACTGGTGGATCCGGCCCTTCGCAACTTTGTAGAGGGAGGAGGGCTGGGCCCGGCCCGGCTTGGGCAGTCCCATGGCGGTGCCCGCCGCCAGGGCCGTGGCGCCCTTGATGAATGTGCGCCGGGTTGGGTTCGGATTGATGGCCCTGCCTGGTTTTTTCGTCTGTCTTTTCATGGTTCCGAGATGGAAAATTTTTGCTTCGGGCTTTTCAATGGGCAGTCTAAATTCCCACCGCGATGAATCCCAGTCTAAAGTTGCAGGTATGAAAATCCAAAAATCTTTGGCGGTCGGCTTGGCGTTGGTGTTGGCTCAACCTCTGTTCGCTGAGAATTGGCCTCAATGGCGAGGGCCCTTTTCCAACGGGTCCACCTCGGAGAAGAACCTTCCAGTGCAATGGTCTAAAACCGAGAACGTAGCCTGGAGCCAGCCTCTGCCCGGGCCAAGCGCGGCCACGCCGATCGTTTGGGGCGACACAGTCTTCGTGCCGACCGCTGATGCCACCAACAAGACCCTGCTGGCAATGGCCATCGATCGAAAGTCCGGCAAGGTTCTCTGGCGGGAGAAGGTGGCGGAGGGCATTCGCCGCGACGAAAAGAGCAACCTGGCCTCGCCCTCACCAGCGACGGACGATCAGCTCGTTATTTTCTTCTACGGCAACGGGGATCTGGTGGCCTTTGATTTTGCGGGCAAAAAGCTTTGGAGCCGAAACATCGAGAAGGACTACGGCGCATTTGCTTTCAACTGGACCTTCTCGACCAGTCCCCTGCTGCATGGGGGCAAGCTGTACCTTCAAGTGCTACAGCGCGACGTGCCAGTGCATGGACGTGGACGGTCGGATGGCCCGATTGAAAGTTACCTCCTCGCCATGAACCCCGCGACCGGCAAAACTTTATGGAAAGTGGAAAGGCCTTCTCAGGCCGTGGCGGAGTCGCGCGAGGCGTTTACTACCCCCGTTTTCTTCCAACATGCAGGGCGCGGCGAATTGCTCCTGGCGGGCGGCGATTGTATTACTGGCCACGATCCGGACACGGGAAAGGAACTGTGGCGCTGGGGTACGTGGAATCCAAACAAGATCCCGCACTGGCGTCTCGTGCCTTCCCCCGCCGCGGGTGTTGGCATCATCCTCGCTTGCGCGCCCAAAAGCGATCCTATCTATGCCATCAAGGCCGGTGGCAACGGGACCCTGACGGACGCCGACCTCGCTTGGAAGAGCGAGCCGCGCGGGCCCATCTCCAGCGATGTGCCCACGCCGCTCTTCTACCAGAACGATTTCTTCATTCTGAGCGATGTTCGCAAGTCCCTTTCGCGGGTCACGCCAAAGACGGGCGAGATCAAATGGACGGTGGCCATGCCGGGCCGCAGCAAGTTCGAGGCGTCCCCCATGGGTGCGGATGGGAAGATCTATTGCATCAATTTCGCGGGAGATGTGGTCGTGCTTGATGCTGACAAAGGCTCCGTCCTCCAAAACATTCCCATGGGTGAACCTGGCGACGACATGACGCGATCCTCTGTTTCCGCCTCGCACGGCCAGCTTTTCATTCGCACCAACACAAAGTTGTTCTGCATTGGCAAACCCTAGCCCTCTGTCGGAGGGGTTATTGCGGAAGTCATGCCGGCTTACATCGCCCTGCTTCGCGGCATCAATGTCAGCGGCCAAAAGCTGATCAGGATGGCTGATCTGCAGTCGCACTTCATCTCGTGGGGTGCGCTCAACGTTCGCACCTACATCCAGAGCGGAAATGTCGTCTTCGAACACCACGCGCCCGCGGCCACGCTCCGGGAGACAATCCAGGAGCACTTGGGCAAAAAGCTGGGCTACGGAGTGCCCACGCTGGTGCAGTCGGCCGCGGACCTCGCGGCCATCGCCGGAGCGAATCCTTTCGACACGCGCCTGCCCGAGTTCGGAAAACGCATGTATGTTTGCTTCTTCGAGAAAGCCCCCGCCGTGGCGGGAATCGAGAACATTAGACCTTACGTCAGCGACTCAGAGCAATTAGTGGTCAACGGCGCGGCGGGCTACGCCTATTACGCGAACGGCTTCGGCCGCGCCAGGCTTTCGGGCGCCATCATCGAGCGAAAGCTGGGCTTGGCCACGCTGCGAAATTGGAATACCGTTACGGCGCTGCTCGAAATGGCGCGCGGCTGAGATTGTTGTGCGCCACCGGACAGGAATTTTCTGCCAAAGTTTAGCAATATTTGAACGGCCATGCCTCAACCTTACCCAACCATCATTCCCGGACTGCGCAGCCCCTCGGCTCAAGTCAACGGCCTCGTCTACTTTGGCCGAATGCTGGATAAGATCCGGCTCGCAGCCGCTGGCACTCTGCCTGAGGGCTGGCGGGCTGAGCGAGGCACTGCGATGAAAAACAGCTTCGATGAGCGTTGCTGCAAGTTCCTTCGCCTCGACTATGCGGCGCTCGAGAGGGAAACGCTCAAAGGGGGAAAGACCGATGCTCAGTTGCTGGAGTGGGCCTACGTCAATGGGCGCAAGCCTGGCGACGATGAAATCGAAATCTGGAATGCCTTCATGACCAAACGAGGCTGGCGGGATTCCGGCACGCAACGGTTGAACGAGCGGCTCGCCGAAATTGGCCTTCCGCCAGGGACCGTGCAGACTATGTTCGAGTTCATTGATTTGGACGAAGGGCGGTTGAAAGCCACCCTTGAGTAGCCGTGCCCTGGATACGGCACCCCAAAGCCCAGGCTGAATGCCCGCGCAACCCCGAATTTCCTTGAAAACGTGCCGTCCAAGGATAAGGTCACGGCTATTCCACCTGCGCGGTTTGGCACGAAATGAAAAGCGGCACCTCAAATCATATTTTCCAGCCTTGGTCCGCGTTCGGCGTACTTGTGGCTTTGTCGGCGGCGCCTTTGTTAGGAGGTCGCGAGGCTGCGGAGACCTCGGTCAAGGTCGAGATTCTCGAAGGGATGCCGGACCAGGCTTCGTGGAATTTTCCCACGCCTGAACCTTCGGAAACCTACACGGAACCGGTTTTCGGATTTCCGACTCTGCCCACGCGCTATTCCGCCAGGGGGATCAAGATTGATCGCAGTTCGCCGTTCATGCTGCGCGCTTCCGCGAAGGTGACGCTTCCGGCGGGTGATCATCGGATTCTGCTTCGGTCGCTCACAGGCGCGCGGCTCTTCGTCGATGGCGGCTTGCTGATCTCCAATCGGTTTCCGAGCCTCAACTCGGACGGCCATGAAGAAGTGCCTGAGATAGCGACGGCTGCCGCGCCGGATATTCGGTATCTCCCGCCCGGCCACTCTGAAACGGTGGCGAACTTCCATGCGGACGGGAAGGCTCATGAATTTCGCATCGACGCATTGATTGGTGTCAAAGGCCGGCGGCCTGAAGCCGGCGAACTCTGTGTCGCCTTCGCCACCGACGATGGCTCGTTCCAAGTACTTTCTCCTGACTCCTCGAAGACCGTTCTCTTAACTGAAGAGGGTTGGGAGCGTTTCGCTACTGAGCGCACGGCCTGCTGGAGAGCCGAGGACACCAAACGGCGTCAACAGCTCGCCGCTGGTGAAGCCAATTACTGGGACAGCAGGCACGCACTGGCTCGGTCGCACATCTCTTCGCTGCCTCCCATCGAAATTCCGCCAGCCATGGGCACGAGGGCCCAAGCGGAGATCGATCGATTTATCTCCGCCCGTTTTGAAACGGCGAAGGTCCGGCCCGCCCCGCTCACCGACGATTACGCCTTCCTGCGCCGGGTCACACTCGATCTTCTCGGCACTGTCCCGACGCCCAAGCAGATTCAGGCGTTTATCGCAGACCATTCCACGAAACGGCGGGCCAACGCGATCGAGCGGCTCCTCGCCCATCCTCGCTGGGCCGACGGTTGGGTCGGGTACTGGCAGGACGTGCTGGCGGAGAACCCAGGCATCCTTAAGCCGATGCTGAATAACACCGGCCCCTTCCGCTGGTGGATCCATGAATCCTTCCTGGATAACAAACCGATGGATCGCTTCGCCACCGAACTGGTGATGATGGAA
>JADMIO010957530.1_pt1 | contig 14389 bp, 14 predicted proteins | sample 8958161 | NCBI WGS metagenome assembly JADMIO01 (sample SAMN16585339, study PRJNA669376) | soil metagenome | isolation source: Crop rotation soil | place: USA: Cullars Rotation, Alabama | collected 2011 | reverse complement strand
TGTGGGGCGATAGCGGCATTCCCGCCATGGTAAGCAACCTCGACGCGTTGTGGTCACATTGGGCGCGACAGGTCTCGACGGGTATCGTCGTTTCAGGGCATTTCCTTCCCGAAGAAAACCCGCAAGCCACTCTTGATCATCTTGTGCCCTTTCTCGCCGGAGTGCCCAGCAAGTGACGGCCGAAAAGCTCAACCGCCAGGAGGCCTTTTCCGGAACGCGGCCGGCGGCAGACATCCCAGACCGCCTCTTTCCTTATCTCGAGACCCATATTCCAGCCTTTCGCGGGCCTGCGGCCATTGCACAGTTCAAAGGCGGACAGTCCAACCCGACCTATCTGATCGCCGCCGCCTCCGGCCGCTACGTGCTGAGGCGCAAACCCTTTGGCAAGCTTCTGCCCTCGGCCCATGCGATCGAGCGCGAATATCGAGTGACCCTGGCACTTGCGGCAGAAGGTCTGCCGGTGGCGCGTCCCCTCCACTATTGTGCCGACGACAGCATCATCGGCACAGAGTTCTTCGTGATGCAACATGTCGAGGGACGGGTGTTCTGGGAGCCCTGGGCCCCAGGACTCACGATGGATGAGCGCGCCAAGCTGTTCGCCTCGCTCAACGACACCATCGCGCGACTGCACAATGTCGATCCGGACACTGTCGGGCTTAGCGATTTCGGCAAGGCTCAAGGCTATGTCGCCCGCCAGATCAAGCGCTGGTCGGAGCAATATCGCGCCTCAGCGACCGAAAGGATCGCGGAGATGGATCGGCTCATGGCCTGGCTGCCCGACGCTTGCCCCGAGCAATCCGTGACCTCCGTCGTGCACGGCGACTTCCGCCTCGACAATTGCATTATCGACCCAGTTGAGCCAAGGGTCGCAGCGCTGCTCGACTGGGAACTCGCCACCCTTGGCGATCCCCTGGCCGATTACACCTATCATCTCATGATGTGGTTCATGCCAAAATCGGAACGCGGCGCAGGCGTAGGCTCGCTCCGGGGGCATGAGCGCGACCCTGGAATTCCCGAGATCGGAACCTATATCGAGGAATATTGCACGCTCACCGGCCGCGACGCCATTCCCGATCTCAATGTTTACCTTGCCTATAATTTCTTCCGTATTGCCGCCATTCTCCAGGGCATTGTGGGGCGGGTGCGCGATGGCACGGCGGCCAATCGCGACGCCCTTCTCATGGCGAGCGAGGTCTGCCCCTTGGCTGAGACGGCTTGGTTTTTCGCAAAAAGGGCGGGCGCATGAGCGCACCTAGGATCGGCCTCGCGCTTGGCGGTGGCGCGGCGCGCGGTCTCGCCCATATCCCCATGCTTGAAGTCTTCGACGAGATGGGAATCAAGCCCACGGTCATCGCCGGCTGCAGTTTTGGCGCGCTGGTCGGCGCCGCTTATGCTTCCGGCATTCCGGCCAAGGAAATCGGGGCTCATGCCCGCTTCATTCTCGCCAACCGGGTACAGGCGGCAAAATACCTATTCGGCGTCAAACGGGCACGCCTCAGCGATCTCCTGCAAAGGAAGAGCCTTACCTCGCTGCAGATCGACGGCGAGCAACTCACCAGCTTCATCTTACCCGAAGGTGTCGCAAAGCGTGTTGAAGATGCCGAGATACCGCTCAAGATCGTGACCACCGATTTCGCCGAGAGATGCGAACATGTCATTTCATCAGGCCCGATGTGCCGGGCGGTCGCCGCCTCGATCGCTATTCCAGGCCTCATTTCGGGGCCCACGATCGATGGCCGCCTCTGTGTCGATGGCGGCATCACCAATCCCGTCCCCTTCAACCATGTCCAGCCCGAAAGCGATTTCGTCGTCGCCATCGACGTGACGGGACGCGTGCGCGGTCCCAGGCGTAATTATCACAGCAACATGGAACTTGCCGTGGGGTCGATGCTCATCATGTTTCATCAAATTGCGACGCTGCGCCGCGAGCAGAACCCCCCCGAGGTCTACATCAACCCGCCGATCGACGGCTTCATGGCCAATGATTTCTTCCGCATTACGGAGATGATCGAGGCGGCGTCCCGGGCCAAGGACGAGCTCAAGCGGGCGCTGGAATCCCAAATGGAAAGAATCACTTAGGCTCATTTCTTGAGAAAATGATTCAAGCCAGGATGCGCTACATCGCGCGGCGCGCGTGATCTTCTTCGATGAAATCGATGCCAGTACGCTTGCGGATGTCATCGAGCCGCTCAGCTTCGGCCTCGCCCGTCAGGATGCCGAAATCCTTGAGCCTGCCGGTATCAACCTTGCTCAGCCCAATCGTGTGGCTGAAATCACTGACGCTGATGCTGCCCGCTTCGAGTTTGAGCTGAAGCTCACGGCTCACCCCGACATGGACTCTGACGATCCTGGTCATGGCCCTCATCCCCTTGAGCGCTGGCGTGTAAGTCTATCCCAGAGTCAGCTCGCCGTCACCGGCGCATTAGTCGATTCGGCGCTCGCGGAAGAACTTGCGCAACAAATCCTGTGCACGGCCCTCGCTTATGCCGCCATAGACGTCCGGGCGATGGTGGCATGTGGCTTGGCCGAAGAACCGCGCCCCGTGCTCCACCCCTCCCATTTTCTCGTCGCCGGCGGCGAAATAGAGACGCCTTAGCCGCGCGAAGGAGATGGCGGCGGCGCACATGGCACAAGGCTCGAGTGTGACATAAAGGTCGCAACCGACGAGCCGCTCGCTGCAAAGCTTCGCTGCCGCCTCGCGAATGGCGAGGAGTTCGGCGTGCGCCGTCGGGTCCTTGAGCTCCAGCGTACGATTGCCGGCCTTTGCCATGACATTGCCCGATGGATCGACAATGACACAGCCAATAGGTACTTCGCCGCGCCCGCCGGCTGATTCGGCCTCGGCGAAAGCCAGCGCCATCGGATCTGGCGGTTGATCAAGTTTCATGCTTGATCCACAAAACGCGAAAGGGATCGGATGGTCAAGGAAAGCGGATTTGAGGGGGAACGCATCGCCAAGGCGATCGCACGGGCGGGCCTGTGCTCCAGGCGCGACGCCGAACGGCTTATCGCCGAAGGCCGAGTTAGGCTGAATGGCAAGGTTCTGACCTCGCCCGCCATCAATGTCAGACCTGAGGACAACATCCAAATCGACGGTAAACCCTTGCCGCAGAAGGAGGACAGCCGCCTGTGGCGCTATCACAAGCCCTCAGGCCTGGTGACCAGCCACAAGGACCCGGCAGGCCGGCGCACCGTATTCGATGCCTTACGCGAGCAACTGCCGCGGGTGATCTCGATCGGACGGCTCGACATCAACACCGAAGGTCTGCTGCTGCTGACCAATGACGGCGAACTGGCGCGCCTCCTCGAACTGCCGGCGACTGGCTGGATCAGGCGCTATCGAGTGCGCGCTTATGGCAGGCCCGATCCCGCTGCACTCGAAAAGCTGAAAGCCGGCCTGACAATCGAGGGCGTGCATTACGGCCCGATCGAAGCTCAGATCGACAAGATGCAGGGCGACAATACCTGGCTCACCATCGCCATTCGCGAGGGCAAGAATCGCGAAGTTAAGAAGATCTGCGAGCATCTGGGGCTCGAAGTGAACCGGCTGATTCGTGTTGCATTCGGTCCCTTCCAACTCGGCGAACTCGAACGGGGCCAAGTGGCGGAAGTGCCGTCGCGGGTTCTTGCCGAACAACTGGGGCGGAAGATTTCGACCCCACCTGCGAAGGAACGCAGGTCCAAGCCGCGCGGCAGGGCTTGATTCCGCCCCCCTTTGTGCTATGGGGCGCGCCCATGAAACTGAAACCCGCCATCACGCAACAAGCGACCGGCCAAAACCGGCGTGCGCTTTCTTGCGCGTGATGACGAGGACCCTTTCCTAATTCCCCATCCCGCTCAAGTGCCCGCCCATAAACCCGGCGGGGCATCTCATTCATGGACTCCCCGCTTGCCATTCTCAGGAGAGTTCGATGACTGATCTTGCAAACCTTTTTCCCGTATTCGCCAAATCCATGGGCTTCGGCCTCGCGGTCGCGGCCCCGGTCGGGCCAATGAGTATCCTGTGCATGCGCCGCAGCCTTACGATTGGCTGGCGCCACGGGCTTGCGACAGGCTTCGGCATTGCCGCCGGTGACGGCCTCTATGCCACTGTCGCGGCGCTTGGACTGACCGGCATCTCGGCTTTCATGCTGGCCTATGACCGGCCGCTTCACCTGGCCGCCGGCTTGTTCTTGCTTTATCTCGGCCTCAAGACCTTCTGGCGCAACGGCGAGGACGGCACTTCTGTGGCGGTGCCCTCGGCCACCTCGACGATGCGCGCTTTCTGGGGCTCGCTACTCCTCACCCTCACCAACCCGCCGACCATCATCATGTTCGCTGCGATCTTTGCGGCCTTAGCGCCGGAAGGAGGATTCGAGCCCGTGAACGCGCTCGCCACCGTCGGCGGCGTCACTCTGGGCTCGCTCATCTGGTGGTGCTTCATCGTCGCCTGCGTCACGGCCTTTCGCCACGCGCTCGGGCGACAGGTCAGACTGTGGATCGACCGGCTTGCGGGCAGCTTCCTCGTCTTCTTCGGCGTGGCGGAAATCCGCCGCAGCCTGTAAAGCGAGGCCTTCATGCGGATTGTCGGTGGAAAATTCAAAGGTCATGGGCTGCAAGGCCCCAAGGGCCAGGCGACACGGCCGACATCCGATCGGGTGAGGGAAGCGATCTTCAACATCCTGGCGCATGGTGTTGCGGATTTCTCGATCGAGGGTAGTCGCGTCCTCGATCTTTTTGCCGGCACCGGTGCGATGGGTCTCGAAGCCTTGTCGCGTGGCGCGAGGTTCTGCCAGTTCGTCGACGACTCAGCTGAAGCGCGGGGCATCATAAGGCGCAACGCCGATGCGCTGGGGGTGATCGGGCAATGCAAGATCTGGCGGCGCGATGCGACGCGGCTCGGCCCTGCCGCACCGCAGCCAGGCTTCGATCTCGTCTTCGCCGATCCGCCCTACAACAAAGGACTTGGCGAAAAGGCGCTCGCCTCGCTGATCGAAGGCCAATGGCTCAACAAAGATGCCATCGCCATCATCGAGGAGGCCGAACGCGCCGAACTCGCCTGCCCGCCCGAACTCACTGAGATCGATCGGCGAGTCTATGGCGAGACGCAGGTCCTGATTGCGCGAAAGGTTTAGGCAGGAACAGAAGCATTGCGCCTGATCGCCTGCGGCGGCTGGCCGAAGGCCCGGAGAAAGGCCCGGCGCATGCGCTCGCGATCGGCAAAGCCGGTTTCTCTCGCCACCACATCGATCGGATGCCGGCTTTCCTCCATCATCAGCCGCGCCGCCTCGACGCGCAGATGCTCGATCGCCTTGGCGGGCGACTGTCCGGTCTCGGCATGAAAGGCGCGGCTGAATTGTCTAGGACTCAGATGCGCCACTTCCGCCAACTCCTCGACGCTCAGACTTTTACGCAGATTGCGGCGCGCATAGGTCAGTACGGTCTGGATCCGATCGGACTTGGCGTCCATGTCGAGCAACGCCGAATGCTGCGACTGGCCGCCGGCGCGGCGGTGATAGACGACGAGCTTGCGGGCAACCGAACGCGACAATTCGAGACCGAAATCCTTCTCGATCATGCCGAGCGCCAGATCGATGCCGGCGGTCATGCCGGCTGATGTCCAGATAGGGCCGTCAATGATGAAGATGCGATCTTCCTCGACCTTCAGCGTGGGAAATCGCGCCTGAAGATCGCGTGCAAAAGCCCAGTGGGTCGTGGCACGCCTACCGTCGAGCAAGCCCGCTTCCGCCAGGATGAAGGCGCCGGTGCAAATAGCGGCCATGCGCCGGCTTTGCGGCAAAGCGGCTCGCAATAGCTCCAAGAGCCTGGGATTCGAGGGAACCGGACTGAGGAGTCCACCAACGATCAGCGTATCAAATGCTGCGCTCGTGAAAGCGCTCGTATCGATCTTCACGCCGAGCGAGCTGGGCAGCGGCCCGCCCGGCTCCGATAGTAGATGGATGTCATAGAGCTTCTCGCCGGCGCTCACATTGGCGAGCTCGAAAGCCGAGAGCGCGGCCAGACTCATCGCCTGGAAACCCGACGGCAGCACGAAGCCGATCCGTAACACGGAAAATCCTCAATGTCCTAAAAAGTTGTATATATGACATTTCGGACGCACCCGCCAGAGCCTATGTGAGTTGTGAACCGGCTCGGACCGGAAGGAGACCACCATGACGACCCATTCCCATAAGGGCACTGCCCTCATCACCGGCGCTTCCTCAGGCATTGGCGCGGTTTATGCCGACCGCCTCGCCAGGGCCGGCTACGATCTCATCCTCGTCGCGCGCAGCGCCGACCGCCTAAAAGATCTCGCCCGCCGGCTGACCGATGCCAGCGGCCGCTCGGTCGAAACGCTGACCGCCGACCTCACCCACCCGGAAGATCTCGCCCGTGTCGAAGCGGCATTGAAGTCCGACAAGAGCATCACGCTCCTCGTCAACAATGCCGGCATCGCCGCGGTCACGCCTCTGCTCCAATCGAATGTCGATGAGATGGAACGGATGATCACTCTCAACGTGACCGCACCGACCCGGCTCGCCTATGCCGTCGCGCCGGCTCTTGTGGCGCGGGGTTCGGGTACGATCATCAATATCGCTTCGATTGTCGCCATCAATCCCAAGCTTCTCAATGGCGTCTATGCCGGCAGCAAGGCATTCGTGCTCGCTTTTTCGCAGTCGCTCGACAACGAGCTTGCGACCAAGGGCATCCGCGTCCAGGCGGTGCTGCCCGGTGCCACGGCAACGGATCTGTGGGACAAGGCCGGGCATCCCGTTACCAATCTCCCCAAGGAGATCGTGATGTCGACCGAGGACATGGTCGATGCGGCACTCGCCGGGCTGGCTCAGGGCGAACTTGTCACTATTCCGGCATTGCCGGACAGCGCCGATTGGGATGCCTTCGAAACGGCGCGCAACACCTTGGCGCCCAATCTGTCGCGCGCCGAGCCGGCGGCGCGCTACCGTACGGCGTAAGACTCCGCCCGAAGTGCCGGCGTAGCCTGGCTTAAAACGCCCAGGCCACTCCGGCATGACCTTCGAGCGTGAAGGCATCGTTGGTGTCGTAGCCTGCTTCCGTGCTCAGATTGAAGCTGGCGCTGCCCGACGTGACATAGGCCACGTCATAGCCGGCAAAGCCCCGCGCCAAGTCATCATCCGACACGTTGAACTGAAGCGCCTGACCGGCGAGCGTTGCATCGACGCGATCCGCATCGCTGAATGTGCCGTCAACGCCGAGCCGCACTGTCTGATGCAGACTGCCATCCGGCGTCTCCCGCGCGGCGAAGCGATAGGCGAGCTCGCCTCTGACGTCGAAGATGTTGATGTCCCTGCTGTCGACCGAGAGGTCGGTTGCCGAGCCATGTTCGTTGTAGTCATCCATAAAGAGGCCGGCATAGCGCGCCCTGATGCTGGGCGTGAAGGTGCCCGACCCCATGGCCAAGTCGGTGCCGAGTTTCAACGACGGGCTGATCAGGAAGCCGCTATAGTCGGCCTTGGCATGCTCGATGCCGCCATCGACCATGTTGTTAGCGATCTTGCGGTCGCTATGGAATTCCGACCAGCCGGCGGTCAGCGACAGGTCGACGAAGCTCGACCCCATCTCATGGCTGAGATAAAGGCCCCCAAAGTAGTTGTCGCTGTCGAGATCCTGAGAGAACTTGTCCTCATTGAGATTGGCAAAGGCGAGGCCGGCAAAGATGCCGGCCCTGGTATTGTCCGCCACCATGCCGTCGATGCCGCCCACCGCACCGCCGAGCGCAGTCTCGAAGCCATCGGTGTTGCCGTCGCTATTCTGGTCGCGATATGAACCGATCCCCGAAAGCCAAATGCCATTGTCCGACGCCGCCGTCGTGATATCGGCTGTTGGCGTGACGGTCATGCCATTCATCGCCACGCTCATCCCACCGCCGCCCGTGAGCCTCGCCGAGGCAAGTCGTCCCTCCACTGCGCCGGTCACTTCCCGGGTCAGGTCGTTGGTCATCTCGTCCTGGACCGAGAATAGGGTGGGATTGACGACATAGAGCGTGCCGTCGGCGATGACGAAGGGCTGGCCGCTGGTGTCGATGGTGGGCGTGCCGGTGAAGGCCAATGCCGTTTCGAGGCCGCGGCCGATGATGAGCGTGTTCGAAGAATCTCCAAGGGCCAGCCCCCCCTGGATAGTGCTGCCGCGCAGGAGCGTCAGCGTATTGTCTGTTCCATCAAGATCTACCGCGCGGTCCCCAACGATTTTGCCTGAATTGGTGATCGTATTACCGTTAGTGACGTAGATGCCACGGGTGCTGCCCCTCACCTCGCCCGAGTTCGTGATCCAATTGCCGACTCCGGTAGCGATGCCAACCGCCCCACCATCCACCATGCCCGAGTTGGTGATCGTGTTGCCGCTGCCGACATTGATACCAACGAGGCCGCCCTCTGCCGTGCCCGAGTTCGTGATTGTGTTGTCGGCGTTCGCATTGATGCCCATGACCCCGCCCGTCGCCGAGCCCGAGTTGGTGATCGAGTTGTTGTCGTTGGCGAGGATGCCATACTTGCCCGTAGCCGTCCCCGAGTTGGTGATCGTGTTACCGTTGTAGGCGGCGATGCCACCGGTGGAGACGCCCTCAGCCGTGCCCGAGTTGGTGATCGTGTTGTCATTATGGGCTGCGATGCCGACGAAGGGGCCTGTCGCCAAGCCCGAGTTGTCAATCGTGTTGCCGTCGTCGACTACGATGCCGGAGCCATTGACGGTACTCATCGCAGTGCCCGAGTTGGTGATTGTGTTGTCATTGTCGGCGGAGATGCCAAAGATAGTGCCCGTCACCGCGCCCGAGTTGGTGATCGTGTTACCATTGAAGGCGGCGATGCCCACAAGGCCGCCCGTTGCCGTGCCCGAGTTGGTGATCATGCTATCATCGAGAACGTCGATACCAGCTAGGCCCGTACCGGTAACAGAACCAGCATTGTCCACGGTAACGCCATTCGTGGTGGCGCTGATGCCGTAACCACCCACGACTTCAATAGTGCCACCTTGTTCAACCGTGCCCACATCGCCGGTTGTGTCGAGCGTTTGAGTGGTAATGACGGTCTGCCCATTGACGATGGTGAAGCTCGCTGCCCCGGCCTGCTCGACCAGCAGGAGGGTCGAGACGGCAATGCCGCAGGACAAGACGCAGCTCCAGCGCAGCAGATTCATGTTTGCCCCCGATGACCGATATAAAACGGCAGATTCTTCCCCAAGAATTGAAATCCTAGCCAACCAAATAAAATGACACAAGGGAAAGATATTCTACTGCCGGGTCAGCCGTGAAATAATGATCGAGTTCAGCTTCTGCCGAACAGTCTTTCGATGTCGCTGAGTTTCAATTCGATATAGGTCGGGCGGCCGTGATTGCACTGGCCGGAATTGGGCGTCCTCTCCATCTGACGCAGGAGGGCGTTCATTTCTTCCGGCTTGAGCTGCCGCCCGGCCCTCACCGAATGATGGCAGGCCATGGTGGCCAGGAGCTGATTGGCGCGCTCCTCGACGGTCGTGCTCGAATCTTCGCCCAGATCATCGGCGACATCGCGCACCAGTCTGGGGATTGAGCCGCCCGCCAAGGCCGCCGGCACTTCGCGCACCACAATCGATCCTTCACCGAAAGGCTCGAGAACGAGGCCGAGCTCGGCCAGAAGCTCGCCGGCTTGGACGAGCCGCTCGATCGAGACGGAATCGAGATCGATGACCTCGGGGATCAGCAAGGGCTGCGTGGCGATGCGGCGGCCCAGGCGCTCGGCCTTCAGCCCTTCATAGACGAGGCGCTCATGGGCCGCATGCTGATCGACGATGACGATGCCGTCCTCGGTCTGCGCCAGGATATAGTTGCTGTGCAACTGGGCGCGTGCGGCGCCCAAGGGATGCGGTTTATCGGCGAGCACCGGCGTGTCGGCGACGGCTGCCGATGCTACATTGTCCATAACGAAATGTGCCTGCTCATCCGCAAGCCCTTGCGGCGCAAAGCCGTTGAAGGAGGCTTCAAGAGCACGCGGCAGAACCGGGCGAAGAGCGCTGACCGTCGCCGAAGCAAGCCCCGACGCCGTCTTGCGGCTCTTCGCGCCAAGCGCCTCGCGGATGGCCGAGATGATGGCGCCGCGCACCATGCCGGAATCGCGGAAGCGCGCTTCCGCCTTGGCGGGGTGCACATTCACATCGACGAAGGCATGGGGGCAGTCGATGAACAGGCAGACGGCCGGAAAGCGCCCGCGCGTCAACAGATCGGCATAGGCGCCGCGAATGGCACCGGCGACGAGCTTGTCGCGCACCGGACGGCCGTTGACGAAGAAGAACTGCAGGCCGGCCTGCGCCCGATGATAGGTCGGAAGGCTCGCAAGACCCCAAATCTTGAACGTGTCGCGGCCGCCCTCGAAATCGACCAAATTGGCAAAGACCTCATCGCCCATCACGCGCGCGATGCGGCGCCGGCGGCCTTGATCGCCTTCGACCTCAGGGGAGAGATCTATGAGCACCCGCTCTTCCGAGACGAAACTAAAGCCGACATGAGGTGCGGCAAGCGCAAGGCGCCTCACCACATCTGCCGCCTCGGCCGTTTCGGCGCGCGGCGAGCGTAGGAATTTGAGGCGCGCCGGCACGGCAAAGAAAAGATCGCGAACTTCGACAATGGTGCCATCGATACGCGACGCTGGCGAGGTTTCGCTCTTGCGGCCACCTGCGACTTCGATCCGCCAAGCCTCGTTTGCGCTTCGTGCGCGCGACACCAGCGACAGACGGCTCACCGCCCCGATAGAAGGCAATGCCTCGCCGCGAAATCCCAATGTCCTGATGTCGATCAAATCATCGTCGATGAGCTTCGAGGTCGCATGGCGCTCGACCGCCAGGGCAAGTTCGTCCCGGTCCATGCCCTCACCGTCGTCGCTGACGCGGATCAAGCTCTGGCCGCCATCGCGGAAGGCTATGTCGACCTGCCGTGCGCCGGCATCGATCGCATTCTCGGCCAATTCCTTTACGACACTGGCCGGGCGCTCGACCACCTCGCCAGCAGCGATGCGGTTGGCGATGCCCTCGGGAAGCCTGCGAATCCTCATAAGCCGAGTTTAGCGTGCGAGGTGCCAATCCGCCATCTCGCCCATCAGTTCGATAAGGCTGCGAACCTTGCCCGAAAGAAAGCGTGCGGAAGGATAAACGGCATGAATGGGCATGGGTGCCGGCGCAAAGGGCGCCAGCACTTCGACGAGACGCCCTTCCCTAACGGCGTCCCGCACCTGGTAATAAAGAACGCGCGCAATGCCGGCGCCATCGAGAGCAAGTGTGATTGCCGTGTCGCCGCTATTGGTGAGAAAGCGTGGCGCGAGGCTTACCCTGAGATCGGCATCCGCCGCGCTAAAATGCCAATCGACAGGCGGCGAGCCGGGCATGAAGGCGATCGTATCGTGATGCAATAGATCATCGGGATGTTGTGGGACTCCCGCTCTCGCCAAATAGGATGGTGACGCGACAAGGGCCCGCCGGGTCTCGCCGAAGCGGCGCGCGATCAACTGCGAATCGGGCAAGTGGCCGATCCTGATTGCGAGGTCATGGCCTTCTTCAACCAGGTTAACGAAGCGGTCCGACAACATGACCTCAATCGAGACCTTCGGATAGCGCTGGACAAAGAGAGCGAGCAAGGGAGCCACATGAAGACGCCCGAAGATCAAGGGAGCGGTGATCGATAGCCTGCCCGAGGGCTCCGTCCTGTCGCTTTGCGCCGCGCGCTCCGCCTCGTCCAAATCCCCAAGAATGCGCCGCACACGCTCGAGATAACGCGCCCCGGCGTCCGTCAGGCTGATCTGGCGCGTGGTGCGGTGGAAGAGTCTTGCTCCAAGCCGGCTCTCGAGAGCAGCGATCTGGCGCGATATGACCGAGGCTGACAGACCGAGCCGGCGGGCGGCGCCCGTCAGACTATGCGTGTCACAGACGGCGATGAAGGCCGTCATGGCATCAAAACGGTCCATGGCGATTATTGCAACTTCAGCAATAATCTTTTGTCAAGCTAGATGATTAACTCCCTTTTGGAGATGAATTATCTTTCTGGCCATGACACAACTCTCGAGCGACATCGCCTTCACACCCCGCGTCAAGGCGATCCAGGCTGAACGCGGCTCGCGCACGACATACGCCCGGATGGAAGAGCGCGGCGGCTTTCGCACAGAACTGACCGACGACCTGGGGCAATTCCTTGCGCGCATCGACACGGCTTTCCTCGCCACGGCGAACGCGGCAAGCCAGCCCTATGCACAGCATCGGGGCGGGCCCAAAGGGTTTATCAAAATCCTAGGTCCGCACACGCTGGGTTTTGCTGATTTCAAGGGTAACCGCCAATATATCACGACGGGGAATCTGGCCGAGAACGAGCGCGCCTTTCTCTTTCTGATGGACTACGCAAACAAGCGACGCGTTAAGCTTTGGGGCCGGGCTCGAGTCGTCGCCGACGATGATGCGCTGGTCGAGCGCCTGATGCCCGAGGCTTATGACGCACGACCGGAGCAAGCAATCTTGTTCGAGGTCGAGGCCTGGGACATCAACTGCCCGCAACATATCCCCCAGAAGATCGATGCCGGCGACGTCCAACACGTGCTTCTGCAGTTGCAAGCACGTATTGCCGAGCTCGAACAAGAGAACGCGGTCTTGCGAGGATCGCAGACCTAATTCATATCTCCTGCGATCGGGAACTTTTTGCCGCTTGGAGACTTGTCACAAAGCGGATTCCACAGCGGTATAAAGTTTGGATCACAGACTTCCAGGGAGGTCTCGCATGAGAGGTTGGCTCCTCTTTTTCCCCGCTTTTTTTCTCTCAGTATCGGCGCAGGCGCAAAATGCGAACGACGACAAATCCGTTCTCATTGGGCCGTGGAAGATTGAAGCAACCTTCACAAAGGGCCAGATATTCGACCGTTGCACGATGAGCCGAACGATGGACAACGGGTTTGAAGCGCGGTTTGCGCGCGACAAAGGCGGCACATCGCTTATCATGACGTCGCCGCGCTGGAAGCTCGACAACGGCAAGACCTATCCGGTCGAATTCGCGGTAGGCAAGGTCAACTGGAAGACCGATGTCGCCGCAACTTCGAATACGGTGCACGTGCTCCTGAGCGAAGCTCGCTTCAACAAGGCCCTTAGGAATGTCAATCGCCTGGAAGTCAGGGGCGCTGGTGCGACGCTGACGGTACCCCTCGACAAGAGCGCCGCCGCGCTGGCGCGGCTCGATCGCTGTTACGAGACCAATCGCAATGCAAGCGAGACCAATCCCTTCGTCGCGCCGCAGCCCTAGCGCATGATCCGGAAAAGCGAACGCCAGCTTTCCGAAAAGATCGTGCGCAAATAGAGGCTATTGCGCCGAAGACGTGTTAATCCCCTCGGGCTTGCCAACAACCGTGACGATGAGCTTGTCGGGCTGAGAGATGCGCTTGGCTTGCGCTTTCGCCTGGTCGAGCGTCACCGCATCGATCATGCCGTTGCGGCGATTGACATAGTCAATACCGAGATTGTCCTGCTGGATGGCGAGCAACTGGCTTGCGATCTTGGAATTGGAATCGAAACGCAGCGCATATGACCCAGTGAGATAGGTCTTGGTCTCGGCAAGCTCGGCCGCGGTCGGCCCCTCTTCGCCGAATTTTTTCATTGTTTCCTTCACGACCTCGAGCGCCTCGCCTGCCTTTTCATTACGGGTGCCCAATTGCCCATAGACAAGGCCGGCATGATCGAACGGATAAAGGCCAACCGACACGCCATAGGTGAGACCGCGCTTCTCGCGCACCTCTTCGGTGAGACGCGAACCGAAGCCGCCGCCCCCCAGCACGAAGCTCGTGACATAGGCCGGAATGAAATCCGGATCCGAACGCAGCAGGCCGTCATGTCCGAAAGTGATGATGCTTTGCGGAATGTCGCGCGCAATGGTCTGGGTTGCGGGTTTATCAGCGACATGGATCATCGCCGGCGGCTGCGGCGGATCGGTATCCGGCAGTTCGCCGAAAGTCTCGTCCAAAAGCCGGCTGAGCGTTGCTTCGTCGATGTCGCCGACGACGGCCACCTTCAATCCCCTGCGCGAGAACAGTTGCTTGTGCATTGCGCGCAGGTCATCGCTGGTGATGGTGGCCAGCGATTTGACCGTGCCTTCCGATTCACGCGAATAAGGATGGCCGTCGAAAGCCTTCACCATCCACGCATTGGACGAGATTTTCTCAGGATCCTCTTCATTTTGACGGGCGTTGACCAGGAGCTGATCACGTACCCGTTCGAGAGGATCCTTGTCGAAGCGCGGCTTCGTCAAGGCGAGCTTCAGAAGCGCGAAAGAGTCGTCGCGCTTGTCGGTCAGCGTCTGGAACGATCCTTCGATCGTATCGAGATTGGCTTCGAAGGACATTTTCATGTTGAGCTCGTCGCGCTTGGCCTGGAAGGTCTC
>JADMIO010796636.1_pt1 | contig 14389 bp, 15 predicted proteins | sample 8958161 | NCBI WGS metagenome assembly JADMIO01 (sample SAMN16585339, study PRJNA669376) | soil metagenome | isolation source: Crop rotation soil | place: USA: Cullars Rotation, Alabama | collected 2011 | reverse complement strand
CTTTCCCGTTTGGTCGCGCCTTCGATGATGCCCGGCGGCTGCAATGCCTGCGCCATGCCTTCCCACACCTGCTGGCCTTTCGCGCCGTGCCGGGCGATGATTTCGTCGTGCACGCGCTGGTGGAATTTGCGCTCGATCATCGCTTCCTCGGTGCGCAAAAGCGGCCGGTCGGCGCGGCCGTTAAGCAGCGGCGGCGCGGCTTCCCTGGCGGTGATGTCGGCGATGTAATCGGGATAGGCGCGCTGGTAGGCGTCGATATAGTCGTCGATGGCCGCCCGGTCGAGCGCCGGATTTCTGGTGAGCGCTTTTTCGGCCGCCATGCGCATGGTGCGCCCCATCGAGGCCACCCGCTCGCTTACATCGATTCCACCGTGGTCAAAGTCAGCCATGCTATAAGTGTATCGCGGACAGGCAAATCAGCAAGTTAAGCTTTTGTGACACCATTGTGACAAAGGACCCAGCTCTGCCACGGGGAAACGCCGGTTTTATGAACGATTTCAAAGCCTAAGCCAAGGCAGGTCTCCTCCACGCCGCCTGCCAGCCACGCCAGGCTGCCCGAGAGGAGGGCATAGCCGCCCGGCGCCAGGTGGGATTTAATGTCGGGGGCGAGTCGCACCAGCGTTTCGGCCAGCAGGTTGCAGATAATGAGGTCGTAGGGCGCGCGGGCATGGATCCGGGGGTCGTTAAAGCCATCGCCGCGCAGCGCCGTGACCAGCTCTGAAAGGCCGCAAGCGGCGATCTGGCCCTGCGTGTCCGCCACCGCCTTTTCGGATATATCGACAGCCAGCACCGGCGCGCGCCATACGCTTGCCGCCGCAAGCGACAGAATGCCGTTGCCGCAGCCGATTTCCAGAATATTGGAAAAATCCCGCCGCTCCTCGAGCCATTGGAGGGTTTTTAAACACATGTCCGTGGTCGGGTGCAGGCCGGTCGCGTCGATGGCCAGGGGCATAGGATTAACCCACTAATGTAATAGATATAAACATTATTTTAAGCATTACCGGCTACACTACAAGCTGTTCATACTTTCTTAAGCCTTACCAGATAGGGTCAGCCAAAATAAAAAATATGTCAAGCAACGGGGCCATGAAAAAGCGCATCCTGATCGTTGAGGATAACGACCTCAACCTCAAACTCTTTCGCGACCTGCTCACCGCGCACGGCTACGACACCATCGAAACCAAGGAAGGGCTCGAAGCGATCGAGATGACGCGCGAGGAACACCCCGACCTCATCCTCATGGACATTCAGCTGCCGGAAATTTCCGGGCTCGACGTGACGCGCCGGCTTAAATCCGACGCGGCGATCTGCGACATTCCGATCATCGCCGTCACGGCGTTTGCCATGAAAGACGACGAGGAAAAAATTCTCTCCGCCGGCTGCGAAGCCTATATCTCCAAGCCGATTTCCATCGTGCCGTTTCTCAACACCGTGCGCAGGTTTCTCGGTGAAGAGGAAATGGCATGATAATCCCGTCATTGCGAGCGCAGCGAAGCAATCCAGTTAAAGCGCCATGGGCGCGGAATGGATTTATATGCGCCGCAGATGCGGCGCTGCTGGATTGCTTCGTCGCTACCGCTCCTCGCAATGACGGAGTGTGGTTATGACGGCCCAGATTCTAGTCGTCGACGATGTGCAGGCCAACGTCAAACTGCTCGAAGCCAAACTTGCCAGCGAATATTACGACGTCATCACCGCCAGGGACGGTTTCGAGGCGCTTAAAGCCGCCAAGGAAAACAAACCGGATTTGATTTTGCTCGACGTCATGATGCCCGGCATGGACGGATTCGAGGCGTGCAGAAAAATGAAGGAAGACGCCGATTTGTCGCACATCCCGGTGGTGATGGTCACCGCGCTGTCGGAAAAATCCGACCGCTTGAAGGGCCTCGAATCCGGCGCCGATGATTTCCTCACCAAGCCGATCAACGACATGGCGCTGTTTGCGCGCGTGCGCTCGCTGGTGCGCATCAAGCTGCTGATGGACGAGCTGCGCCTGCGCGACAAAACCAGCATCCAGATGGGCATTCAGCCGGCGGCGGCGAACACGTTTATTTCCGACGTGTCGGGCTCGCGCGTCATGCTGGTCGACGATGACGAGGTGCAGGGCAAGCAGGCGGTGGCCAAGCTCGGCGAAACGTATAAGGTCGAATGGGTGACCGACCCGGAGCAGGCGGTGGCCAAGGCGAAAACCGGCGATTTCGATGCGGTGGTCATCAGCACGCTGCTTTCCAGCGCCGACGGCTTAAGGCTGGCGTCGCAGATCAAGAGCCAGGAGGAAACGCGCAACGTGCCGCTTTTGGTGTTCGTCGACGAAGACGACCAGCACACCATGTTCAAGGCGCTCGAGATGGGCATCAACGATTACCTCACCGTGCCGGTTGACAAGAACGAGATGACGGCGCGCGTGCGCACGCAGATCCGCCGCAAGAAATATCAGGAGGCGCTCAAGGCCAATTATCAGCAGAGCGTGTCGATGGCGGTGACCGACGGTTTGACCGGGCTATATAACCGCCATTACCTCAATACCCATTTGGGCAACATGGTGCAGCAGTCGCTCAAGAACAATAAAAATCTGGCGCTGATGATGATGGACATGGACCATTTCAAAACCGTCAATGACACCTATGGCCACGATGTCGGCGACATGGTGCTAAAGCAGCTGGCCGAGATCATCATCCAGGCGGCGCGCTCGACCGATCTCGTCGCGCGCTTCGGCGGCGAAGAATTCGTGGTGCTGATGCCCGAGACCGACCCGGCGGCGGCGCTCAACGCCGCCACCCGCATGCGCGAAATCATCGAAGCGACGCCGTTTAAAATCGGCAAAGAAGGGGAGACCCTGGCGCGCACCGTGTCGATCGGCGTGGCCAGCCTGCATCCCGACGGCGACTCGGCCGACAGCCTCCTAAAGCGCGCCGACGAAGCGCTTTATTCCGCCAAGCATAGCGGCCGCAATATGGTGAAGGTTGCCGCTAAAATGGTGCCATCCGGTTGGTGATAGTCGTCATCCTCGCGAGGCCATCGGCCGCGCGGGGATCTCCATGCGGCACAAGATCCCCGCTCGCGCTATGCGCTCGCGAGGATGACGATAACCGGCGCGTGGTCCGAGGCTTTTTCCAGCGCGCGGATATTTTTTTCCACTTTGCATTCCATTAAATGATCGGCGGCTTGCGGCGACAGCAGCAGGTGGTCGATGCGCAGGCCGTCGTCGTTGTCGAACGCACCGGCGCGGTAATCCCACCAGGTGAAACCTGTAATTTCCCCCTCCCCCTGCGGGAGGGGGTTAGGGGGAGGGGGCGCTGCGATTCGGACAACCCCCCCACCCCGACCCTCCCCCGCAAGGGGGGAGGGAGAATGAGTGAGCCGCCACGCATCCTGCATCCCGCCATGCAGCATCGCGCGCAGTTTTGCGCGTACCTGCGGGTGGCACAGCACGGTATTCGCCCAGCGCGCCGGGTTGTGCACGTCGATGTCGTAGGGCGCGATGTTGTAGTCGCCGCCGATGGCGAGCATTTCCTCATAGGAAAGCAGGGTTTGCAGATGCGCGTGCAACCGATCCAAGAATTTCAGCTTGTATTGGAATTTGTCGGAGTCCGGCGTCTGGCCGTTGGGGACATAGACCGAGGCGACGCGAACCACGCCGCCCGGCACGCTCGCCACCGCCTCGATATATCTCGTCTGCGCATCTTCGTCGCACCCGGGCAGGCCGCGCGCGATGTCGCTCAGCGGAAATTTGGAAAGAATGGCGACGCCGTTATAACTTTTCTCGCCGTGCATGGCGATGTTGTAGCCCAGCTCCTCGATCTCCATCGAAGGAAACGCTTCGTCGGTGCATTTGGTTTCCTGCAGCAATACAATATCCGGCTTGTCGCTTTTCAGCCAGCCCAGCAGATGCGGCAGGCGCGAGCGGACGGAGTTGACGTTCCAGGTGGCGATGAGCATGTCATTCTACTAGGCTGGCAAACTTGCTTGGCTTTGCTGCGCTTCCGCTGCGCACGTACTAAAGTGTACGCTTGCGCTGCGGTTCTCGCAAAGCCTGCGCATTTTGCTCAGCCTAGCGAATGACGTCAATGTGAATTGATATTATAAAGATACCGAAAACGAATTCCCGCAGCCGCAGCGTGCCGTGGCGTTGGGATTTTTGATGGAGAATCCGGCCTGGGCCAGGTCTTCGGTATAGTCGAGCACCGAGCCGTTTAATATGCCAAGCGATACGTCGTCGACGACGACTTCGGCACCGCTATGGGCGATCACCGTGTCGCCGTCGGCGGGCGCGCTTTCGTCGAGGGCGAATTCATACTGGAATCCCGAGCAGCCGCCGCCCTTGACCGACACGCGGAAGCGCAGCTTTTTCCCCTCGTCGGCGGAAAGCCTGTTGATGCGCGTCGCGGCGGATTCGGTCATGGCAAACGGAGCCGATGGCGGCGGGGGCGCGGAGCCGGTGGTTTCGCTGGTCTGCATCCCTTAAATATGGGGCAAAAAGGGGCGGGAAGCAAGGCCCGAACAAGAAACGGCTCCGCTTTTTCGAACTACCGCTGCCAGGTGGTGCCGTCAGGACATTTCAAGGTTTTTATTGTACTAGGGCTTGTACTCGTATCCCAGCATGTCATGGTATCGCCTTTAGTGCACGATTTTTTCCCGACGAAGTCATTGCAGGCATGCGATATGGGAGGCGGTGGTGCGGGCGTATCAAATGAAACATCATCAAATTCAGTAACTATATTGTTCGTCATGCTTTTCGCACTTACCGGCGCGGCATAAAATGCAAACGATGCGATTAATGCCATCATTGCCACTATCGAAAAAATCTTCCTCATAATCACCCCTAAGTTATAAATTCACAAAATTCGTTATCATCCATACTACAGTAAGTTTGTTACCGTTTTATGACCATTTACTAAAATTTCTAATAAATTTTAACTATTCAAATGATTATTTATCAATAGCATAACTTCTATTGTGTTTTGGCTGCGTTACGGCTATTCCTGTTCCCCCTATGACCGCACCAAGCCTTAAAGCCTACGCCTGCGATCCGGATGCGACGCGCGGGCGGCTCTATCCCGAAACCGAGAGCAACACGCGCACGGCGTTCCAGCGCGACCGCGACCGCATCATCCATTCGACGGCTTTTCGCCGCCTCGAATATAAAACGCAGGTGTTCGTCAACCACGAGGGCGACCATTACCGCACACGCCTGACCCACAGCCTCGAGGTAGCGCAGATGGCGCGCTCGGTCTGCCGCTCGCTGGGACTTAACGAGGAGCTGGCCGAGGCGCTGGCGCTGGCGCACGACCTGGGCCATACGCCGTTCGGCCATTCGGGCGAAGAGGCGCTGGCCGAGATGATGGAGCCGTTCGGCGGCTTCGACCATAACGCGCAGACGCTGCGCATCGTTACCAGTCTTGAACAGCGCTATGCCGAATTCGACGGCCTCAATTTAACCTGGGAGACGCTCGAGGGCGTGGCCAAGCATAACGGGCCGGTGGTGAAGCCGTCGCCCAGCTCGATCTTCGGCGCATTCAAGGCGTTCGCCAGCAAGCTCGCCAAACCCACCTCGCCGGAAGAAGCCTATGGCGGGCCGCCATCCTGGGCGGGCAGCGACGTGCCGGTGAAGGTGGCGCGCAAGCGGCGCGACGATGCGGATTTTCCCGTGCAGAGCAAGGGCCTGCCGCGCGCCCTGTCGGAATATAACGAGAAGCATAACCTCGAGCTGGAAACCTATGCCGGCGGCGAGGCGCAGGTGGCGTCGCTCTCCGACGACATCGCCTACAACAACCATGACATCGACGACGGCCTGCGCGCCGGACTGTTCACCGTCGATCAGCTGGACGAGGTGGACGGCGTGGCGCGCATTTTCCACGAGGTGCGGCGCAAATATCCCGCCATCGAGGAATCGCGGCTGATTCACGAAGCGATCCGCCGCCTCATCAACCGCATGGTGACCGATCTCATTACGCAGACCGGGCAGAACATCGCCGGCGAGCATATCGAAACGGTCGACGACATCCGCCGGCTGGGTAAACCGCTGGTGGCGTTTTCGCCGGAGATGCAGGAGATGAACCAGCAGCTCAAAAGCTTCCTGATGGAACATATGTACCGCCATTACAAGGTCAACCGCATGGCCAGCAAAGCGCGGCGGGTAGTGAAAGACCTGTTCGGTTTCTTTCTCAACGAACCCGAATGCCTGCCGACCGCCTGGCGCGTGCAGGCCGGCGGTGCGAAAACCGCTAAAACCGCGACCGTCGTTGCCGACTTCATCGCCGGCATGACCGACCGTTTTGCGCTGGACGAGTATCGCCGGGTGTTTGATGTGCAGGCGAAGAGCTGGGCGGGACGATGACCAGTATTTTCTACTATGCTGGCCGGCTTGCTTGCATTTGCTGCGCTCCTCGCTCAATGTAGCGCTGCTACACCTCGCTTCGGTGCTCGCAAAAGCTGCGCATCCGGCTCAGCCTAGCGAAAATACATTATAAATAGAATGTTATAATAATGAACATCTACAAAAAGATAGAAAAAGAACTTCATGTAATTATTGAAGCGATGAAATCCTCCGGGCAGCTTCCCGCTGACGTAGCGGCGGATAAGGTCGAGGCCACTCCGACCAAAGACCCGTCGCATGGCGATATCGCCACCAATGCGGCGATGGTGATCGCGGCGCAGACCGGAAAAAATCCGCGCGAGATTGCGCAGATGCTGGCAGGGCAATTACTTCTCCTCCCCCTGGAAGGGGGAGGTGGGGTGGGGGTCAGCTCGCCGCACGTCGAATGGGTAGCGGACCCCCACCTTAATCCTCCCCCTTTCAGGGGGAGGAAATATTTTACAAAAGTCGACATCGCCGGGCCGGGATTCATCAACTTAACGCTCGCCCCGTCGATCTGGCAGGAAGCGGTGCTCGACATTCTGCAAAGCGGGCGCGGTTACGGCAACTCCGATATCGGCAAGGGCAGGAAAGTCAATATCGAATATGTATCGGCCAATCCGACCGGCCCGATGCATGTCGGCCACGGGCGCGGCGCGGTGTTCGGCGACGCGCTGGCCACGCTTTTGATGAAAGCCGGCTACGACGTCACCAAGGAATATTACATTAACGATGCCGGCGCGCAGGTCGATAAGGTCGCCGAGTCGGCATATCTGCGCTACCGCGAGGCGCGCGGCGAAAGCATCACCATTCCCGAAGGGCTTTATCCCGGCGACTATCTGATTCCGATCGGAGAGGCGCTGGCGCGCATCCATAACCATTCCCTGATGAGCGCGCCGCGCGAGAAATGGCTGCCGGTCGTGCGCGATTACACGCTGGACGCGGTCATGGAAATGATAAAATCCGACCTGGCGCTTTTGGGCATTCATCACGACGTCTTTACCTCCGAGCGCGTGCTGACCGGTGCGGGCAAGGTGGGGCAGGCGCTGGCCAAACTGGAGAAGCAGGGGTTGATTTATACCGGCGTGCTCGAGCCGCCCAAAGGCAAGACGCCGGAAGACTGGGAGCCGCGGCCGCAGACCTTGTTCAAGTCCACCGCGTTCGGCGACGATATCGACCGGCCGGTCAAAAAATCCGACGGCAGCTGGACCTATTTCGCGCCCGACATCGCCTATCATTACGATAAGGTTTCGCGCGGCTTTAACCTGCTCATCGACGTGTTCGGCGCCGACCACGGCGGCTATGTCAAACGCATCAAGGCGGCGGTGGCGGCGCTGTCGGACGGCAAGGTGGAGCTTGAGGTCAAGCTGTGTCAGCTGGTGAAATTCATGCGCGGCGGCGAACCGCTTAAAATGTCCAAGCGCGCCGGCACGTTCGTCACCGTGCGCGAAGTGGTGGAGGAGGTGGGCAAGGGCGTGTTCCGCTTCATCATGCTGACGCGCAAAAACGATGCGCCGCTCGATTTCGATTTCGCCAAGGTGATGGAGCAGAGCAAGGACAACCCGGTGTTTTACGTGCAATACGCCCATGCGCGCGCCCGCTCGGTCATTCGCAACGCGCAGAAGGAGATGCCGGATGTCGGAGAACAGATGTCAAAGATAATGTCCCCGACATCCGACATTCGACATCCGGCATCCAGTCTGCACAGGCTTTCCCATCCGGCGGAGCTGGCGCTCATCCGGCTGCTGTGCGCCTGGCCGCGCATGGTGGAAGCGGCGGCGCGCACGCTCGAGCCGCACCGCGTCGCCTTTTATTTGCAGGAACTCGCGGCGGCCTTTCACGGGCTGTGGACGCTCGGCAACGATGACATATCGCTTCGTTTTTTAGTAAAACATGATATAGAGCTAACGGCGGCGCGCATCGCGCTGGCGCAGGCGGTATCGCTGGTGATTGCGTCGGGGCTGATGGTGCTGGGAGTCGAACCGGTAGAAGAGATGCGATAATTACTAGCAAGTTGCCGGTTAGCGTAATTTTGTAACGATAACTTTTATGGAATGGTAAATGGCTGACGATAACGACAATGACCTGATGATCGACGAAGATTTGCTGGCCGGCGGCATCTATCGCTGGCTGCCGACCGCGGTGGTGATGACGGCGGTGGTCGGTTTCGTGGCGCTGGCATGGTACGCCTATCACAGCGGCGCGCAGTCGATGCGCGATGAGGATTTGCTCGTGGTCGAGGCCGACAAAACGCCGATGAAGGAAAAACCGCTCGATCCGGGCGGCATGAAATTCCCCAACCAGGACAAGACGATTTTCGAGACGTTCGGCAGCAATCCGCAGCCGCCGAAAGTCGAGCGCGTGCTGCCGGCGCCCGAAGAGCCGATGCCCAAGGAAATGGACACCTCGGACACCAAAAGCTGGGTCAACGACAAGCTGCATGATGCGCCCGCCGCGCCGGAAAAGGTGATCGGCAAGGAAGAAAAACCGGCCGCTACCGTGCCTGCGCCGGCGATGCAGCCGGTTAAGCCGCCGGCGGCGACGGAAAAACCGGTGGCCTCGACGTCCGACATCCAGACTTACACCAATGAAAAAGCAGCGGAGAAAACCACCCCTCCTGCCGCGCCGGTTGCAAAAACGCCGCCGGCAAAAGCGCCGGGCGGCTCGGCCAAAGCGCAGCTTGGCGCCTACCGCTCGGAACAGGAAGCGCGCGCCGCCTGGGCCAGCATGCAAAAAAAATTCGCCGAGCTTTCCGGCAAGGAGCCCAGCATCGTCAAGGCCGAACTGGGCGCCAAAGGCATTTATTATCGCCTGCGCGTCGGCGGGCTTTCCGATGCGAAAGCCTTCTGCAAGCCGCTTGCGGCCAAAGGACAGGCGTGCCTGCCCACGCCGTAAAGCCACTGGCCGCGGTCATCTTCGGCTTGAGCGGCACGGCGCTTACCCCCGAAGAACAGCGGTTTTTTTCCGAGTGGCATCCTTACGGATATATTCTTTTTTCGCGCAATATCGAATCGCCGGCGCAGGTAAAGGCGCTGACCGATTCGCTAAAAAAACTTTCCGGCCGCCATCTTCCCATCCTGATCGACCAGGAGGGCGGGCGCGTGGCGCGGCTTAAAGCTCCGCACTGGGCGACGTATCCGGCGGCAGGCGAGTTCGCCGCGCTTTACAAAAAAAATAAAAAAGCCGCCTGCGAAGCGGCGTACCTCAATGCGCGGCTGATCGCGCACGATCTGGCGGCGCTCGGCATCACGGTCGACTGCGCGCCGGTGGCCGACGTGCCGGTTAAGGGCGCGCATGATGTGATCGGCGACCGGGCGTTCGGCCATACGCCGCAGCAGGTCGCCGAGCTGGCGCGCGCGCAGGCTAAGGGATTGATGGATGGCGGCATCGTGCCGGTGCTAAAACACATTCCGGGCCATGGCCGCGCGGCCGCCGACAGCCATGAGCAATTGCCGGTGGTGCATGAGTCGCTCGCCGTGCTGCGCGAAAATGATTTTGCGCCGTTTAAGGCGCTGGCCGATTTGCCGATGGGGATGACGGCGCACGTGCTCTACCGGGCGCTCGACGACAAACACATGGCGACCTTATCGAAAAAAGTGATAAGCCTCATTCGCGAAGAGATCGGTTTTGACGGCTTGCTCATGTCCGACGATATTTCGATGAAGGCGATGGAAGGGAATTTCGCCGAGCGGGTGCGGGCGGCGCTGGCGGCCGGTTGCGACGTGGTGCTGCACTGCAACGGCGACATGGCGGAAATGCAGGAGGTGGCCGGAGGCGTTACGCCGCTTGCCGCAGATGCGCTGGCGCGCGCCGAAAAAGCCATGGCATCGGTGGCTATGCCCGAGCCGTTTGATGTGACGGCCGTCAGGGAAAACAGGGATCGGCTATTGAGTGCGGCGGCATGAACGGGTTCCTGGATGTCTCGGCGTGGGTGATTCCGGTGATACTGGCGGTGACGCTGCACGAGGCGGCGCATGGCTGGATGGCGGAAAAATTCGGCGACGACACGGCGCGCCGCATGGGCCGCATCACCTTCAATCCGCTTAAGCATATCGACCGTTTCGGCACGATCATCCTGCCCGGCCTGCTGCTGCTGGCCCATTCGCCGTTTCTGTTTGGCTATGCCCGGCCGGTGCCGGTCGATTTTGCCCGCCTGCAGCCGCCGAGGCTGGGCATGTTCATGGTGGCGATCGCCGGAGTGGCGGTCAATTTCCTGCTGGCGCTGGCCGGCGCGCTGCTTTTGCATATCGAGGCGCTGGTGACGCCCGAGCAGGCGCCGTGGCTGTTCATGAACCTCTACCGCCTCATCATGCTCAACTGCGTGCTGATCGTGTTCAACCTGATTCCCATCTTGCCGCTCGATGGCGGGCGGGTGGTGGCGTCGCTGCTCGCCGGCGGCGCGCGCCGGGCGTACAACCGGCTGGAGCGCCACGGCATCTGGATCGTGCTCGCGCTGCTGCTCATTCCGCCGCTGCTTAACATCGACCTGATGCAGGCCGTCATCGCCCCGCCAACCTACTGGCTGGTCGAGCACATTGTGTGGCTCGCCGGGGTGACCGAATCGTAAGATAACGCTTTTATCCTGCCATCGCTCATCGTATCATCGCGTCGTTCATCTTTATAGGAGACCGCTTATGTTTAGTTTCTGGCATCTGCTGCTGCTGCTGATCGTCGTATTCATCGTCTTCGGCGCCGGCAAGCTGCCCAAGGTGATGGGCGATGTCGGCAAGGGCATCCGCTCCCTGCGCGAGGGGCTTAAGGGCGAGGAGCAGCCCGACAAGGATAAAAATGTTTGACCTTTCCCTTGCCGAAGTCGCCCTGATCGTCGTGGTGGCGGTCATTTTCATCGGCCCGAAGGAGTTGCCGGTCGTCATCCGCGCCGTCGCCAAAGCCCTGCGCGCCCTGCGCGGACTTTACAACGACATCCGCCGCGCCTTCGACGAGCTGGCGCGCGAATCGGGCCTTCAGGATATCGAAAACGACATCAAGCTCATCCGCGGCGACGACGGGAAAATGTACGAGGCGTATGACGTAACGAAAATAGCGAAGAAAGGGGATGACTCGATAACTCGATGACTCGATAACTCAGTAATTCTTCATAGCGTAATTTCTTTTTCATAATACCTTCGTTTTCCAGTCATCGAGTCATCCAGTCATCCAGTCATCCAGTCATCCTATGGAAACCGAACTCCCCAGCCAGCCGCTGATTGCGCACCTGATCGAGCTTAAGAAGCGGCTGGTCATTTCGCTGCTGGCGTTTTTCGCCGCGACGATTATCTGCTATTTTTTCGCCGCCGATATTTATGCGTTTCTGGTCAAGCCGCTGGCCGAGGTGCTGCCCAACCCGGAGCATCGCCGCCTGATCTATACGGGACTCACCGAAGCGTTTGTCGCCTATCTGAAGCTTGCCGTGTTCGCCGGGTTTTTCGTGTCGTTCCCGGTGATCGCCGCGCAGCTTTATTTATTTCTGGCGCCCGGGCTTTATAAAAAAGAGCGCACGGCGTTCATTCCTTATCTCGTGGCGTCGCCCGTATTGTTTTTGGCCGGCGCGGCGTTCGTTTATTATTTTATTTTCCCGGCGGCGTGGAAATTTTTCGCCGGATTCGAGACGCTGCCGGTCGCGGGCAACCTGCCGATTCAGCTGGAAACCAAGGTGGCCGATTATTTGAATCTCGTGATGCATCTCATCATCGCGTTCGGGCTTTCCTTCCAGCTGCCGGTGATCCTCGTGCTGCTGGTGCGTTCGGGCATGATGCAGCTTGAAACGCTGCGGCGCGGCCGGCGTTACGCCATCGTGCTCATCGTCACGGTGGCGGCCTTCATCACCCCGCCCGATATTTTCAGCCAGATTGCGCTTTCGGTTCCGCTGTATCTGCTGTATGAAATTTCCATTCTATTATGTAGGAATGTAACTCGTCATTGCGAGGAGCAAAGCGACGAAGCAATCCAGTGAAGCGCCATGGGCGCGGTATAGTACTTCTTGTGCCGAAGACTCGGCACGCTGGATTGCTTCGCTGCGCTCGCAATGACGATATGAGGAAGCCATGCACGACATAAAATTCATTCGCCAAAATCCCGAAGCGTTCGATGCCGGCCTCGCACGCCGCGGACTTACGGCGCAATCGGCGAATATACTAAAGCTCGACGAAAAAAAGCGCGCGCGGCAGACTGAGCTGCAGGAGCTGCAAAAAAAACGCAACGAGATTGCCGCGAAAATCGGCCAGGCCAAGGCCAGGGGCGAAGATGCGAGCGCGGTGATGGAAGAAGCGGGCAAGCTCAAGGCCGCTATCGCCGAGATGGAAAAGCAGATGGAGGAGCGCGGCGAGGTGGAAGCGCTGCTTGAAACCCTGCCCAACATTCCCGCCGACGATGTGCCGCAGGGCAAGGATGAGAAAGACAATAAAATAATACGGGAATGGAAACCAGACCCCCTCCCTAACCCTCCCCCGCACGCGGGAGAGGGGATAAAATATAGGGAGCATTTCGAGCTCGGCGAAAAACTCGGGCTGATGGATTTTGAGGCGGCGGCGAAACTCTCCGGCGCGCGGTTCGTCGTTTTAAAAGGCGCGCTGGCGCGCATGGAGCGCGCACTCGCCAGCTTCTTCCTCGATAACAATATCGCGGCGGGCTACACCGAGATTGCGCCGCCCTTCATGGTGCGTGATAACGCGATGTACGGTACCGGGCAGCTGCCGAAATTCGAAAAAGATCTTTTTCGTACTCAATCTTTCGATCTAGAAATCTTTGTCAAGCGTGCTCAAGAAATTTTTCAAGATGCATTAAATAAAAAGACTGATTTTTTATCTGCCTTAGAGAACGACAGTAAACTAAATAAGTTGAATCAAATTGCTTCAGAAGCATCAGATATTCTAATTAAAGAATATGAATCTGGAGCGGTTTTAGATAAGAAATGGCTCATTCCCACCGCCGAGGTGCCGCTGACCAATCTGGTGGCTGATGAAATTCTCGACGAGGAAAAACTGCCGCTCAGATTCACCGCCTATACGCCGTGCTTTCGCTCGGAGGCGGGGGCGGCGGGGAAGGACACGCGCGGCATGATCCGCCAGCACCAGTTTTCCAAGGTCGAGCTGGTCAGCATCACCACGCCGGACAAATCGAAAGCGGAACATGAGCGCATGACGCTGCAGGCCGAGTCGCTGCTGCAAAAGCTCGGGCTGCCCTATCGCACCATGCTGCTATGCACCGGCGATATGGGGTTTTCGTCGGAAAAAACCTACGACATCGAGGTGTGGCTGCCGGGGCAGGGGGCATATCGCGAAATCTCGAGCTGCAGCAACTGCGGCGCGTTCCAGGCGCGGCGCATGAAAGCACGGTTTAAATCGAAAGCATCCAAGGGAAATGAATTCGTGCATACGCTGAATGGTTCGGGGCTGCCCATTGGAAGAACGCTGGTCGCCATTCTGGAAAATTATCAGAATGCTGACGGTAGCATTGCGATCCCAGAAGCGCTGCGCCCGTATATGGGAATGGACAAGATCCCCGCCTTCGCGGGGATGGCAAAATGAGAATCCTCATCACCAACGACGACGGCATTTACGCGCCGGGGCTTGAAGCGCTCGAGCGCATCGCGCGCAAGCTCTCGAAGGATATCTGGGTGGTGGCGCCCGAGCAGGAGCAAAGCGGCGCGGCGCATTCGCTGACGCTGCATTTGCCGGTGCGCCTGCGCAAGCTTTCGGCGCGGCGCTACGCCATCTCCGGCACGCCGACCGACTGCGTGCTGATGGGGTTGAAGGAAATAGTACCCTCCCCCCTTGAGGGGGAGGGTGGCGCGGAGCGCCGGGTGGGGGGCACTGAAAAAGAGCCCCACCCCCTAACCCCCTCCCTCAAGGGGAGGGGGAAAAAAGTCGATCTCGTGCTCTCGGGCGTCAACCCCAGTTCCAATGCCGGCGACGACGTCACCTATTCGGGCACGGTGGCGGCGGCGATGGAGGGAACGAACCTGGGCGTGCCGTCGATCGCGCTCTTTCCAGCACAGTGGGATCCGAAGCTTGGAATTCACGTGACTTGAAGTCG
>JADMIO011418070.1_pt1 | contig 14390 bp, 22 predicted proteins | sample 8958161 | NCBI WGS metagenome assembly JADMIO01 (sample SAMN16585339, study PRJNA669376) | soil metagenome | isolation source: Crop rotation soil | place: USA: Cullars Rotation, Alabama | collected 2011 | reverse complement strand
TCTATCGTCCATGCCCTGAATAAGCAGGTGGTGGACGACATTCTTGTGTTGAACTTTGGTGAAGATGCACGCAGCACGATCCGACTGAAGGCACCGAAGCTCACCGATGATAATCTTGCCGTCGATACCGCCTTGTTGAATGGCATCCTCACGAACACCGACGGACTGGCGACTTCATTCCTTGAACAAATCGACGCGACCGCACTGGCAGACCGCCGCGATATTCCCCACGAAGCCCCGATTGTGTTAGAATCAGTGCCCACCGATACCGAGGATGCAGCCGATGCCATCGACCCCACGGAAGAGCAAGACCCCGCGCAAGCCAACGATTAACGGCGAACTGACGCCGTGGACACCGGAAGAGATCGACCGCATGGCACAGGTGACTGAAGAGGATAAGGTATCGGCGTTGGCGTTCTGGCAGGCGAATGCAAGCAGGCCCATGAAGACGCTGTTGCAGGCGAAGAGGAAACGGAAATGAACCTATTTGGATGGATACGAAAAAGATTCACAAGACGGACGCCGCAGCCTCAGATGCGGATTGTTCTGGTTTGCGAGTGCGGTAAGCAAATGAAGGGACGGTATTGTACACGATGCGGGCGACTGGATGGCACTGGGATGGCGCCACAGATTGGCCAACCCGAACTATATCAGCACCAGTTTTTCCCTCCGAAGGCGTCATTTGAGAAGCAATACGGCCACTTGCTTCTTTCTGGCGGAACAAGTGCCGCTAGACTTGAATTAACGGTGAATTGATGAAACGAATGGAACGACTGGAGCGGGCGGTAGGCGAGATTCAACGCGAGTTGCATAAGAGGTTCGGGTTTGTCCCGTACGATGCGCTCGATCTTCGGTCCAAAAAAATGTGGGTAGAAGAGAATGTTGCAGAATTAAAGAATGGGAAGTGGCAACAAGTCCGCTATGAAGTCGGAGCAATGGCTGGCGACGAAATGGGCGTATTTGAATTGAACCATGTGTCGAAAGAGGTAGAATGAAATACGCTGAGGTGGCGCAAATGGCATGACGCGCCGGACAATAGAATCTGGCGAGCCGATCTACAGCAACAAGGCTCTTGCAGGTCCGAATCATGCCCTCAGCATTAAATCTCCAATGCAATCCTACCTCCAACGCTTCGACGCTGACTTCGCCCCCAAGCTCAATAAACGCGCCAAGACCTTCCGCCTCATGTTCGAGTTATTGGAGGCGAACTGCCGCGACTTCATCAAGATCGTTGAGACGGGCTGTGTGCGAGAGGAAGGCTGTTGGGATGGTGATGGATGTTCAACTGTTTTGTTCAACGATTATGTGAAAGCACGGGGTAAATTTTCGTCCGTGACTTCGGTCGATATCAACGCCGACCACCTGAAGCTCGCGAAGCAATTGGTCAATCCAAAGGGCGAGTGGTTTCACCAATTCGTGTTGCAAGATAGCGTTGCTTGGCTCGGCCAGCGTCCGGGGTGCGGGTCGATTGACCTGCTGTATCTCGACTCGTTTGATTTTGACCCGCAGAACCCCCATCCGTCATCGCTGCATCATTTGAAGGAACTGGCAGCGGCGCAGAAGTGTTTGATTCCGGGGTCGATCATCGCGGTTGACGATAATCACGCCGACGGAACTGGAAAAGGTCGTTACGTTCACGATTATTTGAACGATTTGGGAATCCCGATTCTGGCCGACGATTATCAGAAGGTCTGGATATGGAAATGATTGACATCGCCGATCCAAAACCCGCCGTCATGTTTGGCGAAGCCTACTACATGAATGGCAAGACCACTGGAATCTCCAACTACGAGAATTACCGATGGCTTCCCGACCACACCCTTGCATGGGCGCATACCTTTGTTCGTTTGCTGGGAATCAGGGAGGGGCAGCGAATCCTTGACGTGGGTTGCGCACTCGGGACATATGTCCGCGCCCTGCGAATGCTGGGCTTTGACGCCTACGGCTACGATATTTCACATTGGGCGGTGAACAATGCCGACGCTGAAGTAAAGCCCTATCTGTCCAGCCATCTCAACGGCGCGAAGTATGATTTGATTTTCTCTAAAGATTGCATGGAGCATGTCCCGGAGGATGACTTGAGGACGTTGGTCAAGCATCTGCTCGGCCACACGAATCGGCTGTTCATCATCGTGCCGCTGGCGAAAGACGGGGAATATGTCCATCCCAAAGAAGAAAACGATGTAACGCATGTCAATCGCTGGGCATTGGAAGAGTGGCTATCGTTCGTGTCGTCCTGCTCGCCCGCGTTTGTTCACACCGCTTCGTACATGTATCCAGGTTTGAAACCCGGTGCATATGAGGTAGAACACGGCTACGGATTCCTACTCTCACAGAGGATTTAATGCCCCGCCCCTCAATCGGTATCGCAGCGACATTCTTTGAAGAACACAACGCCATGCCCGGTTTTCTGGAGATGGCGACCAGCATCGCCGATGATGTTTTTCTGGCTGATTGTGGCATGGGCGGAAAGCCATCAGCCGACGGAACGCTCGACATTATCCGCAAGTGGGGCATCAAGGATGTGCCACAGTGGGATTTAGCGGACGGGTTTGGCGACGTTCGCAGCCGATTGATCGAACAATGCCCAACCGATTGGGTGATTATCCTCGACATCGACGAGCGGATTCTAAAGACCTCGCTGATTATGACCTGCCGAGGTGAAGAACGATATCCAGCGATTGCGAACCCGAATTTGACCGTGAACGTGAGCGGCATCTATGACCATTTCGGGATGGTGGTCGATGCGATTTGCGCCGCTGAACGGCAGGGCGTGAAAGCCGTGCGATTCCAACGCCGACACTGGTTTGATTTCAGCTTCACCCGACCGTGCGAGAACTGGAACATTCACAAGGACTACCAACTTCGCTGCATGAAGGCTCGGAGCGGCGTGGGCTATACCAAATTCCCCAAGATGCACGAGCAGGCGTTTGATTCAGCGCTGGGAAGAAGTCCCGATCATATTTCGGACGACGACAAGCTTGGGCCGTTTATCGACCATTTCCATATGCACTTTAAAGCAATGGAACCCGAGCAACGCAAGGCTGATATCCGGGCGTACGATGCTCTTTGTCAGACCACGAGCGAAACCAACGACCTTAGATTGATGGTGACATGAAATTCTTAAACCTGGGCTGCGGATATCCGAGAATCAAAGGCGAGGAATGGGTGAATTTGGATAACCTCCATGCCCACTTGCTGCCGGGCATGATCGAGCGCGATCAACTCGACTTCGAGCGGAATTACGTCAACCACGACCTGCTCAGCGGCCCGCTACCTTTCGCCGACGGGGAGTTTGATGGCATATTAGCTTCCCACGTCATCGAGCATATGGACGCACAGACGGCGGTGAAGGTGATGGAAGATTGCAGGAGGGTGTTGAAGAGCGACGGGCAGATGCTAGTGAGCGTCCCAGATGCGTCGTATTTCAGGAAGGTTTATCCACGTGACGTGAACGCGAATTGGGAGGAATTGTTCGACGTATGCGACGTGCATAATCCGACACCGACATTCTTCCGATGTGCCTTGTGGTTCAACGAGCATCTGGCGCTATTCACGGAAGACGTGTTGTGGGCGTATCTGGTGCGAGCGGGCTTCGCGCCGCATCCACTCAGCGAAGTAACGGTGCATCATCAGATGCTCGGGCAACTGAACCGGCGGAAGTTCTCGGTTGAGATGGTGGGAATCAAACAATGAACCTCCTGCAAACCACATTCACCAGCACTGGCGAAAAATTATTCTGGCATCAGGAGGCTATGCAATCGCTTCGTGATGGCAAGGGCAAGCCGATTCACGCATGGCTCGCCGCCAGCGATATCTGCAACCACAAATGCGCCTTCTGCTCCGTGGGCGAGCGGGCGGGGGATGTGCTGTCGATGGAGGTCATCCGTCCATATTTTGAGACATTGGTTGATTTGGGATTGAAGGCGGTCACGATCTCGGGCGGCGGCAATTCGATCCTGTACAAGTGCCGCAAGACCGGGGCGGACTTTAACGACCTCGTGGATTTCCTCCATGACCTGGGCTTGGAAATCGGCGTTATCACGAACGGGATGCCACTGCGTGACTTCGCGGGGCGTAAATCATGGGCGGCGGTGCATCCTGATACGCTCGATAAAATGACGTGGTGTCGCATCTCGATGAGCGGGCTGGACCACAATCACAAAGAGCAAGAGGTTTTCGTACCCGACTTTGACCCGGCCAAGACGACGCTGGGCTTTTCGTGGATTATGGCGGACGCCTACGAAGAACCATCACATAAACACGGCTGGGTTAGCACGCCAGAAGACTGCAAAACGGAGATGACGAATCGTCTGTGCGTCACGGTGGAAGATCGGTTGCCATTCATTGAAAAGAAGATTCGGGAATATGTGAAGGCGCATAACCCGCAATATGTCCGACTGCTGGCGAACTGCCTGCAACCCGATCTGATTCCTCATCGGCATAAGCTGCTGTCAGAGATGGCGAGCCGCATCGATCCGCATCGCGTCTTCAGCCAGCACAAGCCGCCGCGCCAGCCGGGGAAGTGCTGGAAGGTGCTACCACACCCGTGTCTTAATTCTGACGGTTGGGTGTACCCGTGCGATTCGGTTGTTTTGAATGAATCAGCGGGGCACAAGTTCGCGAACCCATGGCGTATCTGCCGGGCTGAGCAAATCCGCGAGCTGTACGAAGACCCATCCAAATTTCAGATGCCCGATGGAATCTGCCCTGGATGCGTGTTCGCCGATCAGGTGGATTTGATTAACGGCGTGGTGAACGGCGCGGCAACGCCGATGCCAGATGGGGCGATGCCTCAGCACGTCAACTTTGTTTGAGGTATCGCCATGAAAGACGAAACATTGAAGACGTTGAAGCAACTGGAACAACTGATGAAGAGGCTCACGAGCCGCATGGCTAAGATTGGTGGTCCGCGTTGTCGCTGAGTGTTCATGCGATCATCCTTTCAAACAGTTGGCCGGTATATTCAGGCTTCTCGCCGAACTCGAATCGGGCACGTTTCGCGGCATTAATGGCGTCGATAATCCAGTCGTCATGGAGAAACGGCGGGTCGTAGTTTTCATCAAGATCGTCGGTATCGGGCCTGATGAGCGTGAACGTCGCACACCACGGATTGCCATAGGCGATGACCAGCGGGCAATTGCTTCCATCGGTGAGATAGACCTGTTTTTCGTAGTTGGGCAGTAGCGGCGCATGGGGTTTTATTTCGAGCCAAATATTGAGGTCATGGAAGCCAGAAGTCGGGCAGGTATCGCACGCCATTGCCGAATTGATACCCTTCCGCTTCGTACTCCCAGCGGATACTGAGCATGTCGAGAAATACCGCCCATCGCGCTTCAGTGCGTGAGCGGAAACGATAGCCGTTATAAACGGTGGGGATGGGAAGAACGTTGGTCATATGCGGGCAGTATACACCATGTTTTTTGTCCACATTGAACGAGTTTGAACAGGGCGTGCAAGGCTTGTGCAAGTTCGTAAATGTTCGTCAATCACTGCAATACCCTGTAATACACCAAGTTACATCCAGATATGTCCTGATAGTCGTCCTGATGCGGCAAACCTGAGCGTGCCATGCAAAATATTTCGGAAATATTTCCATTTTTTTCTTGACACGCTCCAAATTTAGTAACGAAAAAGGCCTGTTTGTTCTCCTCTTTTAGATGGCCGCGACCGTCACAATCAAATCCCGGTTCACCTGGAATCCCAAGGTGCAACGCTACCAACTCGCCAGCGGGCGATTCGTCAAAGCGACGGCTGTCAAGCGGGCGACGATGCAGGTCATCCGCCAGAGCCAAGCGGAGATGCGTTCCCTCACCCAGCAACTCAATCGCGGCGAACTCACAATCGAGAACTGGCGGGCACGATTCGCCAGCGAGCTGAAAAACGTCCATGTCTCCAACGCAATGGCTGGCGCGGGCGGCATGGGGAATATGACGCAATCGGACTACGGGCGGGTGGGGCAGGAATTGCGATTTCAGTACCAGCGGCTTAACGGCTTCGCGGCAAAACTGAAAGCCGGGGAATTGAGTGAAGCGCAGGCCGAGGCACGGGCGGAAATGTATGTGGCATCGGGGAACAAGACCTTTGAAGCGGCACGGCGTGCAAAGGCGAGCGAAGTATTCACGGAAGAGAGAAATGTTTTGGGGGCGACCGATAAACACTGTGAAGGATGCTTGGCGGAGACGGCGCGGGGCTGGGTTCCGATTGGGATGCTGATGCCGCCGGGGGAAAGAAATTGTATGGCACTGTGCAAGTGTCGCTATGCCTTCCGCAAAAGTCCGAACCGCTAATTTCCAACCAACAATCCAATGAATAAGAAATCGCCCACAGGTTGCCGTCCGGACCAGTTATTCGGTCTCTGGTTGATCGACCCCGACAAGCTACAGCAGTTCCGCGATCAGGCTTTAGCCATCGACCTTGACCAATTGGCCAAGATGAACGCAGAAACTGAAGCTGCGAACGCCGACAAGCCTGCGCCAAAGCTCTACCAAAATGACAATGGTGTCGCCGTTATCGAAATCAGCGGACCCACCACGAAGTATCCGACCAGCTTTCAGGGCGTCATCGGCGGTACGTCAACGATGATGGTGGAGCGGGCATTGATGCAGGCGGTCGATGATCCCGCCGTTAATTCGATCATGCTCCACATGGACGGGGCACCGGGCGGAACGGTTGCGGGGGCGTTTGATCTGGCAGACCGAATTAAGCAAACGCGGCAATCCAAGTCCGTCTACGGACACGGCTCGGACATGATGGCGTCGGCGGCTTACCTCTTCGGTAGCCAGTGCGATCATCTTTCATGTAACAAAACGGCACTGGTGGGGAACGTCGGCACACGGTCACAACTGGTCGACACGTCTGCCAAGCTCGAAAAGGACGGGATCAAGGTCATTCCGATTGTGGCCGGCAAGCATAAGTCGCTCGGAATGTCAGGCGTGCCGGTCACGGATGAGCATGTGCAAGAGGCTCAACGGGAAGTGAATGCACTGAATGACCTGTTTGTCAAGGAAGTCTCTACGGGTCGCATCATGTCTCAGGAAAAGGTGAGGCGGATGGAGGCTCGCTGCTATGTCGGGGAAGAGGCAATGAAGATGGGGCTTGTCGATCAGGTCTGCTCATTCGATCAGGCAATGAAGCAGGCGATTGACGCCAAACCAAAACAACTCAGGACCGGGCAAAGCGGCACACCCGGAAACCGCACGACTGCCGCGCCATTTATGAAAGGAACATCCAAAATGGATATTCTGCAAGCAATCCGCGAAGTCTTCGGCGCGGCTGATATGACCGAAGAACAGGCAGCGGCGGCGGTGCAAAAGATGCACAAAGACGCTGCGGCCAACGCCAACAAGCTCACTGCGACTACCGCGGAACTAACGCGATTGACCGGCGAGGTTGCGACCCTGCAAACGCAGGTTGCCGCTTCCAAACCCACCAAGCCGACCGCAACGGAACTTTACTTCGCCTCCCGATGCGTCTCGCAGGCCCGCGACGAAGCCATCAAGAACGGTGCGATTACTCCCGCCGTCGCCGATGCGCTCGAACAACGGTGCATTAAGAAGGCGGTTGACCGTTCCACGATCAGCCTTTCCCGCACGGTGGAAGACGACGATTACAAGCTCGTCAACGGATTCGCCACCACGCTCGAATTCTACGAAGCGATTAAGGGCAACAAACCCGTCCCACCCACGGGCAGTCAAACCGGCGTTCAACTCCTCTCGCGCGAAACACCCGGCGGCGACGAGTCCACCAAGAAGCAGGTGGAAGCGGGCGACGCCATCGGCAAGCAAATGGCTGAAGCGGAACTCAAACGACGGGAACTCGCCCGCCGCTAATTCCCCACGTCAAACAATCAAACCTGAAAGGTAAATATCATGGCATACGGACGAACGTTTCTTCCCAACAACGGCATATATCCGACGCGCGTCTCCGCCGATGGTCGCCCCAACTATAAGACCGGCGGCGTCACCATCGACTGGACTAAGGTCCAAACGGCGGGCGGGTCTGGCAGCAACACCGTCAGCCTCCCAGACGGCTCGACCATCTACGACAACGTGAAGTATCTGCGCTATGGCCAGGTCATCACGATGATTTCTACCACTGGCAAATATGGCCCTTACGACCCCACAGCCCTTGATGGACGCGCAACGCTGACTCGCGGGCAATGCTTCGTGGTCGATCAGACCGTGACGCAGTACGCCAACGGCGTCGGCCCCAACGCTTCGATTCAGCAAGATCAGATTGGTGGCGTGTTCGATGATGGGTTGGTTTACTTCGGGCGTCTTGTTCAATCGGGCACGAACAACTCCACTATCCCGCTCGGCCCGACACTGGCGAATTTCAATACCGCCTTCCCGGCGCTCAAGTACACCGCAACGGGCCGGATGGTTCCCTAAATCTGACCTGCAAGCCTAAGTATTCCGTTCGGCACGGCGATCTACGAGCCATCGGATTTACCCCGCTTTCCAAAACAAAACAAGAAAGGTAAATCATGTCCACTCAACTGGAACTGCTCGGATCGCTGCGTATCCAACGAATTGTTGCGGCGCTGGTCGATCCTCGACTTCTCCCCCAACAACTCATCTGGTCTGGACGCATCCCGGAGGTGCGTGCGACCGATGAGGAAATTATCGCTCGCTACGAAACAACGCCGGTCATCGCCGACCTCATCGCGGACGATGCACGGGCAAACGTCTACACGATGGGGAAACCCGTCTTTGAAATCAACAAGATTCCCAACATCAAGATCGGTATGGGCCTGACCCAATCCGATATTAACTTGATGGACCGCCTGATGAGCGGGCTTGGAGCCCCAGACGATCTGGGATTGTTCAACGACCGCCAGGGCCGCTTTATCAATACCGTTTTGCTCGGCGTTCGCCAGCGGGCCGAACAACTCCGCGTGATGATGCTCTGCGATGGCGTCGGCTTCGATCAATACAACCGTTCCGGCATCATCCTGCCGACCAGCATGAGCTGGGGGATGTATTCAGATTTGAACGTCACCGCTTCGGTGGGCTGGGATACCGCGGCATCGGCTACGCCGGTCGCGGATATCCTCACCGTGCAATTGATCGCCCGCACTCGCTACGGCATCAATTTGAACCGCGTTACGATGGGCACTCAGGCGTTCCGTTACATGATCGCGACAACGGAATTCCAGAACAAGGCCAAGGTCAACATCCCGGTTCACCTCACCTTCACCAATTTGCAGACGCTGAATCTACAGCAGATGCAATCTATCGCAGAAGCAACGCTGGGCATGTCGGTCGAACTTTATGATGCCCGGTTCTGGAGCCAGGCGACTGACACCGGCGCACTCACCAGCAGCCCATTCCTGCCGATCAACAATGTGCTGCTGACCTCCACCGAAAACGACGGCAATGCCAACGCCTACGACTTTGCCAACGCATCCGTAACCGAAGCGTCGGTTGCTCGCGTGACCGGCGGCGCTGGCATCATCGGCGGCGCTCTGGCATCCGGCTACGGCCCTGTCGGATATGTCACACCGACCAATGTGGACCTGAACTCACCGGGTCTGACCTATTGGGCAGTGCAGCGCGGCATGCCTCGCAAATTCCAGAAGCAGGCGTCGGCCGTCATCACGGCTGGTTCGTTCTCGGACGCGATTGCTACGTCCATCCCGACCTACGCGTAATCCTTCTCAAACGGATGAAAGGGCGGCGGCGGGAGATCGACCGCCGTCGCCCTCGATTCCTCTCACCCTCACTCTCACAGGAGATTTTCAAATGGCAGAAGCTAAAGAAGTTCGGCAGACCCTCAAGGATGCCAATTACATTTCGGTGTTGCCGCCAGCATCAAGAGAAATTCAGGAAACGGAGAAGCCGGTGGATCGAGGCCCGCTGCGAAACAAGGATGGGACGCTCACTCGATGGGGCATGGAGCAGCATATCGAGCGTGGCGGGAGCGTGAATGTGGGCGGACGCATCTACACGCGCAAGCAGGATTTGCCCTCCCAAGAACAGTTTTCGGCTTTCGTCAAGGGACAGACTGAAGCCTTGCAGAAGACGAAGGAAGAACTCAGCCCTAAACGTTAAGCGCAGAATTCGGGGCCGCCGCTGTTTCATTTCAACGCAATTCCGTGGCTGGACCCTGTGAGATGGGCGGCGGCGGTTCCCGGATTTTTTATCTCACAACATCTCACTTCTCACAGGAATTTATATGAACGACAACGAACAAGCGCAGATCGATACCGGCGCAAAGAAACGCATTACTTTCGGACATACCGGCGATTTGGGCGACGTGATTTATGCGCTCGCGACGATGAAGGCGATTTGCGAGCGCGACGACGGATTCGCGGAGATTGTTCTTTATCGCGGGCCGGGCGTGCGTGAGCCATTCGATGAAAAGCGGGCACTCAACATTGGCGACTTGCTGATGGAGTTGCCTTGGGTGGGCAAGTTCAAATTCTGGCCGGGTCGCATCGCACCGGGAGACGTGGATTACGACTTCAGCGACTGGCGGGACTACTACGGCAAGTATTGCGACAAAGGACGCGGGAATCTGGCCAAGACCCCAGCGGAGTTTTTCCGCGTGAACCCAAATGTCGTCGATACGGCGTGGATCACGGGAATCAAAGCCTGCCCGATTGCTATTCCCAAGCCGGATGGCGGGCCACACCTTCGGCGTAACGTGCTGATTGCCCGATCACACCGTTACCGTGACCCGAGCTTCCCGTGGATGGAACTGGCGGACCGCTATCGGCATTCAGCGGTTGCGGTGGGAACTCCGTCAGAGTTGTCCGAACTTCAGCACATGTACGACTTCTACGCATCGGTTTACACGCCGACGCTGCTGGACGTGGCGCAGGTGATTGCGGGCGTTGATCTGGTCATCACCAACCAGACAGCGACTTATGCACTTGCGGAGGCGATGAAAAAACCTTGCGTGCTGGAACGGTGCCCGTGGGTTCCGAACGTTGATTTTGACCGGCCCGACGTGTGGAGCGGGGAACGCGTGAAAGAGTTCCTTGCGATGGATGATCCGTTCACGTCGGAGATTCAACCGCTGGAAGAAACGGCGGCTCCTCCACAGGTCAAGGGCGTTCGCAAATCGGCATAATTCATGGCATCAACCATATCCAACGTCGTCGTTAAGCTCGGCTTTCAGTGCGATATCTCCAATGCCGCACTGGACGGAGAAGTCACGCACAATCCCACCGAACACCGTCCCTCGATTGGGACGGCGACGGCCAAAGCCAATGTCGTATTCAACGACGATCTGACCCTGACGGCCAACGTCAACTATGACCTCGATTTTACGAACATCTACGACCCCAGTGGAAACTACCACACTTGGGGCCATATGCTCGATCTGTTTATTGAGCATCGCTCAGGGCCGAATAGCATCACTATAGGCGGTGGGACTAGCTGTTTATTCACCACCCTTCCCCTCCCTCTCAATCCCGGTGCGTCGAAAGTTCCGGTCTATGACTTGAATTACGGCTTGTCCGTGGGCGGCACCAATCGCGTGCTACGCCTCTTCTCCACGGGCTCTGCCATCGCCCGCGTGTCGGCATTGGGGCGGACAACCTAATGGCCGCTACCAATTTCATCCTCGACATCTATACCGCGTTGTGGGCCTTGCTTGAGGCTCATACGCCGGTGTCTTCAGTGCTGAAGATCGGTAACGAAGTCCGGGAAGACCAGAACAAGCTCTACCCGCGCACGCGAGGAGCGAAGCTAGTTGCGGACTTCCCCCGCATCTACGGCAAAGTCGGCACCACCGACGGCGCGTTGTCGGACGAAACATTTGCTTCGGAAGACGATGCTGCATTCGGGTGGCTAGAACAAATTGTTCAAACCTATGAATTCAAGATCGTGCATGAAGCGTGCGACCTCGCGAAGAATTCGATTCTGGAATTAGACGTTTTGACCGCGCTCCGCAAAGGCGGGCAAGACCTTGGCTTCAGCTACGTCACGGGCTGGAAATACAACGTGACGCGGCTGGAAACGAACAAGGCAGAAGCGGCGGGACAACTCAGACAAATCACAACCATCATTATCCCTGTCGAAATCACATTCGAACAGGCGGAAACAGTCATTTAAGGAGACATCTCACATGCTCAAGAATCCGAAGATCACCTATGAAATCCTGCATCCGCATGGCGGGCGCACGAAGCATTACGGCGAAGTATCCGGCTACATCAAAAGCAAGGACGAATTAATCGCCACGCTGAAACATCCCTATGCCGAAGATGCGGTAATCGAGAAGTTGACGCTAGTAGAGGGAACCCGGCGCAATAACAAGCCCGTTGTCCCGCAGCCTCCCGAATTCGCATGAGCGATTCCGATGAGATCATGCAAAAGATCGTGTCGGCCTTCGAGCATGTCATCGAAGAGGCGGCACAGGAAATAGCGGAGGAATTGCGCGAGAATCTTTCAGGGCCAAGCCCATCTAAGCCGGGCAATCCGCCGGGGCTGGACACCGGGCAGTTGCGGGAAAGCGTCGTTGTGACTTATGCCCCCGCAACCGCTGACGCCAAGGTGCAAGTCAGCGTCAGCACCAATACCGAATACGACAACTATCTCGAAAAAGGGACGAGCAAAATGGCTCCACGTCCGTTCGCCGGACCGCTGGAAGCCAAGTGGACACCCATTATCGAAAACCGGCTGGCCCTCGCCGCCAAAATTATCACTTAAACAGGAGCATCACTCATGGCAGAGCAATTTCTAGGCCCGCGTCGTGGCGGCGTTACGTACAAGATCGGTTCGCAATCTTATGCGACCGTTGGAACCGAACAGGAATTCGAGCAAAGCCTCGGACAGGACGACGTTACAACTTTCAACGATGAACCATCGTCGGCGTGGGAAGAGGGCGAAACGCTCTCTCGCTTCCGCTTCGCGGCTCGGTTGAAGGATGGCAGCACCGCCGCCGATCCTCCCCTTCCAACCGCCAATCAAGGCGTTACGTTCACACAGATTTTCGGCGGCTCAAATACCATCAGCGGTACGGCGAATCTGACTCGCCTTCTCATTCGCCGCACGGTGAAGCAAGTCGGAGTGCTGGCCGGCGAGGGCATCTACACCGGGGCAATCGTCAAAAGCTGGATTACCACCTGATTTCTCTTTTAAGGACCATCTCACATGCGTTTTAACATCGCGAACAAAGCCCCGATCTCCGTCACGATTGAGGGAATCGAGTACCAATTACCGCCGGTCCGTCGGCGGTTTTGGATTAATTGGGCCGCTGAAATCGACGGACAGCGAACCACGGGGGCAATACAGCATCTATCGCCCGCTGAAGGGGCGAAGATGCTGTTGATTTATCCGGTTGAACCGACAATGCACTCCGAGCTTGTGAAGCGTATTCACACGCCAGAGGGCACGGGGAGGATCATCCGCGAGAGTGCGACCAAGGCCGATCCAAAAGTGCCGGACGATGTTTTGAACCGGCTATTGGAGGATGGCGATGAAAAGCAACTCGAAACTCTGGCGATTATGCTGGCGGCGGTGGTGGATTTCGCTGAACGCCAGGAACAGGAAACCAAGAACGCCAGCGAAGGCGAGGAGGTCGGCGAATCGCCCGACCCTTTAGCATCTTCGACCAAAGGCTCGACCGGCTGATTCAGGATGAATTGATTGACGTGGCAATGTTTTGGGCGGTCTATCACCATGATCCCGATGATGAGACGGTGGCGACGTTCTACGGGTTGCTTCAGCGCATCCCGGATAAGATCAAGGAACTCTGGCGACCACAAGCCAGCGAAGATTCACGGATGAACGAGCTTGAGGACAGGATTATTGCGCGTTCGCGATTAGAGGATTAAATGCCAGTCGAAATAAAATTCACGGCAGACCTATCGGACGTTAAGGCTCAGCTTGACCGGCTGATTGCCGATGCGCGTTCGCACCCCATCTCCGTAGGCGGTTCGTTCGGCTCCGGCGCGGGCGTGGGCGCATTCGGCGGCACGACGCCGACGATTGCGGGCACGCTGGGGACGGCGAATTTGTCGAGCATCAACAGCACGCCGTCGATTCTTCAGGCGTTTCAGCTTACCAATGGGTTCGGCGGCGCGAGTGCTACGCCGGGTTTTTTCAATGCGGGCTTTGGCGCTGGCGGGCAATCGGTGGCCGCTGGCATCTTTGGTTTCCCTGCAAGCGCGTCTTCCGCGACGGGCGGCGCGGGACCTATTGGCGCAGGCGGATCGGCAGGAAACGCTGGTATTCAACAGGTTATTGCAAGCCGAATTCTAACGACGGGAGGATTTGGCGGTGGTGGAAATCTCGCGACCATAGGCAATCAGGGCGGTTGGGCTGGGAATACCCCGACGGTCACAGTTTTGAATCAGGGCGGTGGAACTGGCGGGGGCGGGGGCGGATTCGGCGGCGGCTATGGCAATTACGGAATGGGCGGCGGAGGCGGTAGTGGCG
>JADMIO010846062.1_pt1 | contig 14390 bp, 9 predicted proteins | sample 8958161 | NCBI WGS metagenome assembly JADMIO01 (sample SAMN16585339, study PRJNA669376) | soil metagenome | isolation source: Crop rotation soil | place: USA: Cullars Rotation, Alabama | collected 2011 | reverse complement strand
CGCGACAACTTGTCCACGTGGAATTCTAAGCTTAGGATCCCAATGTGCTGGAAAAACTGCTTGGCCGTGGTCTCGTTGAACTGCTTTTTGAGAGCTTCGAAATCGCCGAAGTCGGCCTTGATCTGGTCGGCCAGCGGACCGGTGGGTGCGCCGCCGCCGCCGGAGTTGGGCGGAGCCATGATGGTCCAGAACATGCTGTGGTTGGAATGGCCTCCTCCATTGTTGCGGACGACGCCGCGGATGTCCTCAGGGATGGCGTTCAAATCGCGGATGAGGTCATCGACCGGTTTGGAGGCCAGGTCAGGATGCTTCTCGAGAGCCCCGTTCACGTTGGTGATGTAGGTCTGGTGGTGCTTGTCGTGATGCAGCTGCATGGTTTGGGCATCGATAAAAGGCTCGAGGGCCGCGTAGTCGTAGGGCAGCGGGGCGAGTTCGTAAGCCATTGGGGGAATTCTCCTTTGCGGATTGTGAGTGCGGAGGCGTCCGCACGTGAGAAGGTCTGCCGGCGCCCGGCGCGGGCGCACTCATCTATTTACAATACCCGGCGTGACCCTGTGTTTGGATGGAAACGCATCGTCCTACGGTTGGATGGATGCAGGCGAACTCGGGCAGGGTGCGAAAAAACAGAAAAACGGAAAAACAGGGACCAAGGGACCCAGGGACCGAGGAACCAAGAAACCCAAGAGCCAAGGGACCAAGAAACCCAAGGGCCAAGGGACCAAGAAACCAAGTGAACGAGGGAACGAGAACCGATGACGAGGGATTATGGGACGGGCACGAAACTTTCCTGGCGTCGATAACATCGTTATGAACGGACACAGCATGCGGACTTTCCCCACTCCAACCTCTTACGTTCGTCAATCATGAGCAATCAGCCTCTCTACCGCTGGCTTGAGCAGCAGGGCGAAGCCTTCGGTGCGCCCGGCTTGCAGCCCCGCTGGACATCGAGCGTGAAGGATGCGGTGGGCACGGCCTATTCGGCGTCAAGCCGGCTGTGGTTCACGTGCTCGCATGGGATCTTGAACGAGATCTACCACCCGACCATCGATCACGCCCAGGTGCGCGACATGGAATTCCTGGTCACGGACGGCGAGACGTTCGTGCACGAGGAGAAGCGCGACCTGCTGACGACGTTCGAGTACATCCATCCGGAAGCGCTGGGGGTTCGCTACGTGAACAGCGATCCCGATGGCCGCTACTCGCTGATTAAAGAGATCATCTGCGATCCGCACCACAGCGTGCTGCTGACCAATGTGCGCCTGGAAGGCGACCCGAGTTTTGTGCCGCGGCTGAAGGTGTATGCCCTTCTGGCTCCGCATCTTGACGGCGGGGGTTCGGGCAACTCGGCCCGCGCTGTGGATGTGGCAGGGTATCGCGCGGCGCTGGCGTGGAAAGGCACGTGGTCGCTGGCCATGGGCGCCACCTGCGGATTTGCCAAGGTCAGCTGCGGGTTCGTGGGGGTGAGCGACGGTTGGAAAGATCTGAAGGACCACAAGCGCATGGAGTGGGAATTCGGATCGGCGACCAATGGGAACGTCGCGGTAATGGGCGAGGTAAACCTGGATTGCGCCCGCAACACGGAGCCGACAGAGGCGGCCGGGAGAGAGTTCACCATTGCGATCGGGCTCGGCGACACCTCGCACACGTCGTTGCAGAAGATGGTGAGCGCGCTGGTGATGCCGTATCAGGAGCATCGGGCCCGCTTCATCGAGCAATGGCACCGGGTAGCCAATCCGGAGTGGCTGGCGGCGAAATCGTGCGACGGCGGCAAGCTGATGCGCGCCAGCCACAACGTATTGCTGGCGCATGAAGACAAGACTTACTCGGGCGCATTCGTCGCGTCGGCGTCGATCCCGTGGGGGCAGTGGAAGGGTGACGACGACCTGGGCGGGTACCACCTAGTGTGGACGCGCGACATGGTGCAGACGGCGAGCGCGATGATTGCCTGCGGCCGGGCCGAAACGGCCCGCCGGGCCCTGGTGTACCTGGCGTGCACGCAGGAGCCCGATGGCGGATTTGCGCAGAATTTCTGGGTAGACGGGCGCCCCTACTGGTCGGGCGTGCAATTGGATGAGGTGGCGTTTCCTATCATCCTGGCCTGGCGGCTCTGGAAAGCCAAAGGGCTGGGGGAAATGGACATTCATCCCTTTGTGGAGCGGGCCGCGGGGTTTCTTGCGGCGCATGCGCCTATCACCCACCAGGAGCGTTGGGAAGAGAACGCGGGTTATTCGCCTTCGACGCTGGCGGCGGTGATTACAGGATTCATTTGCGCTGCGGAGATAATTCGCGAGCGCAGCGCCGATGGCTTGGCGACGTTCTATGAGGAATATGCGGACTGGATTGAGGGTCATCTCGAAGACTGGACGGTGACCAACGACGGGGTGTTGGATCCGGAGGTGAAGCGCCACTATATGCGCGTGCGTCCGCCGGAACCGGGCGAAGCCTATGCCTGCGAAAGCTGCGCGAAGGAAACGATCCGGCTGAACAACCGGCCACCTGAGACGCGCTATGAATTCGAAGCCCGGGAAATCATCGATGGAGGATTTCTGGAACTGGTGCGCTATGGGATCCGGCGGGCGGACGATCCGCTGATCGTGGATACGGTCAAGGTGGTAGACAAGGTGCTCAGGCGCGAATTGCCGCAGGGCCCGTGCTGGCTGCGTTACAACTGGGATGGCTACGGTGACCGGGCAGACGGCGGCCCGTTTCTAGGGTATGGGCAGGGGCGTCCGTGGCCGCTGCTGACGGGCGAGCGCGCGCATTACGAGCTGGCGGCGGGCCATGACATTGAGCCGCTGATCCGGACGTATGAGAGATTCGCCACGCCTGGCCAGATGATTCCCGAGCAGGTGTGGGATGAGCCGAGCCGGCCGGGGCTGGGGCTGCGCTTCGGCGCGCCGGGCGGCTCGGCGGTGCCGCTGGTGTGGGCGCATGCCGAGTATTTGAAGCTGCTGCGCTCGGCGCTGGACGGAAAGGTATTCGATCGCGTGGACCCGGTGTATGCGCGCTACTCGGAACCAGAGGGCCGCAAGGCTCTGCGCCGGAAGCTGGAGATCTACACCCGGCGCCGGCCCATCCAGAAAGTAACCGCCGGCGATACGCTCCGCATCCTAGACGAAGATCGATTTGAAGTGGTGTGGTCCGTCGATGGCTGGAAATCGACGCATCACACATCGAGCCGGGAACGGGGGAGTGCCGGATTCAGCGCCGACATCGAGATGCCCGCGTCAGTCGAGGCGGGTGAACTATCATGGACTCTTCAATGGACCGAGAAGGGCCGCTGGCTTGGTTACAATGTGCAGGTCAAGATCGAAGCGGATAAGACGAGCGGATGAAGGATGAAAACGACTGCGCGCGCGGAAGTCAAGCGCGAGGCATAGCCGAGAGTGAACCGGCCGCTTGTCTCTGAACCATCCCGGCGCGGTTGGAGCCGCGCCATTCAACGCAGACCTCCGGCAGCACACAAGGCGTGATGAAGCCGCTGCTGACGAATCATCGGATACCGGAAAGGAAGAAACCAAGATTATGACACCGACTGCCGCCGATATTACCCTCGACCAACTTTCTATCGATACGCTGCGGCTGCTTGCGGTCGACGCGGTAGAGAAGGCCAAGAGCGGGCATCCGGGAGCGCCGCTGGGCTGCGCGCCGATTGCGTATCTGTTGTTTCACAAATTGATGAAGCACAATCCATCGCACTTCAAGTGGGCCGATCGCGACCGCTTCGTACTATCGAACGGGCATGCATCGGCGCTGCTCTACTCCACGCTGCACCTGGCGGGCTACAAGGTCACGCTGGACGATTTGAAGTCGTTCCGGCAGTGGCACTCGAAGACGCCGGGCCATCCGGAGTCGGGCGAGACTGAAGGCGTAGAAGTGACGACGGGGCCGCTGGGACAGGGCTTCGCGATGGCCGTGGGCATGAGCATGGCCGAAAAGCACATGGCGGCGGTGTACAACAAGCCGGGCTTCGAGATTGTGAATCACCACACGTATGTGCTGTGCGGCGATGGCGACCTGATGGAGGGCATCTCGCACGAAGCGGCTTCGCTGGCCGGCACACTGAAACTGGGCAAGCTGGTCGTGCTCTATGATGACAACCTGATTTCGCTCGATGGGCCTACCGAGTGGAGCTACACCGAGGATGTGCTGAAGCGCTTTGAAGCGTATCACTGGCACGTGCAGCGGGTGGGCGACGGCAACGACCTGAATGCGATTGAAGCGGCCATCGAGGCAGCCAAGGCGGAAACAGACAAGCCGTCGCTGATCGCGGTGCGCACGGTGATTGGATTCGGCAGCCCCAAGGCGGGAACGAACAAGGTGCACGGCGAAGCGCTGGGCGCGGCAGACACAGCGGCCACCAAGAAGTATTTCGGATTCCCCGAAGACCAGAGCTTCTACGTTCCCGAGGATGCGCTCAAGAACTGGCGCAAGGCTGTGGATCGCGGGCAGGCTCTGGAAGCGGAGTGGAACAAGCTGTTCGACGCGTATGCGCAACAGAATCCGGAGTTGGCTGAGCAGTTCAACCGCGCCGTGGCGAACAAGCGCCAGCCTGGATGGGAGAAGGCGCTGCCCACCTTCCCGGCGGGCAAGGCGATGGCCACGCGTAACGCGGGCAACGCGGTGATGAACGCGATTGCGGATGCGGTGCCGGAGTTGTTCGGCGGCGCGGCGGACCTGACCGCTTCGACCAAAACCATTTTCAAGAACAGCGCACATTTCGCGGCAGATCCGGCCGGGCGCAACGTGTTTTTTGGGGTGCGCGAATTCGGCATGTGCGCGGCGGTGAATGGAATGGCGGCGCACGAAGGCCTGGTTCCCTACGGCTCCACGTTCTTTACGTTCTCCGACTATGCCAAGCCGGCGATTCGGCTGGCGGCGCTGTCGCGGGCGCATTCCATTTTCGTGTTCACCCATGACTCCATCGGCCTCGGCGAAGACGGCCCCACGCATCAGCCCATCGAGCACCTGATGATGCTGCGCGCGGTGCCGGACCTCACCGACTATCGACCGGCCGATGCCAACGAGACGGCTGCGTGCTGGCGGCTGGCACTGGAGCGCAATGGCGCGTGCTTCTTCGCGCTCAGCCGCCAGGATCTGCCGGTCATTGATACGGGCAAGAAAGATGTGTATGCCGGCGTGAGCAAGGGTGCATGGATCCTGGAGGATGCGGAGAACCCGCAGGTGATTCTGATCGGCACCGGATCGGAAGTATGGCCGTGCGTGGATGCGAAGAAGCTGCTTGAGGCGGATGGGATCCGCGCGCGCGTGGTGAGCATGCCGAGTTGGGAAATTTACGACGAGCAGTCGAACGAATACAAGCAGAGCGTGCTGCCTGATGGCGTGCCCAAGCTGGCGGTAGAAGCCGGATCGCCTCTCGGCTGGTGGAAATACGTGGGCAAGGACGGCGACGTGATCGGGCTCGATCGTTACGGCGCTTCGGCTCCGGGCAATGTGGTTCTCGAGAAGCTTGGGTTTACTGGACCGAACATAGCGGAGAGGGCCAGGAAATTGGTTAAGCGGAGTTAGCGGGGATAGCGGAGCTAGCAGCGGCAGCCGCGGGACGGTTTTTTTCTAGCTCCGCTAACTGCGCTAGCCCCGCCAGCTCCGCTCTGAGAGGATTCCATGAAGCTTGTTATCAGTGCCGATCATGCCGGGTTTTCGTTGAAGGAAGAAGTGCGCGCCTACCTGACGAAGGCGGGTCATGAAATCGTTGACCTGGGGGCATACAACGGCAATTCTGCCGACGATTATCCTGACTTTGCGGAGAAGGTGGGCGACGCGATCAACAGCGGAGTGGCCGCGCGCGGCATTCTCATTTGCGGATCGGGCGTGGGCGTGTGCGTGGCGGCGAACAAGATTCCCGGCATTCGCGCCGGCATGTGCCACGACACGTACTCGGCGCACCAGGGCGTGGAACATGATGACATGAATGTCATCGTGTTTGGCGCGCGCATCATCGGCGCCTCTCTCGCCTATGAATTATCCGATGCATTCATCAAGGCCAAATTTATCGCCAACGAAGAACGCTTCACTCGCCGCTTTAAAAAAGTGCTGGCCATCGAAGCCCGGTACATGTGCGGCCAGGGCTCCACGAGTAAAGCGTAAGTTGATAGTTCGCAGTAATGCGGAAGTTCATAGTTCACAGTTCGCAGTTGTCCTGTCGAATGGCGCGTTCTCGGTATCGAAAGAAGAACTGTGAGTACTAAACACGCACAAATCTCCGAACTTAGAACTAGTGGCCGGTCGCAGGGACTTCGTTACCAGCAGTCTGGAAAAGCAACCGCAGATCCTTCGCTAGGCTCAGGATGACAGGCCATTGGTAGTAAGTAACGTTTTCATCGCGACAGGCCACTGATTGTGAACTACGAACTGTGAACTACGAACTCTGAACTACGAACTCTGAACTACGAACTGCTCCAGAGGCGCCGATGCTCCCCTTCGACGTAATCCTCTTCGATATCGGCGGAGTTCTTCTCACGAACGGGTGGGATCATTGCGAGCGCGCAGTGGTTCTCGATCAATTTCACCTGGACAAAGCGGAATTCGAAAAGCGGCATCCTGCGGCCAATGATCGGTGGGAACGAGACGCCATCTCCGGGCGGCAGTATCTCGACGAGACGGTGTTTTACGAGCCGCGCGGTTTTTCGCACGACGCTTTCCTGAGCGCGATCTGCGCGCAATCCGTGGAGCTTCCGGACGGAGCGCTGGGGATTTTGCGTGAGCTGGCTGCACCGGGAAGATACCTGCTGGGGTGCTTGAACAACGAAGCGCGAGAGCCCAACGAGTACCGCTTTCGCACTTTCGGCCTGGGACAGTATTTCGACGTGGCGCTGAGTTCGTGTTTCGTAGGCCTGCGCAAGCCGAAGCGGGAGATGTATCGCCGCGCTTTGGACATTCTCGGCCGGCCGGCCGATCGCATTTTATTTATTGACGACCGGGCGGAGAATGCGGCCTCGGCCGCGGCGACCGGAATGAAAACCATCTGGTTCAAAGGAGCGGACGCGCTGCGCCGCGATCTGGAATACCTGGCAGTCTTTTAACAATTCCTTGATAGGGTGAAGAACAGTGCTTTCCCAGGTTTCAGAATCGAAACCTGGGGCACCCGGGATCGTAGTTTTGATAGCACGTTGGGCGCTAGACGTTGTAGGTGGTGGAGGAAACGCGGCCGCCATGGCCAGTCCAGTTGGTGTGGAAGAACTCGCCGCGGGGCTTGTCGACGCGCTCGTAGGTATGCGCGCCGAAGTAGTCGCGCTGCGCCTGCAAAAGGTTGGCGGGCAGGCGGCCGGCGCGATAGCCATCGAAGAAGGTGAGAGCGGTGGCAAATGCCGGAGTGGGAATGCCCATTTCGATGGCGCGCTGCAGCGTCTTGCGCCACGCGTCCTGGTATTGGTTGAGAACTCCGGAGAAGAATCTGTCGAGGAGCAGGTTGGTCAGGCCGGGATCGGTGTCGAAGGCGGCCTTGATCTCGCCCAAAAAGCGGCTGCGGATGATGCAGCCGCCGCGCCACATCAACGCGATGCCGCCCATGTTCAGGTTCCATCCATTTTCTTTGGCCGCGGCGCGCAGCAGCATGTAGCCCTGGGCGTAGGAGATGATCTTGGAGCAATAGAGCGCGCGGCGCACGTCTTCAATGAAAGCGGCGCGGTCTCCGGAAAAGGTTTTGCTTTCGGGCCCATTCAGTACGCTCGAAGCCTTGACGCGCTCGTCTTTGAGTGCCGAGAGGCAGCGGCTGAACACGGATTCGCCGATGAGGGTTACGGGCTGGCCAGTATCGAGCGCATCGATCACGGTCCACTTGCCGGTGCCTTTTTGTCCGGCGGTGTCGAGGATCTTGTCGACCAGCGGCTGGCCGTCTTCGTCTTTCGAGGCAAAGATGTGGCTGGAGATCTCGATGAGATAGCTATCGAGCTCTCCCTTGTTCCACTCGGCGAAGACGCTGTGCAATTCGTCGGCACTCATGCCGAGGCCGCGATGGAGCAGGTCATAGGCCTCGCAGATCAACTGCATGTCGCCGTACTCGATCCCGTTGTGGACCATCTTGACGTAGTGGCCGGCGCCTTCTTCGCCCACCCACTCGCAGCAGGGGGTACCGTCTTCCACCTTGGCGGCGATCGACTGAAAGATCTCTTTTACGGCCGGCCACGCTTCGGGGCTTCCGCCAGGCATGATGGAAGGGCCGTTGCGGGCGCCCTCTTCGCCGCCGGAAACTCCGGTGCCAATGAAGAGAATGCCTTTCTTGCCCAGCTCGCGCGTGCGGCGGGTGGAATCGGTGAACAACGAATTGCCGCCGTCGATGACGATGTCGCCTTTTTCGAGGAAGGGCAAAAGGGTTTCGATGGTCTGGTCGACCGACGCGCCGGCCTTGACCATGAGCATCACGCGCCGGGGGCGCTTCAACATGCCAATAAATTCCTCGACGGAGTGGCCGCCGACGACATGGGTGCCCTTGGCTTCGTGGGCGATGAACTCATCGACCTTGGAGACGGTGCGGTTGAAGACCGCGACTTTGTATCCGTGGTCGTTCATGTTGAGGACGAGGTTTTGTCCCATGACGGCAAGGCCGATGAGGCCGATATCACACGTTGCTTCGGACATGATTTCTCTCCGATCACGATTCGGTCACGACGGAACGTCGCGGATTCATCCCGAATTGTAGTCGAGGGATCTTGCCTGCGAAAAACGGGAGACGGCGCCCCCGGTTGTGTCGCCGCCGGGGGACAAGAAAAAGGTCATGGGCTTCGGTGAAGAATGTAACCGCCGGAGATGTTTGTGAATCACACAAGAGAAGATCGGAGAGGTCACGAGAATGCAGCTAGGAATGATTGGTTTGGGCAGGATGGGCGGCAACATGGCGGAACGCCTGCGGTTGGGCGGTCACCAGGTAGTGGGATTTGATTTCAGCGCTGAGGCGGTGAAACGGCTGAGCGCGTCGGGCAATGTGGGGGCCTCCTCGCTGGAGGAACTGGCGCAGAAGCTGGAGGGACGCAAGGCGATCTGGATTATGGTGCCGCAGGGTAAGCCGGTGGACGAGACGATTGCCAAGCTGGAACCGACGCTGAAGCCCGGCGATATTCTCATCGATGGCGGCAACTCGAATTACAAGGACACAATTCGCCGTCACGGCGAGGTTACGGCGAATGGATTTCAGTTTGTGGATGTGGGCACGTCGGGCGGTGTGTGGGGCCTGAAAGAGGGGTATAGCATGATGATCGGCGGCGACAAGGAAGCCGTCGACTATTTGCGGCCGATCTTCGAGACGCTGGCCCCTGAGAAAGGCAAGGGATGGGGACACGTGGGCCCCGCCGGTTCCGGTCACTTCGTGAAGATGGTGCATAACGGGATCGAATACGGCATGATGCAGGCGTTCGCTGAAGGCTTTACGATCATGGAGAGGAAAGAGGAGTTGAAGCTCGACCTCGCCCAGATCGCGGAGATCTGGCGTTACGGGAGTGTGGTGCGGAGCTGGCTGCTCGACCTGACTGCCGATGCGTTGCAGAAGAATCCGTCGCTGGAAGGCCTGGAGGCGTACGTGGAAGATTCCGGTGAGGGACGGTGGACTGTGACCGAAGCCATCGACCTGAACGTGTCGGCGCCGGTAATCACGGAGGCTTTATTGCGCCGGATCCGCTCGCGCGAGGAAAACAACTTCACCGATCGCATGCTGGCGATTATGCGCAACCAGTTCGGCGGCCATGCGGTGAAGAAAGATTGAAAGGCAGTTCACAGTTCCATAGTTCGTAGTTCACAGTTCTTCGTGAACCCGGCTCTTCAACTGTGAACTAAGAACTGCGAACTATGAACTGCAGGCCGTGACCGGAGGTCACACATGGCAACGATCCAGATGAAAGTAAGTCCCGAGGATTTGCCCGAGGTTCCTCGCGGGCGCGAGCGGGTTCCCGACCCGGTAATCATGACGATTTTCGGCGCGTCGGGCGATCTGACAAAGCGCAAGCTGTTGCCGGCGCTGTTTCACCTTGAGCAGAACGGGCTGTTGCCGGAGAAGTTCGCGATTGTGGGAGTGGCGCGGCGCCCGCTGGGCGACGAATTCGCCAAGGACATGCGCGAAGGTATCGTGCAGTTCGGCGGGGTCGACAACAACCATCCCAAGCTGGATGACTTCGTGAAGAAGATCAGCTACTTTGCGCTGAACTTCGACGATCCCGGCCATTACGCCGCGCTGAATGCGGAGCTGGACCGGATTTCGAGTGAGCGCGGGATCGGCCCGCACCGGCTCTTCTACCTGGCGACGGCGCCCGAGTTCTTCAAGGGCATCGTGGAAAACCTAGGCGCGCAGAACATGGCGCAGAAGGAGCAGGGCCACATCGGAATCGTGATCGAGAAGCCCTTCGGACACGATCTGCAATCGGCGCGTGAGCTGAATCGCGATGTGAACGCGGTGTTCGACGAGCGGCAGGTCTTCCGCATCGATCATTACCTGGGCAAAGAGACCGTTCAGAACATTTTGGTGTTCCGTTTTGCCAATGGCATCTTCGAGCCCATCTGGAACCGCAACTACATCGACCACGTGCAGATTACGGCGGCGGAAACGCTGGGGGTGGAAGGCCGCGGGCCGTTTTACGAGAAAGCGGGCGCGCTGCGCGACGTGGTGCAGAACCACGTGATGGAACTGCTGAGCTTCGTGGCCATGGAGCCGCCGCCCAGCTTCCACGCGGAGAGCGTGCGGCGCGAGAAGCTGAAGGTGTGGCAGGCGATCCCGTCGATTCCGATTCTGAACGCCGTGCGCGGGCAATACGGCCCCGGCATTGTGGATGGCAAGCGTGTGCCGGGCTACCGGGAGGAAGAGCGTGTCGATCCCGAATCGGGGACCGAGACGTTTGCCGCGGTGCGCCTGGAGATCGAGAACTGGCGGTGGGCGGGAGTTCCCTTCTACCTGCGCGCGGGCAAGCGGCTCAAGAAGCGCGCCACGGAAATCAGCATCCAGTTCAAGCAGCCGCCGCTGCTCATCTTCAATCGCATGCAGTCGAGCGGGCCGTGCGCGGACATCCAGCCAAACCTGCTGACGATCCGCATCCAGCCCGATGAGGGTATTTCGCTGCGTTTCGGCGCCAAGATCCCGACAACGCCGGAGATGGCGGTGTGCCCCGTGGTGATGGACTTCAACTACGAACAGGCATTCGGCCGTTCGACGGCCAACGGATACGAGCGCCTACTGCTGGACGCGATGCTCGGCGACCAGACGCTGTTCGCGCATCGCGATGGCGTGGAGACCACGTGGGCCTTGTACACGCCCATTCTCGAGGCCTGGGCGGCGAAGAGTCCTGAAGTGTTTCCGAATTACTTTGCGGGCAAGTGGGGACCCGATTGTGCCGATAGGCTGCTGGAACGCGAGGGACGCGCGTGGCGAAATAACCTGGGCAAACCGGAATGAGTTGAAGCGTGATTTAGCTTGATGACAACCCGGTCGTTTCAGGCCATCAGTCATCAAAATGTCATCTCCCATTACATTGTGGCCCCGGGGAAATGCATCTCATGGGACAGGCGTTGTTCAACGCCCTGAGGGCCCAACTCCATGACAAATGCATTGCGGCGTCCCAGCTTCCTGGGACTTCTGACGATTCTTCTTTCCTCAGCATCCTTTGCCCAGACTTTCTCATTTGCACCGCCCAGGCTTGTCATCGCCTATGGGACCGCCAATGTGCAGCCCGGGCCGTTCGGGGCGGTCGACGTGAACGGCGATGGAAAAATCGACATCTTTATCAACGGTCATGCCTGGCTCGGCAACGGGACCGGCTCGTTCTCGACGACTCCCCTCGTTTCCTCCGGCTTTTACGCTTCGCTTTTGGCGGACGTGAACGGGGATGGCAAGGCAGATGCCATCACCTTCGATCCAGGCGACTACCCACCGTATGGAAACGGCAGCGGCTTGCTCACGGTAGCGCTGGGCGATGGAAAAGGTGGTTTCACCAATTCAACGAGCCTTGGCTTCAAAGCAACGGGCCAGGCGCAGTTCACCCTGGGAGATTTCAACGCCGACGGGCAGATCGATATCGCAGTTGTGACTGCGGGAACGACGACCGACACCGGGCCGACACCTGGAGTCGTGATGATTTTTTCCAATATGGGCCAGGGAAAGTTCGTGGCCGGACCGCAAATGCAACTGCCCACGTTCGAACCCGGGGATCAGACAAGGAATCTGTCAACTAGCCTGGTCGCAGGCGATTTCGATGGGGACGGGTTTCTTGATCTGGCCTGGGGCCAGTTCGCGCAGCCCCAACCGGCGCCCCTCGAAATTGATATGCTTCATGGAAATGGAGACGGGACATTTACGCCGGGCAAGACGTACCTCACCGATGCCCGCCCGCTGTCACTCGCGACGGCCGATCTGAATCACGATGGCAAATGGGACCTGGTCGTGGGTCTGGATGCAAAGCGGGACTCCAGCGGCAACGTAGTTCCGGGCGCAACCCCGCGCGTTGCGACCCTGCTTGCCAAGCAGTCTGGCGGCTTCTATTGGAGCAGTGCCGTGTCGTTGCCGAGTTCCAAGATTCCATCACTCTCGCTGATGGACTTGAGTGGCGATGGGGTTCTCGATGTTGCCCTTTACGAGTACGGCCAGATCTACGTGCTGCAGGGAGAGGGTGGGGGCAAGTTCGGCGCTCCCGTAACCGTTGCCACGGCGCCACCCGGGTACGAAATTCCGATTTACGCGCCCTTGGCGAAAGGTACCACTCTTTCGTCAGCGTTCTTCAGCGGCGGAAGCTGTGAGCCCAACTGCCACGTGGAACTGTATATGAATAACAACAAGCCGTAGCGTTTTTCGAGGGGTTCCGGCGAATCTTTGGATCAGAGCGTTCCCAGGTCTCAGAAGCGAGACCTGGGGCACCTCTGATGCTCCGTACTTTTCCCAGGTCTCAGAAGCGAGACCTGGGGCACCCCTGTTCGTGCTGATACAGCGGGTTTTACTTCCCTGCCCAGCTCACGCGCCAGATGGAGTTGGTCCCGTCGTCGGAGACGAACAGGGATCCATCTTTGCCGACAGTGACGCCGACCGGACGGCCCCAGACCTGATCGTTGCCCACTGTGAAGCCGGTGAGAAAGTCCTCGTACTCGCCGGTGGCGTGACCATTCTTCATGGGGATGCGAATCACTTCATATCCCGAACGGTCAGAGCGATTCCAGGAGCCATGCTCGGCGGCGAACCCGTCGCCTTTATACTCCGCGGGAAATTGCGAGCCCTCGTAGAACAGCAATTCGAGCGACGCAAAGTGCGGGTTTACGAGCACGTCCGGCGTGATGACCTTGGCCTGCAATTCGGGGTGCTTGCCCGCGTGGCGCGGGTCTTGCACGCCCCCATGCGGCCCCATCCAGTAGAAGGGCCAGCCGTAAAAGCCGCCTTCCTGGATGTGCGTGATGTAGTCGGGCACAAGATTGTTGCCGATGGCGTCACGCTCGTTGGTAGAGCACCATAGCTCTCCCGTGATCGGGTTGATGGCCTCGCCCACGCAGTTGCGAATGCCCGAAGCATAGACCTTGACGAATTTGCCGGTGGGCTGGAATTCGAGAACATCGGCGCGATGGAATTCTTCGGGATGGGTGTCGGGGTCATCGACGTTGGAGTGCGACCCAACGGAGGCAAACAGGCGCGTGCCGTCTTTGGAGAACGCAAGGTCGCGGGTCCAGTGGCCGCCGCCACGGAGGTGTCCGCCGCCCGGCAGTTCGACCAGGTTCTCCATCGGGCCGGTCGCTTTCAGGTCCCCGCTTTTGTAGGGGAAGCGCACAATCTCGTCGGTGTCGCCGATGTAGACGTACTTGGGATCCGGCCCGGGAGGATAGAACGCGATGCCAAAAGGTTGATGGAGCCCTTCCGCGAATACTGAAGTCTGTTGTGGCTTGCCGTCGGCGCCGATGCCGCGGAACACGCGGATCTTGCCGGCTTTGCTCTCGGCCAGAAAGATATCGCCGTTGGGGGCGGTGCGCATGAGGCGCGGATTGTCGAGGCCGGTGGCATAGAGGTCGACCTTGAATCCCTGGGGAGCCTTAGGCCAGGCGTTGGCCGGGCGGGCGACCAGGCTGGGGCCATTGTCCACCGATTCCTGGGGAGAGGCAGCGGGCAGATCAGCGGCTGTCAAGTGGCGGCGGGTGCCCGGCGACTCGTGAGCGGCATCGGTGAAAGCGGCTTTGCCGGTCAGCACCGGGGCGGATTGATCGGCGGCTGGCGCGCTGGTGCCGGCGGAGCAGGCTACGGGCGCAATAGCGATGACCGCCAGAATGATCGACTTCGGAAAACGAAACATGAGACCTCGCGGGAGCTGGGATGAACTTGAAGCGAACTCTTTATGCTAGTGCATGATAGCCAAAGGCCCGCGTTTACTTCGATGCATGTGCGGCGGGGGCAGGTTCCCCCTGGTCGGCGGAATCTGGGAAAG
>JADMIO011006444.1_pt1 | contig 14391 bp, 10 predicted proteins | sample 8958161 | NCBI WGS metagenome assembly JADMIO01 (sample SAMN16585339, study PRJNA669376) | soil metagenome | isolation source: Crop rotation soil | place: USA: Cullars Rotation, Alabama | collected 2011 | reverse complement strand
GGCGAGCACGACGAAGTCCGCCAATTTTCCATCCGAAATCGATCCCTTGATGTTTTCCTCGTGCGATGCGTACGCGCCATTCAATGTGTTGATGCGGATCGCCTCGTCGACGCTCACGCGCTGATTGGCGCCCCACGTCGTACCGTCCCAGCCGGTACGCGTGACCATGCCCTGAATTCCCATCAGTGGAGCGAATGGGCCGGGGCTGAAGTCGGAACCGGCGGCAGCGTGAATGCCGTTGTCGAGGAACGTCCGAAACGCCATTGAGCGTTTCATCAACTCCTCGCCGTAGAACGGAAACTTGTCGGTGTTGTAGTACGCGTACGTCGTGAACGCTGCCGGGACAGCGTCGAGCGCTTTCATGCGCCGAATGATGTCGTCGTTGATCAACGTGCAGTGCGTGATCTTCGGTCGAGCGTCGGCGCGTGGGGCGGCCTTCTGCGCCCGCTCGAACGCGGTGAGGTACATGTCGATCGCGACGTCGCCGTTCGCGTGACAGTTCACCTGAATGCCGGCGCGATGCACGCGCTCGATCCATGCGTTGAGCTCGTCCTGCGTGTCGGTGACGTTGCCCTTGTACGTCGTGCCGGGGTAGGGAATGCTGAGCGCCATCGTGCGTTCGGAGAACGAGCCGTCGACGGTGTGCTCACTCGTCGCGCCGAACTTGATCCACTCGTCGCCGAATCCCGTCTTGATGCCGTTCGCGATCATCGCATCGAGTACTCGGCCCGACGTTTCGTAGCTCACGCGATGTTTGAGATCGCCGCGCGCGCGGACGTCCTGGATTGCCGCGAGGTCGCCGCCTTCGTGATGGACGCTCGTCAGCCCGTAGCGCGCGAACTGTTTGGAGATGTGCGCGACACCGTCGCGCTCGCGCTGCTCGCGCTGCGCCGGCGTGAACGTCGGGCGTGTGCCCACCCCGTTGAACACGTTACGCGCTTGATCGGTCACTCGGCCCGTGAGATCGCCCGTTTCATCGCGATCGTACGTACCGCCCGGCATGTCTTTCGTTTCGCGCGTGATCTTCGCCATCTCGAGCGCTTTCGTGTTGTAGAACGACGTATGCCCGCCGCGGTGGCGCACGACGACCGGATGCTCGGTCGAGACTTTGTCGAGATCGCGCCGATTGACGAGCCGCTTGTCCTTCAGCTTCGTGTCGTCGTGGAAATACCCTTCGACCCACGTCCCCGGCGGCAGGGTCTGCGCTTTCGCGCGCAACTTCGCGATGATGCTGTCGATCGTGACGAACTCCACCTCGAACGGATTGCCGACGAGCACCTCGTAGAGCAACGTCGTACCACCCGCGTGATTGTGCGTGTCGACGAAGCCGGGGACGATCGTCATCTGCTTGGCGTCGAAGAGCTGGGTGCGACGCGTTGCAAGATTTCGAATGTCCGCGGTTTTACCAATGGCGGTGAACCGCCCGCCGCTGATCGCGAACGCCTCGGCGCGCGGCACGGCGGAGTCCATCGTGTAGACTTTCGCGTTGAAGACGACGAGGTCCGGATCCGGTGGGGCGGTGAGTCTCGCGATGAACGAACGTGCGTCGAGTGGGCGAGTGAGAATGCCGGCCGCGCCGAACGCGGCCATCCCCATGAACTCTCTGCGGCTGTGATCGCGCATCGGCTTCCTCGGGCGTTGGTGGAATCGACGGACGATCGAACATACCTCGCGCCTATTGGAGCCGGAACCCGAAGAGCAGCGTTCCGAGGCCGAGCGTCTCGTGCGAGCGGATGTCGATGCCGCCCTCTCCGGCCACGACGAACTTGATGTGTGACACTCCGACGGCGACGTCGGTGCGCACCACGCCCCCGAATCCGTCCCCCGCGCCGAGGAAGAGCGCCGGTCCGATCATCGCCCGGATCGAAACCTTGGTCGTCGCGCGCTCGGTGCCGATGAACGGATTGATGCCGACCATCGACGGAAATCGATCGAGGCAGCGCGTGCGTGACTCGTCGAATGCGCAGACGTCGCCGTGTCCGATCGGCGCGCGTCCGCCGACGGTTACGCCGCTAATTCCATGTCCGCTGTGGCTGCGCACGAACGTCAGCGCGGCCGCGACGCCCGCATAGTCGAAATACTCGCCGCCCGCGCCACGATTCGCGCCGAGCGTCACGTCGACCGAGGGAGGGTGATACGAAAGATTTTGGGCGACGGCTGACGAAGCGCACATCGACGTGATGCAGACGCCGGCGAACAAGAAACGACGCATGGCGAAGGGATGAAATGTTGACGAGCGAGACAAATGACTCGCTCGCTCGCAACAACCTCGCCACCTGTTCCCTGTTACCTGGCTGCTTACTTCGCTCGTTTCAGCATCCACCCGTAGAGCCAGACTATCGCGCCGACGAATCCGAGCAGTCCGAGCCATGGCGCAAGCGCAAAATCCTCAGGCACGATCCCGATCGGGGCGTCCTTCGAGAAGGCGACGATCAAGCCCGCGTTGATCACTCCCCACAAGCTCTCGCCCACGATGAGCCCGGATGCCACGAGCGTACCCAGTCGCTCCGCACGTTCCGGATTCGCGGTCTGCCGCGCGCGGCCGTCGTACCAGTGCGAGATGATCGCGCCGACGACGACGGCGAATGTCGCCGACATGGGGAGATAGATGCCGATACCCACCGCGAGCGGCGGAATACGCAGCTTCTTCATCGCGCCGAGGGCCGTGTCGAGCAGAATCAAACCGACGCCGACGAGCGCGCCGATGCCGATCATCTTCCAATCGAGCTTGCCGCCGATCACGCCCTGCGCGAGCGCCGAGATGAGCGTGGCTTGCGGCGCGGGAAGTGGATTCGGCGCCACGACGCCGACATTGGCCGCGCCGGCAAAGCCGTACGCCTTCGCGAGCAGGTTGAGTACCGATGGAATGACCGCCGCGCCCGCGCCGACGCCAACGATCAGCGCGATCTGCTGTCGCATCGGCGACGCACCGACGAGTTGGCCGGTCTTGAGATCTTGCAAGTTGTCGTTCGAGATCGTCGCACACGCGAACACGATCGCGGTGATGAACAGCGCGAACGCGACGAGCGCCGGACGATTCGCCTCAGTCGGCGTGACGGCCAGCACGAGCGTCGAGGCGCAGATCACGATCGACAAAATGCCGACGCCCGAGATCGGACTGTTCGATGCGCCGATGAGGCCCGCCATGTAACCGCAGACGCCGGCGATGAGAAATCCGACGAGCAGAACGAACGGAACCGCAATGATCGTCAGCGTCACCGCGTTCATCTGGAGCGCGGGCGTCGAGCGGGCGAATGCCAGCGCGAGCCAGGCGGCAATCCCAAGACAACCGATCGTGAGCACGATGATCCACGTCGGCGAGAGATCGCGGTCACTGTCGTCACCCGAGGTCGTGGTTCGCGAGGCGGCGAGCGTGCTCACGAGCCCGCCGACGACCGGCTTCGCGAGACGCGCGAGCGTATAGATCGACGCGACCGCGATCGCGCCCGCGCCGATGAAGCGGACCTGCGTGCGCCAGATCGCCATCGTGTGCGCTGCGAGCGTGATGCCGTCCGCCGCGGGTTGCATCGACGTGAGAATCGGAACGCTGATCGCCCAGGCGATGATCAGTCCCGTGAGCATCGCCATACCGACTGACAAGCCGACGAGATGCCCGGCGCCGAGCAGCGCGAGCGACCACGCGACCTGGTAGCCGCTCGACGCCGTTGCGCCGAGGCGGAAGACTCCCGTCACCTCCGCGGCGGCGATCCGCGTTGCGCCGATGATCGCGAGTCCCGCCGACGCGACCGAACCAAGGATGACGGCGACGAGTCCTTCGCGTGCTTCGCCCGTCTCGTCCTTCGTTTCGCCGCGCGTGCCCGATCCAACCTTGAGCACTTCGGCGGCGGCGACGCCTTCGGGGTAGGGCAAATCAGACGTCGTCACGAGCGCGCGCCGCAACGGAATCGTGAACAACACGCCGAGCACACCGCCGCTGACGCAGATGAGGAACGATTGCCAGAAGGGAAATCCAGTCCACCAGCCGACGATAACCAGTCCGGGCAGCACGAAGATGATCGCCGAGAGCGTCCCCGCCGCCGAGGCGACGGTCTGGACGATGTTGTTCTCGAGGATTGAGGAATCTTTGACGGCGCTCAGGATCGCCATCGAGATCACGGCCGCGGGAATCGACGAGGCGAACGTGAGGCCGACCTTGAGGCCGAGGTAGACGTTCGCGGCGGTGAAGACGGTCGTGATCAGCGCGCCGAGGACGAGGCCCCGGATGGTGAGCTCTTTCGGTTTCATCGCGCTAACCTATCCGCGCGAGGGGCGAGGGTCGAGGGTCGGGCGCGGCGGAGGGAACTGCCGAACACAGACTGCCCGCACCTCGATCGAACAGAGCGAACGAACGCGACGTTCTCGGGTCGGCTGCCTGCTCAGCCCTCGTCTTTCGGCTTATCCCCGATATCAGGAATCTTCTCGAACAGCTCAGCCGGCAGTTGCTGGACAACCGCCGAGCTGACCATGTGCCCGATCGACGCCATGCTCAGCACCGGAATCGCCACGATGCTGGCGATACTCGGACCCCAGCCATGTTGCGTGGGATACAGCGCCGTCGACCAAGCGCGGGAATAGAGATCGTTGATCGTATTCCCCGCGCGTTCCATGCTCTCGACCGCATCCGACTTGTTCATCTCGTCCTCCGTTTCTTCGCCGCCGACACCGTACGCGCAGGCGTCTGTTTTGGTGTCGGAACCTGCGTCTGCCACGCGTCCGCGATGAGTGCTCGCAACTCCGGGACCTTCACCTTCTCGAGCCGAACGAGCACCGCGGGAAACCCCGCGTAGTGAGGTTCGGTGAAAAACTTCTCCGGCGCCGACGCGATCAAGAGCTCCCGATGCCCGAGATTCGGAACGCGGACCGCGAGCACGCCATGATTCGGCACGCGCGCTTTCTTGGGATCGATGCGCTCCATCCACACCCAGACGAATCCTTTCAGCTTGCCCTTGACGAGCACCGAAAACGCAAACCGTCCGTCGACTTCCTCGACGTCGGGTAATGCCATCGCGATGCGGCGGACGTCTGCTTGGGTCGCCATGCCGGAAGATGGTGCGTGAGCTGGGTCGGACGCGAGTAGCTTGCACGCATGACCAACATCGAAGAGAAGTGCCGCGTATTTCGCGAGCTTCACCGGGCGGGGTGTTTCGTGATTCCCAATCCCTGGGACGTCGGCAGTGCGCGCCTGCTCGAGCAGATCGGCTTTCGCGCGCTGGCGACGACCAGCTCGGGTGTCGCGTGGTCGCTTGGTCGGACGGACAATCATGTGCCGCTCGCGCAAGCGCTCGATCGCATTCGTGAGATCGCGGCATCGGTGAGCATCCCGGTGAACGCCGACTTCGAGGGTGGCTTCGCGATCGCGGCGGACGATGTCTACACGAACGTCGCCGCCGCGACGCAGACCGGCGTTGCCGGACTCTCAATAGAAGACTCGACCGGCGACTCGGCGCATCCGCTCTTCGAGCTTTCGCTCGCGGTCGATCGTATTCGCGCGGCGCGCCGAGCGATCGACGAGAGTGGCCGCGGCGTGTTGCTCACGGGCCGATCCGAGGGATTCATCGCCGGCCGTCCGGATCTCGCCGAGACGATTCGCCGTCTCACGGCGTACGCCGACGCGGGCGCGGACTGTCTCTACGCCCCCGGTATTCGCAGTGAGGCCGATATCTCCGCCGTCGTGAACGCGGTTGCGCCAAAACCGGTGAACGTGCTCGCGTGGACGGATTTCACGACGGTCGCCGATCTCACACGATTGGGTGTGCGCCGCATCAGCATCGGTGGTGCGCTCGCGCGTGCGGCGTACGGCGCGTTCCTCGGTGCGGCGCGCGAGATTGCCGACAACGGCACATTCACCGCGTTGGGCAGAGCGATTTCGTCAGGTGAGTTGGAGACGCGGCTGAAGTAGTCGCACCCGACTGCGAGATCCTCGTCGCTTCGCGCCTCGGTATATGACTACTTACGCGTCAGCTCGATCACCCCTCTGGGGTGCCCCATGCCGAACCGCGCGGATGCCGACGCCGGATCCCAGTACTTCACCTCCGTCACCTCGAGAATGCGAACGGTCTGGAGGTAGTCCGCCTTACCGAGATAGGAGCTCCCACTGAAAACACTCACCGTCGTCGGCGTCGCATCGGTCACTGATACCGGCCCGCGACTCGTCAACCAGGTCGGGCGGAGTTTGTTGATCGCCTCGAAGAGGTTGTCGGTGTTCGTCGCGGCGAGCTGCTCGCCCGTGAGCACGTTTTGCGCCCCTCGTTCGCGACCCTGCGTGGTGGTGCTCGCGCACGCGAGCACCGAAGTCGTCGCGGCGAGGAAGAGCAGGAATCGCGGGCGGGGAACGGTCACGGGACGGGGATTCTGAATCGGAGTTGCGCGCCCGATGGTCGGCGATTGGCGGGCGGCGGTGGTGGCGTGTTCTGGTTTTCCGGAGCGCCGTTTGGATCGACCAATTGTACGATGCCTGCCGCCAGCACGCCAAATCCTACCACGGTGCCGATGCTGACCAGCACGGTCCGCTTTCGCGAGAACTCTCGGCGCCTGACCTCCATGATCTCCGAGCGCGCCAGCACGAGTGATTGCGTCGACGTACCGATCGTGGTGCCGCGATACATGCGGTCGACCGTGACGCCGAGCGAAACGGAATCGCCGCCTGCTTGAGCGATCTGGCCGTCGAGCTCGCGAGAGAACGTGCCGATCTCGGTCGTGAGACGCGCCGCGGCGTCTTCGGTGACGCGCACGCGTACGTCTTCTTTGGTCGAGGCCGCGCTGGCGAATGAGACGGGAACGTACGAGTAACACGCCACGTTGGCGATTGCCGCAAGGCTCAAGGCCAACCTCACTCGAGCCCGCGCGCCCTGCGCTCGACGCCGCGCGTGAGCGGCACTCTGCTCACGGCGGCGACGACGTGTTTCTTTCTTCATTTCACGGCCGAATACTGCAAGGTGCCACATGAGGCTGGACTCACTCCGTTGAACGTGTTGGTCGCCGTCGGACGAATGCGAACGCTATACGGCGTGAGCGAGTCGAGCCACCCGGCGATCTGCGTGGTGACCGTCGCTTTCCCGGTCGCGTCGGTCGTGATGTCGGGATAGGACTGCGTCGTCGCGAACAGCACCAACCCCGTCGCCGACGTGTTGTTCGTGCCCGCCACGTTCACGGTGCAGTTCTGCCGGAAAATGCGCCACTGATAGATCGTGTTCGGCGTGCCGGTGACGACGAACTGCACGTCGGAGTGGAAGCCGAGATGTTGATTGAAGGTCAGTTGGCCCGCGACGGTCGACGGGGCGATTGGCGCCGAGTTGGCCGTCCAACGCGCGACGAGCGGAAAGGCCTCGGCGGCGTCGCGGACGGACGCCGGGTTCGATGAGCTGCATGCGGCGACCACGACGGCGGCGGCGCACCCAAGCAGGAGAGCGGAAGTCCGATGCATGAGAGAATTCTCCTGTTTGCGAATCACTTGTTGTCTCCGCCGGCCCACCAGAGCTTCACCTTCATTCCGTCGATACCCGTCGGAATGCCCGTCGCGGCGAGTTGCGAGCCATTCGTGCTCAGCTCGGAGTTTGGCGCACGAATGCGCTGCGGAATCGTCGGGATCACTGCCTGCGGCACGAGCGGGAGCACCGGGTAGCCTGTGCGGCGCCAGTCGTTCCACGGCTCGGTCTTCAAGAAGTTGGCGATGTATTTCTCCGTGATGATTTCTTGGAGAGGATTCGATACGGTGTTCAACGCCGGTCGCGCATTGAGATACGTCGTGATCGCCGCGGCCGGAACGCCGAGCTTCGTCATGTTGGCGCGAATGCCGTCGCGATACGCCGCGTCGGCCGCCGCCGCACCGCTCACGATCAAGCGGGCTTCGGCCTCCGTGAACTTCTGATCGGCATAGCTGGCGACGCTGAGCGGCGCCGCTTCCCCCGAGAAGAACGATCCGATGTTCGAGACCGTCGAGTCGGTCTCGAAGACGTCCGAGCCCGAGAGGTGACCGACATACGTGTTCGGCTTCGCCGGATACGTTTTGCGAGCCGTGCCGGTGCCGCGGATCGAGTCGTACCAGATCGGCGCGAACAAGATGCCGATGCGCGGATCGTTGCGGGTTTGTTCGAGCGAGACCATGTACCGTCCCGCGACGAACGTCGTGCGCAGGTCGACGAACGTGTAGTTCGGGTTTCTCGCATTGGCGCCGCCGGGATACGTGAAGTCGGCGTCGTCGCTGTTGCTCGCGAACGCGCCGGCAAGCGCGGCCAGCGCCTTGTTCGCGCGGGCGATCTTGTCTTCACCGGTCGCGTACGCGAGACGCAGATGCGCGCGGGCCTGGAGGAAGTGGGCGAGCTTGTTCCACTTCGTCATGTCACCACCGTAGAGCAAATCGTTCGTCGACGGCTTACGCGCCGTCGTTGAGCCGAACAACGTCACCGCCGAGTCGAGATTGGCAAAGATGCCGTTGTAGATCGTCTGCTGCGATTGATACTTCGGCTCGCGAATCTCCGGCTTGAACGCGTCGTCATACGGCGCCGGGCCCCAGAGATCGGTGATCAACTGGAACGTCCATGCCTCGAACAGCTTCGCGATGCCTTTGTAGTTCGCGTCCGCATCCGCCGACGCATCGCGCGCCATGGTGAATGCGGCGTTGCCCGGACGTGAGTAGAGATAGTCCCACGTGGTCGCCGCGTCCGTATCGAACAGCTCGTAGTTCTGGACTTGCGCGTACGAGCGTCGCGCGGTGTTGAACGCCCACTGCTGCGTCCACTCCGAGCCCCACAGCGCGACAGCGCCATAGTAGCTCGAATGGATGAACGTCGCCTCGAGCGCCGGCAGTCGAATGTCGACGGTCGCGTTCTCGGGCGCGTTCGGGTTGGTGTTGACGTCGAGGAAGTCCGAGCAGGCGCCGGCCGCGAGCGCCAGCACCGCCGGAACCATCCACGCCGATCTTTTCACAAATCGCATTAGAATCCCCTTAACCGAAGTCTGTGATCAGAAGTTGGAGCGGATGCCGACGAGGAACGAGCGCGTCTGCGGAGCAGAGAACTGCCGGAAGTACTGCTGGCCGGCGTTCGTGCCCTGCGACAGATCCTGTTCCGGATCGCCCGACGGCGACGAGTACCACCCGCGCAGGTTACGGCCCGTGACGAACACCGTGGCGCCCGAGAGATTGATGCGCTTCGCCATGTTCTCCGTGAGCCGGTAGGACACCGTCAGCTCACGCAGCTTGGAGAAGCCCGCGTTCTCGATCTGCTGCTCGGCGCGGTCCGTGCCGTAGATCAGCGGGTAATAATCCTGATCCTTGAACAACGCCTTCGTGTTCGGCTTGCCGGTGTTGATGTTCACGCCCTGCCACGTCGTCCACGTGTAGCGGTCGGCCGTGAGCAGCGACCGGCCATTCGAGACTTCGTATTGCGTCTCGAAGTTGATCAGCTTGCCGCCGTGGCGAATGTCGAGGAGACCCGACAGCGCGAAACGGCCAACGCGAAACTCCGACGACACGCTGCCAGTCCAATCCGGCTGCACGGTGCCGAGGTTGCGCTGATCGTCGGACTTGATCGGGTAGCCGTCGTCGTTGATGAGCAGCGTGCCCGGCGCGACGTCTTTGTAGCACGGATCGGCGGCGACGCAGTTCTTCTTCCAACCGTAGCCCCAGATCACGCCGTAGGGCTGGCCTTCCATGATGCGGATCTGCGGCCACGAATAGCCGGAGAGGAAGATCGACGTGACGCCCGGCGCCAAGCTGAGCACCGTGCTCCGGTTCTTCGCCCAGTTCACGCGGCCGTCCCAGCTGAACCACCTCGTATCGATCGGACGACCGCCGACCGACACTTCGATACCCTTGTTGCGCAGATCGCCCGCGTTGCGCGAGATGCTCGTGAAACCCGTGCTCGACGACGACGGCACCGAGAAGATCTGATCGTAGCTCGACTTCCGGTACATCGAGATCTCGGTGTTCATGCGGCCGCCGAACATGCGCAGCTCGAGACCCAGTTCGTCCTCGACCGTCGTCTCGGGTTTGAGCGTCGGGTTGCCGAGCGCCGTGCTGCTGATGTAGGCCGTGATGCCGCGGAACGGGAACGAAAGCGACGGGCCGCCGAGCTGTTGCTGGCTGTTGTTCGCGCCGGAAGCGCTCGCGTTGTTGTAGCGCGTGGTCAACGCATACTGCGGCGCATCGTTGCCTACCTTCGCCTTCGAGATGCGAATCTTGCCGTAGTCGAGCCAGTTCGGCTTCCAGCTGATCGCGTCCGTGAAGATCACCGCGAGCTGCGCCGACGGATAGAAGTACGAGTTCGCGTTCACCGGCAGCGTCGAGCTCCAGTCGTTGCGGCCCGTGAGCGTGAGGAACGCCCAATCGCTGTAGTCGATTTCTGCCTGGCTGTACGCGCCGAGCAGGCGGCGCTGCGTCGTGAGGTTCGCGGACACGGTCTGCGTCGCGAAGTTGCCGATGTTGTAGTAATCGGGAATCACGATCGACGTACCGTTCCCCGTGATCGACGCGGCGTCTTGCGAGTACAGGTTGCCGCCGACGAGACCGCTGATTCGGAACCGATCGCTGAAGATTTGCCGCGGATCCAAGTTCAGCGTGAGGTCGTCGTTGATCGTCGTGCGCGTCGACTTGCGCTGCTGCGTCGAGCCTGAGGTCGTGCCCTGCGCGGCGAGCCACGGACGTTGATTGAGGAAGCGGCCGAACTCCGACACGTACGTGTCGAGCCCCGCGCTGTTGTTCAGGCGCAGACCCGGCAACACCGTCATCGAGAACTGCTGCGACGCGATCCAGCGATTCGTCAGCTCCTTGTTGAACTGATTCGCAATCTGCCACTGGAGTGACGGCTGCAATCCGCTCGTCAGGAACGTCGGCGTGCCGTCAGGCTGATAGCCGTTCCGCATGTCGAACGTCGACGGCATATCGATGAGCGTTTTGTCAATGCCGGAGAACGAGTCGTCCTGATACGGGTTGTTGCTGCGAATGCGCTGGATGCTCGTCGTCGACGTCAGCCACTTGTTGAGCCGGATGTTGACGCTGCCGTTCAGGTTCAAGCGTCCGAGCTTCTCGGCCGGGTTCACACCTTTCTGATTCAGGTATGAGATGCCGAGCGTGTACGTGCCGAGCTCGCCCATCGAGCCGGCGCCACGAAGCGAGTTGTCCGACGTCGGCGCCGTGACGTAGAAATCGGCGCGCGGATCGCGGAAGCGTACTTCGCCAACGGAGTCGAACACGATCTTCGGAATGCTGTCCTTGTGCGGACCCCAGTTCTGCGTCTGCTGCGGATTCGTCGCGCTCGGGGAGCCCGGTTCGCACCAGCCGCCCTGGTTGATGTTTTTGCCGTTGCAGTAGTAGCCGCGGTTGCCGGCGGCCCAATCGGTGACGTAACCACCGAGAATCGGCGTGTCGTACCGCAGCTCGGTGTTGAAGTTGAACTTGAGCGGCTGGCCGGCTTTGCCCGACTTCGTCTTGATGATGATCGCGCCGTTCGCGGCGCGTGATCCGTAGAGCGCCGTGGCCGCGGCGCCTTTGAGCACCGTGAGCTCGTCGACGTTCTCCATGTCGAAATCCATCTGACGGCTGCCGGACGTGCCCGTGCCGAGCGGATCGCTGCGGCTGTCCGAGCTCGTCGCGACCGGCACGCCGTCGATGACGAACAACGGTTGGCCCGTGCCGCTGAACGACGTCTCACCGCGAATGACGAGACGCGCGCCAGCGCCTGGGCGGCCGCTGCCGCTCGTCATCGTGACGCCCGCCGATTGTCCGGCCAGCGCCTGCATCATCGTCGTCTCGGGAATTTTCTCGAGTTTCTCGGCGCTGATGGACGTCGTGGCGTAGCCAAGGCTCTTCTCTTCGCGCGCGATGCCGAGCGCCGTCGTGATGACGGGCGCGATCGCGTACGGAAGCTCCTTCATCTGTACCGTGATCGTCGCCGTACCGCCCGCCGTCACGTTGACGACTTCTTCCTTCGGCGCGAAGCCAAGGAATTGCACGCGGACCGTGTGCTGGCCCGCGGGCACGTTGCGGATCGTGAAACGGCCCTCGGCGACGGCCGTCGCGCGAATGTTCGTTCCGATGATCGAGATCTGTGGTCCGATCAGCGGTTCACGACTGTCCCCGGCCACCACTTGCCCGGTCACGGTGCCGACTGGCCCGGTCGGCGCCTGCGTTTGTTGTGCGCCGGCCGCGGCGACACCGATGGCGATGCCCGCCACTGCGGACATCACCTGCATCATGCGACCTCTCCAGCGTTTCATCGTGTTTCCTCCCTCGAGGGGGTCGAGTCGTGAATTACCACCACACATAAGGCGGGTCGTTCGGCCCGTCGTAGAAGCTCGGGTCCATCGTTGCATCGGCGGGGAACTCCAAACCGGAACCCGTGCCCACCGAACCGCCGGCGGCGGTGGCATTCCAGTTCGGTGGCTGCACGCCCTGCAGCCATTGCAAGAAGAAGTCGTTGCGCTTCTTGATCGCGTACTGCCCACCCGCGCCGTGTCCGCCGTTTGGCACGACGAGCAAGTCGAAGAACTTGCCCGATTGAATCAACGCGTTGACGACCTGATAGCCCGACGACGGATCGACGTTGGTGTCGAACTCGCCGATGACGAGCATCAAATGACCCTGCAGCTTGTGCGCGTTGACGACGTTGGACGCGGCCTCGTAGTGTGGAGCGAGCGGCCACCCCATCCACTGCTCGTTCCACCAGATCTTGTCCATGCGGTTGTCGTGACAGCCGGAATTCGAGTAGGCGACTTTATAGAACTCTGGATGGAACACGAGACCGCCCATGGCGTTCTGGCCGCCGGCCGACGTGCCGTACAAACCCACGCGGGTGACGTCGTACCACGGGTACTTCGCGTTCACCGCCTTGTGCCAGAGAATGCGATCGGGGAAGCCCGCGTCGCCGAGATTCTTCCATGCGACATCATGGAAGGCCTTCGAGCGATTGTTCGTGCCCATTCCGTCGATCTGCACGACGATGAATCCCAATTCGGCGAGCGCTTGCAAGTTCTGCCCGCCGCCCCACGTCTTCGGCACGAAGCTGCCCTGCGGTCCGGCATAGATCTGCTCGATGACGGGGTACTTCTTGCTGGGATCGAGGTTCATCGGGCGGACGATGATGCCCCAGATGTCCGTCTTGCCGTCGCGCGCCTTCGACACGAAGACTTCGGGCGCTTTCCATCCGGTCGCGAGCTGCGCGCTCATGTCGCCCTTCTCGAGCGGCGTGACCTTGTTGTCGCTCACATGGTGGAGCTCGAGCACCGTCGGCAAATCGACGCGCGAGTACGAATCGACGAAATACGCGTGATCGGGCGACCACGTGACGGTGTGATTGCCGTCGGCCTCGGTGTATTTGACGAGACCTGTGCCGTCGAAGTTGATGCGACAGTAGTGCGTGAAGTACGGGTCTTGGCCCGCGATCATGCCGCTCGCCCGGAAATAGATCTGCCGCTTGGCGACGTCGACGCTGTCGACCGAACGGACGATCCATTCGCCCTTCGTCACCTGATTCTTCACTTGGCCCGTGGCGCCGTCGTACAAGTACAAGTGCGCCCAGCCGTCGCGCTCCGACATCCACAACACTTCTTTGCCGTCGTCGACGTCGTAGCGCCAGTTGCTGCCATGATCGGTGAGCGACGCGCTCAGCGGGCGATACGAGAAGAACGTCTTGGGCTCGTCCGAGATGACGGCGCGCGCCGCACCCGTCGTGGCGTTCACTTCGATGACCCGATAGACCTGATGCCCGCGCTGGTTGTACTCGAAGGTGTAGGCGCGGCTGTCGGCGCGCCACACGGCTTGAGAGATCTGATATGCGTTCGGAAACAGCGCGTTGTTGACGAGCACCGACTTCTTGCTCTCGACGTCGATGATCACCGGCTGGTTGAAGTCGAGCAGATCGCCCGGCTTGCGGTAGAAGATCGACGTGTCCTTCGGCTGCAGCTGATCGGGCGGCGACGACAGCACGTAGTGCACGAGGCGCGTGTAGCCGGGACGGCGGCGATACACCGCGATCTTCTTGGAGTCCGGCGACCAGCGAATCGACATTTGCTGGTAGGCGTCGCCCTCGGAGCCGTCGTACGTGATCAGCGTGAACGCCGGACGACCACCGTTGCCGGCCACGCCAGGCTGCGAGTTGCCTCCGCCCGACGCCGGGCGAATCGCCACGTTGTAGTTCTGCACGAAGGCCACGCGCTGTCCGTCGGGCGATACGCAACCGACCTGCGCGGGATCGGCAGGCGCAGCGCCACGACCGGCGCCGCCACCACCGCCGCCACGTCCACCTCGGCCACCTCGGCCACCACCGCCGGCGCGCTGTGCGACACCTTCACCCGGCGCCATACATGTCGTCGACGGCGTCGGTGCACGCTGCGCGCCCTGGAGTGCTGCCGCCGGTGCGCCGCGTCCGCCGCCGGCGGGTGTGCGTGCGGCGCCGG
>JADMIO011419602.1_pt1 | contig 14392 bp, 11 predicted proteins | sample 8958161 | NCBI WGS metagenome assembly JADMIO01 (sample SAMN16585339, study PRJNA669376) | soil metagenome | isolation source: Crop rotation soil | place: USA: Cullars Rotation, Alabama | collected 2011 | reverse complement strand
CGCGCATGCCGCGGCGCTCGGGGCCGGTGTCCTGGGTGGCGCGCGGCGGCGGGACCCAGGGCTTGATCTGCCACGTCGCGGCGCGCGTTTCGGCGGCTTTCACGCGCTCAGGCCCGATCGCGGCTGTGACGCGCGCCAACAGCGCCGGGTCCATGGGTGTGAAGCCAATGCGGGCCATGGACGCATTGCCGCGATAAAGCGCCAGCCAATAGGCCGCTTCGTCCAGATTGCGCTGACTCGCGGGACCGACGGAATAAACTTCGGCGAGTTTGCCTTGCGCTTCGGTCCAGCCGCCGTTGGCGGCCCGCGTCAGCCACATCATGGCTTCGAACAGTTGTCCGGTATCGCCGTTGGGATTGAGCGCCAGCAAGCACTCGCCCAACGCCGACTGTGCGTTTTCGTAACCGGGGCCCAGGTTCGCCACGGGCGTGAGTTTGTCGACGGCGCCCTTGCAGTCGCCCTTTTTCTTCAGGTCCATGCCTTGGGAATAGTAGGCGTTGGCGCTGGGGCCCGGGCGGATGATCTGTCCGCCGCTCAAGCCTTGGACGTACAGACCCGCTTCGCGCCGGCCCGGACCACGCTCCGGTTCGCTACTGCAGGCCGATAACGCGAGAACGGCGGCGAGCGCGGCGAGGCCAATGCGAGACATATGTTTCGTTCCTAATTCCAAGCGCGTGCGAACAGAGCGGCCCATCGTGGCGAAAGCAAGGCGCGCGCCACTTTAGTTCAGATCGCGCGCGATTCTAAACCCGAAGATGCTGGACGCCGTCGATTCCGGGTCGCGGCCGCGGAAGACCGGCAATTGCCGCGACAGCCGCGTCCGCCACCCGGCGCTACGCACGGCTCTTTTTTCACACGCGCCCGACACCTGCACGGCGCTGCCGTCAGCGGGCGCTGCGGGATAAAGATTGAGCGAGCAGTCCTCGGTCCATTCCCAGACATTGCCAATCATGTCGTAGAGGCCAAACGCGTTGGCTTTGAACTTCCCCACCGGTGCGACCATGGCATAGCCGTCGCTGCACTCGGCCTGCTCGACGTTGCTTCCCGCAGCCTCGCTGGGCTGGGCTGGATCGGCGCGGGCGGCCTTGTCGTAGACGTTGGCGTATTGGCAAATCTCCTGCGCATCCTCGCCCCAGGGCCACGGCGTCGCCGCGCCGGCCTTGGCGGCATACTCCCATTCGGCTTCGGTCAGAAGGCGATAGGCCTTGCCGGTCGTCCTGCTCAACCACGCGGCGTAGGCCTTGGTGTCCAACCACGTGACGCACACCACGGGTTCATCGGCGGCGGGCGGGCGGCCATAGCCGGGATCGCGCCAGGTTTTGCCCCGCACGGTTTCCACGCCCAACATCTGACAGGCGTCAGGCGTCGTGTGGCCGGTGGCTTTGACGAAGGCGGCGAATTCCTTGTTGGTGACTTCGAACTTGCCCGCGGCAAAAGGCTTGCCGATGTCGACTTTGTGCACGGGGCCCAGGGGCCGCATCTCGTTGCCGCGCATGCGTTCGCTCGCAGCCGAACCCATCGTGAAAAAGCCGCGCGGGATCACCACCAGTTCCGGACAGTCGGCGCAGTCGCGCAGGCTTGAACCCGGTGCCGGTGCTTTGCCGCTCATGCAGCCCCCCAATGCCAAGGCCGCCAGAAGTGTAATTGCCAACGCGCGCATGCGGTTTCCTTGTGCCGGAGAGGAGCGGTTGATTTTCCTCAAACATTGCGGTCCGTCCAGTACGAAAACCATCCGCGTTCATTGCCTTGACGGTTCACGCACGCGGCTGCTACGGCCTACGGCATAGTTTGGCACATGGGGCATCGCAAAATGGCCGCACCGCAATTCGGCGCCATCGACATCGTCGTCAACCTGCGCACGCCCAGGGAGTTCGCCGACGGCGTCGTCGCCTCCGATGCCTCGTTCCAGGCCAAGGTGCGGCAATCCTCCGACATCCGCGAGGGCGTCGAGGTCGAGGATTACATGAAAATGATGGACGATGCCGGCATCTCGCGCTCGATCCTGTGCGCCGTGCGCTGCGGCGATTTGCGCATTCAGGGGTCGAAGGAACTGAAGTACGAGCGCGTGCATGAAGTGATCAAAAAATATCCCGATCGCTTCTCGGGCGCGGCCGGTGTCGATCCGACACGCGGTATGCAGGGCTTGCGCGATCTCGAGCGCGCGGTGAAGGAGTACGGTTTCGTCGCCGCGCACTGGTATCCGCACTGGTTCTCGATGCCGCCCGATGCGGCACAGATCTATCCCTACTATGCCAAGTGCTGCGAGCTCGACATCCCGATCATGATGCAGGTAGGCCAGAACCTGATCTATCAGAAGGACCGGCGCCTGCCGTCGGTCGCGCGGCCGATACTGCTCGACCAGGTCGCCATCGACTTTCCGGAATTGAAGATCATCGGCATTCACTTGGGCACGCCGTGGGTCGATGAGATGATCGCCATGTGCTGGAAGCACGAGAACGTCTTCATGGGCGGCGACGCCTACGCGCCCAAGTACTGGCCGCCGCAGGCCGTGCACTACGCCAACTCCTACGGTCAGGATAAATTCCTGTTCGGCACCGACTGGCCGGTGGTCGACCCGATCCGCGCCATGAAGGAAGTCGAGGAGCACAACTTCCGCCCTGCGGCGAAGGCCAAAATTCTGCGCAATAACGCCATCAAGGTGTTCAAGCTGCCCGATACGCCCAGCTTAATCGTCTAACAGCTGTACCGGTGCCTGGGTACGGCTATTTCCACGCGTAATCAGGGGCTTAGCGCGCGGGATGTTGTATCTTTGTTAATACCTTTAGCTGTACCTTCCGCAAAACTCCTGTGGGATCGCGCCACGGGGTGGCATCGGCGTGGATGCCGAAAAAAAGATGCGAAGGGGTTTCGTCATGGCGTCGCAGATGCGCAACATCTTCGTTGCGTTCGAACTTCATAATCCGGATCGCGGGGACGACAAGATCCGCGAAGCTGTCGAGGCGTTCGGCGTCAGCTGGGCGCGGGTCAACAAGAACGTCTTTTATCTGCACGGCGACCTCGACGCACAGACCGTCGGCAACAAGGTTTGGACCAGCATGAACATGGACGACAAGCTGGTCGTGATCGACAGCACCAAGAACGACGCGCGCTGGTATAATATCAAGCCCGAAATCTCCCAGTTCCTGATCTCGAACTGGCACGCCTAAGGCGCTGAGGCTCAACTCGCTGACAGCGGGCACACCGTCGTCATGTCGGTGACAACACCGGCTTGCTGGTTTGTCACCAGGTGCTGGATGTGGCCCGTGAACGCGGACTCCACTTTAATCGTGTAGTGATACTGGATCGATGTCGGCGCAATGCCGGCGCCAGCCTCGATGGCCGCCACCGTGACGACGGCTTGGGCGTTGGCGGCAATGGCGCTGGTGGTGTGGGTGCCCAACCGCGCACCGGTAGTGGAATCGAACACGCCCAATGTCACCGTCGTTGCCGCGGTGCCGGTGTTGAAAAGCACGATTGAGCTTGGAAATCCATTGGTCAAAAGCCCCGAGTGCACGTTGGCGACCTGCGTTCTGCTGGCGGTGACGCCGGCATCGCACAGGCTCAGATTGGTCAACGTGCCGTCGAAGGGCCGGTACAACACGTGCTGCATGACGCCCGCGAACTGCGACGTGACGCTGACCGAATAATATGTCGGCTTTGTGAAAGCTGCCGTCGCCGCCGCCTCAATAATGGAAAGGCCGTATTGCGGCGAGGCGCCGGCCGGAACGCTGGGGCTGGTCCATTGCACCAGAGTTTGCCCGGTATTGAAGTCGGCCAGGGTCACGCTGACCGTGCCGGCGGTGCTGCCGGTATTTGAAAAGCGCAGGAAGGACTGTGTTTGGACTTGCGCACTGGAATAAACCGCCCCCTCGCGCAAGGTCGTGCTCGTGGTTGTTGTCGACGTGGTGGGAGCCAGCGGCACGGGACGCAAGCGCGAGATATAGGGCTTGGTGCGCTGGAAGTTGGTATTGGCAAGCGTGAACCCGGCGCGATTGAAGACGTTGAGGTTGCCCGCGGCGGCGATGATATTGCCGAAGTAGTATCCGCTTGCGGGTTGAATGAAATCCGTCATCGTCCCCGACGGCGTGATGCGCGTCAGTTTGGACTCGCCCGGGATCGCGAAATCCAGGGTCAAGCGCGACTGCGTGAACCAGACGTTGCCGTCCGGTCCCTCCGTAATTCCATAGGAGGCCCAGAAGCCGCTGCTGGGTGTTGGCGGCGTGTATTCGGTGACGACGCCGGCGGGCGTGATCTTGCCGGCCCTGAGGGCCACGGCAACGCTCGTCCCGGTGCCGGCGAACCAGACATTGCCGTCGGGCCCGTTGGTCAGCACGAAGGCGCGCGACGTCAACGGAAACTCGGTGAATTGACCCGAGGGCGTGATGCGGCCGATGGCATGTTTGCTGACCATGCCGACCCAGAGATTGCCGTCGCGCCCCGCGATGATGGGCCCGGGATACATCGCGCTCGTCCCTGAACTGCCGCCAGTCATCGGCAAGGTGAACAACGTCACGTCGCCGGTCAGCGACATACGTCCAATTTTGTTATCGGCGCCGGTGGTGAACCAGATGTTGCCGTCAGGCCCCGTCGTGACCGCGTAGATCGGCGGGCAATTCGCGACCGCAAAGAACGTGATCGATCCGTGCGGGTTGAGCGCCGTATCGAGCGGGTTGTAGCGGCCGATGAAGCCGCCGGTGTTGTACCAAAGCGCGCCGTCGGGACCCAGCGTCATGGTCTGGTCCGTGGCCGCCGAGATCGACGGCGTGCAGGCGGTGAAGGTCGCGGTGTTGGGACTGAGGGCCGTGACCGTCCCGGTCGGGCTCATGCGATTGAGACCGACGTATTGAAAATAGATATTGCCGTCGGGACCCAGCGCGCTCGCGCCAGAGGAGGCGAAATTGACTTCAGGTACAGCAAACTCCGTGAAGCTTTGTGCCTGCGCGGCGGTGCTTACGCCGAAAAGGCAGATCGCTGCAAACGTTGATCGCACGATTACTGGCATTGGCATGGCGGCCCCTCGGTTTGCCTTGCGGTGCCGCCGATCATGCCTCGAAACGGGGGCTTTCAACAGCGCGCTTTGCCGAACCCGCCGCCTCCGGGGGTGGCAATGGTGATGGCATCGCCGGGCTGGAGATCGGCCGAGGCCGTCGCGCCTAGGGTTTCCATCGCGCCATTGCTGCGATGCACAGTGGTTATGCCCGCAACGCCGTCTTGGCCCCCTTCAAGGCCAAACGGGCGGCTTAACCGCCGGCCCGACAGGATCGCCGCCGTCATGGCCACGTTGAACCTGATGGTGCGCACGACGCCGTCGCCGCCCTTGTGTGCGCCGTCGCCGCCCGAATTTTCGCGGATGGCGAAGCGCTCCAGCGTTACCGGATAGCGCCACTCCAGGATTTCCGGATCGGTCAGGCGTGAGTTGGTCATGTGGGTCTGTACCGCCGAAGCGCCGTCGAAGGCGACACCCGCGCCCGCGCCGCCGGCGATGGTTTCATAGTATTGGTGCGTCGCGTTGCCGAAGGTGAAGTTGTTCATGGTGCCTTGGCTCGCGGCCAGGATGCCCAGCGCGCCGTAAAGCGCGTCGCATACGATCTGCGAGGTTTCGACGTTGCCGGCGACCACGGCCGCCGGAGGTTTGGGATCGAGCATTGAACCCGGTGGAATGATCAGTGTGATGGGCCGCATGCAGCCGTCATTGAGTGGAATGTCTTCGTCGATCAGCGTGCGGAACACGTACAGCACCGCGGCGCGGCAGATGGCGCGCGGAGCGTTGAAGTTGGTCGGCCTTTGCGGCGAAGTGCCGGTGAAATCGACCGTCGCCTGCCGGCGGGCCGGGTCGATCGCGACGCTCACATTGACGAGGCCGCCGTCGTCCATGGGGCAGGCGCGGGTGCCCGACTTAAGCTTGCCGATGGCCCGGCGCACGGCCGCCTCGGCGTAGTCCTGCACATGGCCCATGTAGGCCTCGACGACATCGAGGCCGTATTTGTCCGAAATGGCCAGCAACTGTTGCACGCCGATGGCATTGGCGGCGGCTTGCGCTTTCAGGTCGGCGATATTCTGATCAATGTTGCGCGCGGGATGAGCGCCGCCGCTCAACAGCGTCCGCAACTCGCTTTCAAGGAACTGGCCGTCGCGCACCAGGGGAATGTTGTCCAGCAGCACGCCTTCGTCGTCGATCGTCCTGCTCAGCGGCGGCATCGAGCCCGGCGTGATGCCGCCGACGTCGGCATGATGTCCACGACAGGCGACGTAGAACACGGGCGCGGCAAGGCCTTGCCGCATCACCGGCGTGATGACCGTGATGTCCGGCAGATGCGTGCCGCCGTTGTAGGGCGCGTTGAGCACGTAGGACTCGCCTTCGAGCATATTTTTGTGCTTCTCGCGCACCGCGCGCACGCTCTCGCCCATGGATCCTAAATGCACCGGCATGTGCGGCGCGTTGGCGATCAGGTTGCCGCCGCCGTCGAAGATGGCGCACGAGAAGTCGAGCCGCTCCTTGATGTTGACCGAGCGCGCCGTGCTTTGCAGCACCGCGCCCATGTGCTCGGCGATCGACATGAAAAGATTGTTGAAGATTTCGATCAATGCCGGATCACGGGCGGTCGTGATCTTGCGGGCCATCGCGCTCTGGCGATCGCGGGTCAGGACCAGATGCCCATCGGCGATGACAGTGGCGCGCCAGCCCGCTTCAACCATGGTCGTGGCGTTGGCTTCGACAATCAGCGCCGGACCCGCGATATCGCAGCCGGGCGGTAGCGCTTCGCGGCGATAAACCGGGGCGTCAACTGCGGCGCCCTTGGAGACAAGCCGCGTGTGTGCGAGGGGTTCGAAAGCGGTGCCGGCGCAGGGTGCCAGGACGGGCACGGCGGCCGCGTCCGCGTCGCTCGCTTCGGCTTCGGCGCGTTCGCAGATGATGACGGGGCGGTCGGGGTTGAACCCGAACTTCTGGCGATAGGCGCCGCTGAAAGCTTCCATCATCTCTGCCAGCGATGCCCACGGCACCATCAAAGCCGTATCGCTGCCTTCCGCCCGCAGGTGCACGCGCCGGGCCACGGTGACCTGGCCGTTGCTGCCTAACGCGGCGCGGGCCTGTGCCGCCAGCCCCTCCAGCAGCCCGTCGATATGGCTCATGCTTTCCGCGCTCAAGCGCTGTTCGATGGTCTGCTGGCGTGTGGCGCTCTGACGCGCCAACCCGATGCCCAGCGCCGAGAGAACCCCGGCGAGCGGGTGAATGATCACGGTATCGAGGTCCAGCGTTTCAGCCACCAGGCACGCGTGCTGGCCGCCCGCACCGCCGAAGCAGGCCAAGGCGTGGTTGGTCGTGTCGTGGCCTTGCTCGATCGAGACGCGCTTGATGGCGCGCGCCATGTTGTCGACCGCGATGGCGATGAAATCCTCCGCCAGCGCTTCGGCGCTGCGTGCGCCGGTTTGTTTGACCAGGTCGGCGAACAGGCGCTCGACGATACCGCGATCCAGCGGCTCGTCCGCATTGGGACCGAAGACCCGTGGAAAATGCTCCGGCTGGATTTTGCCCAGCAGGACATTGCAGTCGGTGACCGTGACCGGGCCGCCTTTGCGGTAACTGGCTGGTCCCGGGTGCGATCCGGCGGACCCGGGGCCCACGCTCAACCGCAGGCCATCGAAGCCGCAGATGGAACCGCCGCCGGCCGCGACGGTATGGATTTTCATCATCGGGACGCGCAGTCGCACGCCGGCGACGCTGGTCTCATAGGCGCGTTCGGGTTCGCCCGCGATATAAGACACGTCGGTCGAGGTGCCGCCCATGTCGAAGCCGATAACTTGGTGATAGCCGGCGCCGCGCGCGGTTTCGAGCGCGCCGACCACGCCCCCGGCGGGCCCCGACAGCACGGCGTCCTTGCCGCTGAATCGCGCGGCCGCCGCCAGGCCGCCGCTGGACTGCATGAAGTACAGCGGCGCGCCGTTGGTTTTGGCCTGCAAAGTATCGACGTAACGCCGCAGCACCGGCGACAGGTAGGCGTCGGCCACCGTGGTATCGCCGCGCCCGATGATTTTCATCACCGGGTTGACCTGGTGGGACACGGAGATCTGGCCGAAGCCCGCGGCGTGGGCGAGACGCTCGAGCATTTTCTCGTGGGCGGGATAACGGTCGGCATGCATGAGGACGATGGCCAGGGCGTTGTAGCCTTCGCGGCGCACCGCCGCCAACTGATCGCGGGCGCGGTCTTTGTCGAACAGCGTCAGGACCTCGCCATGGGCCGAAATGCGTTCAGTGATTTCAATCACCCGACTGTAAAGCATGTCGGGCAGGACGATGTTCAAGTCGAACAGCCGGGGCCGGTTCTGCGTGCCGATGCGCAATGCGTCGCCAAAGCCCGCCGTGACGGCCAGCGCGGTACGCTCGCCTTTACGTTCCAGCAGCGCGTTGGTGGCGACCGTCGTGCCGACCTTGATGGCGGCGACGTGTTCGCGCGGAAACGATTCATGCGTCCTCAGTCCCAGGATCTTGCGCATGCCGTGGACGGCGGCGTCGTCATAGTGCGCGGGGTCGACCGACAGCAGTTTTGATGTCGTCAGCGCGCCCGCGGGCGAGACCGCGACAATGTCGGTGAAGGTGCCGCCGCGATCGATCCAGAACTGCCAAGCCATGAGGGCGTCTATCTCCGAATCGGGCTGCAAGGGAAGGCTGGAGTTGCGCGGATTGCCGGACCGCTAGCGTTTTGTCCTCGTCATGAGGACGTCGTAATGCAGCAAACCCTTGAGATATTTTGTGTTTTCTCGGAAGAATTCTGGCAAAAATGATCTGCATCATGGCGCGGAAGTTAATTGCGACCAATTCTCAGTTGCACTATATCACTGGCCACGACACTGCGTCGGCGCCGCGCCGGCGCGCATATGGGTTCTACATGTCAGACCGTCATGTTTCGTTGGGTGCGCTGGGCGTGGGCGAGTGCGCGCGCGTCGTGGCGCTCGGCCGCGCCGACCGGCGGTACCGCGAAAAGCTGCTGGCCTTCGGGCTGACGCCGGGCACCCTTGTCTCGGTCGAGCGCGTGGCGCCCCTGGGTGATCCGTTGGAACTGCGCGTGCGCGGGTTCGCGTTGTCGCTCAGGCGCGGAGAAGCCGACGCGGTGACGGTGGAGCGTCTATGAGCCCGCACGCGGCCCCGGCGCCCACCATCGCCATTGTCGGCAACCCCAACTGCGGCAAGACCTCGCTGTTCAACGCGTTGACCGGCGCGCGCCAGAAAGTCGGCAACTGGCCCGGCGTCACGGTCGACCGCAAGGAAGGCCATTTCACCCACCGCGGCCAGCGCATCAATGTCGTCGACCTGCCCGGCGTGTATTCACTCGCTGTCGCCGGCGAAAGCTCGATCGATGAACGCATCGCGCGCGATTACATCCTCGCGCACGACCACGACATCATCGTCAATATCCTCGATGCCTCGAACCTTGAGCGCAATTTCTATTTGACGGCGCAGCTGATCGAGATGCGCGTGCCGATGATTGTCGCCCTGAATATGATGGACGCCGCGCGCAAGAAGGGCCTGTCGATCGATCTGGCCGCGCTGGAGCGGAAATTGGGCGTGCCCGTCATCGGCGTCGTTGCGCCCACCGGCGAAGGGCTCGATCAGCTGAAGTCCACTGTTCTCGACGCGCTCGGCAAGCCGCGCATTCCGTCCATCGAAATCAATTTCGCGCCTGCCGTGGAAAAAGAGATCGCCGTGCTGAACGCGCACATCCCGGCGCAAAACGACGGCCACACCGGTTATGCGCGCTGGGCCGCGGTCAAGCTCCTTGAAGACGATGCCAGCGTGACCGCCAGCGTTGGTGCTGCCGCGCGCGAGGCGGTGGCGGCCGCGCAAGCCCGCATTGCCGCAGCCGGCGGCGAAGACGCCGACATCCTGATCGCCGACCAGCGCTTTACCCTGGCCCATCAACTGGTCGATGCCGTGGTGACACAACGCAGCCTCGCCAGCCGCTCCATGACCGACCGGATCGATTCGGTTGTGCTCAACCGTGTGCTCGGCATCCCGATTTTCCTGGCCGTGATGTACCTGATGTTCCTGTTCACCATCGACGTGGGCAACGCGTTCATCGATTTTTTCGACATCCTGGGCGGAACGTTGCTGGTCGAGGGGGTGGGCCACCTGCTGTCGTCCATTGGCGCGCCCGATTGGTTTGTGACTATCCTGGCCGGCGGCGTCGGCGGCGGCATCCAGACCGTGGGCACGTTCATTCCCATCATCGGCTGCCTGTTCCTGTTCCTTTCGGTGCTGGAAGATTCCGGGTACATGGCGCGGGCGGCGTTCGTGATGGACCGCTTCATGCGTGCGCTGGGCCTGCCGGGCAAGTCCTTCGTGCCGATGATGGTGGGCTTCGGCTGCACCGTGCCCGCGGTGATGTCGACGCGCACGCTCGACAACCACCGCGACCGCGTGCTGACGGCGGTCATGTCGCATTTCATGTCGTGCGGCGCGCGGCTGCCGGTCTATGCCCTGTTCGCCGCGGTATTCTTCCCGGTCGGCGGCCAGAACATCGTTTTCCTGCTCTATCTCATTGGCCTGGCCTTCGCCGTCATGACCGGCCTTCTGCTGAAATCCACCGTGCTTGCGGGGCAGTCGGCGCCGTTTCTGATGGAACTGCCGCTGTATCACCGGCCGCGTCTGCGCGGCGTGCTGATCCGCACCTGGGAGCGGCTCAAGTCCTTCGTCTTCAAGGCCGGGAAATTCATCGTCATGGTGGCGGTCGTGCTGACGTTCCTCAACTCGTGGGGCCGGGACGGCAGTTTCGGCAATGAGAACACCGAGAACTCGGTCCTGGCGGGCGTCGGTCAAAGCCTGATCCCGGTGTTCGAACCCATGGGCATCCGCGAGGACAACTGGCCCGCCGCCGTTGGCCTGTTTACCGGCCTGTTCGCCAAGGAAGTGGTGGTGGGCACGCTCGACGCGCTTTACAGCCAGATGGCGGCCAACGAAGCGGGGGCCGCCGGCGGGAAACAGGCGTTCGACCTGTGGGGCGGTGTCGGCAAGGCGTTCGCGACGATACCGGCCAATTTCGCCGCCCTGGCCGACCGCATTCTCGATCCGCTCGGTCTCGATGTCGTCACCGCCGGCTCGCTCGATGAAGCGGCCGAGAAGCAGGAAGTAGCGCGCGGCACCTTCGATATCATCGCCTCGAAGTTCGACGGCGGCATCGGTGCCTTCGCGTACCTGATCGCAATTCTTTTGTACTCGCCATGCATGTCGGCGTTGTCGGCCTACTATCGCGAGCTCTCGACGGGATGGACGGCGTTCGTGGCGCTGTATGCCACTGCGCTCGGATATGGCTTTGGGGTGTTGACCTATCAGGTCGGCACGTTCTCGCGCCATCCGGAAAGCTCGATGATGTGGATCGGCATGATTCTGGGCTTGATCGCGGCGGGGGTGGCGGCGCTTGTCGTTACCGGACGGCGCGGTCGCGCGACCACGCCGGCCCTGAACCCGGCGGAGTAACCGCCCATGATCCTCACCGATCTTCGCGACTATCTTGCGGCGCGCAAGCGGGCATCGGTGGATGATCTCGCCAAGCATTTCGAGATGGAGACCAGCGCCATCGAAGGCCTGCTGGCGACCTGGATGCGCAAGGGCCGCGTGCGGCGCCTCAAGGACCATTTACCTTGCGGTACCTGCGGCAAATGCGAATCGGCCGTCACCGACATCTACGAATGGGTCGGCATCAACGGCTGCGCGGATCCCGCGCGGCGGCACTGATTTCAGCGGCAGGACATGGCGATATACGGGCACGGGAACAGCAAGGTTCGAATCCCCGTGGGGACGCCAGCCTAAAAGTCCTTATATCACTCAATTCTTTGGAGTCTGCGCGCGGAGGCAAAGATGGGAACGTATGATGCACATGGCATTGACTGCGACATCATTCGATGCCATTTGCTGTGCCTATCGCATAGGAGGCAAGGATGCGCACGACCATCGCGTTGGATGATGAACTGCTCGCGAAGGCTGAGAACTTCACGGGGCTGCGCGAAAAAACCGCGTTGATCCGCGAGGCCCTCAAGGCCCTGATCGAACGGGAAAGCGCCCGCCGGTTGGCGAAACTTGGCGGCAGCCAGCCCAAGTTGGTGACCGTGCCCCGTCGGCGGACGAAGTCGCGGTGATTCTGGTAGACACGTCGGTTTGGATCAACCACCTGCGCCATGGCGACGCCGCTCTTGTCCGGTGCCTGGAGGTCGGGGGCGTTCTTACCCATCCCTTCGTCGTTGGCGAACTGGCATTGGGGAACCTGCGTCAACGTGAAGTTATATTGGCCGCTTTGTGTGATTTACCCCATGCGGAGGTGGCCACGGACGACGAAGTCCTCGCCTTCGTGAACCGGCATGCACTGTTTGGCCTGGGCATAGGTTATGTGGACGCCCATCTTCTCGCGGCAGCCAGCCTCACCTCCGGGGCCTCGCTATGGACTCGCGACAAACGCCTTCTCGCGGTCGCCGAAAAACTGGCCGTGGCGATGCCCTGACTTGGAGCATCCATCGGCGCCCATCTTCGTCACCGATGGCACGCCGCAACGCGGCCGACGTTGTTCGGCACTGATCACCACGTCATGAACCTTTGGGCGGAATGGGTATGAACGGCGACGACGACTACCTCTATGATGAAGCAACCGGAGAGTGGCGACCTGCGTCCGAAATCGCGGCGCAAAAAGCCAGGGCCGCCGAAGTCCGCGATGCCTCCGGAAACGTGCTCGCCGACGGAGACTCCGTCATTCTGATCAAGGACCTCAAGGTCAAGGGCGCCGGCCAGACGCTCAAACAGGGCACGGTCATCAGGTCGATCCGCCTCACCGATGACCCGGAAGAGATCGACTGCCGCCACGATGCGATCAAAGGCTTGGTCTTGCGCACGGAGTTCGTACGCAAGCGGTGAGCAAAGTTGCGATTACGGCCGACCAGTTCGCATTTTCGTCACCGCAGCTGCGGTCCTCGCTGACGGGAATCCCTCAGACACAGCAATTTTCCGCCGGTGAAGCATCCGTTCAATTGTCCGCAATTACCGGTAAGCGAACTCCGGCGCCGTCGAGATCAGCGCCACCAGCCGGCGCAGTTCGTTTTCCTGGGTCTGGACGCTGGCGTTGCCGCTGCCGAGGTATGACGACAGGCCGGTCGAGGCGGTGACCATGCTGCGCAACGCGGCGTACCCGGCGGTCGAGATTTCGTAGCCGACGATGCGGCCGACCCAATCGTCCAGCAGCGCCGCGACCGATGTGGTGCGCAGCGATTCATTGCGCAGGGTCACGCTCAGCACGCCGTTGGCCATGGCCGTCAGCACGGTGTTCCACTGCGTCATCAGGCCCGTGGTCGACAGCCAATACGCGTTTTCGTCCGGCCAGCCGTCCGGCGGGCCCCACATGAACAGCGCGTCCTTGGTGCCGGCGAAGGCCGTGGCCATCAGCCGGGTCGGGCGGATGACGGAATTGGTCACGCGCGCGAAAGCGATCACTTTTTCATAAGGCCGGCGCACCTTGACGGCCGGGCCTTGCATCAGTTCGGGGGCGGTCAGGAAGGCCAGCAGCACGTGCTTGATCTGGTCCGGCCACTCGCGTGTCGCCAGCCACGTGCTGGTGGCGCGGGCCACCACGTGCGGCGGCGGATTGTCGCCGAAGATGCGCACGGCCAGTTTTTGGCAGATGAACGCCGCCGTCTTCACGTGCTTGGCGGCCAGTTCGATCACTTTGTCGCCCTGGGCGACACCGCCGCTCTGGTCGGCGGCGTTGGCCGCCGGCTGCAGCGGCGCCAGGTTGAAGCCGAGGAACGTGGTGGCGTTGCGGTTATGGTAGGTGGGCTCGAAAACGAAGCCCCCGCTGGCCGGTAGCGACCGGGTGTTGTTGATGCGCTGGCCCAGCCCCACAGTCCAGCCCGACAGCGCGCGGCTGGCCTGCAGGATGTCCTGATCCGAGAAGCCGGCCGAATCCGTTCCCACCGGCGCCGGGCCGAAGCCGGTGTAGGCCGGCGGGTTGACGCCGAGATAGGCGCCGGCGCCCATGGTGTGCAGTTCCAGCAGCTCGCGCGCGTAGTTTTCGTTGGGCGTGGCCGCGCGGCTCACGGCATTGTCGAGGTAATACAGCATCGAGGTCGAGCGCGCGTTGGCCGCGACCATCTGCGCGAAGTTGCCGAAGGCGTGCTGCCGGATGACGTCGCGGTCGTAGACCGGCAGGCCGTATTGGACGATCTGGCCTTCGGCCGTGGCGACGTTGAAGTGGCGGTGCCAGAAGTCGACCATGAATTCGCGCAGCTGGTAGGCCGAGTGCGTGTTGCGGATCCAGGTCGCCGCGGTCACCTCGTCGGCCAGGCGGGTGATCTCGTTGGTCGGCAGCGTGCGGTTGACGTTGACGTCGCTGTAGATCTTGTACAGTTCCTCGTTGCT
>JADMIO011283478.1_pt1 | contig 14392 bp, 15 predicted proteins | sample 8958161 | NCBI WGS metagenome assembly JADMIO01 (sample SAMN16585339, study PRJNA669376) | soil metagenome | isolation source: Crop rotation soil | place: USA: Cullars Rotation, Alabama | collected 2011 | reverse complement strand
CGGTCTTCCGTGCGCTGGAAATGGCCCGGCGTCCCGCGGAACGGCCGCGCAATGACGCGACCGACACGGTAAGGGTCGCAGAGTTCCCGCGCGATTTCGCAGGCGCGGTACAGTTCCTCAAGCGGGACGTGGTCGATGTTCGCGGCGATCTGGAACACCGAGTCCGCGCTGGTGTAGACGATCCACTTGCCGGTCTTTATGTGCTCCGGGCCCAGCTCGTCGATCACGGCCGTTCCGCTCGCGGCCTTGTTGCCCAAGATGCCGCGTCCGGTCTTCTGGACGAATGGATTGAGGATCGCATCGGGAAACGACGGTGCGTCATGCGGGAACAGTCCGAAGCCCGGATCGATCAGGAGCCCTCCGATTTCCCAGTGCCCCGTGATCGTGTCCTTGCCCTTGGAAAGTTCCTGCATCTTGCCGAAGGAGGCGAGGGGCGTCCGGGCAGGGGGCACACCCTTGATGTCGGAGATATTGCCGAGGCCGAGCGACTGCAGCGTCGGCACATGGAGCCCGACCTTTTCGGCGATGTGCTGCAGCGTCGCGGCCCCTTCATCGCCGTACGCAGCCGCATCGGGCGCGCCTCCGATGCCGACGGAATCCAGGACGATGAGAACCAGCTTCACGTCAGGTCGACCGTATCGACGATGCCTACGATCACCGACCGCACCGGCGCCGTCGTGGATTGAAAGACCTGCCGCGCGCCGTTGCCTTCATCCAGGACAAGCACGCGCTCGCCGACGCCCGCGTCCACCTGGTCCACGGCGACGATGTAATCGCCGACGCCCTTGCCGGACGCGTCACAGCGCTCGACGACGAGCAGCTTCTTGTTGTCGTACCACGGATGGTTGATCGTGGAATCGACGTGGCCGATGACATTGCCGATGATCATGGGGATGAGGAAGTGGTTAGGGGTTGGTGGTTAGTGTTGCGGTGTCGACGATGCCGATGATGGCGTGGTCGACGGGAACGAACCACGGGTCCAGGGCCATGGCCGCTTCGCGTCCGCCTTCGTAATAAACCAGTTCGCCGGCGCCGGCCATCCGCGTCGCATCCGCCGCGACGAGCAGCTTGCCCTTCGGCTGCAGCGACTTGTCGAGCGGCTGAACGAGCAGCATCGGGACGCCTTCCAGTCCCTTGTACGCGACGCAGAGGGTGACCGTGCCTGTGACGCGGCCGAGCAGCATGGCTTCTCTTCTCCTATTTTGGACTGCGGCACTTTTGTGCCGCAGTCTAAAATTCAGATACGTTCTCCATCCAATTCCATCGACTTCGTTTCCGAAAACTTCGTGCCCGCGTCGATCTGGCCGTTGAGCGCCTCGTGCGGGGACGAAATGATCTTGTAGATCACGTCGCTGCGCGTGCGCACGAGGTGGGAGAGCACGATATCGATCGCCGCTTCCACGTCGTGCAACTCGCCCTGGTAAATGCTCAGGCCCTTGCCGCCCAGTCCCTGGTCCGCGAGCCGTATCTCGACGAGCGAAACGGGCGTGCCTTTCAGCGCCAGCTCCGCGGAACGGATGTTGGCCGAGACGGTCGGCGTCTCGACGATCGCCATCGCGCCGCTCCCGCCGGTCATGCGTTCACCCAGGATCGCGTCGTGCAGGTGCGGATGGACGTCCGCCAGGAACACGTGGTCGATCGCCGCGGCTCCGCCGTGGAACAGGCCTTCATTGAAGGATTCTTCCACCGAGGCGGTGGTGCCGCCGATGAGCGTCATGTAGCGGCCGCCCGTGATCGTTCCGGACCGTACGAACGCAATCGGGGCCTTTTTCAACATCGCGTCCGTCGCATGCATCCCGACCGCGATATCCCTGAACTCCACCACCGCGATGGCCGGATATTTCTTCATCGCCGCTACGTGATCCTGAAGTGGTCCACCATGGTGCACCGGCGCCACCTCGAAAACGTCCTCGGCCCGGTCAGGCCGTCGCCCGTGGGGCTGGCGATGGTGAAGGACGTGTAGCCTTCGCCTTCCAGCCCGAGGCCCGCCTGCGCGCGGCCGTTCTTCACAAAAATGCTGCAGTCGCACTCCTTGGCCATGCGATGCAGCTTGTCGATATTCCGCGAATGCATGACGGCCGTGTGCCGGTTGCCGTTCTCGCACTTGAGGGCGATGTCGATGGCGTAATCGACGTTCGGCACGCGGCAGATCGGCAGGATCGGCATCATCTGCTCGGTCCAGAGCAGGGGATGGTTCTCATCCACCTCGACAATGCCCAGGCGGATCGTGCTCGGCACGCTGATGCCGATTTTACCGAGAATGAAGTCGGCGTTCTTGCCGATCAGGTCGCGGTTGATCTCCGATTCCTCGCGGGGGCCGTGGATCTTCTTGAACAGAAGCTGTTCCAGCGCCGCGAGCTTGGACCGCTCGACCAGCGCGGCGTTGTACTTCTGCATCGCCTTGACCAGCTCGTCGGCGACGCTGGCCACGACGAACACTTCCTTCTCGTCCACGCAGATGATGTTGTTGTCCGTCGAGGCGCCGGCGACGATGCACCGCGCGGCGTTGTCGATGTCGGCCGTCTCATCCACGACGACGGGCGGATTGCCCGGCCCGGCGCAGATCGCGCGCTTGCCGCTCGCCATCGCCGCCTTCACCACGCCGCCGCCGCCGGTGACGACGACGAGCTTGATGTCGGGATGCTTCATCGTCTGCTGCGCGCTCTCGACCGTCGGGTTCGTGAGGCAGTTGACGACATTGCGCGGGCCGCCGGTCGCGACGATGACCTTGTTGATCAGCGCGACGGTCTGCATCGAGCAGTTCTTTGCGGTCGGATGGACGTTGAAGACAATCGTGTTGCCCGCGGCGATCATGCCGATGGTGTTGCAGATGATCGTCGACGTCGGGTTCGTGCAGGGCGTGATCGCCCCGATCGTGCCGTACGGCGCGGGCTCGATGAGCGCGAGGCCGCGGTCGCCCGTGATCGCCTCGGGGTAGAGATGCTCGAGGCCGGGCGTCTTCTCCGCGACGAGCTGGTTCTTGACGATCTTGTCCTCGAACCGGCCGAGATGCGTTTCCTCGTACGCGGCCTTGGCCAGCGGCGCGGCGTTTTCCAGCATCGCGCGGCGCAGTTCGGCGATGATTTTGCCGCGCGTCGCGAGGGGCAGGGCAACGAACTTCGGCTGCGCGGCCTTGGCGGCCTTCACCGCCTCCTCGACGTTGGAGAAGATCCCCAGGTCGCGGTCCGGCGATACCGCCGCGGGCGCGGAAGCTTGCGCCGCGGCAGGGGCAGGGCGGTTATCGAGATCGGCGACGATCTTCCGCGCGATCGCCTCAACTTCCTGGTCCGTCAGCCTCATTTCTTGTACTTCGTCGCCCCCTCAATTTCCCAATGATCCACGATCGCCATGATCACGGCGTCGACGGGTCGCTTGTCCGTCGCGACGGTCTGGCGCGCGGAACTGCCCGCGGCGATGAGGACGATTTCCTCAGGGCCCGCGCCGACGGCATCGGCCGCGACGAGCGGGTTGCCCGACTCCTTGCCTTCGCCGTCGACAGCCCGCACGAGCAGGAATTTAAGGCCGTCGAGCGAAGACTCTTTGCGGGTAGCTACGACCGTGCCGATGACTTTCGCGAGTTGCATTCGACCCTTCGACTCGAATGACCAATGTCCAATGACTCAATGACCAAACGGATTGGTCATTGGGAATTGGTCATTGGTCATTACTTCTTCTTCGTTTCGCCGCGTCCGAGCGGCATGACGGTGTCGACGTTGGCGTGAGGGCGCGCGATGACGTGGACGGCGACAACTTCGCCGACGCGTCCCGCCGCGACCTGCGCCGCGTCGCACGCAGCCTTCACCGCAGCGACATCGCCGCGCACGACGATCGTCGTGTAGCCGCCGCCGGTCTTCTCGTAGCTCACGAGCTCGACCTTCGCTGCCTTGACCGCGGCGTCGGCCGCTTCGATGGCGGCCGGGAACGACCGCGTCTCCACCATTCCCAATGCTTCTGTCATGTTGTGCTCCATTATCTTTGCTCCTCGTCCGTTCTAAATCGTCCTCGTCGTCGTCCTCGTTCTCGAAATACGAGGACGAGCCGCCCCTTTACCCGCCTCCGCCGCCCTTCACTTCACGTCCCTTCACATCCTTGATCGCCTGCTCCGCGGCGCGATAGCCGACGTCAATGTCCCGCTCTTCGCCGCCGAGGTAGATGCGGCCGAAGCTGCCGACCGCGCGCACCTCGAGGATCTGGATATCCGCGGCCTTTTCCGCCTCGTTCGCGGCGATCGCAGCGTAGCCGGCCGGCGCGCACTCCATCGTGTAGAGCGAATGCCCGGGCAAAAGCATGTTGCCGTGCCGCATGCGGTTGATCAGCTGCGTGTGGTAGTCGGTGACATTCCGGATCACCTGGCTCGAGAGGAGCTGCGGCTTGATGCGGTCCTCTTCCTTGAGTCCGAGCGATTCCAGGATCGCCGCGCCGGCCTGGCGGACATCCGCCTGCGAATGCGAGTGCAGCTCGAGCATGCCGTAGAGGCGCTCGACGATCTGCATGCCGGGCGTCACGTTCGTCGCCTTCAACGCGACGTCGGTGATGCGGTTCACCTCCATGCCGGGCGAGATCTCGACAAACAGAGCGGCCTGGCCGGGCGTCGGCAAAAATCCCTGCGCCACCGTGCCGAGGAACGAGGCGAACTGGGGCTGGAGGCTGTCGATGAATACGTAACAACGCACTTCCGCCATAGCGTTCTCCTTTTATTAACCACAGAGGACACGGAGGAACACAGAGGTAGTCCTGATGGCCATCCTCTGTGAACCTCTGTGACCTCTGTGGTTCAAATCTTCAATATCCCGATCCCGGTGCTGACACGACCGTCTTGCCGGCCGCGGCCGCCGCCGCTTCCTCCATGATCTTCACGCTGCTCGAGCAGCCGACGCGCGTGGCGCCGGCTTCCACCATCCTGGAGACGTCCGCGTACGTGCGCACGCCCCCCGACGCCTTGACGCCGAGTTTCTTCGGCGCGGTCACGCGCGCCATGAGGCGGATGTCCTCGACCGTCGCGCCCGCGCTGGAAAATCCCGTCGACGTCTTCACGAAATCCGCGCCGGCCTTCATGCTCAATTCGCACGCGCGGATTTTTTCCTCTTCGTTGAGGAGGCTCGTCTCGAGGATGACCTTCGACCGGCCGCGGCCTTCCTTGCATGCCTCGACGACGCCGCGGATGTCCTTGTAGACCAGGGTGTCGTCCTTGCCCTTGAGCGCGCCGACGTTGATGACCATGTCGATCTCCTGCGCGCCTTCACGCAGGGCCTTGCGGCTCTCGAGCAGCTTGATCTGCGGCGTCTGCGCGCCGAGCGGGAAGCCGACGACGCAGCAGACCTTCACGCCCGTGCCCTGGAGAAGCGACCGGGCGAGGGCCACGAAGCTCGGGTTGACGCAGACGGAGAAGAAATTGAACTTTCGCGCTTCCTCGCAGAGCTTGGTTACGTCCGCCGCGGTCGCTTCCGGCTTAAGAAGCGTATGGTCGATGAGTTGGGCGACGCGGGAAGGGGAGAGTGCGGAGTTTCGAGGGTCGAGGGGAGCGCCGGATTTCATCAGTTGGCGGACGCGCTCGGCAATGCGCTGGACGTCGTCGGGGGAAAGGTCGCCGGGGGACTGAGTTGACGTACCCATGTTCCGCTTTTCGATGTCCTTGATCAGCCGGACCCGCGCGCGGTGACGGTCCGCAGTGCACTCGGTGCCGAGGAACACGTCCGCAATCACTTGCGCTTGGGCCAGCGTGGTTTGGCCGGCCCCGAGAGTCAAGATATTAGCATCGTTGTGCTCGCGCGCGTTGCGCGCGAGCGCCTCGCTGTAGCACGCGGCGGCCAGGACGCCGGGCACCTTGTTCGCGGCCATGGCCGAACCGATGCCCGCGCCGTCGATGACGATCCCAAAATCAGCCGAACCCGCCGCGACGCGCGTGGCCACGTCGCCGGCGATGCGCGGATAGTCCACGGCGTCCTTGGAATGGGTTCCGCAATCAGCCACGTCGTGGCCGCGGCCCTTGAGGTAGTCGCGAAGCTGTTCCTTGAGTTCGAACCCGCCATGGTCGGAGCCGATGGCGAGTTTCAAGGGGTGCTTCATGGTGCCAGTGCAGAAAGTACACAGGCGGCGAAGCGGAATTCAAATCGAACGTAGAGTTTTCGCGCGCGACGCGCGCGCTTAGTAATCCGCCGCGGCGGCCGCGTTGGTGTTGCGAGGGCGCTCGCGCTCGGCGGCGGGCTCCTCGTTCGTCGCCGCTTCTTCCTCTTCGTCCTCAGGCAGCGCGGCGAGGTCGTTGGACTTGAAACCGGCGTCCTTGAGCAGGTTTTTCTGCCAGGCGTCGTAGACGAAGCGCCCGTTCTGGCGGCGCATGGAGTTCACGATCTGGGCCTTGAGCGACTCGAAGGTCGTCGGGTCGCCGGCGCTGCGCTCGATGACGTGGGCGATCAGGATCGCGTCCGTCGCGGGGATCGGTTCGCTGACTTCGCCCTGGTTCAGGGTCAGGATGCCGCGCATCAGGTCCTTGGAATAGTCCGGCTCGTCCTCGATGCCCGACGAGGCGGTGAACTCCTCGGTCGTATGCGCTTCCAGGCCGTACTTCGCGACGGCGTCGCCGAGGGTCTTGCCTTCCTTCACGGCCTTTTCGACGGCGTCCCGCACTTCCTTGGCCTTGGTGCTGACGGCGTCGACGACCGCTCTTTCCTTCGCGATGGGAAGGACGTCGCTGGCTACCTCGTCAAATTCCGGAACGCGCTCGGGAATCCGGTCCTCGATCGCGATGACGTAGACATAGTTCGAGCCGCGGACGGGGTAGCTGACGTAGCTGTCCGGTCCCGGCTGCAGGTTGAACGCGGCCTGGTTGAAGCCGAGCCCCGCGTCGATCTTCAACAGCTTCTCGCGCTCGTGGAACGGCCCGGCCTGCTCGATGAGGAAGCCGTTGGTCTTGGCCACATCGTCGAACGTCGCGGCATGGCCTTCGCGGTCCGGGGCGAGGGCGGCGACGAATTCCATCGCCTTGTCCGCGGCCATGTCGAGCGCGGCCTTCTTCTCGAGCTTCTCGCGGATGTCGTCCTTCACGTCTTCCAGCGGCTTGTACTTGCTCTTCGGCTCCTCGGCCGAGACAGGCGAGAACGTGTCGTTTGTGAGGGAGGAGAAATCGAAGGCATTCGTCGAAGCCGCGGCGTTGGTGGTTGCTGCCGTTTCCGTGGCGCCGGTCGTGGCCGACGTCGCATCGGCCGCGGGGGTATTCGAAGCCGCGGCGCTTACTTCGTTCGTTGCTTTCGCCGCCTGGGCCTCGTCCAGCTTGTTCGTCGCCGCTTCGACCTCGTTGGTGTCGTTCAGGAAATCGTCGGCGTTGTCCTCATAGTAGGTCTTGATGTCTTCGTCCGTGATCTTGGCCTGGGCCATGTACGGCGCGGCGGCGATGCGGACGTACTTGACCTTCACCTTCTCCGGGATCGTGAAATACGTCGGGTCCTTCTCGAAGAACGTCCTCGCGTCCTCCTTGGTGATCTTGACCTCGTCCATGACCAGCTCGGGGCCGATCTTGCAGTACTCGATCCGGAACTTGTCGCTGATGGAATGGAACATCCGCTGGATCTCGGCGGGGGAGACGAGCACGGCGCGGTTGATGACGATCCGCAGCTTCTGGAGCAGGATCTCCTCGCGGATGTAGGACTCGAACTGGCGTTCCGTGAATCCGATCTGGTTGAGGAACCGCGTGATGAACGCCTTGTACGCAGCCTTGTTGAACTGGCCCTGCGTCTGGAAACCCTCGTGCGACTGGATGGCCTGGAACACTTCGTCGTCGGTCCCCGTGATCCCGAGCCGCTTCGCCTCGTCCAGCGCCGCGATGCGTTCCCACGCGGCCTCGCGGATCTGGCGGTCGATCTGCGGCGTGATCTGGATCTGCCGGCCGAGCGCCATGATGATCGCCAGGTACGTGTTGCCGCGCGCCTCGGCGTAGGTCCGGGAATCGACCGGCTGGCCGTGCAGCGTGCCGGCCGCGTTCTCGGCGCGGGCCTTCGACATCGACATGCCGCGCGGGGAACCGAAAACGGCGGCGAAGGAAATCACGATACACGCGATGATGATGTACCAGATGATTTTCGACTGGATGAGCTTGTGAAACTTGGAAATCAGCATCGCCATGTGTAGGGGTCCCTCTTAAATCAGTCCGGCAACATAGCGGCGGGAGTGGGGTGGGTCAATCACGGGGTGCGCGGAGCGGTTGGGGGTTCGCGGTTCGTGGTTGGATTGCACAAACCACCTGCCCCAAACCACCTCTTCACAAGATTTTGAACTTCGGCAAATCCTGGATATCCACCATTCCCACCAGCCGCCCTGAACCATCGACAATGGCGACGTCGTCCACGTTGTGCTTCTGGAAGAACCCCAGGACGTCCACCGCGAGCTGGTGCTCCGAGAGCGTCAGCGGATGCTTCGTCATGACCTCGTCGATCGGCCGCTCCAGCAGCCCGGGGTCTGTCATGACGTGCCGCCGCAGGTCGCCGTCGGTAAAAATCCCCGCCAGCTTCCCGCCGCCGTCGACGATCGACACGGAACCCGAGCGCGCCTGGGTCATCGCCAGGACCGCGTCCTTGACCTTCGCACCGCGCTGGACCTGCGCCATCCGGTCGGCCTTCCGCATGATGTCGCTTACCTTATATAAGAGGGTGCGCCCGATGGCCCCGCCCGGATGCAGCTTGGCGTAATCCTCCTTGGCGAACCCGCGCGCCTCCAGCAGCACCATCGCCAGCGCGTCGCCCACGGCCAGGGTCACCGTCGTGCTCGCCGTCGGCGCCATATTAAAAGGACAAGCCTCCCGCTCGATCAGGACCGGGATGACCTCGTCGCTCAGCCGCGCCAGCGAATTGTCCGCCGAGCCGGTGATCGCGATGATGTGCACGCCCGTCCGCTTCACCGCCGGAATCAAGCTCAGCAGTTCTTCCGACTCGCCGCTGTAGCTCAACGCCAGCACCGCGTCGCCCTCGGCGAGGATGCCGAGTTCCCCGTGCATCGCGTCGGACGGATGGAGGAACACCGCGGGGCTTCCCGTGCTGGTCAGCGTCGCCGCGATCTTCTGCCCGATCGGCAGGTTCTTGCCGACGCCGGTGACGACAATCTTGCGGCCGCCGTCGAGGCATTCGAGGAGCTTCTTCACCGCGCGGCCGAACTCAAGGCCGAGGTTGTCGCGGACCTTTTTCAGGCCCGCGATCTCGATGTCGATGATCTCCCGCGCGCGATCGGCGTACTTCATGAAAACTTCCAATCCTTGGAAAAATCCACGGGGAAATTTCCAAGGGTTGGAAGTTTAACCACGGCAAGCGCGGATGGACACGGATTTTTTCCGTGGTTACTATATCCCTATGAATCGGCGCGGTTTTACGCTCGTCGAGATGCTCGTCGTCATCGGCATCATTGCCATCCTCATCGCGATCCTGGTCCCCGCGCTGACCGCCGCCGAGGAGCACGCCAATCGGACGCGCTGCCGCAGCAACTGCCACCAGGGCGCGACGGGCGCGATCACGATGTTCCAGGATTTTGGCGACAAGCTGCCGGACCGTTCGACCTGGGACGCCTTCGGCGAGGCCGCGGAACTGCTCCTGCCGTACGTGAAGAACGTCGTCGAGACGTTCGACTGCCCCGCGAATCCCGGCAACGCGGGCTACGCGAACTGCAAGCTCCCCACGCACGACGCGGTCTACACCGAATACGAATTCAACAGCGTGCTCTGCTTGAAAGGCGCGCCGCACCCGTGGCGCAATATCATCCGCGACCCGTCCAAGGCCGCGTTCATGTACGACTATCCCTACGACTTCAAGAACCCGGACCCGCGCGCGCACGAGGGCGGCTTCAATATCGGCTACATGGACGGCCACGCCGCCTGGATCGACGACGCCGACACGGGCATCCAGGGCGGTTCGACCAACGAGTTCTACAAGCAGGGCATTGCCTATTAGCTCTTTATGAACCGGCGCGCTTTTACGCTCGTCGAAATGCTCGTGGTCATCGGGATCATCGCGATCCTGATTGCGATGCTCGTTCCTGCGCTGACCGCCGCGGAAGAACACGCCAACCGGACCCGTTGCAGGAGCAATGTCCACCAGGGCGCCACAGCCGGCATCGCGCAGTTTGCCGACATGCACGATAAACTCCCGGGGCGGTCGGGCTGGTTTCAATTCGGCGAAGCCTGCGAAGACCTGCTGCCGTACGCGAAGAACGTGATCGAAGTCTTCGACTGCCCGTCCAACCCCGGCAATAGCGGCTATCCGATCTGCAAGTTTCCGACGCACGAGACGTACACGGACTACGAGGTCAACGGCTACCTCTGCAACTTGCCGGGCGATAAAAAAATCCAGGCCGGCATCAAGGACTATGCCAAGTGCGCCTTCATCTACGATTACCCGTACGTGCCGGATGTCGCGGCCGCGCCTCGCGCGCACGACGACGGGATCAACGTCGGCTACATGGACGGACACGCCGCGTGGGTTGATGACGAGGACCTGGGCCTGAGCACCACCTCGAACCAGTTCTACCGCCTGGGCCACACGTTCAACTAGCGCGCCGAAACCGCGCGATGAACATGCCGTCGCACGGTCCTTCCCACGGCCAGACACAGGCGACTTCGTCCAGCGCGAAGTCCTTCCGCGCGCGCAGGAATTCGTCGACCACCTCCACCGTCTCCGCCCGCGTGACGGTGCAGACCGCGTAGACCAGTTTCCCGCCGCGCTTCACCGCGTCGGCGCAACGCGCCATCAGGTCGCGCTGGATGGCAGCCTTCTGCGAAATCATTTCCCGCGGCGTCCGCCACCGCATGTCCGGATTGCGCGACCAAGTGCCGATGCCGGAGCAGGGGGCGTCGATGAGGACGCCGTCGAAATCGCTGCTGGATGCTGGAACCTGGATGCTCGTGCTGATGGTCGTAACGCCGGCCTCGCGGGCGCGGCGCTGCAGTTCTTTCAAGGCGCTCTCGCGGATATCCGTCGCGACGACACGCGCTTTGAGATCAGCCAAGTGCAGGCTCTTCCCGCCCGCGCCGGCGCAGACATCCCACCAGCGCTCGCCTGCGGCGGGCACGCAGATGCGGCCGACGCGTTGCGACGCGAGGTCCTGGACTTCGAAGACGGGCCCCATCTTTTTCCGCAGCGCGTTGAAGTCGGCCGGCTCCATGGTTTCCGCGCGGTCCTCCGCGCGGATACGGACCCACGTCGGCGGCCTGACCTGCATCGCGCGGACAAACCGCTCGAAGTGCGCCTGCGCCTCGTCGCCCGGCGGGACATACAATTCGTCGCGCAACCACTCCGGAACGAGCAATTCCACCGATTGCCCGAAAATCGTTTGATAACGTACGGAGGTCCGGCCGTCGGTCGGTACGTTATCATTCGATTGGAGGATTTTTTCGATGACAGGATGGATTTCCTGCGTTTCGGGTGTGTCGTGCAGCCACGCGAGGGCGGCGGCCTCGGGGGGCGGGAGATTTCGCAGCCAGCCGAGCCAGCGGAAGTAGGAGAAGACGAGCTGCGAAAAGAGCCGGCGGTCGCGGGAGCCGAATTTGCGGTGCGCGCGGAAATAGCCGGCCAAAGTCGCGTCGGCTGGACGTCCCGCGTTGACGGCCTCGATCACGAGGCCGAGCAGCTCGGGAACGATCGCGGCCTGGCGCGCGGTAACGTGGTCGGGTTGTCGGCTTGGCATCGCGCGCATAATACAACATCATGCGGCCTTCGATGAGGAAGTTCATCCTTCCAGGGATTGCGGCGGTCCTGCTCGTGGCGTGGGTGGCCATCGTCGCGCGCCTCACCATCGCGGATGTCTGGGACGAGACGCTCGGGCTTTCGATCTTCTACCAGCATTTCCCGCTCTCGGGCGACGCGTACCTGTTCAAGACGACGCGGCCCGTGCCGATCCTTTTCCTGCGGATGCTCTTCCACGTCGTCCACGATCCCGAGGCCGCATGGCGCCTGGCCCGCGCGTTCAACGCGATGATGGTGCTCGGTTCGCTGGCGCTGATGCTCGCCGCGCTGCGGCACCTCAAGGTCACGGACGACGGGCGCAAGATGTTCGCCCTCGTCGCGTACATTTTCTCCGCGTCCGCGATCATCACCGCCACCTGGTTTGCCAACCTGTACGACGCGTCCGCGCTGATCCTGATCTGGACCGGGATTTTCCTCCTGACCGCCACGGACTATGAAATCCTGCCGGCTTTCCTCTTCGGCATCGCGTTCTTCTGCAAGGAGACCGCCGTGCTCATATTCCCGTTCGTGTTCATTCTGGCTTGGAACGGGACGATCGACCGGCGCCGCGCGTCGGTGAATCTCGGTTTCGCGGCGGCGTTCCTGCTCGCGTACATCGCGTTCCGGATCCGCGTCGTGCCGTTCGGCGGGGCGGGGGACATCCACGGTTTCAAGAAAGAGGAATTTGTCCCGTCGATGATCGGCTGGCTCGAGAGCTTCTGGTGGCAGACGCTCAAGCGGCCCGGTCCGGCGCTGGGCGGAGCCTTCGCGCTCGGCATCTCGCTGCTGGCGAACCGCAGCGGGCGGATCATGGTCGGCCTGCTCGGGATGCTCGTCCTGTGCGGTTGCCTGTACTGGGGCATGCTCGGTGAGTACCAGGCAGACCTGCTCTCGAACTTGAACTTCATCGGCCGGCTCTACCTGATTCCGTTTTCGTTCTTCATCTTCGTGCTGGCCCTCGACGGCCGGCGCTGGGCGCTGCCTGTGCTGCTCGTGCCGCTGGCGCTCGGGTTCTGCGACACCGTGCGCGACCACCGCAAATTCCAGGAAGCCTTTCGCACCGTCTACGACATGGCCGCGGCCCGTCCCGCCGACCATCCGCTCAAGGTCCGCTACGCCGGCTATCCCGGCGCGTTCGCCGATGAACGCCGGCGCCTTGTCATCGGCCGCGTGCCCGGCGCGGAATTCCGCCTCGAGGCCGAGGACGGGCGGCTGGTGCCGATTGCAGGTGAAAAGCCATGACGCGCCCGTCCTGTCGCGCCGCCGCGTACGGCGCCGCGGTCTTCGCGGCGGTGACGCTGGTCTGGCTCATGTTCCTCCAGCACCCCGGCATCAACGGCTTCCCGCGCGCGATGTACGGCGACATGATCTACGGCCACGCGCAACGGCCGTTCGTAACCCGCGCGCTGCTGCCGATCACAACCTGCCTCGTGATGACCCTCATTCCGCAAGGACTGAAAAACGCCGTCATCCATCATGCCGAAGGTCCGACGCGTCTCCACGCGCTCTTCCACAACCTGAAATGGGAGCCCGGCTACGCGCCGGAATATTTCATCGGCATCGCCCTGATGTACGCGGCGTTCTGGGGATTTTATTTCTCGCTCCGCGGCCTGGCGCGGCAGACGTATGGAACGGTGGGCGGGTTCGCGAATTTCGCGTCGCTGCTCGGCGTCGTCGCGGTGCCGACGATGTTCAAGTACTACAGCTATATCTATGACCCGCCCGCGCTGTTTCTTTTCACGCTCGGGCTGCTCGTCCTCGCGCGCGCGCAGTGGAAGCTGTTCCTCGTCGTTTTCGCGCTGGGCTGCATCAACAAGGAAACGACCATCCTCCTGGCGCTCGTGTTCGCGCTGCACTACCGCGACCGGATGGACCGGTCGCTCTTCCTGCGGCTGTTGTTCGCGCAGGTCCTGGTCTTCCTCGCGGCGCGCGGCGTATTCCACTATTCGTACCGGAACAATCCCGGCCTGAGCCTGGAGTGGCATTTCTTCGACAACCTGCGGCTGCTCAAGCCCTACACGCTCGCGACGCTGCTGGCGTGGGTCGGCCTCGGCGCGCTGGTCGCGCATCGCTGGGCCGAAAAGCCGCGCTTCCTGCGCGACGCCTTCTGGGTCCTGCCGCCGCTGGTCGTGCTGACCTTCCTGTTCGGTCTGTACGACGAGCTGCGCGATTACTACGAGGCGTACCCGGCGGTGGTGCTGCTCGCCTGCGACCCGATCTACCGCTTCGTGCGGCAGCCCGCGGAATCGTAATCCATGCGCCGGGCGTACATCGTGGGCCTCTTCGTTCTCCTCGCCGCCGGCATCGGCGTCGACCTTCTCCTGCACGCGCTGACGCCGTACCCGATCGAGACGTCGTCGTCGTACGTCGTCGCAATGGCGCAGGGGCGCGCCAACGACGATTCGTGGACGCCGATGAAAAAGGCGCTCTCGTTTTTCGACGAGCATCCGCGCGGGCGGGTCTACGACGAAATATTTTTCGACCGGCACATCAAATTTCAGTATCCGCCGACGAGCCTGCTGTTCCTCGACGGCCTGCGCAAAATCGACAAGGACGCGATCCGCAACCGCTCGCTCAACCGCATCTCGTGGTACGTGGCGTGGGGCGCGGTTCTCCTCTGCGGTCTTATTTTTGTGCGAGCGTCTCGTCCCGTGCCGGACTTCACGCCCGTCCAGCGCGGACTTGGCGCCGTGGCG
>JADMIO011227350.1_pt1 | contig 14394 bp, 15 predicted proteins | sample 8958161 | NCBI WGS metagenome assembly JADMIO01 (sample SAMN16585339, study PRJNA669376) | soil metagenome | isolation source: Crop rotation soil | place: USA: Cullars Rotation, Alabama | collected 2011 | reverse complement strand
CGCGACAACTTGTCCACGTGGAATTCTAAGCTTAGGATCCCAATGTGCTGGAAAGTGTCTAGGCTTCGCAGCCTTCATTTTTGTCAAAGGAAAAGATACCGTCGTGATGCCTGAGTTCAAGGAACGTCAAGGCACCGGAAGCAACGACCCAGAATGGCTCAGCGCCAAAAAAAGGGTGGACGAGCTTTATGATAAACTGACCAAGAAACCGGATGATACCAAGACCATGCTGTTGGTAGCAAAAGAATTCATGCAGGAAGGCCGTGTCAGTGGCAATTCCGCTTACTATAACAAACAAGCATTGGAGTTTTCCAATAAGGCATTGTCCCTGGAGCCACAGAACGTGGATGCGCTCTGCTATAAGGCAATGATTTATCTTTCCCAACACCGCTTTGAAGAGGGTAGGGAGGTAGCCGACCAAGCATTGAAAATAAATCCCCATTATTCTTTTGTGTATGGCCTGTTGGTAGATGCCAATGTGGAATTGGGTGATTATGAAAAAGCTGTTGAAATGGCGGATAGGATGAATACCGTTCGCCCAGATATACGTTCCTATTCCAGGGTTTCTTACCTGCGGGAAATATATGGTGATATGCCTGGTTCGATTGAGGCGGCACAAGAGGCGGTTAAAGCTGGCTATGCCGGAAACGAGGATGAAGCTTGGACAAGGATGGTACTTGCCCATCTTTTTGAAGATACCAATCAATTGGATTTGGCCCGTGAACAGTATGAATATGCACTGTCTGAAAGACCGAACTATCCTTTTGCCTTGGCGGGTATTGGCAAGATAAACCGGTATAAAAAAGATTATGGCAAGGCCATCACTTATTTCGAAAACGCAAGAAAACTGGTGTCTGACCCATCCTTTTTTGAGGAATTGGTGGAATTATATCACCTGAATAACCAGCCTGAAAAGGCAGAAGCAATGGGGAAAATAACCATTAATGCATTGCTTCAGGACAATATCACGGCGGATATGAAAGACAAGGATAGTGGCACGTATGCGGATCGGGAATTAGCCATATTCTACCTGATTATGAACCAGCCGAAAGAAGCGCTGAAACATGCACAAATAGAATACGACCGTCGTCCGAAAAACATTGATGCAGCTGAAACACTCGCCTGGACATTTTATAAAAACGGCGAAATGGCGAAAGCCTTGCCATTGGTGGCTACCGTGCTCAGCACCCATTCACAGAACCCTGAGAAATTGGTGAAAATGGGCTTGATACAAGTGGCCAATGGTCAAAAAGAAGCGGGCAAAACAAATATACAAAAAGGGCTTAGCCTAAAGCCATACATGAACGAGGAATTGGTAAAAGAGGCGATGGCTCAATCGGATGTTGCAACAACATTGGTAACAAGCAAATAGGCAGTCATGACCAAGGCTTTCAACGTAACTTTAATTTAGTTGCGTTGAATCCTTGGCTGATGTAGATGGCTTATTGACTTTATTTCTGGACAAAACTTGAACCAATGAAATATCCGACAAACTCCTGCCAGTTGCCAACTGTTTGGAAACGAAGCTTATTCCTGCTGACTTTTCTGGGACTGGCACAATTGGTTGCTGCACATACCATAGATTATGACATGGCCAAACTCTCACAAAGTGGAGTCGGTGCGGTCTATTTGAAATTAGGATTCACGCATATCCTGCCTTATGGGTATGACCATGTGTTATTTGTACTCAGCTTGTTCTTTTTGAGCAATCGTTTACCTACCATCATCTGGCAGGCTACTACCTTTACTTTGGCACATTCCATTACACTGGGATTGGCGATGTATGGATGGATAAAACCATTGCCTGCCATTATAGAACCTATCATCGCCCTGTCCATATTCTTTGTAGCAGTGGAAAATATATTGGTAAAAGAACTGAAGCCCAGTAGGATCGGCATCATATTTATGTTTGGCCTTGTGCATGGAATGGGGTTCGCCAGTGCACTGACTGAGTTGGGATTGCCACGGTCTAGCTATATGGCATCGCTGGTGAGCTTCAATTTAGGCGTCGAATTAGGACAGATAGCTGTCATCCTCATAGCTTGGTTCTTGGTAGGAAAATGGTTTTCGGAAAAGACTTGGTACCGCAGCCGGGTGGTCAATCCTATATCCGCTGTAATTGCCTTAATAGCGCTATACTGGACGATTGAACGGACATTCGCTTGATATACAGAAAGTATTATGGCCAGCAATGTAGTATTGCTGGCCATTTTTATGTCTAATTTGAAATAATAATTAACCTTAAGTATTAAACCTTACAAACCAGTCGCCGCCTCCTGTGCCTCCGTATAACGGGCACCCATTACTTTCACTTGTGACGAAGCCGCCTCCATTTCCCGCAATTCCCCAGCTGAGAATTCGATATTGACTGCGCCGTTGTTTTCCGTTAGGCGGTGCAGTTTGGTTGTACCGGGGATGGGTACGATCCACGGCTTTTGCGCCAGTACCCATGCAAGGGCAATTTGGGCAGGCGTGGCGTTTTTGCGCTCAGCAAATTGATGGATAACATCCAGTAAGGCTTTGTTGGCAATGCGGGCCTCCTCGGTGAATCGGGGAATGACGCCCCGGATATCGCCCGGCTCGAACTTTCGGTTTTCATCGATTTTCCCTGTAAGATAGCCCTTGCCTAACGGACTGAATGGCACGAACCCAATACCAAGCTCTTCAATAGTTGGAATGATTTCTTGCTCATGTTGCCTAGTCCAGAGGGAGTATTCGCTTTGCAGTGCGGCCACAGGTTGTACCGCATGTGCACGGCGTATAGTGTTTGCGCCAGCTTCCGAGAGGCCAAAATACTTTGCTTTGCCTTCGGCGATGAGGTCTTTAACCGTCCCAGCCACGTCTTCGATGGGCACATTTGGGTCCACTCGATGTTGGTAAAGCAAGTCAATGGTTTCCACACCCAGCCGAATCAGTGAACCTTCCACCGCCTTGCGAATGGTCTCCGGGCGGCTGTCCACGCCGCTCATTTTCCCATCCACGATATTGAAGCCGAATTTGGTGGCGATGGTAACTTGGTTCCGGTAGGGTGCCAACGCCTCACCCACGAGTTCTTCATTGGAATATGGCCCATACACCTCCGCCGTATCGAAAAAAGTGACGCCCTGCTCTATGGCTGCGTGAATGACGGCGATGCTGTCTTTTTTTTCGGGAAAAGGTGCGTAGCCATAGCTCATGCCCATGCAGCCAAGGCCGATTGCAGAGACTTCCAGTTCGCTTCCCAATTTACGCTTTTTCATGTTTTGTAATATTTATCGGTGAGAAGAATTTCCATGCTCAAATTTTGAAACTCGGGGGGCACAGCTATTCTTCACGTAAAAGTAGGTGTCAAATGCATTTATTTTCTGCAAAAACCTTTAAAGCAAATGTCCCATAGATTCTGCTAGCTGTGGAATCCTTTGGAGCAATTGTTAGCTGCATAAACGAACTGTGGAATCCTTAGAAGGAATATGCAGCTCCATTCTGTATTGAATGGTATAGTTGGGGATTTGTTGTCAAAAAATGTTGTTCCTTGAGCCTGTTCTGCTTAATAGATTGAAAATCTGCCATTTCTGAACTTTATGGGGCTTATTTCCAGGTGTTTTTTGAAAAATTATCAGCATTCGTTTTTTTGGAACAACTTGGTTTTCCCGCAAAGTCACGCTTAGCGACATTCAGTGAGTACTTCGCTAGACTTTGTGGGAGAATCCAAAGGGGTTCGATTAGAAACTGCGAACTCCCATTTCATTTTCATTTCTTTGCCTCCAAAAAGGACAGCGATCGGATAAGCGTATCGAGAGCAGCAAGCAAAGTGAGTAAGCAAATCTGAATTAGATTAATTTTCTCACTGCTCTCACCCGATCAAGCATTACAAATGCCCTCAACCACGCTAAATATTCCAATCCTTGTGCTGCCGACCAAACTCGATGGTCAGCCAGCCTATCAGGTGCAGCCGCTGTTTTTTGGGGCTCCCATAGGTGTGCATCGGCGGTACAGTGAGGCGCTCGGCATTTTCAAAAAGCAGATGAAGCGGCGTTATGCCAATTACACGCTGTCACGTTCCACTGCAGAGCAACTGTTCTGGTTCAAGTTCGGGCCAGAGGTGAAGCTGCACCAATATCAATTGGAATTCAGCATCGGCAGCCATTATATCAAAGGAAGGTTCAGCGTGGCCACTTTTGAATGGCAGGGATTGACGTATGCCTGCCTGCCCAGTATTGAATCGTTTATGTTCATCGTCCGGCATAACGATCGGGGTAAAATTGACCTAAAAGCAGAGACAGAAAGGGTAGTGCGGGAACTATTGCGCAAGCTGAAGCAAGCCGAGGGCAGCGATTTTGATGCGGAGCTATATTACTCGGATAAAAAAGAGTTCGTGACCACCCTCGAGATGGAGGTGAATTACAAGGAGGGCAGCTTCAGCTTCGAATCGAGTGGGGCAGAGGCATTATTGGCGGCGTTCAGGCAGCAGGAGCAGTTTGATGGCGAGGAAGAAATAGACAAAGTGGCGGCGGATATTTGCGCCCGCTATCCCGACGAACTGAACAGGGCGTGGTATCAGGAACCGCTCGTGACGCAGTTGCAGTATTTGATTTTCAGTGAAAAACAAAACGATGCCAGCAATCCCTTGGTGATAGTTGGTCCGGATGGCGTCGGCAAACACACGTTGATTAGCGAGGTCACCTTCCGTTACATGGAGGGAGTCACCAAAAAATCCGAAGAAGACTGGCGGCGTCACTATTTCTGGCACCTGAACCCCAATCGAGTCATCGCTGGCATGAGCGTAGTGGGGCATTGGGAGAAGCGGTTTGAATCCATTTTGCAATACGTCCAAAAGCCGAACAACCGGGAGCATTTCCCTGATAAATTGCTCGTGGACAACCCAGTGGCCCTTCTCCGAATCGGAAAATCGAAGGGCAGTGACCTTTGCCTGGCTAGTGTCCTAAAGCCATTTTTGGAAAAAAGGAGAATACAACTCGTCCTACTCGCTACGACAGAAGAGTGGAAAATCGTTCAGGAAAGTGACCGAGGTTTTGCTGACCTCTTCCAAGTAGTGCGGGTGGAGGAGCCTGACGTTCCTACCGCCATCAAGATCGTGCTAAAGAACCGCAGCGAGATGGAACTCAAGACCGGTTGCTCTATCACCGTCCCCGCCATCAGCCAGTTGTTCACCATCCAGCGCAACTACCTGAAAAACAAGGCATTACCTGGCGCTGTGATGCGTTTGCTCACGCAATTAACCACAAAATACAGCCGCACCGTCATTGATGCGCCCGAAGTGCGGGCAGAGTTCAAGTCCTTCAGTGGGATGCAGGAGCAGATATTCGAAGAGCAGTCCCCCATCCAAAAAGATGAGGTTCGGCAAATGCTTTCTCAGGAATTGGTCGGTCAACCATTGGCCGTGGAAGCACTTTCGGGTGCCATCCATCTCGTGAAGGCCCGACTTACCGACCGCAATCGGCCTTTGGCGTCCTTCCTTTTTATTGGCCCCACTGGCGTGGGAAAAACACATGCTGCCAAATTGCTCAGCAAGACCATCCTCGGCAACGACACGAAGCTGATGCGCTTCGATATGAACGAATACATTGACGCCGGAGCGCTGCACCGGCTCATCGGCGATGCTCATAATCCAGAAGGACAACTCACGGGCAAAGTGCGCTACCAGCCGTTCGGCGTGGTGTTGCTGGATGAAATCGAAAAGGCGCACCCCAGCATCCATGACCTGCTGCTCCAAGTCCTCGATGATGCCCGCCTTACAGATAGCCTGGGCCGCACGGTGGATTTCTCGAATACCATCATCGTGATGACCTCCAACTTGGGTGCCAGGGAGGCCGCTTCGCAAATAGGTTACGCCAGCGAGAGCAAGGACGAAAGTGCCGTTTACCGCAAGGCTGTAGAACAGGCTTTCCGCCCAGAATTGGTCAATCGAATTGAGCAGATTGTGGTGTTCAATCCGTTGGCATTCAAGGAGATACAAAAAATTGCGCAGCTACAGATTCGGGAACTGTTGCAACGGGACGGCTTTGTCCGTAGGACAACTATTGTCAACGTGTCGGCAGCGGCTTTGGATTGGGTAGCCCACCGGGGCTTTGACGCACGCATGGGAGGCCGAGCACTCAAGCGCCAAATAGAGCGGGACTTGACCTTGCTTTCTGCCGAACAATTGATAAAAACCACTTCGGACACGCCCGTTATTCTGGATATTTTGTTGGAAAACCAGCAGCTAGTTCCTCAAATCACACCAATCGAATTTGTACAGGCTTTGTCAAATGATTGGTTGCCTGAAATTCCGGAGGAGCATAATGTCATTCGGTTTTTTGGAAAATTGCAGCACCGATTGGAAAAAATAGAACGGGAAGTTGCCAACTACGAACGCCGCCAAAAACGGGAGGACAGTCTCTACAACGTGGCAGGGCAAGATGCTGATTGGAAGCACTACGATTTCAAAAACAAGATAGCGGTACTCAAAGAAAGCCTCCAATTCAAGGTACTGCGACTTCGGGAACGCCGTGCAACCTTGATACCTGCACTGCCATTCCGCTTGAAACGGGTCTATCTCAATGAGTTCGATGAGACAATGGGCAAGGCCAAAAAAGAAGCGCTGCGGGACAAGCACTTTCAGGAAGAAGGGATGAAGACGCTGCGGGAGGAGTACCGCCATATCAGTCCTCAGTTCGATAGTTTTCAGACGGATTACCTCCTGAGCTATTTTGACCTGACATTTTTGGAGACCATGCTGGAGGGCTTTTTGGCACAGGAAACCGATAAGGTTGTGCTGCGGCTAGAATCGTGTGTGACCCATGCGGGAGAATCGGAGCTTGAATTCCTGCTCAACCAATATAGCCTATTGTTGAATTCGATGGACATATCTCACAGTGTCCTGCCAAACTTGAAGGGAATTGAAGCGGAAGAACACAGCTTGGATAAATTGCTGATAGGCGAGACGGGACTGCACCTATTTTATACCAATGCTGGTACACCCGTGCCGATCAAGCTATCCTTTGTCAAAAACGGCGAAGTCCAAAAATCGCCGACGCAGGTCATTCGCATCTACGATGGGAAAGAAACGCAAGCAGACTTGCGAACGGGGTACACGAATATGTTCCGTATGACGGCAGAAGAGATGAAGCTGCTCTTGTTCGGGGGGATGTATGCGAAAGCGTTAGCCTGACCTTACTGGAAAAAAACTTTCCCAAACCCGCCTTGTTGTTTAGACAAAATCTACTTTTGCCCACTTTTTGAAATATGGCTACCATTAAATTTACATTCGAAGATAAATCCATTGCCCCAATCACCGTCAACGACGTTCCAGCTGACATGTCCATTTTGGAAGTGACGGAAGAGCACGATATTCACCTCAACCACAACTGCGGTGGGGTTTGTGCCTGTAGCACCTGCCATGTTTACGTACTAAAAGGCGACGATTTTCTGGAGGAAATATCGGACAAGGAAGAGGACTTCGTAGACCGGGCCATCAACCCAAAACTGGAATCCCGGCTCGGCTGTCAATGCGTTATTTTGGAAGAGGATGCCGTTATTGAAGTTGAAATCCCAGACCAAAAACGCATCATCGGGCACGAACATTAAAATATAGCCCAATCACTAATCACCAATCACTAATTACCAATATGGCATTTCAGGATATCGAAGACCTCCCCATTTACTGGAAAGACCACGAAGATGTGGCTATGCGCTTGTACGAAAAATTTGGAGACGACTTCAACGAAGGCAAAATATATCGCATCCGTTTCACGGAATTGATTGAATGGGTACTTGATATCCCAAACTTTGAAGGTAAAAGGGAGGATTGTACCGAAGCCCACCTCGAACAGATCCAAGCCAAATGGGTGTACGAGTGGCGGGACAACCAATAATGAGTTGGCAGTTCGACAGTGGGCATTGGGCAGTCGAGGACTGCTTATTTCGCTTGACTGCCAACTGCCACTTGTCGAAATGCCAACTTAGAAATGCTTCCTTCAGATAACAACGAGCGATTCGAACATACCGGCAACGTCCTCAGCCGGTTCAAGGGAATCCATACCTTTATTTTTGATGTGGATGGCGTGCTCACCAATGGCCAAGTGCTCGTCACGGAGCAGGGCGAACTTTTGCGTTCAATGAACATACGAGACGCCCATGCCATGCAGATGGCATTGGGAGAAGGGTTTCGCATCCTGATTCTGACCAAGGGGAAATCACAAGGTGTGCTGAAACGGTTGAAGGACCTGGGCATTCAAGATATTGTTTCCGGCATTCAAAACAAGCTTAAAGCATACGAAGAATTTCTTGACGCCTACGACCTCAACGAGGATGGCATCCTTTATATGGGTGACGATATTCCTGATTTCGAAGTGATGCGGCGAGTGGGATTGCCTACTTGTCCTGCCGATTCGGTGCCAGAAATCCGAGAAATTTGCAAGTATATTTCACCGTTGAAAGGCGGCGATGGCTGCGTGCGGGACGTGATTGAAAAAGTGATGAAATTGAATGGGGTATGGAGATGATGATGGATGTTCAGAAGTAACGGTTCGAATTTTAACCCAGAGGCACTGAGCCACAGAGTAGGAATTTTTTTAAGAATTAATGATTTAAAACTTTGTGGCTCAGTGCCTCTGTGTTAAAAAAATTGCGTTCTTGAATATAAATCTTCTTAACCCATTAAACTCCCTAAACCTCTAAACATGAAGCTGACTTCCTTCCTAAAATTGGTTCGCTTCCCTAACCTCGCCATTGTTACGCTGACGCAATATTTGTTGCAATACTTGGTGCTGCTGCCTGCGCTTCGGGAGGCAGATTTACTCCCGATTCTGGATTCGCTTCATTTCTTCCTACTAGTCTTTACGACCATACTGATTGCCACTGGTGGCTATCTCATCAACGATATACTGGATTATGAAAGCGACTTGATCAACAAGCCCGATTTAGTCTTCGTCAATCGGGTTTTCTCCATGAAAATGGTTTGGGGTTTGTATGCTTTTACTGTTTTGTTGGGCTTTGCAATTGCTTGGTATCTGGCACTATATGTAAAGAACCTGCCTTTGGTGTTGATATATCCTACCGCCGTTATATTACTCTATTTTTATTCAAAGAAACTAAAGAAAATGCCACTTTGGGGCAATATCACGGTGGCAGTTTTCTGTGCATTCGTGGCAGGTGTGGTGTTGTTTGCGGAGCGGGAGAATTTTGCAATTATGGGCGAGTCGGGTAGGGTGGTGCAGGTACTTTTTGGTGGCTATCTGTTGTTTGCATTTCTTTCTACATTACTCCGGGAAATCGTGAAGGATTTAGAGGATATGGAGGGCGATGCAAGATTGGGTTTGAAGACGCTACCCATCCGTTTCGGGGAAAATACGGCTAGGAATTGGGCGCTTGGCGCAGGTTTTTTACTGCTTGCGTGCATGTTTTTTTTCATGGAATGGCTTTGGGCACACAAAGCATACTTGAGCTTGGGATTTGCAGTTTTGGGCGTAGTCTTGCCCTTGGGTTACAGCCTGTTTTTTATCGCAAAGTCAAAAACCAAAGCACAATACAAACAGGCCAGCTCGTTGGCAAAATTGATCATGTTAGCTGGCTTGATTTTACTCATCGTTTGTAAATTCGCCTGAAGCAAAAACCCGACTTATGTCCAAAATCATTGAATTTACCGCCCCCATCGAAGCCGTGAAAGGCTATCCAAACAATGGTATTGTCGTTTTCCCCTACGACCTCAAGGAAACCTTCGGCAAAAAATCCGTCAAGGTCAAAATCACCTATGATGGCATCGAATATCGGGGCCTACTGAAAAGCATGGGCGGCGATTGCGTGTGGTGTCTCATCCGCAAGGACATCAAAGAAAAACTGGGGAAGGAAATAGGCGACCTTGTGAAGGTGACTGTCCAAGAGGATACTGAGGAACGGGTCATCGAAGTGTCTGCTGACTTTCAGGAGGCGCTGGACGCACATCCAGTAGCGAAGGCAATATTTGAAAAATTTTCCTATACCTGCAAAAAAGAATACGTCCAATGGGTGGAAGAAGCCAAGCGCCCTGAAACCCGCATAAATCGAATCGTAAAATCCGTTGAGATGATTTCAGCAGGAAAAAAGGAGCCTCGTTAGATTTTTTGGTAAGTTGGGAAAGACCATATTTCAGAAATCTTACAGCAACCCATTGGACCCATCACCAATTTTTTAAGGCCTGACCAACCATTTTTACAAGTCTTGCGTCCTTTGTGCTGAAATTTTATCTAAGTCTTTGATATTGAGGTAATTTTTGGCACGTTTTTTTAAAAAGTACAGGAATTCAGAAAACATCTCAACTGAATGCCACGTTATCCAAGAAAAACCTAAGAATTAGTTTCATACAATTAGTGAGAGTAAATGACGTTCGGGCGCTAAGATACTGAAATTCAGTTGATTAGCGCCCTTACTTTTTTCTGTCTAGCGCTTGGTACATCTTTTGGCGGGATTATACTCCATCCGAATAAAGCCCGTCCTTTTCATCTGCTTCCATGATTTCGACTAGCAGTTTCTTTTGGTTGGCTTTCTGTTCCGCATCCGTATTCAGCAGGTCGCAAATCTTCTTTGCCATTTCTTCCAGCCCCTTGCGAAGCACTACGACTTCCAAGCCGTTGACGTCTAGGATTGCTCGGCCACGCTTGCGGCCTACTCGGAAGGGAGGGGCAAAATTTGGCATTTCTGGCAATAATTCTTTGATAGTGATTGAGCTATTTTCATCTCCATTAGGGTCGTACCATACACGTCCTTTGCGCCCATCCTCAACCCAAAAATAGTTATCGAAAACCCCTTTTGTTTTAACCACTTCGCTGCCCCAATCTGATTCGATTCTTTTCTTTACCCAATCTAGCATGGCATTGTTTTTAGGTTGTTTATCAAATCCCGCAACTCTGCCGCCCTTTCGTAATCCTCACTTTTGATTGCAGCTTGCAGGTTGTCAGAATGGATTTTTAAAAGTGCGTCCTTGCCAGTGACTTGCACGTTTCCGTTCTTGTTGATTCTAACGATTGGTTCACCGCCACCGCCCATGTATTTCCAGTTCAGGGGCAATGCACCAAGCGGGAATTCTACGGCGTTGGGCTTTTTTGAATCTTTCAAGCCCTGTTCAAATCCAAGTTGGTACATTTCGTCTATCAACAACCCCTGTTGCCTAACAGCTTCGTCACGTAGTAGCATCCATAGCCTGAACTTGCGGGCGTATGCCTTGCGGTGGAACAACCAGCCCCACATATTGAATTGGATAGCCTTAGACCTTTCGACAAGGCTTAGAAAGTGTTCTTGGCGTTGTTCGATTGTCATTGTTCGGTAGTGTTTTCTGATTTTAAATCAAAATATTTCAACTCTGCATTATGGCAAACAGATGTGATTTTGAGAATATCAATGCAGGTAGAAAAACTGGCATCCAACATTAAGAAAGCATCTTGTTTGATTCTTGATACCGGAACTTCAACGCCATGCGGGAAGTGGTTTTTGTAATTAAACAACTTTGACCTTAATATCTGCTCTAGCATTGTTCGGGCGTTGCGCCTTGCGGCTGGTTAGATTTCTTGACAAAAAAGCCGTTAACCCATTCCCTATCTTTTAGGCCGTAGGGGTCGTTGTCGGGATGCCAAATGCAGGTTTTATCGTCGTATGCTGGACAGCCTATTGATTGGGCATAAGGAGCGCAATTACAGCCTACCTTAGTGCTTGCTTTTGGAGTAGCCGTCTTTTTGCTGCCAAAGATTTTGCTGAATAAACTCATTGCTGATTGTTTGCGCCCGTAGGCTGGTTAACTGTTTCTTATAGGATAGCCCAATTTTCAGCCACAGGGTCAATTCCCATGAAGGGGAGGCAGATGTTGATTGAGCGCAATCTATCGACAAATTCAAAGGGTGAATCTTGGTGAATCGAATCTATTGATGTAAGTTCATTGTAAAAAATCAGTGCTGCTTCTTCAATTTCGTGGATAGATGATGTTTTTGCTTCAGGCAAGGAATCAACTATTTGGCGGCACTCGGTTATGGTGATTGAGGAAAGCGGTCGAAGGATTAGCTTGCATTCCGTTACGTCCGACGAAAACGAACCACCGTCTTCTGTGAATAGCATTAATGCGCCCTCGTTAAGCGTTGATGTGCCAGAAAGCACGTATTCGCCTTGTCCGATGGAGTTCACCGCTTGCATTTTACATCCTAAGTGCATCCCGAAGAACCTGGCTTTCAGTTGTTGTTTTTCTTGTGGTGTCATTTCCAATGATTGATAGTTGATAGAATTGTTATTGCCACACCCGTAAGGACACCTAACCAAAAGGCAACAAACATCTTTTGGCGAATGAACTCCCTTAGCCGCTCGTTTTTAGGCAGTGGTGGGGGAACGGTGGTGTAGGTGAATTTTGTCATTGTTGCGATTGTTTGAATTTCTCGTACTTCTTATTGGCCGACTTCTCGCTGCTTGCAATGCAGGAAAATTCAGGATTGAAGAAATGGTATTCTTTGCAGCCTTTTGGGATAATCTTTTTCTTTGGCTTGACTGCTTCGTCTTCGTAGTCCTTGCGGCGTTTGTCGCCTCTAGGTAGCCCCATTGGTTGGTTGGCGCTGGCTGCCATTGCGCCAAACATTAAGGCCATTGCCATGTATTTGTCTAGTTTCATTTTCAAGTTGAATTTTAATAGTGCCTTGCCCCTCTCCTTCGGTTCTTTGCTGCTTGTCGCTTGGATTGCTTAGGCAGGGTAAAGTCACGATGGATGACGTGTGGCATTTCTAAGGTGAAATCAATTGGTGCTTCTATTTGTATTGGATTTATTTCATGGTGCGGTAATTCTGCCTGAATATCTTTTGGCAAATCATCCTTGCTCTCAACGTGGATTATTTCATGGCCTTGCGCCATTAACCGCTCGATATGGTGCGGAATGTCTATGTGCCCACTGCCTATGATTATTATTTTTGGGTCGGTCATTGCTCCTATTTCAGCCTTTCGGCATGTTCTTAAAAAAGTTATTCGCCATTTCCCTCAACAAACACCCCACCATCAAGCCCATTTCTACCCTTATCATCTTGTTGAGCGATTCTAGCTCGTACAAGGTGTAGCGCTTCTTTTCATCGTTCAGAAGCCAAAGGATTACACTGATTGTCTCTATGTCAGCACCTTCGATTAGGTCGGCTAGTTCGGAATGTGTGTAGGTCGTGGGCATTGTATTAGTTTGTGTGGTGGTTAACGAGGCCAGCCAAAATGTACTGGCCTCGTTAACACGTTAATCAATCACCCGCTTAAACACCCCTGCAAATGGGTCTGCTTTGCGCTGAATGCCCACGAAATAGATGCCTTGCGGGATTGTGGTCGGATTATGGTCGGCAACTGGCAGGGCTTCATTCTTATCCCAATATTCAGGAGTAAGGTTTTGAAAGCCAGTGTGGTTAAGTGTCGCCCCGTCTGTGCCAACCTTGATAACGTGACCTGTTTCCACCTCGTACATTTCATAATCGCCACAAAGGGCATGTGCGTGGCCTGACTTTTCAGACTTGGCGATGAACTGCTTTGCAACTGGCCTTGCACCACTTGGTAGGGAATCAAGGGAAAAGCCTTGGATGTCGCCTTGATGAAATGAGAATTTTTGATTGAAATTCATAATAATGTATTTTTAATTAGCCGAATTCCAACGATACTGCAAGTCGAGTGGTATGCCCTCCGGCCTGTGGTATCGTGCAGCTTCGGTAGCTGTTTTAAAAGATGGGAAACTAGGTATCATGTACTGCTGCCCTGTTGATGGGCAGGTAAGTTTTATCCAAGCCAATTGCACGTTTTCTTCCGAGGTGAGCGCATCCATTGCGCCCCTGAACTTCTCTTTCGTCTTATATAGTGAAATGGTTTCCATGTAGCCGCCGCCGTGAACGACTGTTTCTTCTGACACAATTTCCGCCGCCGCCATTTCAGCGAATCCGTTTTTGGCCTCTAGGATTTCATACATGCCAGCCCGCACGTCTTCATTTTCTTCGGACATGAAATCTTGCATCGTAATAGACTGCTCAAATATCTTGGCGGGCATTGCACGGCCTCGAATGAAATACATAGGCGGGAATTTAATTGCTGGCCCCGAAACATCGTGCAACCTTCCTTCTTGGTTTTTGGTGATGGTTGTTGGCGGCTTTACGATAACTGCAATTCCTTCGTAGAACCAAGCCATGAAAGGGTTAGCCCAAATCAGTTTCTTGAATTCGCCAAATAATTCGTGTGATTTCACACAATCAAGTTCAACCTCTTGATAGAAGTCAGCCCAAGCACAAAAACCAATATCAGACCAATCACAATAGCCGCAACGCTCATCCCAAATTCTCCCGACGTTATCCCTGACGTTAGCCCCGACGTTAGCCCAGACGTTAGCCCCGACGTTAGCCCAGACGTTAGCCCCGACGTTAGCCCTGACGTTAGCCCAGACGTTAGGATTTT
>JADMIO010647593.1_pt1 | contig 14397 bp, 14 predicted proteins | sample 8958161 | NCBI WGS metagenome assembly JADMIO01 (sample SAMN16585339, study PRJNA669376) | soil metagenome | isolation source: Crop rotation soil | place: USA: Cullars Rotation, Alabama | collected 2011 | reverse complement strand
AAGCTTAGGATCCCAATGTGCTGGAAAGCGGTGTTTGGCCTGCCGGTCGTTTTCGGACCCGTTTATGAAAAATTTGTTGAGGCTAAAGAGCTCGCAGCCTTGCGCTATGTTTTCCCTGTAAACAATGCAGCCGAATGCAATGAAATATTAGCCAAACTGGTCGAAAACGAACCATATCGGCTTTCCATAAAGATCGCGTTGAAAAAATTCATGCAGGAACATGTCGGGGCTACCCAGGCGCTTCTGGATGGGATAAAGCGGGAGAAATGGCTGGAATAAGCTATTTTAAGGCCTGTTGAAAAAGTAAGCGACAAGCCTGAAGAAACTCCGATTGGCAATCCATCTTTTTATTTTGATAGCCGTTCACTATCAGATGTCTTATCTATCTGACTCACAAACCAGACCATGGTTTTTAGTTCAGTAACTATGGCAATTGGTATAACTCCTTAGAAATACTAAAAACTCGATATGGAAAGCTACGCTGAGGTTTTCGCTTCTAACTTTTAACTAACTGCATCAATCCTCCACAAAGTTCAGGTCCTTGCCGAATGTTTCCTCGCTCATGAATACTGCCGTAGTACTTACCGCCATAACTATTGTCCCGGTAATAGCCCCTGCACCAATAAAGCTGCAGCCCATATCAGTCTGTAAATATGCGAAAAGCAAAACAAACAAATGAAAGGATCCTCGTACCATATTGGGAACAGTGGTAGCCGCGGTAGCCCTAAGGTTGGTACCAAAATGTTCCGCCGCCATCGTCACAAACAACGCCCAGAAACCAGTACCGAAACCCAGCAGCGCACATATTGCATACATACCCGCTGCGGTACCATTATACTGCCTGAAGTATAAAACAATGCCCAGGATAGTAATAGCGTAAAAAATATACAGTGCTTTTTTCCTGCTCTTAAGCAACTGGCTTACGAGGCCTATTAAAATATCCGCTATCGAAATAGCCACATACGCATACATCACCGACTTGCCGGGCACTATCTTTTCAGCTATCCCAAACTCTTTTCCGAATTTATCCGAAACCTGCACCAGCAAGCCTATCACATACCACGTTGGTAACCCCACGAGTATTGCCAGAAGGTATTTTTTAAACCGCTTGCCATTTGTAAAAAACATAAAGAAGTTACCCTTCGTGATATTCGTCGTCTGCAGGCTTTTATACATCCCCGATTCAAACACACTCACACGCAGCAGCAGCAGCAGGAACCCCAGCCCCCCGCCTATATAAAAACAAACCCGCCAGTCGAAATGCTGTGAAATAAAATATGCCGCAACAGCGCCCGTCAAGCCTATACCCGCCACCATGGACGTTGCTATGCCTCTTTTCTCCTTTGATATAAGCTCACTCACCAGCGTGATCCCCGCACCCAGTTCTCCGGCCAACCCTATCCCCGCAATAAACCTGCAGATATTGTACTGCGCAATAGTTTGTACGAAACCATTTACAATATTAGCCAGCGAATAAAGAATGATAGAGCCAAACAGCACACTTAGCCGACCCTTTTTATCACCCATTATACCCCATATGATACCGCCTACCAGCAGCCCGTACATCTGTATGCTCATTATGTTCAGGCCCGTTTTCACCACCTCATCACCACCCAGCCCCAGGCTCTGCAGACTACTGTTCCGCACCATACTGAACAGCAGCAGGTCATATATATCAACGAAATAGCCAAGGGCAGCAACCATTACAGGAATACTCAGCAAGCCGATGGTCTTTTTTTGCTCCATGGATATGATATTATTTTTCTAAAAAGTTCAGGTCTTTACCAAAGGTCTCCTTTGTCATCAGCAGTGCAAAGCAGCCAAGCGCAATCACAATACCGCCCGTTATAGCCCCTGAAACTATAAAGCTGGTGTGGCGCTGCAGGTATTCAAACAGGAACGCAATAAGCACAAGCGAGCCCCGCACCATGTTAGGCGTAGTAGTGGTGGCTGTTGCCCGTAGGTTTGTACCAAATTGCTCGGCGGCAATCGTTACAAAAAGCGCCCAGAACCCGGTACCAAAACCTATTATCATGCAAATGATGATCATGCCGAATGACGATCCGTTATACTGGTTAAAGTAAAGGATCACACCGGCTATCATAATTACATAGTAAATGTAGAGTGCCTTTTTGCGGCTTTTCAGCAACTGGCTCATCATGCCCGCCAGGAAATCGGCTATTGAGATCGCTATGTACATATACACCATCACCTTCCCCGGCGATATATCTTCCTTTATACCAAACTGCTTACCAAACTTATCTGAAAGCTGCACAAGTATGCCCATAATGTACCATATCGGCAGCCCTATCATTATGCCCAGCATATATTTCTTGAACCGGTCGTAGTTATTGAAGAACATAAAGAAGTTGCCATGCGGTATCTTCTCTTTCTTCTCCATCTCAAACATGCCCGACTCGTATACACCCACACGCAACAGCAATAATACAAGGCCCAACCCTCCGCCTATATAATAACATATCCGCCAGTCAAATTCCTTGGAGATAAAGTAGGCAAGTATGGCACCTGTAAGGCCCACTCCTGCTATGAACGAAGTAGCATAGCCCCTTTTTTCTTTGGAGATCAGTTCGCACACAAGGGTCACGCCTGCGCCAAGTTCACCCGCCAGCCCTATCCCTGCTATAAAACGGCAAACTGAATATTGCGTAATCGTATGTACAAGCCCGTTGGCTATATTGGCAAGAGAGTAAATAACAATGGAACCGAACAGCACGCTCATTCGCCCACGCTTATCACCTATTACACCCCATATGATGCCGCCTATCAGCAGCCCCGCCATTTGGTAAGAAATAATATTGAGCCCTATATGCGCCGACTCATCTTGCGTAAACCCAAAGCTTTTAAGACTGCTTATCCTTATAAATGAGAATAACAGGAGGTCATATATGTCTACAAAATAGCCAAGCGCGGCTACGATCACAGGTATGCTGAATATCCCTATGTTCTGATTTTGCTTCATACATCATGAATTGCCGGAGCTGGTCACGGACTTTTTTCCAAAGATCATTTTTAGCAATACGGGCGCAGTGGTGATAAGGATAAGCAGGATCACAATAATGTCCAGCTTTTCTTTAACCCATTTGTTCTCGCCGAGTATATACCCTATTGAGGTCATGCTTATAACCCAGGCAAGGCAGCCCACTATATTGTAGGTAATGAACTTCTTATAGTTCATGTCCACCATGCCGCCCACTATAGGCGCAAACGTGCGCACTATAGGCAGAAAACGGGCAAGCAGTATCGCCATCCCTCCTTTCTTCTCATAAAAATCATGAGCCTGCATCAGGTGCTTTTTCTTAAACAGCAGCGAATCCGGTCGCTTCATCAACATATGCCCCGATTTATTACCAAACCAGTATCCCACTATATTACCCAGCACACCGGCCAGGGTCAATATAAATATCCAATATACCAGGTTCAGTATCGAAGACTCAAAAGGCGAGTGAGATCCGGAGATCATCATTCCGCTTACAAACAAAAGCGAATCACCCGGAAGAAAGAACCCTACAAACAATCCGGTCTCTGCAAATATGATAAAAAGAACAAGGTAAAGCCCGTAATGATTTTCGATCCATACGGGATCGGTAAGGTTGTGATAGATATCAATTAAAGCGTGCATATTTTAAATCTTGGAAAGGGTGAAAATAATTAAAAAAAGCGAACTACCATCCGGCACCAGGAACGTTGATAAAATAAAGTACACCATATGGCGAAGTTATTTTTCTTTTATACGAGGCGAAAAATCTGCGAATAGTGAACTATTTAAAGACTTTTTCAACGAAGTATAAAGGGAAAAGAACGAGACAGATGGTTTACTTTATTTTATCATCGTTCCTTATCAAGTTTGACATGATATTAGCTTTTACTGTTCGCGGTTATCCAGGAACTTCACCTGCTTCCTGCTGTTGGCCGGAAATTGCATTTGCTGTATGGTAGCGGCCGAATGAAACTGCAGCAATGGCATCACACGCAGCCTTGACTGCATTATGGGGCGCATTTTATTTTCACATTCATCTACAGGCAGTGGTGTATTTATATGCAGCCGTATCTCATCCAGCAGCAGATCATTGGTAAACACTTCTACTACGTATTCCTTAATGAAAGGGATATTATTGAGTATATCAAAAACAGCCGGCGGGTACAATGTCGTTCCTTTATACTTTATCATCTGCTGCGTTCTTCCAAGTACCGGGCTTAGTCTTCTTGAGTGCCGCCCGCAACTGCAATGACTTTCATAATAAGCACAGATATCGCCCGTGCGATACCTGAGCAGCGGCATACCTTCCACACCAAGCGTAGTTATCGTCACCTCTCCATAAGCCCCTGCCGGCAGCGGCTCGCCATGCTCGTCAAGTATTTCCAGTATTATCAGGTCGGGTTGCTGATGCCCACCCATTCCCGCGCCGCATTCCGTAAACGCGGTCTGCATCTCGGTAGAGGCATATGTGGAATAAAGCTTTACCGGCCATTCATTATATATCTTTTGGCCCAGCGCGTTCAGCTCAAAATCTGCATCCCGCAGGCTCTCGCCTATGCATATCGCCTTTTGCACCGGCGCATGCTTCAGGTCTGTACCGCGCTCATGCGCCCACTCTATCAGCTTCAGCATAAACGAGGGAACGGCAACTATGCTATTAGCCTGCAGCCTGTTTATCGTATCCCACTGCATAGCGGGTAACCCCGGCCCTGTGCGTATCAGCGCGGCTCCAAGCTCCCTTATACCCATATAATAAGCCATACCCGCCATAAACTGGCGGTCGAGCGTAAGCATAAGCTGGTATACATCGCCCGGCTTGCCGTCCGCGCACAAAAACGATTGATACTCATTATGTGCCAGGCGCAGCAGGTCATTCTCAGTAAGCGCTATCGTCACCGGCAGGCCCATCGTCCCCGATGTGGCCGTGTACTCTTTTATACGGTCATCAGGCACACACAGAAACTCCCAATTGTGTTCCTGCATATCGCTCTTTGACGTGGTGGGGATAAAATGCAGGTCCGCTACAGACTTTATGTTATGGATATTGATATGATGCTTTGAAAACAGCTTCTTATAAAAAGGAGAATTATGCTGTAAATACTCCAGCAGTTTCCTCAGCTCCTCCGACTGGAAAGAATTCTGTACTGCTAACGGCTCAAATGCTATTTGTGGATGAAACTGCATATGCCGCCAAAAGTAAAAAAGTATACGCTTATAACAATACCGTCATTAACTCAAGGACAGCCGCATATTTGAACTGCGGGGCGGAAAGGCTATTTCGTCAGACCATCAAACAATGCGGCAAGATCAAGAGAAAAACCCGGCAGAACAGACGACACAACAGTATCACCGGCTACCATAAGCCTTGATGCGTGATACCTTCCGTCAGTTAAGGTATAGATGATAAAAGTGTTATTCTGCGGGCTCACTACCCAGTATTCCTTCACGCCGGCTTCCTCATACACCTCGTATTTATTCCTCAGCTCTTTTGAATTGTTACCGGGAGACAATACCTCAATTACGATCTCCGGAGCTCCCATACAACCTTTATCATCTAATTTTGATAGATCGCAGACTACGCAGATATCCGGCTGCAATACAGTAATAATGTCCTTATCCTCATTTGATTTACGGGGCAGCCTCACATCAAAAGGTGCGGAATAAACCCGACACTTGCTTCCCCTCAGAAAGCTCCATATATGCCCATATATGTCCCCTGACAATTGCTGATGCAGATTGCCCGGAGCCGGGCTCATCTTAAACAGCTTTCCTTTTATCAGTTCTACCCTTTCTTCAAATTTCCATTTGAAGTAGTCAGCATATGTATATGTTTTGTTCAGATCAAGATCAGCAAAGGTCATAACTTGTATTTAAGCAAATTTAAGCCTGAAAATCTTAAAAGCAGCCAATGTATCGAAAAGTTCAAACTAAAACAAACTCCCCTGCCCGTGCTTCACCCGTCTGAAATCCTTTGTATTCATTTCCATATGCGTTTCGTTCAGGTGAAATTTCTTGCAGTATATCTGGAACTGCGTTTTTATAAGTTCCGCAAATTTCCCGTCGCCAACTATCCTGTTGCCCCAGCGGCTGTCGTTTACCTTTCCTTCATGGCATTCGCTTATCTGGTGCCACACCTTGTCCGCCCTGTCGGGGAAGCTCTTGTACAGCCAGTCTTTAAATATACCGCCTATCGCCCCGTTCAGTCGCACTACCGTATAGCCCGCCCACTTCGCCCCGGCCTCGCTCGCCGCTTTCAGCACATCGTGCATATGCATATCATTCAGGCCCGGTATCAGCGGTGCGTTCATTATGCCGGTAGGCACGCCTGCTTTACTCAGTGTTTCCACTACCTTCAGTCTGCCGCGGTACGATACCGTTCTTGGCTCCATCACTCTCCTCAGGTCTTCATCAAGCGACGTGATAGAGGAAAACACCCGCACCAGGTTCATCTTCGCCAGGTCTTGTATTATGTCCAGGTCGCGCAGCACCAGCGCGTTCTTCGACAGCACACCTACCGGGTTGCGGTACTCAAGGCATATCTCCAGCAGCGCCCTTGTTATCTTCATCTTGCGCTCTATAGGCTGGTAGCAGTCCGTATTCCCGCTCAGCGATATTGTAGCCGGCACCCAGTTCTTGTTGTCGAAGAACTTACGCAGCAGCGCGGGCGCATTCTTCTTCACCACTATACGGCTTTCAAAATCAACCCCGGCGCTATATCCCCAGTACTCGTGGCTGTTGCGGGCATAGCAGTAAATACATCCATGCTCACACCCCTGGTACGGATTGGCCGAGTACATCATCCCCACATCCGGGCTCGTCACCGTGTTTACCAGCGTTTTGCTGTCGTCAAAAATATACTGCGTCTCCCGCGTCTCCTGCTCCCAGTCGTCTATGCCTTCCACGTGCTCCTGCACATACTCCCCCTTCAGAAATTTGTTCTTAGGATTGTACTGGGCGCCCCGTCCCTTTTCATGTCTGTCGTTCGCTTGCTGGTTTATCATTATTCAAGTTCTAAAGTCTTTATCAAAAACCCACAAAAAATATTTACCATACTCACCCATTAACCCATTACCCCAATTATCTCATTATCAAATTGTCGAATTGTCGAATTGTCGAATTATCACATTATCAAATTGCCAAATTGCCGAATTATCACATTATCAAATTGTCAAATTCCAGATCATCATAGTCAGGCTCCTGCGGCGGTGGCGGCAAAGGCACTTTGCGTTTCACCACAGGTTTCCGTTCATGGCCAGGCACTGCAATATCTTCTTCCAGCAGATGCTTGTTTTTCATCTTCCCATCTTCCCCGTTCTGCATATCCCGCACACTTCCGAAACCTATCGCGTCTTTCATTACATGTGGAATAAACAGTTCACAACCCTTCCTTACGATATTCTTTTCGTCAAAGTCTTCCTTTATCTGGTACATCACCTTGCGCACCATGTCTTTCTTTATCCGGTTGTCAAACAGGCTGTACTGCATCACCGTATCCTTCACAAAAGATTGTATGGCCACCGTCAGGTTCGTGACCTTATCGGTAAAAACGGTTTCTATGCCCCTGTTCCGTTCAAAATCTCCAATGCGTTCTTTTATGTAGCTGCGCATTTCCATAGCGTCCTGCAATGGGTCTGCCAGTTTTATACTCGTCTCCCACTTTGTGCCATCCCGATACCGCACCGAAAAATAAACTTCCCTGCAAAACAGCCCGCTCTTCACCATACGCTGCTCCAGCCTTGTGCACAGGCTTATCACCATTGATTCCAGTTGTTGCCTGTCCCCGCTCTGGCGGCTGCTCATGGTACGGGTGGCGCTCATGGTACGGTTCTCCACGTTGTTATACATATCCACCTCGCCAAAGTTGAGCCGGCTGTGCCAGTAATTGCCTACCACCCCGCCAAACGCCTTGCGCAGCAGCGCAGGCGATGAATGCCGCATCTCCAGCGGCGTACAGATCCCAATCATCTGTAGACGGCGTTCATTGGCGCTGGCTATACCCGTCAGGTCCTGCAGCTTCATTTTTTCAAGGTGCTCATCCAGGTTATCCTCCGTTATCACCACCAGCCCGTCAACCTTTTGCCGACCTGTGCCCAGCTTTGCCAGGAACGAATTAGGCGCTATGCCTATCGAGCAGGTCAGGTAATCATACTTTGCTGTTATATCCGCTTTTATCTGCTTTGCCACCGGCACCAGGTCGCTGTACACCAGCTTGTACGATCGAAAGTTGACCACCGCCTCATCTATGCTTTTCGGTATCACATCGTCGCAGTATTTGCGCAGTATGGCCATCACATCCACATGTATCTGCCGGTACCATGCAGGGTGTGTACTGATCGTCAGCAGCTCCGGACAAAGCGCACGGCACTCATCCAGCCGCATCCCGCTCTTAATTCCATATTTCTTGGCTTCCTTCGATGCCGCTATCACCGCCGCATTCGGACTATCATACGTCAGCACCCCCAACGGCTTGCCCCGCAGCTCCTTATGCCGCTGCTGCTCACAGCTCGCAAAGTAGCAGTTCATGTCAACATACATGACAAGAGGCTCTTTACGAGTGCCTATGGAGTTCCTGAAATAGTCGTCCTTGTGCTTCACGAGGCTAAATTAGGATTATTCTTTATTAGATTGTCAATTTTTTTGGAATTTTTTAAAAATAAACTTATTTTTGGCTAAATTGTAAAAAAAAACTTTCACATGCCCGGAAAAAATCTGTTTGATAAACCTTTTGACGATGGGACAAAATCAAAACTTGAAATATTTAAACAATACTTCGAGGAGTGGCTACCGGTTTTTGTTTCCGGCAAAACTATATTTTGGAAGAATGTACAAGTCTTTGATTTCTTTGCAGGCATGGGGGAAGACAAAGCTGGTAATAATGGCAGCCCACTTATAATATTAAACATAGCTAATAGCTTAAGCCAATATACAAAAAACAATAAAATAAAATTGCAATTGAACTTTAATGAAAAAGAATTAGACAAATATGAAGCACTTGTGGAAAACGTTGAAAAATTCGAAAAATCCGATAGCTACACTTGTCAAATTAGGAACAACTCATTCAAAGATTTATTCGATGAATATTATCCAACAATGCAAAACTCAGCAAACTTTATTTTTTTAGATCAAAACGGCATAAAAGAAATTACAGAAGATATTTTTAGCAAAATAATTACCTTAAAGCAAACAGACTTTTTATTCTTCATATCATCATCCTATTTTAAACGATTTGCACAGACACCAGAATTTAGAAAGTATTTTCCAAATATTGATGACAACATAAGTACTGCAAACTATTATCACATTCATCGAAAGGTCTTAAATCATTATAAATCTTTAATTCCCACCAACAAGAAGTATTTTTTAGCTCCTTTTTCAATTAGAAAAGGCTCCAGTATTTATGGGCTAATCTTTGGAACGAATCACACGTTCGGCTTAGAAAAATTTTTAACTGTAGCCTGGAAAGTTGATAAACTCAGGGGAGAAGCAAATTATGATATTGACGATGATAAAATCGAAAGTCATGCACCATCATTATTTAATCATTTGAATATCCCAACGAAGAGACAAATATTTGAGAAAAATTTGAGTGCAAACATTCTAAATTCAACACTTAAATCAGACACAGACGTTTACCTTTATACTCTATGTGAGGGCTTTCTTTTGAAAGATGCAAATCCAATATTGAAAAAATTAAAAACTGAAGGGAGGATCCATTTTGATTTTACACCAATTTCAAGCGATCTTCACAAAATTAAAAATGCTTCTTTTATAAAAGTACAGTAATGGCACAGTCTTCAATAGAATGGACGGAACTAACCTGGAATCCAACAACCGGCTGCACAAAAATATCAGCAGGTTGTAAATTTTGCTATGCGGAAGTAATGGCGAAAAGGCTGCAGGCAATGGGTGTAGAAAAATACAAAGATGCATTTAAAGTACGAACCCACCCGGATGCATTGAATATACCTTATTCATGGAAGTCCCCTAAGATCGTATTTGTTAACTCTATGAGCGACCTTTTTCATCCACAGATACCTCTTGCCTTTATCAAAAAAGTATTCAAAGTGATGAACGAATGCCCGCAACACGTTTTCCAGGTTCTCACAAAACGCTCTGAACGTTTATTGGAATTGCATAATGAACTAAGGTGGACACACAATATATGGATGGGCGTATCAGTAGAGGATGAACGTGTCGTTAGCCGTATAGATGATTTACGGCAAACAAATGCGCACACCAAATTTTTATCATTAGAACCATTGATCGGCCCTCTACACAACTTAAACCTCAATAATATTCATTGGGTAATAGTAGGTGGAGAAAGTGGCAGAACACCTCGCCCCATGGACCCTGATTGGGTACTTGATATTCAGGATCAGTGCGCTAATGCGGATGTAGCATTTTTCTTCAAACAATGGGGTGGCACAAATAAAAAGAAAGCAGGTCGGCTACTCAACGGCAAAACCTATAGCGAAATGCCAGAAACAGTTTTTCAGTAACTTTACAGCATATGGACTACAGAGAAGAGCCGGAACAAAGTCAGAACATTAACGAACCCACACCTGCCTATAATGCGAATGCAAATGTTCGCATGCGTTTTTTTTCGTCTTTTCAGGAGCAGGAAGACGAAATGGCAACTTATTGGGCATCTATAACGCCGGTCCAAAGATTAAAGCACCTCCACGAAATGATCATACATTCATTCGGCCTTACAGACGAGCAATTAAAAAATCCTAAGCTAAGCCGATCACTTAGGGTAATCTCCTATATGCCATGAATATATTTTTTGAAGAGCATATAAAACTGATAAAAGATATGCTGCAGCAGGGCGTAGATTTTATACTCATCGGCGGATACGCTGTCAATTACCATGGATACAACCGCACTACCGGCGACATGGATATATTACTTAAACCCGACAACAGCAATAAACCCAAAGTGATTGCTGCGTTAGAAAAAAGTGATATTCATCCGGATGATCTTCTCCAGGTAAAAAACCTTGATTTTACACACCCGCTTGTTTTCAGCGCATGGGAAATTCCTTATAAAGTAGATTTTTTAACTAAAGTTTCGGGTGTATCCTACGAACAGGCGGATAAAGAAAAGATTTTCGCTGATATTGAAGGTGTTTTAATTCCGATTATTCATCTGAATCACCTGATCCTCACTAAAATCTCCACCGGGCGGCTTCAGGATAAAACCGACATCGAAAAATTGCAACAGGTACAGCGAAAAGAAAATAAGAGATAGAACAACGCTTACCAACCGCCACATTTACCAGCTCAGCAGTAAAACAACACTAACCAATTACCAGAACCTCAACTTCTGATATACTCGCTACCTTTTCCAAAAAAATACCACATCAGCGGTATGCTATTACCCAATCAGCCATTTACTTTGTGTAAACTTCCGGGCATGAAAAAAATAACACCTTTTATAGCATTGCTGTTTGTTGTTGTTCTTAATGTAGTTGCTTCGCAGGCCGTAGCACAGGAAAGCACCCTGAAAGAAGTGATGAAGCTGCACATAGACCGGCCGGGCGGTGCTAATGGCGCCAGCGTGGCATGGCACCCGAAACAAAAAAAATACTATGCCGCGCAGGCCGGTAACGAAGCCTTCCCCATGGAAGTATTTAATGCCAAAGGCAGAATGCTCAGTCACGACACCCTGACGGCAATGCTTGATGTACGCGGCCTCTGGTACAACCCCAATACCAAAACCCTGCAGGCCAACGCCTATGGCCATACTGGCTGGGCCAACTACCAGCTTGATCGTAAAGGCATCCCGGTATCCATAAAGAAGATGGGTATAGACCCCGGCAAACCCGATGCACAGGCAGTAGCTGTATACGACCCCATAAACAACGTAATATACTATTTCGATTATGGGGTTGTGGGCATTGAACGTAATAACATGTCCGATGGTATTTCTGATACCACTTTTGCGCTGCACCTCGGCGCAAGTACCAGGGCGGATATAAAGCGGGAGCAGGACGACAAAAAGGCAAGCTACAATGAGAACACCCTCATCTTCACCGGCACCAGGGGCTCAGAGATCGGACTGCTCAATGTCACTGAGAAGCAGATAGAGCTGTATGACCTTAACACTGGTCTGATGACACAAGTGTTATCCCTGCCCGAAGGAGCCCCGGTTAGCTTCTCGCTGAACTTCAGCTACGCCAATGGCATTTACTGGCTCAACGATAAAACAGAGCGCACCTGGCACGGATACAAACGCTAACTCGATACTCCGCCCAAATAGCAGCATTGGCAAACAGCTTTGCTTCCAGTGGTATAAATTTGTGTATTCAATAAAATACACTTTGCGTCTCTCCGTCTTTGCGGTTAAACCTCTTTGCACTATCTATCCCGGAGTACAACATTACACCTCCGCTTCCTTCCGCATTGCTATCAGCTCCAGCTTATCCCGCAGGTCGTGCATATTCACCGGCTTGTAGAGGAAGTCGTCAAAGCCAGCCTCTGTTATCTTTTGCTGCTCCGTTACCGAGGCCGTAAATGCCACTATATACACCCCGGCTTTCACCGGGTCTTTCATGTCGCGTATCTGCTGCGTAGTCACATATCCATCAGCCACGGGCATGTGCAGGTCCATAAAGATCGCATCATAGTCCCCGTTTTCATATGCCTCAAAAGCCTGTTCTCCATTTTCAGCCATTATAGCGGTTAAGTGCAGTTTATCAAGTTGCTTTTTTATCAGCAGCCTGTTCACATCGTTGTCTTCCGCTACCAGTATCCGCAGGTGGCTTAGATCTGTTTTACTTCCCGGCTGTACAGTTTGAACAGTGGTCGTGGTAGTATCAAACTTTATCGTGAAATAGAACCTGGCACCCGCTCCCGGCTCGCTCTCCAGTTCAATTGAGCTATTGAACAGCACCAGCACCTGCTTCACAATGGCCAGCCCCAGGCCGGTTCCACCATACCTGCGCGTTATATGCGATTCCCCCTGCCCGAACATTTCAAATATAGTATCATGCCTGTCGCGGTGTATACCTATTCCGGTATCCTTTACAGAAAACATTACCTCGGTCTGCTGCTCACTGCCGCCCGCATACTCAAGCCGTACTGTCACCCCACCCCGCTCTGTAAACTTTATAGCGTTACTCACAAGGTTGTAGATCAGCTGCGACAGCCGGGTGGGATCGCTGATCACATTGGTATTCCTTAGTCGCTCGTCTATATCCAACACAAAGTCCAGCTCTTTATCCCGGGCCTTTATCCGCAGCACAGAGCATATGTTCTGCATAAATTCCATCAGCCTGAAAGGCACTGCCTCCAGCGTCAGCTTATCCGAATCTATCTTGTTGAAATCAAGTATGTTATTTATCAGCGCCAGCAGGTCCAGCGTAGAGAAATGAAGTATTTTCAGGTTCTCCTTATGCCGTTCCTCCGGCTTGTCGTCCAGCAGCAACTCTGTAATGCCTATCACCGAATTCAGCGGCGTGCGCAGCTCATGCGACATCGTAGACAAAAAATTCGTCTTGGTCGCGGCCAGCTTATTTGCCTCTGCTATAGCTATCTGCAACTGCTGGTTAAGCCGCTCCTTCTCCCTCATGTTTGCATGATACGCGTGATAAAAAAGATAATGCGCTATCGTGATGGATATGAAATTAAGCACCACAATGATCTCGAAACCGGGAGACGGAAACTCCTGCACCGAACTGGACAAGTACACATCCATATGCCCTTTGAACAGCAGGAACAGCACTACCGGAAAAATACTGAGTGCAGAGTATATAAAGCCCGGCCGGTTGCCAAGCGTATAAAAACCGCTCAGCACTATCATGAACACAAACTGCACCGTTACCAGGTTTATCTTATGCGTGTACACGAATATATTGGTCCATATCACCAGTATCCCCGCCTGTATCATTATGTGCGACAGTACCTTCATACGCGAAGGCCGGTACAGCAACACCTTCAGCAGCGTAGCATAGATAGCGAACGCAGCCACCGCCCGTATCACCTGCAGCCACTGCCCGTTAGCCGACCCCAGCACAAGTACTATTGCCGACTTAAACAAAGCAAAAAGCGCTATGGTATATATGATGCGGATACGGGCCCTGACAAAATTGTCGGGCTGTGTTTCCAGCGCTTTTTTTAACGACCAGTTGAATAGAGGTATCTGTTTCTCCGAAAGACTTTGCACAGCATAAATATACAATACTATTTATAGAATTTTAAACCACTCCGAACCCTAACAATCATCTTATTAACCCTTTATCCCCAGTTGGCAGTCGGCAGTTGCCGGTTACCAGTTTGCAATAATCAATAACCACTCAACCACTCAACCTATCAACCTATCAACCTATCAACCTATCAACCTATCAACCTATCAACCTATCAACCTATCAACCTATCAACCTATCAACCTATCAACCT